>JACKQG010007097.1_pt1 | contig 11457 bp, 8 predicted proteins | sample 8237621 | NCBI WGS metagenome assembly JACKQG01 (sample SAMN15677084, study PRJNA649215) | marine metagenome | biome: marine; feature: Black Sea; material: saline water; isolation source: suspended particulate matter (SPM) from the Black Sea western gyre | collected 2013-06-09/2013-06-10 | depth... | reverse complement strand
CGGGCACGGACGCTCGGCGACACGGAGGGATACGTCGAGGTCTTCGCCGATGAGGCGGGCACCGTGATCGGCGTCCAGGCGGTGGGGGCGCACGTGGCCGAACTCGCCGGTGAGGCGGCCCTCGCCGTGGAGACGGCGGCCACCGTCGAGGACCTGGCGGGGACGATCCATGCGCACCCGACCCTCGGGGAATCGCTCATGGAGGCTGCCCTCGGGCTGGCAGGCCGCCCGGTCCACCGCTCCTGACCGGGCGGGGAACGGACCGTGACGCGGCGAAGGGTGAACAGGGAACCTGTGTCGGGTACCAGGACCGGAGCGCTCGTGTGGTCGCCGCAGTGGGGCGCAGCGCAAACCGGGGCGCACCCTTGGTTCAAGCCTTCACGATGGCCCGTTCACCACGTTGCTACGCAGCGTTGCTGCTCCCGGCCATCATCAGGCCGAGTTGCGCCACATCGACCTCCGAGCGGTCGATGATTCCCATCAGACGCCCCTCAAAAATGACAGCGATGCGGTCACTGAGCGCCATGACCTCGTCGAGGTCCTCGGAGATCACGAGGATCGCCGTCCCCCTGCCCTGTTCCTCGACGAGGCGTCGGTGAATGTATTCGGCGGCCCCGATGTCGACGCCCCTGGTCGGCTGTGCGGCGATCAGGACCGCCGGTGAACCGGAGAGTTCCCGAGCGAGGATCAGCTTCTGGATGTTGCCGCCGGAAAGGTTTCGGGTCGGCGTTTCGAGGGACGGCGTCTTGACCGCGAATCGTGCGACCAGGTCGCGGGCCCGCTCGCCGATGGTGCCGAACCGGAGCATGCCCCGCCGGCAGTACGGCGCACGGTCGTGGTCCACCAGCATCACGTTTTCGGCGACCGTGAACTCGCCGACGACGCCGTCACGCATCCGCTCTTCGGGCACATAGGCGAGACCCGCCGATCGGACCTCGCTCGGGTGCGCACCGGTCACATCCCGACCGTCGACCAGCACCCGACCCGCGGCCGGGGCCCGCAGACCGGCGATCGCCTCGGCGAGTTCGCGCTGGCCGTTCCCCGACACACCGGCGATGCCGAGAATCTCGCCTGACCGAATCTCGAGGCTGAGGCCGGCGACTGCCTCGGTCCCCCGGTCCCCGACCACGCGCAGATCCTCGACCGCCATCCGTACGCCACCGATCTCGAGCGGGGGCTTGTCGGGCACCAACTGGACCGGCCGACCCACCATCATCCTCGCCAATTCCTCCTTGGAGGTCTCCCCCGGCGTGGTCTCGCCGCTCACCCGGCCGTCGCGGAGCACCGTGATGCGGTCTGCGAGCGACATCACCTCGTCGAGTTTGTGGGAGATGAAGATCAGGCCGCGCCCGTCGTCGGCCATCTGGCGCAGGGTGACGAACAGGTCCTCCACCTCCGGTGGGGTGAGGACCGCCGTCGGTTCGTCGAGGATCAGCAGACGACAGTCCCGGTACAGCGCCTTGATGATCTCAACCCGCTGACGCTCCCCAACGGAGAGTTGCCAGACCAGTGCCGAGGGATCGACCTCGAGGCCGTACCTGGCGGACAGGTCGCGGACGCGTTCGGCGACACTGCCCGTATCGAGGCGCCACCCGCTCTCCGCCAGTCCGAGGACCACGTTCTCGGCGACGGTCAGGGTCGGTACCAACATGAAGTGCTGGTGGATCATCGCCACCCCTGCCCTGATCGCATCGGCGGGAGAGGAGATGCCCGAAGGCCTACCTTCGATCAGAACCTGCCCCGAGTCGGGTTCGTAGAGGCCGAAGAGGATCTTCATCAGGGTGCTCTTGCCGGCCCCGTTCTCGCCGAGCAGCGCGTGAACCTCGCCGACGCGTACATCGAGGTCGACGTCGTCGTTGGCGAGGACGCCCGGAAAGCGCTTGGTGATGCCCGAGAGTTCGAGCAGTCTGGTTTCGGTCATGGTGTCCATTCCGTGGTCGGATCCACCGGCCCGGGGTGTCCACACACCATCTGATGCGTGGACACCCCCGGTCGGGACATTGCTCAGGATCCGGTGGTGAGGGTGCCGTCGCCGAGTCCGGCGATGGCGGCCTCGCCGACCGCCTTGACATCGCCGATGTCGATGGCGTCGTTGAACTCGATCACCAGACCACCGTTGGCCAGATTGATCTCGTGCGCCTCACCACCGAGGTCGCCGGCCTTGATCCCGTCGATGACGCCCTGGAGGACCACCTCCCACTTGTAAACCTGTGACGCCACCACGATGTCGGCACCCAACGGCGTCTGGTTCGCCTGCGTCCCGAACCACTTCGCGCCATGCTCGGCCGCCACACCCGTGGCACCGACCACCATCTGCGCCGTGCCCGTCAACACATCCGCACCATTGGCGACATGACCCTGCGCAGCCTCCGCAGCCAACGCCACATCACTGAACGACTGGATGTAGTTGACATTGACCTCCACACCCGCGTCCTGCGCAGCCGCACCCGCCACGAACCCGTCGACATACAACTTGGCGTCACCAACCTCGATCGGCCCCACCACACCGACCACACCACTCTCCGACAACGCCGCCGCCATCGCACCCATCACATAGCCGCCCTCGTCAGACGCCGCCGTGTACGCCGACACATTGGCCAACCCGAACGTGTTGCCCGACGTCCCCCACGCGAACGCCGTGTCCGGGAAGTCCGGAGCGATCAACTCCAACGCCCCCCCGTACTGCGAACCGTGCGCGATCACCAGGTCATACCCGTCCTCGGCATACGCCCGCACCGCAGCCGCCGCCTCATCCACGATGAACGTCCCATCGGTGACATGCACCTCGGTCACACCCGACAAAGCCGCAACCCCATCCACGATGCTCTGCGTGAACGCCAGATCATTCGACGCACTCGGCGCAACAATCGCCACCCGGAACTCCGCCGGGGGACCCGCAGTGGTGAGGGTGCCGTCGCCGAGTCCGGCGATGGCGGCCTCGCCGACCGCCTTGACATCGCCGATGTCGATGGCGTCGTTGAACTCGATCACCAGACCACCGTTGGCCAGATTGATCTCGTGCGCCTCACCACCGAGGTCGCCGGCCTTGATCCCGTCGATGACGCCCTGGAGGACCACCTCCCACTTGTAAACCTGTGACGCCACCACGATGTCGGCACCCAACGGCGTCTGGTTCGCCTGCGTCCCGAACCACTTCGCGCCATGCTCGGCCGCCACACCCGTGGCACCGACCACCATCTGCGCCGTGCCCGTCAACACATCCGCACCATTGGCGACATGACCCTGCGCAGCCTCCGCAGCCAACGCCACATCACTGAACGACTGGATGTAGTTGACATTGACCTCCACACCCGCGTCCTGCGCAGCCGCACCCGCCACGAACCCGTCGACATACAACTTGGCGTCACCAACCTCGATCGGCCCCACCACACCGACCACACCACTCTCCGACAACGCCGCCGCCATCGCACCCATCACATAGCCGCCCTCGTCAGACGCCGCCGTGTACGCCGACACATTGGCCAACCCGAACGTGTTGCCCGACGTCCCCCACGCGAACGCCGTGTCCGGGAAGTCCGGAGCGATCAACTCCAACGCCCCCCCGTACTGCGAACCGTGCGCGATCACCAGGTCATACCCGTCCTCGGCATACGCCCGCACCGCAGCCGCCGCCTCATCCACGATGAACGTCCCATCGGTGACATGCACCTCGGTCACACCCGACAAAGCCGCAACCCCATCCACGATGCTCTGCGTGAACGCCAGATCATTCGACGCACTCGGCGCAACAATCGCCACCCGGAACTCCGCCGGGGGCTCCGTCGTCGCAGGCGCGTCGGTGGTGGAGGGAGACGCCGTTGTCGTGGGTGTGGCGGTGGTGGAGGGAGACGCCGTCGTGGTCGCCGCTCCTCCCGAACCGCCATCGGACCCGCAGGCGCCGGCCAGCAGGCCGAGCGTCGCCACAAGGGCCGACAGGATGATCCTGCCCCCTTGACGTTTGCTGCGCAGTTTGAACCTTCTCATGATGCCTTCCTCGTTCCTTGGTGTATTCCTGGTGGGTGGTTGCCGACGGTGCGCCGAACGGCAATCCGGTCGGTCGAGGTCACTTCCCCCGGTCGAACGGTCTGGTGAGCGCCGATGGCTGGCCGACGGTGCGGCTGATGACCACGAGCGCAACGATCGTGAGCAGTGCGGGCGCCATCGCCATGAGGCTCGACGCCGCTCCCGAGACGATGCCGAGGGTCCTCCACTGGAGGACCGTGGACGACACCAGCCCGAAGAGCAGCGCACCGGCCATGACACCGGTGGGGCGCCACGCACCGAAGTAGACGAGGGCGATGGCGATGAACCCCTGACCGTTGGTCAGGTTCTGCTGGAAGATCCCGAGTTCGATCGCCAAGACGGCACCGGCGAGCCCGGCGAGGAGGTTGGCGATCATGATCGCCGAGTACCGGACCCTGGCGACACTCACGCCGAGACTGTCGGCGGCAGCGGGGTTCTCGCCCACTGCACGCAGGTCGAGTCCGAAGGTGGTGCGATTGATGAGAAAGGCGACGACTGGCACGAGGAGGAACGTCATGTAGACGAGGACCGAATGCTGGAAGAACATCTCCCCGATCCTCGGGATGTCCGACAGGAACGGAATGTGCCAGTCGGAGAAGCCCCGGATCGGGAGTGGGGTACCGACCTGCTTCTGGAAGAGGAGGTCGCTGACGCCGAGGCCGAACAGGTAGATGCCGATGCCGCTGATGCCCTGCTCGGCGCCGAAGGTCACGGTGATGACCCCGTAGGCGAGGCCCATGATCAACCCGACTGCGACACCGACGAGGATGCCGGCCACGGCGCTGCCCGTCTCGAGGATGGTGTAGTAGGCCCCGAAGGCGCCGAGCAGCATGACGCCATCGACCCCGAGGTTGAGCACTCCACTGCGCTGTCCGATCGCCTCGCCGAGTCCGGCCAGCAGCATCGGGGTCGCCAGCCGGATACCGGACCCGACCACGAAGACGAGCGACGCAAGCGTGAAGAAGTCGCTCATGGGGTCGCCGTCCCGAGCGGACCGGACACGCTCGAGTCCGTCGACCTGCCTGCGCCGGTCGCAGGGTCGTCAACCGAGTGGTCCGCCCGCCGGTTCGTCTCCCGGTCGGCCCGCTCACGCAACACCCTGCGGAGTCGCTCACTGCTGACCACGAACACCACCACGAGACCATTCAGGCCCACCATGAGCGCCTTGGGGACCTGAACCGCCCGCTGCATCGTCTCGGCGCCGACGAGCAGGCCGCCGAACAGAAACGAGGAGGGGATCGTCCACAGCGGGTGAAGGGCGCCGAAGAGGGCCGTGACGATGCCGTTGAATCCGGCGGACTGGGTGAAGCCCACGCTCGATCCGTCGGTGACGAATCGGTGGGACTCGCTGCCGAACACCAGGACCGCTCCGGCAATGCCGCACATGGCGCCGCTCAAGGTGAGCGCCGCCACGATCGTGCGCTTGACCGGCATCCCGGCGTAGCGCGCCGCGGCAGCGCTGTGGCCGACCGCCCGTAGTCGGTAGCCGAGAGCTGTCCGCCACAGCAGTACGTAGACGAACACCGCCACCGCCAGTGCCACCAGGACTCCGATGTGGAGGCGACTCGCTCCAGGCAGGATCGGCAGGTCGGCGTTGGCCGAAAGTCGCTCTGTCTGGGGGATGCGCCCACTCGTCTTCTGCGCCGGGTCCATGATGGGGTCCCGCAGCAGGAAGTTCATGAACTGCACGGCGACGATGTTGAGCATGATCGTGGACAGGATCTCGTTGACACCGCTGTAGGCCTTGAGCACCCCGGGAATCGCTCCCCAGATCGCCCCCCCGAGGGCGCCGGCACAGAACACCAGAGGCACCAGGACGAGTGGCGGCAGGTCGCCGACGTTCAGAACGACGACCGTGGAGACGATCGCCCCGGCGATCATCTGTCCCTCACCGCCGATGTTGATCACCGAGGCCCTGAAGGCGATACAGATGCCAACACCCACGAGCAACAGGGGCATGGCCTTCATCGCCGTGTGGGAGAGCGCCTTGGGTGAACCGAAGGCTCCATCGACGAGCGCTCGATATCCCTCGATCGGATCCGCCCCGAGCATCAGCAGGATCACGGCACCGATCACGAAGGATGCGAGAACGGCGGCCAGGGGAACCATGAGAGCGACGAACCTCGGGCCCGCAATGCGTGCCGCTCTGGCAACCAGTCCTCGTTCCACTGAGGGGACATCATGGCCGAAGCGTCCGGAAAACTCAACACTTTGTTGAAACGCAAGTGCGGCGCCCGGCCGGTGGGGCGCCTACGATCACTCGGTGCCCGCAGCGATGCCCTCGCAACGACCGGTCAACCGTGGCGCCCGGCGAGCCGCCGATCTGGTCAAATGGTCCAGGTACGACGCCGACGTGCTCCCCGCCTGGGTCGCCGAACACGACTTCGGCCAGCCGCCGGCCGTCGCCGAACGACTGCACGGACTCGTCGATACGGCCGCCTTCGGCTACCACGAAACGACCGGACCGATGGTGGCGTCGTTCTGCCGGTGGGTCGCCCGACGGCACGGTTGGTCACCGGAACCGGCTTTGGCCCGTCCCTTGACGAACGTCGTGCAGGGGGTCTGGGCCTGTGTCGAGGCCTTCACCTCGCCGGGGCAGAAACTCATCCTCTCCGACCCCGTCTACCACCCCTTCCAGAACCTCGGTTCGTCGTCGGGACGCGAAGTGCTGCGCTGGAACCTCGTGCGTGACACCACGGCCGGACACGCCGGTTCCGGATGGAACTACGACCTCGACGCCCTCGAATCGCTTCTGGCCTCGGATCCCGCGGCGCGACTGCTCGTGCTCTGCCACCCGCAGAACCCGACAGGGCGCGCGCTGACCGCAGCCCAACTGGCCCGCATCGTGGATCTGGCGCTCGAACACGACCTCGTGATCGTGTCCGACGAGATCCACTTCGACCTCGTTCACCCCGGGGCCGTGCACGTCCCGACCCTGACCATCCCCGGCGCCGAGTCATGCACCGTGGCGGTCACCTCTGGGATCAAGACCTTCGGCATCGGCGGCCTCTGCTGTGCCGTGGCGGTGTGTGGCAACGAGCGGTTGGCCGATGGCCTTGCCACGGTTCCGGGGAACCTGCTGACGCTGCCGAACCGACTCGGCTGCGAGGCGTCGATCGCCGCCTGGGACACCGGCGACGACTGGGTCGACGACCTGAAGCGGGTGCTCGACGCCAACCGGCACCGACTGGTCGACCGTCTCCGTGTGGAACTCCCCGACGTCGGTATCCACCTTCCCGACGCCACGTTCCTGGCCTGGCTGGACCTGTCGGCATGGTCGCCGGGCGAGCGGCCGTCGACCTGGCTGCGCGAGCGGGCCGGTGTCGCCTGCGAGTCCGGGCCCCGGTTCGGGTCCGGTGGCGAGGGCCACGTCCGACTGAACTTCGGAACCTCACCGGCGATCCTCGACGAGATCATCGATCGGGTCGTGTCCGGACTGGGCGGCACCTGATCCGAAGATCCTGGGCCCGGCACGTGGCTGGGTGCCGATGCGTCGCCTCCCGGCAGGCGCACCTTCAGGCGGGGTCGGTCGGACCTACGCTCGCCACATGAAAGGCGGAGCGCACTTCCGGAATACCGTCGCCGGCCTCGTGGTGGCGGGCCTCGCTCTGGCCCTCGGAGAATTCGCCGCCGGTCTGTCCACCCGAATCAATTCGGTACAACTCATCTCCCCCGTGGTTGCCGTCGGCGACCTGGTGGTCGATGTGGCCCCCGGCGCCCTGGTCCGTGCATCGATTCGCATTCTCGGAACCGCACAGAAACCGATGCTGCTCGGCGGGATCACGATCGTCGCCCTCCTGATCGGCGCACTGCTCGCCAGAAGGTCCATGGCGAGTCTGCAGAAGGGACTTCCGGCATTCGGCGTGCTCAGTGGCTGGGCCATGGCACGAAGTCCGGTCACGGGGACCGCTGCCGCCTGGCTACTCGCCTTCGCAGTGGTGGCCGTGTCCCTGGCTGCCGCACGGGTGCTGCGAACCGCCATGAACGACATCCCCCATCGTCAGGGAAGGAAGCAGGATCGGGAGCAGGATCAGGAGGTTCCCCGGGGGCCCCTCATCCTCGAGGACCCCCGCGTCAGGTACGCCGACCGCCGGGGGTTTCTCGCCTACGCCGGAGGGATGACGGGCACCGCCGTCGCCCTGGTCGGCGCCGGACGGTTCTTTGCGGACCGATCCGCTCAGCAGGCACGTGCCAGGGTGGCGCTCCCGTCGACCACTTCCGGAACCGGACCGGGTTCGAGTACCAGCACGGTGGCGGCAAGCACCAGCACCGTGGCGGCCGGCACCACGACCACATTCCCACCGCCCGGACTTCCCGACGTGCCGGGACTCTCCCCCTGGATCACGCCGAACGGCGACTTCTACCGGATCGACACCGCCCTCACCGTCCCGATCGTCGACCCTGTGGGTTGGTCCATGACGATCGATGGGATGGTCGACCAGCCAATCACCCTTACGCTCGACGACCTGCTGGCCATGGACATACTCGACGCCACCGTCACGATCGCCTGTGTCTCGAACGCGGTCGGGGGGTCGCTGGTCGGCAACGCCAACTGGACCGGTGTCCTGCTCGCTGACGTTCTCAGACTCGCCGGCCCGCAGGAAGGGGCCGAGCAGATCATGGCCTGGTCGGTCGACGGGTTCTCCGCCGGCTTCCCGCTCGATGTCGCCACCGACGGCCGAACTGCGCTCGTCGCCTTCGGCATGAACGGCGAACCGCTGCCCCTCGACCACGGGTTTCCCGTCCGGCTCATCGTTCCGGGGCTCTACGGATACGTCTCGGCGGTGAAATGGCTCTCCCACCTCGAGCTCACCAGCTTCGAGCGGGAGGGCTACTGGATCGACAAGGGATGGTCCAGGGACGCCCCGGTCAAGATCGCCTCACGCATCGACGTTCCCGCAACGGGGCGGGTTGAAGCCGGCACCGTGCCCGTGGCCGGTGTGGCCTGGTACCCCGATGTAGGCGTCGCTGCGGTCGAGGTCTCGATCGACTACGGCCCGTGGCAAACCTGTCAACTCGGCGAGGGCGACGCTCCACAACAGGGCAAGCCGGTCAAGACCGGCGAGGCCTGGGTGCAGTGGCTACACCTGTGGGAGGCTGAGCCCGGCAGGCACCGAATACGCGTGCGGGCGGTCGGCACGGACGGCACGCTGCAGCCCGGAGTATCGGTCGCACCCGCACCCAACGGCGCCGAGGGCTACCACGAGATCAACTTGACGGTGGCGTGATCGTGGAAGCCTGAACCGGCTTCACGTCGTGGGCTACTCGGCAGCAACCGTGGTGGTCGTCGTCGTGGCCTCTTCGGCAGCAACCGTGGTGGTCGTGGTCGTGGCCTCTTCACCTGCAACCGTGGTGGTCGTGGCCTCTTCACCTGCAACCGTGGTGGTCGTGGCTACTGGGGCGTTCGGGACGTTGTCGGTGGACAGGCCCCGGGCCTCGAGCTCAGCCATGTGGGCTGCCTGGGTACCCGGGCCGTACCAGCCGTCGGAGGTGACACCGAGCAGTGTCTGGAGGGTGGCGGCCTCGTCGCTCGGGCCCCATTCGTAGGCGAAGGTCAGGACGGCTTCCTCGTCGATGACCGGGACCGGCTCTTCGGCAGCCGTTGGCACGGTTGTCGTGGTGAAATCGGATGACCCGGTTGCCTCGGTGGTGGTTGTGGTGTCGGAGGATCCGGGAGCCGCCGTGGTGGTCGTGGTGGCAGCAGCCGGCGCGGTCGTCTGCAGGGGCGCTGCGGCCAGCACGGACACCTCGGTCTCGAGGTCGATCACGTCTTCACGGAGTTGGACGATCTCGGACCGGATCTGCTCGATCTCGTCGTCGTTCGTCTCGAGCAGGCCGCAGCCTGAGGCACCCAGTGCCAGAATCGCCACGAGGGCCGCCGCAGTCACCATGTGTCGTCGCATCGCCGCAGTCTTTCAGATCGTGGAGGGTATGTGGTAGCGCCCGGCAAGGTTACCCGCAATCGTGGCCGGCTTGCATGGCCCCTGCCGGTCGCCGTCGCCTACGATCAGAAGCGGACACGAAAGGATCCCATGTCCGGTTTCGAGCAGTTCCTTGCCGGCCTCGACTTCGGCGAGGGTCCCCGCTGGCACGACGGTCGCCTCTGGTACTCCGACTTCTATCAGCACCGGGTCTACTCCGTGTCGGCTGACGGAACACGTGAGACGATCCTGGACCTGGACGACGAGCAGCCGTCCGGCCTGGGTTGGCTCCCGGACGGAACGCTCCTGATCGTCGGAATGACCCGGCGCCAGGTCCTGAGGATGGGCGCCGATGGTTCCGTCTCGGTCCATGCCGACCTGTCCGACATCGCCGCATGGAACTGCAACGACATGGTCGTCGACGCCCGGGGCAACGCATACGTCGGCAACTTCGGGTTCGACCTCGAGAAGCGTGGGCAACCGGCCGACGCCGACCTGGCGCTGGTCAGGCCCGACGGCAGCGTCGAGGTGGCCGCCGAGGGCCTGAGGTTCCCCAACGGGTCTGTCATCACCCCCGATGGTTCGACCCTCATCGTCGGCGAGACCATGGGGCAGCGCTACACGGCGTTCACGATCGGTGGCGACGGTTCCCTCTCTGATCGGCGCACATGGGCCGAGGTGCCGGGTACGGCACCGGACGGTTGCACACTGGACGCAGAGGGAACCATCTGGTTCGCCAACGCTGCAGCGCCGGAGGTCGTCCGGGTCGCCCAAGGTGGCGAGATACTCGAGCGCCATGCCACCCCCCAGAACGCCTTCGCCTGCATGCTCGGAGGCCACGACGGACACACCCTGTTCGTGATCACGTCCCCAGGGTTCGGCACAGACACTGCCGGCATGGCAGCCGGCGCCATATGGACGACACGCGTCGACAGCCCGAAGGCCGGTCGACCCTGATCCCGATTGCCATGGGGAGAATTTCTGCGCCTTGAGCGAACCCGCTCACGGCCAGTCCGACTCCGGAGCCGGGACCTCCCGGACCTGCTTTTCTTCCTGCTTTTCTTCCTGCGTTTTCGGCCCGCGCTTCGGCCCGCGCTTCGGCCCGCGCTTCTGTCCGCGCTTCTGTCCGCGCTTCTGCCCGCGCTTCGGCCCGCGCTTCTGCCCGCGCTTCTTCCAATGCGCCGGAGTTCCACACGGTTCGATGGATCGTGTACCTGCTTGGACAGCACAACGGATCCTGCTTCTGGTTCTCCCGGGACTTGGCCGGCAGGACCCTGTACGCCGCCCACTCGATGAGTCGGTTGTCGAGAACCCGACCGAGCCAGTGGGACGCCCCCGTGTTGCACGGTGCCGTGGTGGGGTGGCGGGTCGAGCCTTCGCCGGTGTTGCACAGTGCGGTGGGGCCCTAGGGCGGCTGGGCCTTCCCGGTGGCTGCGTTGGTTGTGGCTCGTGTGGGTTCTCGGGCGGTGTGCCCCGGGCGGCCTGACTCAGGCCGCCGTGGGTTTCGGTGGGT
>JACKQG010007095.1_pt1 | contig 11459 bp, 7 predicted proteins | sample 8237621 | NCBI WGS metagenome assembly JACKQG01 (sample SAMN15677084, study PRJNA649215) | marine metagenome | biome: marine; feature: Black Sea; material: saline water; isolation source: suspended particulate matter (SPM) from the Black Sea western gyre | collected 2013-06-09/2013-06-10 | depth... | reverse complement strand
TTACTTTATTCATGAATGGTCAAACCGGGGAAATCAGCGGCGACAAACCGCGCGATAATCTCAAGGCTGCGGCGATTATCATCAGCATTGTTCTGACGGTGGTTGTGGTGATAGCCTTTTTGGCGCTTATTGCGGCCGAGATGGGCTGGATGCAGTTCTAAAGCAGCCCGCTGAATTTAGCAATTGCCAATCCGCACCCGCCCCTTTATAATCCACCATCTTTCAATCTTCAATATTCAACCTGCAAACCTGTAACCCTATGACTCAACCACTCGATTTCCAATCTATCATCATCAAACTACAAGATTACTGGAACGCCAAAGGCTGCCTGATCTGGCAGCCCTATCACAACGAAGTTGGCGCGGGGACAATGAACCCGGCCACCACCCTGCGCGTACTCGGCCCCGAACCCTGGAACGTGGCCTATGTCGAACCCTCCATCCGCCCCGACGACGGGCGCTACGGCGAGAACCCCAACCGGTTCTACCAGCACATCCAGTATCAGGTCATCCTCAAGCCCGCACCGGAGAACTCGCAAGATGTCTACCTCGAATCGCTGGTTGCCCTGGGGATAGACCCGGCAGAACACGACATTCGTTTTGTGGAAGATAACTGGGAATCGCCCGTGACCGGCGCCTGGGGCCTGGGCTGGGAGGTCTGGCTCGATGGATTGGAAATCACGCAATTTACCTATTTCCAGCAATCCGGCGGGCAGACGCTTGATCCCATCTCGCTGGAACTGACCTACGGCATGGAGCGCATCGCCATGGCCTTGCAAAGCGTGCGCGATTTCCGCGATCTCAAATGGAATCAGGAGCGCACCTACGCCGATGTTTACCTGAGCAACGAGCAGGAATCGAGCAAATATGCCTTTGAACTGGCCGATGTAGAACGCTTGCGCCAGCTATTTGATCTCTACGAAGCCGAAGCCAATGTATGTTTAGAGCATCATCAGGTCATTCCAGCGCACGATTATATGCTCAAATGCTCACACACCTTCAACGTACTCGATACGCGCGGGGCGATTGGCGTCACCGAACGGGCCGGATTTTTTCGCAGAATGCGCGGTCTTTCGCGCCGCGTAGCCGAGACCTATGTGGAGCAGCGGCAGCAGTTGGAATTTCCGTGGCTGGAGGAGCCATCAGCGGGAAGCAGTCAGCAACCAGCAGGCAAAGCCCTCGCTAATCGCTCCCCACTAACCGCTGCTCCATTCTTAATGGAGCTTGGCACCGAAGAAATCCCCCACACCGATCTCGAAGACGCCATGAGCCAGTTACACCAGACCATGCCAGCCATGCTGGATGAGTTACGTCTGGAGCATGGTGAAATTCAGGTAATGGGAACACCACGCCGCATCGTCGTCCACGTCGATGAATTAGCCCCAACGCAAAGCAATCTCGAAGAACTGGTCAAAGGGCCGCCCGCGGCGCGCGCCTTCGACGACGATGGAAATCCGACCAAAGCCGCCGAGGGCTTTGCACGCTCCAAAGGGCTGGATGTCAGCGACCTCGAAGTTAAAGAGATTGACGGCGGCGAATATGTGGCCGCCGTGGTGCGACAGGATGGCCGCCCCGCCGCCGAAGTGCTGCTCGAAGCGCTGCCCAAACTCATCAGCGATATACGCATTCTCAAAACCATGCGCTGGAATTCTACCAATGTGGCCTTCTCGCGCCCCATCCGCTGGCTCGTTGCACTGCACGGCGAGAGCGTGATCCCCTTTGAATACGCCGGGCTGACCGCCACCCATACTACTCGCGGACTGCGCTTCAACCACGCCGAAAATCTGCCCGTGACCGACGCGGCAGACTATTTTGAAACCATCCAGGCCCAGGGTATTATCCTCGACCCCGAAGCGCGCAAAGCCAGTATTGAAAAACAAATTCACGCCCTGGCCAAAAAAGCGGGCGGCCAAATTCCCAACGACCCCGGGCTGCTGCTCGAAGTCACCCATCTTGTCGAGGCGCCCGCGGCCCTGCTGGGCGAGTTTGACCCCCTGCACCTGGAACTGCCGCGCGAGGCGCTGATCTCGGTGATGAAAAAGCACCAGCGCTATTTTCCCGTCGAATCTGCCCCCAGCCCCACCCCCAATGGGAGAGGGGAGTTGTTGCCCTACTTCATCACCGTTGCCAACAAACCCGCGGGCGACTATCCCGCCGTGGTGCGCGGCAATGAGGATGTCATCCGGGCGCGCTTTACCGATGCGGCCTATTTCGTGCGTGAGGATTTGAAAAAGAGGCTCGAAGATTTTCTGCCTGCTTTGGAGAAACTGACCTTCCAGACCGAACTCGGCTCGATGTTGGATAAGGCACAGCGAATCGAAGCCCTGGCAGGCGCGCTGGCCCCGTTGGTGGGGCTAACCCCGGAGGAGCAAGTTGCAACCGAGCGCGCCGCCCAACTCTGCAAAGCCGACCTCGCCACGCAAATGGTGGTCGAGATGACTTCGCTGCAAGGCGTAATGGGGCGCGACTACGCCCTGCGCTCCGGCGAACCTGATGATGTGGCCGTCGCCATCTTCGAGCATTATTTGCCGCGTTCCAGCGACGACATCAGCCCCAAGAGCAAGCCCGGTTTGGCGGTCGGCCTCGCCGACCGGCTGGATTCGCTGGCCGGTTTATTCGCGGCTGGCCTGGCTCCCTCGGGCAATAAAGACCCCTTTGCGCTGCGCCGCACCGCGCTGGGGCTGGTTGGCAATCTCATCGAGTGGAATTTGCCCCTCGACCTGCAATTTGTGCTGAGCCGTGCAGCGAGCAACCTGCCCATCGAGGCCTCACCCGCCTCACAGGAAGAATGTCTCACTTTTGTCGTTGAACGCCTGCGCAATATCTTCCTGGAACAAGGTTACGCCCACGATGTGGTGGATGCTATCGTCAGCGCGCAGGGGCACAACCCGGCGCTGGCTAGCCAGGCGGTGAAGCAACTCAGCGCGTGGGTGGCGCGTGATAATTGGGCGACGATTTTACCGGCCTATTCAAGATGCGTCAGAATTACACGTCAGACGTCTGACGTCGAGCGTCAGGTTTCAGTCGAGCATTTTGAATTTGACGCTGAAGCCGATCTCTACGCCGCGCTGCAAACCGCCGAAGCCACTCTTGACGCCCAACGCCCGACACTCGACGCCTTTTTGACGGCGCTGCTGCCCATCATCCCGGCGATTGACGCGTTCTTTGAAGATGTGCTGGTGATGGCCGAGGACGAGCAGGTGCGCGCCAACCGCCTGGCGCTATTGCAACGGATTGCCAATTTGGCGGCAGGCGTGGCCGATATGAGCAAGCTGGAAGGGTTTTAAGCTTAACCTGTAAAGGTGCGACGCACTTAACAAACAGCCGCCGGTGGAGCTTGCTCTGCTGGCGGCTGTTTTGTTAAATGTATTTTTACTCCAACAAGAAGAGATGTTTGATTTTGGTACCCACGGCTTTCTTAAAGTCGCGTTCGAACTGATTTTTTACCGCGGAGTACACAGAGTTCGCTGAGATTTTCTATGATTTTCTCTGCGCTCTCCGCGCACTCGGCGGTGAAATTTCTTCCTGGTTTCGACTTTAAGAATGCCCTGTTTTAGTACCCTAATGGGGTTGCATGAGTGATTTATTTCACATAAAATGGTTTCAGGGTTTTGACGATTACAAAGGAGAAGAAGAAATGAAAACTGAGCGAATAGTCATCCGTGTGATTCTGCTAATATGCCTGTTGGTCCCAACCGGAGCCACATTCGCATTCAGCGGAGATGTAGCCCCAGATCCTCCCCCACCAGAACTCTTCGTTGCTATACCAGATGAGCCCGTTGTCATGCCGCCTCGCGATCCAAAACCCTTAACCGTTTCGAGTTTAGATACAACGGGTGTTTTGTGTGTTGGCGGTAAATGTTTTAACCCGTTCTATATTTCCGGCGACGGTTCGATAACGCTTGAACTAGATGGGGCGGCAGTGAAAATTTCAACCGATGGGAACGTCTTTACACAGGGTCAGCTTTCGTTCCCATTGCCCGCGGGTGCAGACGTTACAAAATGCACATTTTATAAAGATGGCGTTGCACAATCGGTTCCGGTTTTTCCAGGGAATAGCGGCAATGTATATACGATCATTGGGCAGCCACATGGATCAATCAGTGGAACCTGGAGTGTAAGCTGCGAGCAATAGAATAACCGTTTCGCATAAAATATAACGTGGCAGACCTCCGAGATATTGAAAATCTCGGAGGTCTGCTACGTTAATCCAATAGACAATCCGCCCGTCCGCGCCTATAATTCACCCTTAGCGGGAAAACAAAATTTACAGCATCCCGCTATCCCTAGACTCCACCCAGGGCAAACCTGCCATCCCGCAACCTTCAATATACAATGCAATCTTTACCCCATGACTGCCATAGAAGAAATTAAAGCCCGTATCGATATTGTTGATATTGTTTCCGAAAGCGTTGAGCTGAAACGCTCGGGACGCAGTTATTCGGGTTTGTGTCCGTTTCACTCGAATACGCGCACCCCGGCCTTCGCCATCTTTCCGGATACAGGCACCTGGCGTTGTTTCGGCGAGTGCAATGAGGGCGGCGATATTTTCGGCTTTGTAATGAAAAAGGAGGGCTGGGATTTCCCCACCGCCCTGAAGGAACTGGCCAAGCGCGCCGGGGTGGAACTGAAACCGCTTACACCACAACAACAGGAGCAGGCCGAAGAATATGATCGCCTGCGCGAATTGCTGGAGGCCGCGGTCACTTTTTTCCAACATCAATTGCGCAACAGCCCCGCCGGGGAACAAGCGCTTGCCTATATTCATCAGCGCGGCCTCAGCGATGAAACAATTGCCGCCTTCGGGCTGGGCTACGCGCCCAACAACTGGGAAGCCGCCAGCAATCATCTGAAATCGAAAGGCTTCTCCGAAAATGATTTGATCGCCGCCGGGATGGTTTCAGAACGCGATTCCGGCGGTACTTACGATCGTTTTCGTCACCGCGTGATGGTGCCGATCCGTGATGGGCGCGGGCGTATGTGCGGCTTTGGGGCGCGCACCCTCGACCCCGATGGCATACCCAAATATCTCAATTCACGACAAACTCCGGTTTTCGACAAAGGCAAAATTCTCTTCGGGCTGGATCAGGCGCGGCACGCTATCCGCGAGCAAGATCAGGTAGTCATCGTGGAAGGCTATATGGGCGTGCTGGCTCCACATCAGAGCGGCTACAAAAACGTGGTCGCCACTATGGGCACGGCGCTCACCGAAGACCATCTGCGACAGCTCAAGCGCTTCACCCGCCGGATTGTGCTAGCAATGGATTCGGATGCCGCGGGGATGAAGGCTACCCTGCGCGGGTTGGAAATTGCCCGCCAGACGCTCGACCGCGAGGGGGAGATGCGCTTCGATGCGCGCGGCCTGCTGCGTCAGGAAGGCCGCCTGAAGGCCGATATTCGCGTCAGCACGCTGCCCCCGGGCATGGACCCCGACGATGTGGTCAATCGCGACCCAACGGAATGGCAACGCATTATCGAAGCCGCCAAGCCGATTGTCATTCACGTGATGGATACGTTGGCAGAAAGCCGCGATATCGAAGACCCCAAAACGAAAAGTGAAATCGCTGCCCAGGTGCTGCCACTGATCGAAGATGTGCCGAATGCCGTCGAGCGGGATGCTTACCGCCAACAGTTGGCGCGCCTGCTCAAAGTGGATGAGCGCACGCTGCTCGGCCCGCGCCGGGGGGGGGGAACCTCCCGAAGTCAGTATCAACCTCGCAGGAGTCCGCAAACCACGGCGGCGCCTACTATTGTAGCCACACCTCGAGACGCGATCTACGCGCGGGAGGTGCATATCCTCGGGATGCTGCTCCGCCGTCCCGATCTAATCTATCATATAAATCGCCATCTGCAAGAACACGGCCTGACGCGCATTGAGCCGCAAGATTTTCAGCACAGCGATTTACAGGTGATTTTTGGCCTGGCACACGCTTCGCTCGAACAAGGCGAAACAGAGCCGTTGAATTATGTACTCAACCATCTGGCCGATGATATGATGTCGCTGGCCGATGCGATTTTGGAAGCCACGCAAAATCTGGACGCGTTCACAAAAGATGTGCTGGAAGATGTCTTGCGGGCACTGGTACAATTGCGTACGCAGGGAATTAATCAGCAACTCGATCATCTGCGCTTCTTGCAAGAAGCCGCACAAGAGCAAGGCAATTTGCGTTCCAAAGAATATCAGAAGGTACAGGCACAATATGCTATGCTGCTGGGGCGTCTGCACCGGGCACAGAATCAATTTACCAACCTTTCACCCATTCACTAATTGAGACCTTCGCTATGACACCTGCTAATATTCATCTCGCCCAGCCTCCACATTCAGAAGACAATGATATGCCTTTAGATGAAGATCGCTTTGACGACCTGGATGACAATGAAAACGACGACGATGAATTATCGCTTTCGCCGGAAGAAATTCTCGACGAGGAAGAGGATGACAGCGATGATGAGGATATTGACGAGGCGCAACTAGCCAGCGCGGCAGCCGCCTTGAATGAAGTCATGCCAAAGGTGGAAAGTGATCCCATTCGGTTGTACTTCAATGATATTGGCGCAGTTGATTTGTTGAAGATCGATCAGGAGTTTTGGCTGGCAACCCGCATGATGACCGTGCGCCGCCTGGATGCGATTGCCCGTCAGCATCTGGTTTCCCGCAAGGGGGCCTCCCCCGAACAAAGTACCTATCGGGTCTTATTTTCTGAACTGAATACGGCTTGGGCTCGCCTGAAAGAAGATATTGTTCGCTGGGAATTTGAGTGCCCAGACTTAACATTGATTTTGCACGAAACTCAACTGTTGCGCCAAACCTGGGATATTTCTCAAGCTTCGTATCTACGCAATTATCTCGATAATGGTATGTGGGGCAAAGATACTTTTTGGGATGCGGTGGCGCGCTATGCGTTCACAATTTTTATTTCGCTCTACGCCATGCCCCCAGAAACAGCGGAGAAGCTGCGCATTTTTATCAAGAGCAATCACCAATTGCCCTCACGGCGCACATTTTCGCGCTACCTCCCCGACGATGGTGAATTGAGCCGCAACATTCTGGATTTGCGCGAATTATCGCGTGAGGCGCGCAATATGATTATTCGGGCAAATTTGCGCCTGGTGGTCAGCGTGGCGAAACGCTATACCGGACGCGGTAATTCTTTTATGGATTTAATCCAGGAGGGCAATGTGGGGCTGCTGCGAGCAGTTTCAAAATTTGACCCCACCCGCGGTTATAAATTCAGCACCTATGCCACCTGGTGGATTCGACAGTCGGTGAGCCGTTCGATCGCTGATCAGGCGCGCACCATTCGCATTCCGGTGCATGTGCATGAAACCATCAATCGCCTGGTGCGCATTCAACGCGATCTCACCCAGGAACTCAACCGCGACCCCACCAACGAGGAAATTGCGATATTATCGGATTTTCTAAAACGGGAAGACATTGATATCATTCAACGCGCCGAGAAAAACGACGAACCATTGCCAGCCGATTTACAACGCCGTCTGCGTCGGGCTGCGCGCAAGGTCACGCGCATTATGCAGGCCTCCGAAACGCCGCTCTCACTCGATAGTCCGGTGGGCAGCGATGAAGATAACAACCAACTCAGCGATTTTATTGAAGACGAAGAAGCGCTGCAGCCCGTTGATGCGGCTGCCCGCGAGATGCTGCGCGAACAAGTCAAAAATGCGCTGGCAATTCTCTCCGAACGCGAGCGCCAGGTATTAGAATTACGCTTTGGCCTGCTGGACGGCAAAGATCACACACTGGAGGAAGTGGGACAATATTTTAATGTAACCCGCGAGCGTATTCGCCAGATCGAAGCCAAAGCCCTGCGCAAATTGCGCCATCCCACCCGCAGCCGCCACTTGCGCGATTACCTGGAAGGGTAACAACGCATTCTCTACCGTACATTTAGAAAAATAGTAGGGTATTGTGTTAAATTTCTGGAGAAACAATCATGTCACAATCTCAACGTGCTGTCTACCCCATTGAAATTGCCGGTATATACCGTGAACTGCCTCTCTTCGAGGTTCAAGCCGGGCTGAAAATTGCCATTCTTAACATTCTCGGCGATACTGAACTGGTGACCGCCTGCGCCAAAGCCCTGAACGAAAAACTCGCCAGCCGCAACTATGATGTCATCGTCACCGCGGAGGCCAAAAGCATCCCCCTGGCGCACGCCCTTTCCCAGACCAGCCAAAAACCGTATGTTGTGCTGCGCAAGCAATACCGCAGCTATATGGGCAAAACCATCCAGGCCGAAACCGTTTCGATTACCACCGGGCGCCCACAACAACTCTTTCTGGATGAAAAAGATCATGAACTCGTCTGGGGGGAAAAAGTGATCCTGATAGACGATGTTATCAGCACCGGTTCGACTCTCGAGGGGATGAGCGTCATCGCGAGAAAAGCCAACGCGGAAGTAACGGGAATGGCGGCGATCTTAACCGAAGGGGATCAAAATCAATGGGCCGAGATCGTATCTCTGGGGCATTTGCCTCTCTTTACAGATTAGACCCAGCTCAATTCATCCGATGAAAAAACGAATCGGTGCCTATTTCATCTTATTGGGCGTTTTTTTTCTTATGCTCTTCGCGGAGTCTGTAAAAGCCAATGAAACTATGTCAAAGTGGTTTCTCGCCGGAATAGGTCTCGTATTATTTGGAATCATCATTGGGTGGCGCGGTAGCCAGCGATCTGCAGATGAGCGATACTTTCGCACATGGCGCAGGCTGCGTTCGCGATCAAAGAAAAAAGATTAGCTATTCCTAAAAAGCGCAAATCTTAAAAAATTGGCTTCAAAGGGGTATGTTATAATGCGGTGGGAAGTTTCTCTATCCTAAGAAAATTTCTCATCGCTAATTTCTGGCGTGTAAAAAATACAGGGGCAACACGCATTTCATTCGCGAAAATACATAATATTCACCCGCGCGCGAAAATATTTAGTCATTTTCTGCTTTTTTTGCGCGCGTCGAAAAAATTCTAAACCAGGAGTAAAGATGCCTATCGACCCAAGTTCAAACAAATATACCCCCTACACACTCAGAAATATCAAATCTCTGCCACAGTACCAAAATCTATCACCACAACAAAAATTTTCCATCCAGGTTGTCAGCCAGGTACTGCCATTCCGCACAAATCATTACGTTGTCGAACAACTCATCCGCTGGGACAATATCCCCAAAGACCCCATTTTCATCCTCAATTTTCCACAAGCCGAAATGCTCAAGCCACAGCATTTCGAACAGATGGCTTCTGCGATTACAGAAGAACTTCCCGATCAACAAGTGCGGCATCTGGCAAATCGTATTCGCCAAGAACTCAACCCGCATCCAGCAGGGCAGTTGAGCCATAACGTGCCGGTATTTGAGGAAGTGAAATTGCAAGGTATTCAGCATAAATATCAAGAAACAGTGCTCTTTTTCCCCAGCCAGGGACAAACATGCCACGCCTATTGCACATTTTGTTTTCGCTGGCCGCAATTCGTCGGGATGGATGCTGTTAAATTCGCCTCACGGCAAGCAAATGTGCTGCATCAATATATTCAGCGACACCAGCAAGTAACCGATGTGCTCTTCACCGGGGGTGATCCCCTCATTATGAACACGAACCGCCTGCGGGCTTATATCGAACCCCTGCTGGGTATCCCCCATCTGCAAAATATCCGCATCGGATCCAAAGCGCTAACGTACTGGCCGTATCGCTTCACATCCGATAAAGATGCCGATGATTTGCTGCGCCTCTTTGAAAAAGTAGTTGCCTCCGGCAAGCAACTTGCCCTGATGGCGCACTTCAACCATCCACAAGAATTGGATACCGCTGTACTGCGAGATGCTGTGCGGCGCATTCGCAATACGGGAGCCGTTATCCGCACGCAATCGGCGCTCTTGCGTCATATCAACGCCAAACCCGACATTTGGGAAAGTATGTGGAAAGAACAAACAAAATTGGGCATGATTCCATATTATATGTTCATCGCCCGCAACACCGGCGCACAACAATATTTTTCTGTCCCGCTGGTGAAAGCGCAAAAAATCTTCGCCGATGCTTACCGGCATGTTAGCGGTCTGAGTAGAACTGTGCGCGGCCCCAGCATGTCATGCCATCCGGGGAAAGTGCGTGTGATCGGCTTGCCAGAAATTGCCGGAGAAAAGGTTATTGCCCTAGAAATGATTCAGGGGCGGGATCCAGCCTGGGTGGGAAATATCTTTTTTGCCAAATATGATCCCCTTGCCATCTGGATCACAGACCTCAAGCCAGCTTTTGGGCAGGATGCCTTTGAATTTGAAACAGAACTCCACACGCATCACCACCGAACGCCAAAAACAACTGTCGCAACGAAAGCCAATTTGCTCCCATTACCGATCACACTAATTCAGTAAGCAATAGATCTTTCGCCCGCGTCCATACAGTTGGCAAAAAACACCCAGGAATTCAAGCTCGGGTGTTTTTTTATTTTCTGGTAAACTCTTGACCATCCGTTTTTTAGCAAAGGACTCGTATGAAAAAACGCAATATCTTTGCCCGCATATTGATCTCGCCCGAAGAGCCGCGCCTGCGTGCTGGCTGGCGGCTGGTGCTGCAAACTGTTTTCATGGTAATTATCAGCATCGGCCTGGGCATGGGATTGCTCTTGCTGCCCTCACTTTTCATTAAAATCGGCAACCAAATGCTGATTACACAAATTGCCCAACTGATCGCCTTCACGCTGTCCATCTATCTGGCGCGGCGATTTTTGGATCAGCGCAGTTTCGTCAGTTTGGGATTGAAGCTCGACAAACGCGCCGGTTGGGATATTCTCGCCGGAATTGGCATCGCCGGACTCATGATGGCGGGGATATTTGCCCTTGAGGCCGCCTTCGGCTGGATCACGCTCGAAGGTTTCGCCTGGCAATATATGTCGGCGAGCGCGGTGCTGCGCAACGCCCTGGGGGTATTGCTGGTCTTCATCCTCGTCGGCTGGAACGAAGAACTGCTCAGCCGCGGCTACCACCTGCAAAACCTCGCCAGCGGCCTCAACCTCACCTGGGGGATCGTCATTTCCTCGGCGGTCTTCGGCATCTTGCATCTCGGAAACCCCAACGCCACCTGGGTCAGCGCGGCGGGCATCTTTTTGGCGGGAGTTTTTCTGGCCTACGGCTACGTGCGCACGGGTCAACTCTGGCTCTCGATTGGCCTGCACATCGGCTGGAACTATTTCGAGGGCGTGGTCTTCGGCTTCCCCGTCAGCGGCCTGGATATTTTCAACCTGACCTACATCACCGTAGACGGCCCCACCCTCATCACCGGCGGCGCATTTGGCCCCGAAGCGGGGTTTGTCCTTATACCGGGCTTGATACTCGGCGCGGCGTTGATTTATGTATATACTCAAAGCAGACAGCAAGAAGTGGTTAGCGATCAGCAAATAGCAGTCAGCAGTTAGTTTCAAATCCAAAGTTGGGTCGCATGGACAAAAAGCGAACAGT
>JACKQG010007094.1_pt1 | contig 11459 bp, 9 predicted proteins | sample 8237621 | NCBI WGS metagenome assembly JACKQG01 (sample SAMN15677084, study PRJNA649215) | marine metagenome | biome: marine; feature: Black Sea; material: saline water; isolation source: suspended particulate matter (SPM) from the Black Sea western gyre | collected 2013-06-09/2013-06-10 | depth... | reverse complement strand
CTGCTCGTTCACCGCCTCCCGAATACGCAAGCCCAAGTCCACCAACTGCTGAGCATGGGACGGTTCTACCGGTACACCCAGTTGATCGGCGGACACCAGGGCGAAGAAGTTGCCACCAAAAGAGATATCAACGGTGATCTGTCCCAGCCCTGCCACTTCCACCGGCACGTCGCCGCGATACAAGAAAGATGGCACGTTCTCGATCCAGGCTTCGCGCGCCCTTCCATCCTGGATGGCCACATGAGCTCGAACTAAACCGGCCGGGGTATCGAAGACGATCACCGTCTCGGGTTCCTTTGCCTCGGCCATGCCCATCTCCACCAGCACGATGGCCGTGCCAATGGTGCCATGGCCGCACATGGTCAAGCAGCCACCGCTGTCCATGAACAGCAAGCCCCAGTCAGCTTCGGGATGGCAAGGGGAAGTGAGTATGGCCCCGAACATATCTCGATGGCCTCGGGGTTCGTGCATCAGCGCCCGCCGCAGATGATCCATGTGTTCGCGGACGTAGGTCCACTTCTCGGCTATAGTTTGGCCCCGGATGGGTGGCAAACCACTGACGATAATGCGGGTGGGTTCGCCTGCCGTATGTGAATCAATCACTGAGATAACGTGGCTGAATTTTGCCATCTTTATTTTCCTCCTTGATCATTCCATTGCGGTTGTAGGGGCGATCCCTTGCGGTCGCCCTGGGCGGGTGCGGGACCTGCTTTTGATCAACTCCCCTATCCTCTGCAAGATCCCAGCAAAGCCTCGCGGATAAAATATCATCACTAGTATCAAAAGGAGACCATAAATAATCAGGCGGATCTCCATAAGTGGCTTGAGGTACTCCATAACGGGGATCACTAAGAACGCCGTTACCAGCCCGCCCCAGAGAGTGCCTCTTCCACCAATATAGGCTAGAGCCAGTATTTCTACCGTATGCTTGAAATGCATGATGTCGGGGGTCAGTATGCCGATAAAATGGGCGTAGAAACCACCGAGTAAACCGGCAAAGGTACAGGCCACCGTCCAGTTAATCAGCTTATATCTGGTGGGATTGATTCCAGAGGTTCTGGCAGCCAGGAGATTCTGGCCGATGGCTCTGAAGGCAAGTCCCAGATTGGAATGGATCATGATTGACAGGACGATATAGATTCCAAGGGCCATCAGCAACAGGATGTAAAGATAAGGAACGGTGGAAGTCGTATCCAGCGCGGCGGGAACAGTCAAACCCAAGGCTCCTCTGGTCAAATCCACATTGACCGTCACCAATCCCATGAGGGCCAATTGGACAAACCAGGCCATACAAGCGGCATAGATTCCCCTTAGACGCAGGGTCAATAGGCCGGTGAGAAAACCCAGTATCCCTGCCGCAACCGCCCCCGCGGCAAAGCCAAGCCATGTGCTAAGCCCCAAATCAATGACCAGAAGGGCCGAGGTGTAAGCACCAAGACCCAGAAAGCCAGCAAAGCCGAAATTCACGACGTTGATGAAGCCTGTGGTAAAGTCGAAAGCCATCGCCTGCGCGCCAAAGAATAGGCTCATCAACAACAGGCGGAAAACATATTCGTTCTTGGTGAACAGGGGCGCTACAGCCAATATGACGAATATGGTTATGATGGGCATAGAAAGACCCACGTATCTCAACCAAGTCGCAAAGCGGGTCCCCAAGCCGACTACTGACATAGAATGCGTTTTCTGCATGTCTCTACCTCTCCAATATGCCTTTCACCTCGGTTCCAAAGAGCCCGGAGGGCTTAAAAAGCAAGATGATGATTAGCATCGTCACACTGGTTACATCTTGCCAACCTGCTCCCAAAAAGTAATAGGAGGCAGCCTCCACTATCCCTACGATAAAACCGCCTATGATGGCCCCTCGGATGTTTCCCAAACCAGCTAAGATCACCACCAGCCACGACTTGGCCAGAGGTAGCAGCCCCATGGTTGGGTAGGCCGGGTTGATGGATAGTAAGCTCGCTCCAGCAATCCCAGCCAACATACTGCTCAGCCCAAAACTCAGGGTATGGATCCTGTCCAACTCGATGCCGACCAGCATGGCACCTCTCTCGTCCTGGGCCACCGCTCGGATGGCCCTGCCTATTTTCGTTCCACGGAGAAACAGCCAGAAGGCAACAATCGTCGCGACGGCGACCAGGAAACCCATAAACCGATCAACCGAAATGCTCATGCCAGACGAAATACGGATGGAACCTACCCAATAAGTACGAATTCCTCTGTATATAGGTCTGAATATCGCCAGAGCGGCATTTTGCAGGACAAAAGACAACCCGACCGTGACCAAATAAGCGTTCAGTAGCCATCCTTCCTTAGACCTCCTGCGCAAGGGATAAAAGAAGCTCCTCTCTATCACCATGCCAGCTATGAAGCTGCCCAGAGCGGCAAATAATATGGCTAGGATGGGATTCAGCCCAAGCTCCACGAAAGCAAACCAGCCCATATAGGCCCCAATCATATAAAGCTCGCCATGCATAAAGCTGCTGATATTCATTACTCCCAGCACAAGAGTGAGCCCTGCAGCCATCAAGGCGTACAAACCTCCTCTGAGGATGCCAATCATGAACAAGTCCCACATAGCTGCCAGTTGCATTAGCTATCCCTCCTTCCCTGTTCTTAAGCTCCGCCAATACCTAGATAGGCTTCTTTCACATGCTCGTTTCCCAATAAGTCCGCGCTTTTGCCTTCCAACACGATTCGCCCTTGCTCCAGAACGCAACCACGATCTACAATCTGCAAACTCGTGCTGACGTTCTGCTCAACGAGCAAGATGGTAACACCTCTTCGTTGCAACTCCTGCAGGGCCTCGAAGACCGATAGCACCAGCTTAGGGGCCAAACCTAGAGATGGCTCGTCAACCAGAAGGAGACGAGGTTCCGACATCAAGCCGCGTCCCAGGGCCAACATCTTGCGTTCTCCTCCACTAAGGGTGCCGGCCAATTGGGTTCGCCTCTCGGCCAACACAGGGAAGAGATCCAGCACATAATCCAAAGACTCCTTTATCCTCTTATCCCGTCTGATATATGCGCCAAGAAAGAGATTCTCCCGCACCGTCATCCCCTCAAACAGGTTTAGATCCTCGGTGATGAAGCTAAGCCCCATCCTGGTGATCTGATGGACGGGCAGGTCTCCGATTTGCTTACCCATAAACTTCACCTCACCGGCCCAGGGTTGGATCACACCGGCTACCGTTCTCAATAATGTGGTCTTGCCCGCCCCATTTGGCCCGAGAAGGGCCAGGAATTCCCCCTCCGAGACCTTAAGCGATACCTCCCAAAGGACTTGCAGATGACCATAACCCGAGTTGACATTACTAACCTCAAGCACTTTCCCCTCCATGCTTTCCTAAAATGGCCTAGGCCCTCAAGTCAAAGAGGCTCTTTCCGCCCAGGTAGGCATCAGTTACCTTTTCGTCCTTCGCGATTTCAGCAGGAGTACCCTCGGCGATTTTTTCGCCGTAATGAAGCACCGCAATCCTATCGCATATCCCCATGATGACTCTCATTACGTGCTCTACAATAATTATGGTGACACCACTTTCCCTTATCTTCCGAATTAGCTCCATTGCTTCCATAAGCTCGGTGGGCGTTAAACCGGCTGCCAGTTCATCCAACAGTAGAAGCTCAGGCTTGCTGGCTAGAGCTCTAGCTAAATCGAGGCGTTTAAGCTGAGCGGTGTTTAGATTCATAGCCAGTGTATCCCTTGGCATAGGGAACTCGACAAACTCTAGCATTTCCTCCACCCACACCCGTGGATCCCTGATTGGTGTACGCTTGCCGAAGATAGCAGCCACCATCACGTTTTCAAGGGCGCTCATCCTTGGAAAAGGCTGACATAGCTGGAATGTCCGCGAGATCCCCCTCCTGCAAACCGCCTCTGGATTTAACCCGCTTATTTTCTGGCCCTTAAACCTGATAATCCCAGCATTCGGTTTGTAGACGCTAGTCACAACATTGAGAAGGGTTGTCTTGCCCGCACCATTTGGACCGATGAGTCCAAAGATTTCGCCCTCCGCCACCCCCAGAGATACATTATTTACCGCTACCAAACCACCGAATCTTTTTACGATACCTTCTATTTGCAGTATCATATCCACCCCTACCTTGAGATTTGGGAAAGGGCGGCGGGGCGCTGCGGTCCCGCCGCCCATCCTGGCTCACCTATTTCACCCAGGGCGGTATCTTCAGATCCGCTTCCTTCCAGTCAAAGGGCCAGACAATCACACCCTTCCCGCTGAAGTATTGAATCACGGGGAAGAGGAAGTCCTCCTTGCCGACCACTGGGTCGGGAATACTCTCCATCGAGAAGCGGTATCTTGGCATGATGATACCATCGGTGTAGGTGAACTGACCGGTCCATAGTTTCTCTCGGCCAAACTTGTAGAGGGTCTCGCTGGTCATCTCACCGTATTCCTTGATGGTTGCCTCCATTATCTTGATGAGGAAATTCGCCCAGTCATAGGCCAATCCCGCAGCGGATGGGCTCGCTTTGAAGCCCCATTTGTTCTCGAATTCCGTCGCCCAGGCTCTTGATTCAGGGGAGGCAAGCTGTGGGATTTGATCGAGGGCGTAGTCCGAGGCATCGCCGGTGAGCTCATACCATTCGCCAATCCATCCCAGACCATGGCCTATCAGCAAGGCCTCGAGCCCAATCTCCTTGGCCTGTTTCGTGAAGGCGGATATACCAGCAGCGGCAGTGTCGGTTACAATGACCACGTCGGCGCCCGAGTTCTTGTACTTGGTTAGCAATGGATAGAACTCCGTCTCCTCAAGGGGGAAGTAGTCTTCGGCCAAGATTTCCCAGCCCCTGTCCGTAAGGTACTGATTGAGAGGCCCTCCCACTGCCCGGCCAAAGTCGGTATCCTCGCAACTGATGGCGATCGTCTTCTTATCAGCAGGCCAGACGCCAGCTTGAACGAAGTCATCGAAGGCGACGGCGTAGGTTTTGGATACTAACGCCTGTGGCATCGGCCAGCCCTTGGCCATCCAGTAGCCATACTTATCCATATCCGATCGGAATTTCTCGCTGACTACATTGGTCTCGCCGGCGCTGAAGAAGTGAGGGAGCTTATACTTGGCTGTCACCTCCATACAGGCCACTGATACGGAGCTGTGCCACCCCCCAGCCCCCGCCTGGATCTTATCCCTGACGATGGCCTCTTCGTAAGCCGTGGTTGCTTTGGCCGGGTCCGATTGGGAGTCGATGTAAACAAACTCGATCTTGTAGTCTCCGACCTTGTAGCCAATGGCATCAAAGGCCATGATGTAACCGTTCTTGATCTCCTCGCCCGTCCTGGCGGCAGGGCCGGTAAAGGGACCCAGGACTCCTAACTTGAAGACCTTCTCCACTGGCTTCGGAGTTGGCGTCGCCGCCGGGGCGCAAGCAGCCCCCAACAAACTGAGAATCACGGCAACCGCGATTAAGGTTGAAAGTTTCCCTTTCATTTGAACTCCTCCTTTGTTTTTTCTCGCTGCCAAGCTGTCTTTGTACAGCTTGCAGCATATTCCTGACTGAACGAAGGGAGCCCAACCCTTATACCTGATTCAGGATTGCTTACTTAACACACTTGACATGCTCATGGGGCTCGATCACCTCCTCACGACAGTTGAATCGGCAAGCTCCGCTCACACATGATCGGTTGCAGAATCGCCACCCTTTTCAGAGACGCAAAAAGGCAGGCTCCGGCGTTTGCCGGGCACTGCCTTTACGATTACAACACAGCTTTGATCCCCTGTTGGAATTGAGTGATGTGCTTCTGGATGAGTGCTTCCGCCCGCGTCCCATCCCCAGCTTTCACCGCTTCAGCGATTCCCTGGTGCTGTTCTATCGCTTCTCGCACGTCACCGAGGCGGTCCAGGACGAGATACCAGAGCCGTAAACTCGGAGCATAGAGGCGGTCCAAAATCTCGGCCAGAAATTCGTTGTGTGCGGCCTGGTACAACAGATGGTGGAAGTGCTCGTCAATAGCCATCAAAATTTTGACATCCTCGTTCGGCACTCGCTCCAGGTCCTGAAGTATCGCTTCTACCTGAGCGATTTGGTCTTCAGTGATCCGCTGAGCCGCCAGCCGGGCACATAAACCTTCCAGGAGTATCCGCACTTCGAAAATTTTCTGCAGGTCGGTGATGCTGATATTGGCCACGAACATACCCCGACGAGGAACGATGTTCACCAGGCCTTCGGCAGCAAGCCGATGCAACGCCTCGCGGATCGGCGTGCGCCCTAACTCCAGTTCCTCCATCAGAGCCTGTTGGTCAATCACTGATAGAGGGGGAAGTTCCAGGGTGATAATCTTCTCTTTGATAAGATGATAAGCTTTTTCACTGAGTCGCACAGGCACTCCTTTGTCAATGCCTGCAACTCCGGGGATTCTGTAGTCAAGAGGGCACTTTGGATATTGAGATATATCTGAAATATAATTATACTACACTTTGCTTATTTGTCAAAAATCCACAGGGCCCATGAAGTGCATTTCAGTTTGGCGCGAATTTCAGCAACATGGGCGTGGTTTCAACCGCCAGCTATCCCGCTGTGATGCCACCATCAATGACCAGGGAAGAACCGGTGACAAAGGCCGAGTCATCAGAGGCCAGGAATAGGGCTGCTTTGGCTACCTCCTCAGGTGAACAAATACGACCCAAGGGATGCTTAGCCTCGAAGAGGGGACGGAGCTTCTCAACGCCCCCTAATTCCTCCATCTCCTGTTCTAACATGGGTGTATCTACACTGCCGGGACAGATGCAATTCACGCGGATGTTTTGGGCAGCATGATCCAAGGCCATGGCTTTGGTAAGGAGTACCATCGCCCCCTTGGAGGCACAGTAGGCAGCCGCTTCTTTACCGCCTACTAACCCGTAGTAGGAACCAATATTGATGATGACTCCGCCGCCGTTCTTCATCATCCAGGGGATAGCATGTTTGGACATCAGGTAGGCACCTTTTACATTGGTGTCCATCGTGTCGTCCCATTCTTCCTCAGTGGTATCCACCACCGTAGCGCGGTAGACTATACCCGCATTGTTAACCAGGATATCCAGTTGGCCGAAAGCCTCAATGGTTCTCTCCACCGCTTTCTGACAATCCTCGGCCTTGCGGACGTCACAGGTGATGAACATTGCCTGCCCACCGCTCTTGGCGATGGTCTCAACTGTCTCATGACCCCGGGCGTCATTACGTGCAGCAATGATCACCCGGGCTCCTTCTGTAGCGAAAAGTATGGCGATTGCACGACCGATGCCTGAATTGCCCCCGGTGATAAGCGCCACCCTATCCTGTAGTTTCATAAATACCTTGCCTTACAACTCGCTCATATCTCAAAACGACTGATGTGCTGTCCGGGCAATGATCTCATCCTGCAATACTTTGCCCAGATCGCAGAAATAGTCGCTGTAGCCCGCCACGCGCACAATCAGGTCTCGGTACTGCTCAGGGTTCTCTTGCGCGGCCCGCAGCGTGGCGGCATCCACGACGTTGAACTGGATGTGGTGACCGTCGAGCTTGAAAAAGGTTCGTATCAGGTGAACCAATTGGTCCAGGTCGTCGTCGTCCTTGAGCAACTGGGGGGTGAATTTTTGATTGAGCAGCGTGCCACCGGTGCGGACATGATCCATCTTGGCTACCGATTTGACGACTGCTGTCGGCCCACGCCGGTCTGCCCCCTGCACGGGCGAAATGCCTTCAGAGAGGGGCTCCGCTGCCCTTCGACCATCGGGCATGGCCCCGATCACGGATCCAAAGTAGACGTGAACGGTGGTTGGCAGCAGGTTGATGCGGTAGGTCCCTCCCTTGGTGCTCTGCCGACCGTCTATGGCGTCGAAATAGGCATCGAACACGGCGACCATCACGCTGTCGGCGTAGTCGTCGTCGTTGCCGTATTTGGGCGTCTTGTTCAACAGCAGTTGACGCATCCTTTCGTGGCCCGCGAAATCATCGCCCAGGGCGGCCAGCAGTTCATCCATGGTCAAGGTCTTCTGGTCAAAGACGTGATACTTAAGCGCGGTCAGAGCATCGGCCATCGTGCCCACGCCTACGCCCTGGATGTACGTGGTGTCATAGCGCGCCCCGCCGTCGTGATAGTCTTTGCCGCTGGCAATGCAATCGTCAACCAACAGCGAAAGGAACGGCGCAGGGATGTAGCTGGCGTACAGCCTTTCGACGACGTTGTTCCCACGCACCTTGATGTCCACAAAGTAGTTGAGCTGTTTCCTATAGGCCTCGAACAACTGCTCAAAGGTCTCAAATTGGGTGGGGTCTCCTGTTTCCAGCCCGATCCTTTTACCCGTCCGGGGGTCAACGCCGTTGTTAAGTGTGATCTCGAGCACTTTGGGCATGTTGAAATAGCCCGTCAGGTTGTTGTTCTCCTTTCCAAACGCGCCAGTTTCCACGCAACCACTGGTGCCGCCATTCCGCGCATCGGCCAGGGATTTGCCCTGCCGAACCAGCTCCTGGACGATCAGGTCGGCGTTAAACACCGAAGGCTGGCCAAAGCCCGTGCGAATGATCTTGGCCGCCCTCTTGATGAAACGATCGGGGCCCTTCTTGCTGACCTGAATGGAAGCACTGGGTTGCAACAGGCGCATCTCCTCGACCACGTCCAAAATCAGGTAAGTCAGCTCGTTGACGCCATCCGACCCATCCTCCTTCATACCTCCCAGGTTGATCTGGGCGAAATCGGTGTACGTGTTGCTCTCTGCCGCAGTGACTCCAACTTTGGGCGGTGCGGGCTGGTTGTTGAATTTGATCCAGAAGCATTGCAGCAACTCTTCGGCTTGCTGGCGGGTCAGTGTTCCCTCTTCCAGTCCCTTTTGGTAAAAGGGATACAGATGCTGGTCCAACCTGCCAGGGTTGAAGGAGTCCCAGGGGTTTAGCTCTGTGGTCACGCCGAGGTGGACGAACCAATAATACTGCAACGCTTCCCAGAGATCCCGTGGGGCGTGCGCCGGAACGTGAGAACAAACCTCGGCGATACGGTCCAGTTCTTTCTTCCTCTGTGGATCCGCTTCCTGCTGGGCCAACTCCAGGGCTTTTTCCGCGTGGCGTTCTGCAAAGCGAATCAAAGCGTCGGCACAGATGTTCATGGCCTTGAGTTGTTCTTGCTTGTTGTAGGCTTCTGGATCGTTCAAGTAATCCAGGTTTTGCAGGTTCTGCTCAATCTCTTGCTTGAAATCTAGGAATCCTTTGCGGTAGATTTTGTCATCCAGCACGCAGTGCCCAGGGGAGCGTTGCTCCATGAACTCGGTGAAGACGCCGGCCTCATACGCGGCCTTCCATTCCTCTGTCATTTCCCGGAAGATGAGTTCGCGCATGGTTTTCCCACGCCAGAAGGGGATAATGGTGTCTTCGTAAACTTTGCGGGCCTGGGGACTGACGTCAAAGGAAATCTTTTCCCGCGAGTTGAGGGTATCCAGGTCTTCCAGGGTATGGCAGCACAGCTCCGGGTAGGTCGGCGTGGCTTTGGGAGCAGGGCCTTTTTCGCCGACGATCAACTCGCCGTCGTTGATGCAGATGGTTTTGTGTTCCATCAAATACTGGAAGGCCAGCGCGCGGCGCACGGGCGCGGACACCAGCCCCAAGTCCTGGCGGTAGAATTCGGTCATCAGTTCTGCTCGCTCGGTCGAGATGGCGGCCCTGGCGTCCAGGCTTTGCTGTCTCAGACGAGCAACTCTTTGATTCATCGTCATGGTATCAACCTCCTATCTTTATTTGCAAGCCAAAACCTCGTAGAATTCGCACTATTTTGGCCATTCTTTCGTCTGAAGGGGGACGGGCTTCAGGCAGCTCGTAGACCTTGTTCAACCGGTGGTATTTTTCAGTGCCTGCGCGATGATAAGGCAAAACATCCAACCGGTTCAGATAAGACAGGGTAGCCGCAAACGCCCCTGTTTGGCGAATATTCTCATCGTCGTCGTTTATCCCTGGAATGACGGGCACACGAAGGATGATGTCGTGCCCCAGGGTGGAAAGCCTATGCAAATTCCCCAAGATTAACTCGTTGGACACACCGGTGGACTTTAGGTGCCTGGCATCATCCATCGACTTGAGATCGTACAGAAACAGGTCCACGTGTTCCCGGAGGCTATCCAGGGTTTCCCAGGTCGCAAAACCGCAGGTGTCCACGGCAGTGTGAATCTCTTTTTCTCGGCAGGCCCGAAGGAGCGCCAGCAAAAAGTTTCGCTGCAACAGGGGTTCGCCGCCGGAAAAGGTCACCCCTCCGCCGGACTCATCGTAAAAGGCGACGTCCTGTTCGATCTCCGCCATCACCTCCGCCACCGTCACTTCCCGGCCCACGAGCTCGCGGGCTTCGGCATAACAGGCTTCGACACAAGCTCCGCAGAGCGTGCATTTCTCTCTATCGGTGGACACCACATCGCCGTCCATAGAGATCGCGCCCTGGGTGCAGACGGCCTGACAGGCTCCACAGCGGATGCACCGCCTCTCCCGAAACATTATTTCTCGCCCCAAGGACTGGCCCTCTGGATTGTGACACCACCAACAACTCAGCGGGCATCCTTTGAAGAAAACCGTGGTGCGAATACCCGGCCCGTCGTGAATGGAGAACTTTTTGATATCAAAAATCAACCCTGTAACCAAAACTGTCACTCCTGACTTTGTTACAACGTTGACTAGCGAATCACTTCAAGCAAGCTATTGTATAACGCCTTACTCGGTTTGTCAAATACCTGGTTGTTTGTGACGCTCGTCAGCCTCAGCAACGATTTCCTTCAGCCTGGCTTCCACCTCTCCCGGGATGGGCAACGGCTGGTGATGCTCAAGAATGTCCTTCACCTTGGCCCTCACCCGCTCGGCCATCGTCTTCCTGCCGCTGGCCTCCCAACCCCGACGCATCTGGCGGTCCATCAAGGTCGGGAACCACACCTCTTTCCTGAAGTGCTGGCGCGTGTGCTCCTGGGTCAGATAGTGGCCGCCAGGCCCCACCCGCTCGATGACGTCCACCGCCAGGGTCTCAGGGGTGACCGTGATGCCCCTCAGGATGCGCTTGGCCATGCCGATGATCTCGTTGGACATGACCAGCATGTCGAAGGAACCCAGCAGGCCCGATTCCAGGTAACCGACGTCGTGGATCAGATTGGCGCCCGATAGCGCGGCGATGGTCACGGACATGGCCGCCTCGATGGCCGCCTGCTGGTCGAGGACTTTGGCATCGGAGCAGCCAGCGGTGGAGAACATGGGCAGCCGCAGCCACTTGGCGACGTCGGTCATGGCCGCGCTGAGCAGCACCATCTCCGGCGCGCCGTAGGACAGGATGGACGTGGCCATGTCTATGGTGGACTCTACCCCGCCGATGATGACCGCCGCGCCCCTGCGCTTGAGCTGGGCCAGCACCACGCCCACCAGACATTCGGCCAGGCACTGCACCATGCCGCCAGCCAGCGTCACCGGCGCGGTGGCTCCGCACATGGTGCAAGGCGTGAAAATGGCGGGGATGCCCATCTCCGCCG
>JACKQG010002630.1_pt2 | contig 11459 bp, 8 predicted proteins | sample 8237621 | NCBI WGS metagenome assembly JACKQG01 (sample SAMN15677084, study PRJNA649215) | marine metagenome | biome: marine; feature: Black Sea; material: saline water; isolation source: suspended particulate matter (SPM) from the Black Sea western gyre | collected 2013-06-09/2013-06-10 | depth... | reverse complement strand
TCTTCGACGCGAGTTTCAGCTCGTCATCATTTAGGCCAGACTCATCCGCAGTGAAAACTCCCACGCAAAGCATACTTCTCAACTACCTCAAACCCAGCACCACCACCCACCCACAACGGCGTCCCCACTGGTAACTTCAAATAAACCGCCCGCGCAATACCCAACGAACTGTCCAACCGACTATCCCAATCCATATCACGCGCTGCACCAACAAAATCATCCGCCACCTCCTCATCATGAAAACGCAACAACCAACTATCCAAATGCCGCTTACTCGCCAAATAACTACTCTTACTCCGATTACACCCACCATGAGCCAACACGAAATTCTCTAGACAATCATTTGGATATCGCGCCCACGGAATAAAGTGATCGACATCCACGTTTGCCTTAAGATCATCGCCGCAGTAAAAACACAAACCATGCTGATAGTCCTCCAAAAACGGCCGAGTCAGTCTGGTAGCAATTCGCTTGCGGTTAAACAAATGCTCCTCAAGCTTTGAATCTTTTAGATTATTTATCTTTGCAACGAAAGCAGCCCATTTGCGGTAGATAATCGGTCGCAGCAAGCCATTAAGTTGCACCAAATAATCGGCGACGTGTTCGCGCAAATAAATATTACCCTTGCCCTGGTAATCGTAAATAAAACGGTGCTCTCCGCTCGCAAAGTTCTGCAACTTACTCAACGGCATATCCACAACAGTAGTTTCAATACTGTTAATCAACTTATCAAAGCCGTCAATGCGCGCGTTACGAAACGACGCATTCGCAGACAAATGATTACGGTGTTGATATTTGCTTATCTCAGAAACTATTTTCGCCTGTCGCCCCGAGTTTTGACTTAGCTCGGACGGCGCATCGTCGAAAGGTAAAGTTTGCGACCAATAAAGCCCAGCTACATGCTCGGCGATTTTGCGAGTAGATATAACATCAGGCGACTCGCCCGACTGCGAGGTCTGCTCCATGCAGATATCCATAATCGACAACAGCAACGCATATTTGTAAGTTGACGTAGTCGTCGCCTCATCCAGCAACATCAAAACCCGTTCGGCAAAAGCGATGGTGTCCATAATCTAATCGCCCCAATAATCAGCCTTCGCCGGCAGCACCCACCGCACTCCACCGCGCGCATCATCACAATCACTTGCATAGCGCGGGATTACATGCACATGCGCGTGCATCACAGTCTGCCCAGCGGCTTGCCCGTCGTTTACTCCAACATTAAAACCATCCGCAGAATACTTCGCCGAAAGCAAGTCGCGCACTTCAGCCACCAACTGCCAGAGTTGCGCTTGCTCGTCGGCCGCCAAATCAAATACGCTGACGACATGACTGCGCGGCACCACCAAAGTATGTCCAGCACTAACCGGGTAGCCATCCGCAAATGCAACCGCCGCCGCGTTTTCGGCTATTAGTTTTGACGCAACGCTACAGAAGGGGCAAGTCATGTAAACAGTCTAGCGGTGCGCCGTAACTAACCACTACTACATCTAAACCCGCGTCGGCATAAACCGCCAACGCCCGCGCAATCGCCGCGACGATCCAATCGTTATCATTGCCAAAAGCTCCGCCGCCGAGTAAGGTCAAATAAACGCGGTTGTCGCCGGTGCGTTCAAAGTTGACGACCGCCGCCGCTAGAGTTGCTTCATATGCCGCATCCAATATTAACTTAGCAAACGGTAACCAAGCTGCGGACGACTCGCGCGAGTAAGCCACCGGCAATGCCGAACAGTAAACTTGGCTTACGCAATGTTGCGCGTCGCTTAGCGTTACTTGCGTATCCCACATTGCGCCGATGCGGTGCCGTCCTAGTAATTCTTGGCGCGATGATTCGTTCAGCTTTTCAATTTGCTCACTTATTTTTTGTAAGCCGTCGGCGCTTGCCAATGCGTAGCCATTGCGCATTTGCCAGAGTGATTCGTTGACGTTGCCGAAGTACTCTCCGATGTCACGCAGACAATCGATCTGGTTGTTTTCTGTTTGGCCTATTTCGCCATTTACTTCGGCAAAGTAATTACGGTAAATCGTGCCCGCGCCGCAAGCGATTGCGCAGGCTGGGCCTTGGGTGCGATCAGTTTCGTAGATGTCGACTCCGCGTTCTGGAGTGACGCTTGGCCCGATCATTTCAAGCAAGTTGAATTGTGACGCGACTTGAAATAATGCGTTGGCGTTACTTTTATCTAAGTGTAAATCTTGCACATTTGCGACCACTTCGCGGATTGTAGTTTTACCTTTGCTCATGCCGTTAGCGCAGCCAGCGCGCAACTCACTCAAGCTCGGCGTATCTAATTTACCGAACTTGTAACACCCACCATTGACCCGCGACTTCAATAAATCGCCGTCGACATAAAGTTGTTCACGCACTTGAGTCGGCGACGACTCGTTAAAACCAGTTAGATTGTTAAACCACATAAGTGCCAATCATTGTAATAAATTCTTTTACTGAATCACAATCGTCGCCCCATTAGTAATCACACCAGCCCCAACATCTAAACCAGCCACCCAGACGTGATATCCAGCCGCTGCGCTCGGAAATGGCACTACAGACCGTCCATTGCCACTGCCGTCTGTGAATACGCTCGACAAGAAAACCAGTGGAGGGGTCAGCGGTAAAAGTCCGTAGCTAGTAGTGATAGGCCCACCGCCACGAGTTGATAGCGCCAACTTAACTTCATTATTTGGTGTCGCATTACTTACTTGAATCACCCCATCGTTGATCCCGAACCACGTGGTGCGCCAATCATCAAGCTCGATGTGCGCGTCGCTTTCAAGAGAAGTGTAATTGATACCACCAGACCAACCGCGTGGTGAATAAACAACGCCATTAAAAGGCGCCGAAGTTCCACCCCTGCCAACTCCTGGCAAGATAGTAATATCTGAGTTGCCACCAACATCGGGTGTTCCATAGTAGGCAAAACGTTGGGCTGTGTTAGCTGCAGACGACAGATTAAAGTAGAAGCTATAAATTTGCCCAGCGGCCAAGTCGATGTGATCAAACCCACCATTGCCATTCGATACCTCGTAATGCGATTTACTTAACACCACTCGTGTCGGAGTGCCAACAGAATTAATCCAGCTCAAAGGGTCCGAGCCAATATAAGTCCATGAATGCGGGTCGAATTCGTTGCCGACATAACTACCCTGGCGCATATAAACATCAACCGTGAACACGCCGGTATCACCGTTAGAATCGATATTCAGATCAAATGAATTTACCCTGATGTCTGAATGTGCTTCAACATCTACCATAAAGCCGCCCGCCTGAGGACTAGTCGCAGACCAATTAGTGTCTGCGTTATGATCACCGGGAGCACCACTGTAATGCAGTGTGCCATTCCATGTTTTATCGCCTACGGCTGTTCCGCTCCATCCACCGAACCCGCGACCAGCACCACATTCAATGCGGATGTCATTATTTTGGTGAGGGTCGTTTGGCCCCGGTGTCACCATCAAACCAGCAAGGTTTGGAAAGTGGATATAAATACCATAGGTATTGCCAGCCTCGAAGCTGATGTCACTGCCATCAATGTTGAAAACGGTTGGCACTCCTGGCCCCATTGAAATCGCCGTGTCGGAGTCAATCAACTGCCACTGGCTGACATCATTCTCTTTGCCGAGGTAGGTATCCTCACACCAATACACTTCCATGTCAATGGAAAGACCAGCTAGTGCGGCCATGTTTTGATCGATGCGCGTAATTGAGATATCTTCTTTGGGTGCGATATCAAACAAATGGCCAACCCAAATTTCAGCACCGTCGAATGAAGTAGTTATCTTAGAACCATGATCAACATAGGATCTAAAATGATGTGTATAAGCTACAGTTTCATTTAAGGATTGAGCATTTTCTGACGAACCACTCACACCCGATGCTGTGCCGTCCACAAAATCTACTGAAGGGTTAGATAGTTGAAGAACACGTGTGCCAGAAGACTTATTCATTAGTGTTCGGTAAGAACCATTCGAGTAACCAGCACAATATGTATTTACACTTGAATACGAAGAAACCTCACCCGCCGAATGTCGCAGCCCCATGCAATGGCCCAACTCGTGGGTATAAGAGTAATAACTAGTAGCATATTGCCAGCTAACAATTGAAAATGCGGTGGACTGCCATGACGAACTTAAAGATTCCATTACTGTGGCAATACCAGTTGTGCTGCCACCCGACGGAACCACGACAATTCCAATTACCATGTCGGCACCGAATTCATCACGCCAAGCATGGACTTCGTCCCAGACTCCATCTGCGGGGTCAGTTAAGGCATCGCGGTTTGTTGACCAACTGGAAGTTGATGGCTCTGAATCAGTGAGCGCGCCAATATGCACTAGGCGCAATCGTTGATGAGCGCCGCTTATTGCATATGCGGTGTTGGCTTCGAAATTAGCAAGGTTTATAAGAGAATAAACTTGCGAAGTAGTGGTGTATTTAGCCCGCGCTTCGGGAGAGTAGACAGCCATTACATCTACTGTATATTCGTGGTAACGACCGCCATTACCATTGTTATTATTGTTCTGCTCTGGAGAGAAATGTGTTGAAGGAGACCCATCCTCGGTGGCACATTGTGGATTAATACTATCGTCCACAAGTTGCAAAGTAGCCTGGCCATCCCCGACTGGGAACAATTTATATTTATCGTGGTTAAAATCTATGGTGGCGTGTACCTCTTTATCTAAAACAGAGAATAATGCGATTCCATATTCAGCAGACGGAATTGAATAGCGCACGTTGTATCCACCGCCATAGGCGGCTTCAAAATGTTCGAGGTGTGCGATTACTTTTTGGCCACCGAATAATTCGATGCTAATTGTTTGTGCCTGATTTGCTGGATCGAATTCGCCATCAAAACCAAAGAGTTCGGAATTGATATATACATTTCTTTCGAGGTCAGCAGTGTCGCTGTCAAAAAAATGGGTAAATTCTGCAGCGGGAACAGCAGTGAAAATTTCATTTGCTGTTTGAGGAGGCTGAGAAGATGTGGTTTGTGATAGGACCAAAATCGCTAGGGAGGCTATTTGCATTATCCTAGTTTACGACAGAAATGCTGCTTTTCGTGTGCTAAACTACTTAAAATGCTACTTACTCTCCTTTTAGTCGCCCCACTACAGTCCACCGCCCCCATTGACGGCACCTGGCGCGCCACCGTCGGCAGCCACGAAGCCGTTCTTGCCCTAAAGTCATGCGCCGACGGCGAGCTAATCGGAATTTTGCCTGCCGAGCCTACTATCTCAATAACCGGCGGCACCGTCAACTCATCGAATGTTACTATTAACTTCAGTGGCGAAGACGGTGGCGGCGCAATAGGCGACTTCAGTTTTGCCGGTGTCTTGAGCGGCGACGTTCTAGATGGGCAAGGACTGGTTGACGGCACATTACTAGACATCACTTTCAACCGCGTCACCGCAAATTACGAAGTTCAATTTATTGAGTTAATTGATCCTGACGTTTCTTCTGTTTACCCCAATGTCGGTGCTACTTTATTCTTTAATGTCGTCACGCTTGCAGGCAGGTTCATTGGCGGAGGATTTTCCGGATTTCATTCTTGCGAATTTATAGCATGCGGGGGCGTAATAGAATCCCTCAGCATCGACCCCTCTACAGGCGAATACACTATCGCTACCAACTCTAGCAATATTACTGGTGAGCTAATCGCCATCTGGGACAGCGCGACGGATCGAATTTCCGGCACCTGGACTTCACTTACTTCTTCTGGGCTCACGAATAACGGCGAATTTATGGGTGGCCAACAAGGCGTCGCCGCTTCCGACAACTTTGATGAAGTACTGGGATTATTAACTACATTCGCTGACGGAGTTGAAAGCGAGACCTTACTTGCTTCAGACATTTTCGACGCTGCATACATGAATGACGGCGTCACTGCCACCGACTGGGATGCGCGCTTTGGCACTTGGTTTGCGGATTACGACAACCTTCAAGTTGATGTTGGTCCAATCACCACGCTCATCACCCACAATACTGGCGACGAAGAAATGTACGTCCGCCGCCTGCCGCAAATTGAAGCTACTGTTACTGTAAGTGGGTTAAACGTCATCAGTGGCGCAACTGAAATTGTTTACGAATTTACGCCGTCCGCGGTTAGCAGCGAACTTACCCTCATTACTCTTTTGCCGACTGCTAAATTCATCGGTAACGGCGCTGCCGCCGCTTTAGAGTTTGAATTACCTTTTGATTTTTCAACGGCGATGACTTCGGGCACTAATGTCATGTGGCCTTATGGTGTGCATGGCGGTGGGCATCCCGAAGGTCATGGCGGCGTTGATATTTGGATATACCCAGGCTCTTGGGTAAAGGCGGCTGCCGCCGGAGAAGTTGTTTATAAAGATTCGAGTGTGTTACTGATTGAATGCCGCAATGGCTTGTTAATGCAATATGAACACCTGGCTTCAATTGATCCTGCAATTACACTTGGCGCATCTGTTATCCTCGGTCAGAACCTAGCTATACCCGAAGTAGATCATTTCCATTTCGGAATTCGTCATGGCAGTGTCACCGAACCTCCGCTTGGCTATTTCTCTGCTGCTTCTCAAATAGAATTCGATTTGCTGTGGGCTGAAGCCGCATGGCCGCAAGAAATTAGCGAACCACTACCAGCCAATGAATTTCATATTGCCTTTCCGCATGTGATTGAATGGGTGAATAACGATCCAACCGGAATGCCGGCGGTAATTGAGTTGATCGATGTTTCGCCTTTTGATTATGTACATACTTATAGGCTGTTAGATGCGACTGGCACGCCTTACGACACTGGTACCGCAAATTGGGATCACATCAGGGGCTGGCTTGATTTTGGCACGCAACTAGGCTTGTGCGATATTGTTAGCGATGAGATGCACTTGGTTTTAAGCACTTCTGGACGTCCTACTAGCTTAAGTGGTGCTAGCGTGTTTAGTTTTGTTGAGTGATTATTTAAAGCGCCGATAAATACTCAACTAAATCAGCCACATCTTGCGCTGATAAAAAGTTCACGACCTCTGGCATCACAACCGGGTTGTCTTCCCATCCAGCTGCGCGCGTAACTGTTGGGTTAATGATTGCCTGCTTTATTTCTTCAGCAGATAATCGCTCGCCGACACCTGCTAAATCAGGCCCAATGCCCGGATGACAACTGACACAGTTAGCCGCGTTATTCTTAAACACATCCTTTCCGCGTTTAGCGTCGCCACTTAAACCACTATTTGGTTGTTGTTGCGCAAACTCTAAGTAAGCCAACAAACTGTTTGCCGGACCTCCCGCTTGAGATTCGCTGGCGGCCACTGTCGCAGCCAATTCTGTAAAAGGGCCTGCGTGGGACTGAATCGCCAGTTCAAGCGCTTTAGACAACCACACATCAGCGCGGTCTAAATCAATCGCCGCCTCTAATAAATCGTTAGCGATTGCGTAAGATTGAGGCATTTCAGCGGCAGCGATTAATGCATGACGCTGCAAGTTGCTTGCCGGAGAATTTATCAAATCAGATTCGGCTAACAACATCGCATATTTTTCATTGCGCGGCATCACATCTAACGCGACTTCTCCGAACCAAACGTTTTGAAAAATCAGTGCATTTTTTAAGGTATCAAATGCTTGACTATTGGGATGATTAAACTCATCGAAACCACCAAGAACACGCAAAGCCTCTTGGGCCATCAGAGCACCATTCTCGCCCTTGTCTAAAAACTTACGCACAATAGAATTCAAAATACCGGTTGCGCCACTCATGTTTTTTTCAAGCAATAGACGGCGTGCGGTAACTCGCCAAAACTTATTACTTGAATCTAAGGCGGCTAATACCTCGTCAGCATTGGCGGTCAACAAATCAAATTCGGACTGCGCCGCCACTCCATCACGCACTACCCTAAAAATGCGGCCATGCGCTTTATCACGCAGTGGATTTAGATGCGCGTTACCTTCACAAAAATCTGCAATCCACAATGCGCCGTCTGGACCGACATCTACTTGTACTGGGCAAAACCAATCGTCAACCGATACCGCCACATTAAAGCAATCACGTGTCCGATAACCGGCACCACTCTTATAACTTTCGAAGCGCGATATTGAATGAGTTGTGGGCTCGCAAATAAACGCCGAGCGTTCATTCCACCATTCAGGAAACTGGTTTCCGGTTGCAAAGGAATGACTGGTGGCGGCTGTAAAGTTGCCGAAGAAATCTCCCTGACGAACCTTGGCCAAAGCGGGATGAACCCGCGCACTATCAAAAACCGGCAATGCCAATCGCGCATTAGGCAACCCCACAAAAAAGGACGGCGCATTATTAGCAGTGCTCCCCCATATTTCTCCTTTGCTAGTAAAGTCTAATCCCCAGGTGTTATTCGAGAATTGAGCCATAAACTCAGGTTGATCTAAACCTGGCTTCCAGCGCCACAAACCAGAACCGAAAGACCCTGCATCATTTTTGTAACCCGAATAACCGACTGTCCCCCAAATATAATTATCTGGCCCCCACCGCAAATTCGCGGGCCCAGCATGAGTATCCCATACACCGAAACCACTTAAAACAACTTGGCGTTCGTCGCAAACATCGTCGCCGTTATTATCTTTCAAAAACAATAAGTCTGGCGCTTGCGTAACCAACACACCGCCATCAACTTTAAGAACCGATGTCGGCAAATTTAAGCCATCGGCAAACACAGTTTTTTTATCGGCGCGACCATCGCCATTTGTGTCTTCTAAAATCGACACGCTATCGCCACCCTCGCGCGAATCCGGATATCCCGGCGACTCAACCACCCAGCAGCGACCGCCTTCGTCCCAAGCCATTGCAATCGGATTAATCACCATCGGCTCGCATGCAAACAACTCGACATGCATACCTGCCGGCACCACCAGCGCATCAACCGCCTGCTGCGGAGTCGAAGCGCGCTGCATTAAATCTTGCGGATACTCTCTTAACTGCGCATCGTCACCCGATGTATAAACAATCGCGCGCAATAACATATCGAAAAAACCATCAGTCGTCCAAACGCGGGCATCGTGTCCGCTGGCGCTGTAAAACAACCGACCTTTGCCTACATTACGAATCCATGTCCATGGCTCGTCGCCGCGCATCGTCAGAATAGTGCGGTCGTCTTCGACGTGAGTTTGAACATAAGTTTCGTCCCAAGCTGTGAAGTTGCTCCAGCCTTTAAGCAATTCGGGATTGCCAACTACTGCTTGACTAAACACCTCGCTTTGATGCGATTCGAAGCGCGCGCCAATAAATTTTAACCACGAATCTGATTCGGTAAAACACCCACTTGTGCAATGCAGCCCGACAAAACCGCCGCCGCCGCGAACATAACGTGTTAGCGACTGCATAAATTCAATCGGCACTTTCGAATGCTGCGCTTGGTTGGCGTACATTACGATTGTGTCGTACTTACGCAACACACCTAAGTCTAGGACCGTGACGTCGTCTTCATAATCGACGGCGACACCTGCGCGAATTAATTTACCGTAAACGTCGTCAAGTCGCTCGACTGGTTTATGAAAACCACGATCGCCAATGAACAATACGTTCAAAGGCGAAGTGTCTAATTGAGGTGTTACTAATAGGCTAAGAATCGCTAACAGCATTCTCAGATGATAACGTTTTTAGTCGTCAGAAAATCGCTTGCGGTTTATGTAATCGGCAATGATGAACGCCACACCCAGACCCGACAAAATCGTGCCAGGGATAAACAACTCTTCTACCTGCGTTGCCACACTTGTAACTGCAAGTATTATCATTGCCAGTCCGAGCCCGAGACAAATAAGCCCAGGTCGATATGGGTGCCGCGTTTTTTGAGTATTTTCAGATGCATCAGGTTCAAGCAATTGACGCAATGCCTCGACATCCGCGCCTGATTTAACCGCTTCGGTAAGTAATGCGTTGCGGTCTTGTTTCTTGCGGTACTCGAAGTAAATGCCGGTTAAGGGAATTGACATGCCAAAAACTATAGCAATGATCGGGATTAACAATTCTGGTTCGAAGTCTGTCATGCAACTTTGACCACAATTCATTGTCAAAAGTTGCAGTAAAATCACTGCAACTTTTTACACTACTCTCAGGTCAAATAATAGATGTCTAGTCGAAATCCCGCCGCCGAGTTCTTGCCACTGTCTAACAGTAGCGCGCGCGCGTTCGTCGACAAATTTGCACCCTACATCGTGTCAGTTCTGTCGCGCATGGGTTTGCAAGCGCATCAAATCGACGACGCTAGCCAAGAAACGCTAATTCGCGCGCTTAATGCACTGCCAAAATTCAAAGGCGGCTCTGCCCTCAAAACCTGGGTGCACCGCATCGCCTACAACGAAGGCGTGCGCCTGATAAACAAACAAAATCGTCATGCCACCGAAGATTTAAGAGACGAACACCAGGCCTCCGACTTCGAACGCGACGACATTAATCTTAGCCTGCATCGTCTAAGTCCCGATCAACGTTTAGCGCTAACTTATTTTTACTTCGACGAGCTAAGCACCCTCGAAATATCCGATTTAATGGGCGTAACCAACAGCACCGTTAAATCATGGCTCAAACGCGGACGCGATTCATTGCGCGCCTTACAGCCAACTGATATTAGTTCGCTCGACATCGAAGGCATCAAAATCAATAGTTTGATGGCATGGCGTCACCAGCAACTGCCAAGTTCTTACTTCAAAACACGCAAGGTTTTATTTGCTTTAACGGCAGCCACCGTTTTGGGCACACTATTCATCATCGACAGCAGTCTCTACCCATCTTTAAGCGTGCTGGCGGTGGTGCCAACAATACTTCGATTTAGCTAAAAGACCATAACTCGCGCATTTATATAATCTTGGCGATGAAATTCGTCGCTACCACCTTTCTTCTAACTCTTCTCACCGCCAACGCATTCGCTCAATCCGACGAATTCGATTGGCAACGTGTGCGTGAAGCGCGCCCGACCGAGACCATCTTCACACCGCTTGACTTACCTGCGCCAAACAGCATTCGTAACGGCGCCGGTGCACCAGGCGAAGATTACTGGCAGCAACAAGTCGATTACGATATCGAAGTTAGCATCGACCCCGAAACGCGCACCGTGCATGCGACGGCCGAAGTCACTTACACCAACAACTCTCCTGACAAGCTCGACTACCTATGGTTGCATCTCGAGCAAAACGTTTTTCGCGCGGACAGTATCGGTAACGCGGTAGCCGACGCCGCCTCAATCGGCGCTAGCCCCGAAGGTGATGGCTACACAATTTATGGCGTTAAGCATAAACGTAAAGATTTGCCTTTTCATGTTTATGACACCATGGGATTGCTTGAATTGCCAAAGCCGTTAATTGGTGGTGGTGGTAAATTCAGTTTCGATATTGAGTGGTCATTCGTAATTCCTAAAAATGTGTTTCGCCGTTTCGGCATCAAGAAATACAAAAAGGGGCACGTTTACGAAATTGCACAATGGATTCCGCAAGTTGCTGTGTACGACGATGTAAACGGCTGGAACACTTTGCC
>JACKQG010007091.1_pt1 | contig 11463 bp, 13 predicted proteins | sample 8237621 | NCBI WGS metagenome assembly JACKQG01 (sample SAMN15677084, study PRJNA649215) | marine metagenome | biome: marine; feature: Black Sea; material: saline water; isolation source: suspended particulate matter (SPM) from the Black Sea western gyre | collected 2013-06-09/2013-06-10 | depth... | reverse complement strand
GTCGCCAGAGAGATGAAAGCGTCCCAAAGGCACGAAGGCCGGGTTTTGACAAAAGCCTCTCCTTGCCCTATCATACATCCATCCGGCAGATGGAACCAATCTGTCAGTTTGCCAGTCTACTATACGCCAACCTACCAGCGATTAGGAGGACGACGATGATGAAAAGACGATGGCTTGTCGCCCTGTTGACCCTTCTGACAGCAGGCCTGGCCGCCTGTTTGCCCTGGCAGCGCCCGCCTGAGGGGCAGTTGGTCTACGTTGGGCCAACAGAGCAGGGTGTTGCTGCGGGAGATTTCGTGCCCGGCACGGATATCCAATACGTCGGAATGACCGAGCAGGGCGCTGAATTGCTGATCGGAGGGCAAAAGGCGGAGAAGAAGAAAGGTGATTCACTTGATTGGGATGGACACCCCCTCTCCGGTGTCACGCTGAACCTCAAACAGCGCATCGTATGGTTCACCGGGGAAAAGATGCACGCTGCCGGCACAGCGCGCCTGGCCATAGACGAGCCCCAACCAGAGGCCATGCCTTTTCGGGACGAACTGCCGGTGCTCTACAAGCTGCCCGTGGGTTACACCGTGAAGCGGGGAGAGGCCATCCCCGGCACGACCATCAGCTACCTGGGGGCCAGCGACGCGGGGGCCGAGCTAGGCGGCATCGAGGGCTACCCCTACCGCAAGATCGCCGATTCCATCACCTGGACAGGCAAGCTGCGGGAAGGAGTTTACCTCGACACCACGCTGCGGGTCGTCCTCTACAACGACGAGCAATTGCAGGTGGCCGGCCTGGCGACCATCGGCCTGGCGCCCTCCCGCTGACGTGAGGATGCAAACGTGGCAGTGAGTAAGCCATCTCTCTCGGAAGGGAAGACGCTCACCCGACGCGCCTTCCTGCAGCGGATGCTGGCCGCGGGGCTGGGTTTGGGCCTGGCCGGAGTGGGCTGCGGCAGCTACGCGCGGCTGTTGGAGCCGCGCTGGTTTGACGTCGAAGAAGTGACGGTGCCACTGGTGCGGCTGCCGCAATCACTGGACGGGCTGACCATCGCCCACCTGAGCGACCTGCACCTGGGGCCTTACCTGGGGGCTGCGGAGTTGGCGCACGCTGTGGAGATGGCGCAGCAACTGCGCCCGCAACTGGTGGTCATCAGCGGCGACTTCGTCAGCCGCGGCGGCGAGTGGCAGCGTGCGGAGATGCTGGCGCCGCTGGCGGCGCTGCAAGCGCCCCTCGGGGTCTTCGCTGTGCTGGGCAACCACGATCACTGGACGAACGCGGCGTGGGTGACCGTCGCCGTGCAGCGGCTAGGCATCACGGTGCTTTCCAACGGTGCGCAACAGTTGAGCGACGCGACGCAGGGCCTGTGGCTGGTGGGCGTGGATGACATCTGGGTCGGCGCAGAGGATCTGCCCCGTGCGCTGTCCGGCGTGCCCGACAGCGCCTGCCGGCTGCTCCTGGTGCACGAGCCCGACTTCGCCGACAAAGCGGCACGCTGGGGCATTGATCTGCAACTTTCCGGCCACAGCCACGGCGGCCAGGTGCGGCTGCCGCTCGTCGGCGCGCCGCTGTTGCCGCTTTGGGGCCAGAAGTATCCCATCGGTCTGCAGCGGGCGGGCGACACGTGGGTCTACACCAACCGCGGCCTGGGCGTCATTGAGCCGCCCGTGCGCTTCAACTGCCGCCCCGAAGTGACGCTGCTGACGCTGAAGATGGTTACCAACTGACCACCGCCAACACCACACCTGCGAAGTGAACCGGTTTCGCAACTCGTATGAAGGAGGATAGCATGAAAGAGCGCAAGATAAGCGCACAGCGTATTGCTCTGGTGGCCATCATGGTCGCCGTGACTTTCGTGTGCACGATGATCCGAGTCATGTACATCCCCCCCACAGGAGGGTACATCCATCTGGGTGACGTAGCTGCCAATTTCGCTGCTCTGGCCTTTGGCCCTTGGGTGGGCATGGTAGCCTCTGGCGTGGGGATGGCCATTGCCGACGCCATTGGCTTTCCTCTCTACATCGTACCTACCCTGATTGTTCACGGCTTGCAGGGGCTGGTCGTGGGCTTGCTCGGCTGGCGCAAGCGATGGCCCCTCATGGTGGCCGCTGCGGTCATCGGCCAGATCATCGTGGTTCTCGGCTACTTCATCACTCAGGTACTGCTCTACGGATTGGGCCCGGCTCTCTTCGAAGCGCCTTGGAACGGATTGCAGGGGCTGGTGGGCATAGCAGGCGGTGTGCCGCTGCTTCTTCTGATGCGCCGCGCCTACCCACCTATCACACAGATCGGCCAGCGCCGCCAGTGGCGGGAAGAGGAACCAGGGGATAGGGGATAGGGGAGAAGGGAAGGAGAGACAAGAGGCAAGCCGCAGCGTGTATCCATCAGACCGCTCAGCCCCATCAGTCCCCCTGGCTCCTCATTCCCCTCAGCGCGTGCAATGAGCGACATTGTCATCGAAGGTCTGCACTACTCCTACCCGCCCCTGACGCCGGACGGCGAGCCGGTGGTAGCGCTGCGAGGCATCAACCTGCGAGTGGAGCCGGGGGAGTTCCTGGCCCTCATGGGGCGTATCGGTGCGGGTAAGACAACCCTCTGCCTGGCGCTCAGCGGGCTGGTGCCCCACGCTACCGGCGGCGTCATCCGCGGCAACGTGACCGTCCTCGGCCGCAACACCAAACCGCAGACGGTGGCCGATCTGGCCGCGCACGTGGGTCTGGTCTTCCAGAACCCCGAGGAGCAGCTTTTCCACATGCGGGTGGAGGACGAGGTGGCCTTCGGGCCGGAGAACCTGGGGCTGCCGCGGGAGGAGATCGCCCAGCGGATAACGTGGGCGCTGCAAGCCGTGGGCCTGGAGGAGTTCCGCCAACGCTCGCCGCTGCACCTTTCGGGCGGCGAGAAACAACGGCTGGCCATCGCCGCCGTGCTGGCCATGCGCCCCCGCATCCTGGTGCTGGACGAACCGACGGCCAGCCTCGACCCGCAGGGCACAGCCGAGGTCTTCGCCACGCTGCGAGAGCTGCGGCAGACGATGCCCCTGACCATCGTCATGGCCACGCAGAGCAGTGAGTGGGTGGCCGAGCAGGCCGACCGGCTGGCGGTGCTCGACAGCGGAAGCATCGCCTTGATCGGCCCGCCGGATGAGCTACTGAGCCAGGTGGAGCGGCTGCACGGGCTGGGTGTGGAGGTGCCGCAGGTCGCCGAGGCGGCGGCGCAACTCAACGCCCGACTGGGCACAGCCTTCCGCTTCACCCGCCTCGATGATGCCGAACGCGTGCTCGCCGACGATCTCAGTCAAACATCCACTACCTGATCCCCAATATCCTCCAAGTGACTGGCATCCATGAGCAATCGGATTTCCGCCCTGCCGTCTTGAAAACGAAGGATGGTGACCGCGGTGTTGCGGTTGGGCGGCAACCCCTCGAACAGCTCTGGCCCCATCTCCAGACCCAGCGCGTGGCCCCGCAAGGCGAAAATGACGCCGCCATGGGTCACCGCGCAGACGGTCTCTCCGGGGTGCGCCGCGACGATCTCCTTCAACGCGTCCACAGCCCGCTGCCGCATCTCTTCGAACGTCTCACCACCGCCGGGACGTATTTCCTGGTAGTTCCTCCACGCTTGCCATTGCTGCGGAAAGCCATCGGCTATTTCCTCGCCGGTCAGCCCAGCCCATGCTCCTACGTCGAGTTCCTGCAAACGGGGCTCGGCCCGCGGCTGCAGACCCAGGGTCTGTCCGATGATCTGCGCCGTCTCGAGGGCGCGGCGTAAGTCGCTGGCGTAAAGCGCGCTGATCGACTCGGAGCGCAGCCGCTCAGCCACGCGGCACGCCTGCTCCCTCCCCAAGTCACTGAGCGGCGGGTCCGCCTGCCCCTGCCAACGGCGCATCTCGTTCCACGTACTCTGTCCGTGCCGCACGAGAACCACAGTCGTGCCATCGTCTCCCAAGTTTCTCACCTCCGGCCTCCTGTCCACCTTCTGCCCAAGGGGGCCTGCTCACTGGCCGCCCCGCGAGCGTGCGTCATTATACACCGAAACGATTGCCCGCCGAAATCCGGTCAGGGACAGTGCCTACGTTGACCCTATCGCGCCTGCTAATACGTCCTTCCCGGTTCGGGTGCGCTCCCGTTTTGCCCGTTGCCCTCGCTATGGTATAATCGCCGGACATTGTGCAGGCAACGCACCAGCGAGGAGGACAAGGACTATGGATGAAAGAATAGCCCCGCAACAACTCAAGAAAGGTTACGATTGCGTCGTTATCGGGGCGGGAAATGGCGGTCTGGGCGCGGCGGCACAACTGGCTGCCAAGGGCGCCAAGGTGCTTGTCTTGGAGCAACATAGCGTGCGGGTGGCTTCGCATCCAGTTTTGTGCGCGGTAGATTCGTGTCCGCTCACAGATATCGAGATCGTCGCTGTGAGGGATGCACAAGACAGGAGGGCCCACCTGGATGAGTGAGAACCCTTACAAGCTCCTGGCAGAACGTCTGGACGCGCTACCCAATGGCTTCCCGCCCACGGAGGACGGCGCGGAGTTGCGGTTGCTGGCCAAGCTCTTCTCCGAGGAAGAGGCGGCGTTGGCAGCTCAATTGCGCCTGACTCTGGAGACGCCAGCACAGATCGCAGACCGCATCGGCGGCGACTCGAAGACACTGCGCAAGCAACTCAAAAACATGGCCAGGCGTGGTCTTATCGCTGCTGGCCGGGCAGAAGGTGGTCTAGGCTACGGCTTGCTGCCCTTCGCCGTCGGCATCTACGAGATGCAGTTCCACACCATAGATGCCGAATTGGCGCAGTTGTTCGAGGACTACTACCAGCGGGCCTTTGGCCAGGCAGTGACCATGCAGCCAGCCTTGACCCGTGTCATCCCCGTCGGCGAGAGCGTGCCCATGGACGTGGAAGTGCAGCCCTTTGAAAGTGCGACTGCCATCGTGAGCAGTGCTCGGGCATGGGGCGTGGTGGATTGCATCTGTCGCACGCAGCAAGCGCTCATCGGCAATCCGTGCGCACATCCCCTGGACGTCTGCATGCTGCTGAGCGAGACGCCCGGCGTCTTCGAGCGCAGCTCCACCGTCCGTTCCTTGACTCGTGAGGAGGCGCTGGCCACGTTGCGGCGGGCGGCCGACGCGGGGTTGGTGCATTCGGTGAGCAACAACCAGCAGGGGCTATGGTTCATCTGCAACTGCTGCACCTGCTCCTGTGCCGTCCTGCGAGGCATGGCCGATCTGGGCATCGCCAACATCATCGCCCGCTCCGCCTTTGTCAATCAGGTGAACGAAGACCTGTGTGTGGCCTGCGGTCTGTGCGTGGATCGTTGCCAGTTCGAAGCCTTGTCACTGGAAGATGTAGTGCGCGTGGACGAGATCCGTTGCGTGGGCTGCGGCGTCTGCGTGCCAGCCTGTCCAGAGGAAGCACTGAGCCTGGTACGCCGTCCCCCTGAACAGGTACTACCTCCGCCGGTCACCGAGACAGAGTGGCGACAAGCCCGCGCCGCCGCCCGTGGTCTGGACTTGCACAAGGTGTTGTAGCGAACAGCAACAGCAAGGAAGAGTAGGGAGAACAGTGCAGTATCGCAGGTTTGGCAAGCTCGATTGGAGAGTCTCGGCCCTTGGCTTCGGCTGTATGCGCTTCCCCCTCAAAGGCGAAAAACCTTCTGACATTGACGAGCCAGAAGCGACCAGAATGCTCCACTACGCCATTGATCAGGGCGTGAACTACGTGGACACGGCCTATCCATACCATGGCGGGAACAGCGAGTGGGTCGTCGGCAGGGCGCTCAAAGGAGAATACCGCAACAAGGTCAGGCTGGCGACCAAGCTGCCTTGCTGGAAAGTCGAAGCCGCCGCGGACTTCGACAGGTTCCTGAATGAGCAACTCGAGAAGTTACAGACCGACCACATTGACTTTTACCTCCTGCACGCCTTGAATGGGAGAAGCTGGCCCAAGATGCGCGACTTGAACGTGCTGGAGTGGGCGGAGAGAGCCATCGCCGACGGGCGCATCGGGCACATCGGCTTCTCGTTCCACGACAAGTACGAGGTCTTCCAGGAGATCGTGGATGCATACGAGGGGTGGACGTTCTGCCAGATCCAGTACAACTACATGGACATAGAGAACCAGGCCGGCACGAAAGGGCTGAGGCACGCGGCATCCAAGGGGCTGGCCGTCGTGATCATGGAGCCGCTGCTGGGCGGCAGACTCGTCGACCCGCCCCCGCCTGCTCAGACCCTCTGGGACGTGGCAGCGAAGAAACGTGCGCCGGCCGACTGGGCCTTGCAGTGGCTCTGGCACCAGCCTGAAGTATCGGTCGTCCTCAGCGGCATGAGCGCGATGCAGCAGGTGGAGGAAAACGTTGCCAGCGGTGCTGCATCAGAGATCAACGGCCTGACCGAAGAGGAGTTGGCGCTCGTCGCCCGCGTGCGCCAGAAGTACCAAGAGCTTGGCCCTATTCCTTGCACGAAATGCGAGTACTGCATGCCCTGTCCCAATGGGGTCAACATCCCGCGCAACTTCGAGGTCTACAACGAAGGCGTGATGTACGACAAACCTGGGGAGGCGCGCAAGGTGTACAATCTCTGGATGGCTGAAGACCAGCGGGCCAGCGAGTGCATCCAGTGTCGCCAGTGTGAGGAGCAGTGTCCCCAGGGCATATCGATCAGCGAGTGGATGGTTCGCGTCCACAAGGTGCTCGGCGAAGGCGAACCCTACCCCTGATCCTTCACCCTCTACCCCGCTCCCGCCTCACCCGCTGCCGCGCCCGCCAGGCCGTCTTCACGAATTCCACCGAATCCCCAAAGGGGCGGAAGTGGCTGCTCTCGCCGGCGTAGATGGTGCGGATGGGCACCCAGGCCATGCGCAGACCGGTGCTGACGGACTGCACGATCATCTCCACCTCGAACTCGAAGCCCGTAGTGTTGAAATCCAAGGTCTCCATCGCCCGGCGGTTCAGCAGGCGGTAGCCGCATTGGTTGTCGGGGATAGGACGGCGCAGAGCCCGACCGAGGATGCGGTTGCCCAACCGATTGCCGAAGCTGTTGCGGGAGGGCATCTGGCTGAAGTCGCGCAGGCCAATGATCATGTCCGCCAGATCGCGGCGGTAGGCATCAAGAAAGGTGGGGATCTCATCGGGGTCGTGCTGGGCGTCGGCGTCCAGGGTGACCACGGCCTCACAGCCCTGCTCCAGCGCCCAACTGATGCCCGTGGCCAGCGCTGCGCCCTTGCCGCGGTTGCTGGTGTGCGTGAGAACAGTTGCGCCGGCCGCTGCCGCCGCCGCGCCCGAACCATCGGTCGAGCCGTCGTCAATGACCACCACGGGCAGATGCGGGCGTGTGCGCTGCACCACGCCGGCGATGTGCTTGATCTCGTTGTAGCAGGGGATCAGAGCGACGATGCTCATGTCATTTCACTCCCACGTGCACGGCCACGGTGCCCAGCGCCAACAAGTGATAGCGCACCTCCTGCAGCCCGACCGCCTCCATCACAGCCTGTAGCTCGTCGGCGGTGAGAAAGCGGGCCACCGAGCGGGGCAGATAGGCGTAGGCCCCTGGCTGGCCGCTGAGCAAACCGCCCAGCAGCGGCACCAGGCCGTAGAAGTAGAGCCAGAAGAACCAACGGACGGGCCAGACCTGCGGGCGGGTGATCTCCAGGCAGACCACTTGCCCGCCAGGCCGCACCACGCGGCGCTGTTCGGCCACCGCCCTGGCGACGTCGGCCACGTTGCGCATCATAAAGCCGCTGATGGCGGCGTCGAAACGGTCGTCGGGAAAGGGCAGGTCCAGCGCGTCGCCGCGCAGGAGCCGCAGCGGTTCCCCGATGGCAGCCAGCGACTTCTCCCGCGCCTGCCGCAGCATGCCGGGAGTCAGGTCTATGCCGATGAAGGTGGCTTCGGGATACCGGCGCCGCGCTTGCAGCGTCATGTCTCCCGTGCCCGTGGCGACGTCCAGAAGCCAGCCGCCGCGGGGAAGTTGCCACTGCGCCGCGGCGTAGCGCCGCCAGGCCTGATCCTGTCCGAAGGAAATCAAGCGGTTCAGCAGGTCATAGCGGGTGGCGATGGAGCCGAACAGCCGCCGGATGAAAGCTGTGTGCTTCTTCGTGTCTGAGCGAGTCATTGCCACCGAGGGGAGAAGGTGTCCGTCTGTGGCCAAAGCTGCGCATTCCAGCGCAGGCCAGCTCCACCGGCTCCCTTACTTCTTCCTACGCCTGCTGCGTTCGACCTCTTCAGGGTCCGCCGGCGTGGGACGATGCCGTCGCCAGGGAACGATGGGCGGTTCGTCCTCTTCGACCTCTTCCTCCTCGTCTTCCCACTCGTCCCAGTCCTCATCGTCTTCCCAGTCCTCGTCGGAGCTAAGATCAGGCATGGAGAAGGTGCGGAAGACAGAATAGGCGACGCCGAACCCCACAGCGACGGCGATAGCTGTGGATTCCAGCAGGCCCAGGCCGAAGGCGCGGTTGACCACCCAGCCCACGCCGACGAAGCCCAATGTCACCGCCAGCACAACCGCCAGGATCACAGCGCCGACCAACAAGGTCAACAACACTGAAATTAGGAATCTGCTCATCGAGTCTTTCCTCCCGCGTATGTTTGCTAGCGCTGCGAAGCCACGACCGCAAAGGCCCCCCGGCGCTGCGCCATTATTATACTCCAAAAGCGCTGTTCTGTCCATCTCCGACTCGGAAAAGTGTCACTTGACGAGTTGCCATTTGCGGTGTATACTGCGGACACTGGCGGCGGCTCCGCCCTCCATTTCTCCCGCTTGCATCCCCACACCCGTCGCGGAGCCACAAAGCAGCAAGGCGAGAATGTCTCCGAGCGCACAAGCCACAAAGGAGAGAGAATCATGCAAGAAAAAGAGAAAAAGGATGACCAGGGCAAGCCGCTCGAGGAGCTTGAGGAGTTGACGGAGGAACAACTGCGACGTTTTCAGGCCCTGTGGATCACCACCTCCGAACAGCTCCTGTCCCTGAGCGCGACCCCCGAAAACCGCCAGCTACTGGCGACGTATATGGGGATGTCAGAGGAAGAACTCGAAATCCTGCTGGCCCTGATACGGGCACAACTCGAGCCCGAAGTGGCAGACGAGATGGCGCGCCCTGTGCGGGGCGGTTCCCTGGGCGAGGTCAGCCCAATCCCCTACCATAAGCGGCGCGGTCGCTGGCCCTCGCGGAGCGAGACCGGCCTGGAAGATGCGGAACACCAAAAGGAGTGAACAAGATGGCCAAGAAAAAGCTGATCAGGCGAGCCGTGCCGGTGGAGGACGTGCCCACGCTTTCACCTGAGCAAGCCAAGAAACTGAAGGCGCGCTGGATAGACAGCGCCCAGGAGTTGGTCGCCATCGCCGATACCCCATCGGGCCGTCAGGGCCTGGCCGCCGCCCTGGATGTGGATGGCGAACAATTGAACGACATCGTGAAGGCGGCACGCCAGCAGGTGCCAGAGATGAGCTCGCGCCGGCTTCTGATAGCGGCGAAGGCAGCGGATCACGTGCCATACCTCACCGGGAGCATACCGCCGCCGCCGGAGCAAGTGACGCGAGCGCGGGCCCGCAGCCGCTTCGTCACCGTCGCCTACCCCGTGGACCTGCCCTCCGCGATAGATCATCGGGAGAACCTGCCGCCCATCCGCAACCAGGCACAACGGGGGACGTGCGTGGCCCACGCCGCGGTGGCCGTGCGGGAGCACCTGGAGATCACCGCCGGTGCAGCGTCCACGGACACAGACTTCTCCGAACAGTTCGTGTACTGGTGGTGCAAGGAGGAAGACGGCATACCGACGGTCTCCGGCACCTACACCCAGTTTGGCCTGGAGTGCATGGCCGCAGAAGGGGTGCCGGAGGAGCAGTACTGGCCCTACAACCCCAACCCCATCTCCGGCAACGAGGGCCAGGGGCCCCCGCCGCAGGAGGCGCTCGACAACGCCTCGCGCTTCAAGATCAAGCGCGTCATCAATCTCAACCCCAGCAGGGCCCTGGATCTGAAGACTTGCCTGGCCGAGGGCAAGATCATCTGCTTCGCCATCCCCGTCTTCGATAGCTGGTACCTCTCGGCAGCGGTGAAGCGCTACGGCAAGATCACCATGCCGCTGCCGGGCGAGGAGGCCAACGGCGGCCACGCCATGGCCCTGGTCGGCTACCAGGATGACGAAGACGCCCCCGGCGGCGGCTACTTCATCCTGCGCAACAGTTGGCAGCCCTGGGCCTACGAGAGCGCCTGGGGCAACGGTTACGGCGCCATCCCCTACGCCTACATCGAAAACCACTGCTATGCCGCCCTCAGCGCCGACCGCCTTCCCCAAGCCGATGTGTACATTCGCGACAACGTGCAGGACGACGGGACAGTGCCCAGCGAGGGGACACGCTGGAACAGCCCCGACATCTGGGTGCGCAATGCGCCCGACGGTGGGGAAGCGCACCAGAATCCCATCCCCGGCCAACCCAACTATCTCTATCTCCGCCTGCACAATCGGGGGGCTGAGGCCAAGAACGTGAAGGCGCACGTCTACACCTGCCTGCTCTCGCCTTCCATCTGGCCGCGCAACTGGCAGTTGCTGCAGACGGCGCACGTCCCCAGCGTGCAGCCAGGCGCTCAGGTGGTGGTGGGCCCGCTGGAGTGGCAGCCAGAAGGCACGATGCTGTTCTGTTATCTGGTGCGGCTGGAATCGGACGAGGACCCCATCCAGCACGACTGGTCGGTGATGTGGGACAACAACATCGCCCAGAAGAACCTGGCGGTGCTGGATCTCGCGCCGGGCGAGCACGACTACCTGCGTTTTGTCCTGCACGGCATCTGGCGGAAGATCAGTTATGTCACGCTGGAGATTGACCGCCTGAGCCTGCCGGTCAGCGCCAAGGTGGAACTGCGCACCGCCACGCGCCGCTTCGCTTCCGATTTTCGAGCCACGGGCGTGAGCGTGCGGCGGGGCACGCGGCGCTCGCGGGCACGGATCACCGCCCCCACGGCGACGCTGAATGACCTGGAGGTGCGCTCCAGCGAGCAAGGCAAGGTGACGATGAAGATCACCCTGCCGGAGGAGGCTCAGCCTGGTGAGCAATACGAAGTGGTATTGACCCAACGCCTTGGCCCGCTGGTGATCGGCAAGCTCTCCTGCTTCATCAACGTCAAGGAGCCGTAGCCGCGCCCTTCACGGCGTAAGTCGCTCTCTGGGCGCGGTTCGCCAACTCAGCCAGAAGGACGCTGGGGCAGGCTGCGCTTGCCGCAGCGTCCTCTTCGGTCTAGCCCCCGGTGGATTGAACCTCCCGGTCGTCTGCCTGGTGTGGAAGAAGAGCACCACGCGATCACACATCACCAAAGGCCGGTCTGCCGTGAAACCTTCCGAAGACTCCCGCCAGGCTGACTTCTCACCATCTGAGCACATAGAGCCATCGGGACGTATTGCCGCCAAGGCGTTAGGGCGTGTCCTGCACGTGCTGCGCCGGCTGGGCTTCGCCGCCCTGGTGCTGCTGGCCATCGTCTACCTCTGCT
>JACKQG010007090.1_pt1 | contig 11468 bp, 10 predicted proteins | sample 8237621 | NCBI WGS metagenome assembly JACKQG01 (sample SAMN15677084, study PRJNA649215) | marine metagenome | biome: marine; feature: Black Sea; material: saline water; isolation source: suspended particulate matter (SPM) from the Black Sea western gyre | collected 2013-06-09/2013-06-10 | depth... | reverse complement strand
TGCTGGATGTTTTCGGGCCGCCTATTAAGGGTTCGAGCACAAGAAAATGTGGTTAATTCTCGATTTTTATCGTTTTACTTTAGTCAAGAATCATTCAAAGATACAATCAGAATGATTGCTGTTGGCGCTACAATGCCATCTATAAATACAGAGATATTAAGTAATGTAGAAATCCTCCTCCCTCCGCTCAGCGAACAGCGCGCCATTGCCGGTGTGCTTTCCAGCCTTGACGACAAGATCGACCTTCTGCACCGGCAGAACAAAACGCTGGAAGGAATGGCCGAGTCCCTCTGGCGGAAGATGTTTGTGAAGGAAGCCGATCCGAAGTGGAAAAAGGGGGAGCTGGGGGATGAAATGTGCATCACCATGGGGCAATCACCTCCCGGTAATACATACAATGAAGAAAACCAAGGGATGTTATTTTTTCAAGGACGAGCTGAATTTGATTTCAGATTCCCACAGCCGAGATTATATTGTACCAAACCAAAGAGGTATGCAAAAAAAGGGGACACGCTTGTAAGCGTAAGAGCACCAGTTGGCGATATTAATATGGCCTATGAAGATTGTTGTATCGGTCGTGGCTTGGCTGCTGTTAGACATAAACGAAATTATATGTCATACACTTTTTATAAAATACGGTCATTGAAAGACGATTTTGATTCTTTCGAACAGCAGGGAACTGTTTTTGGTTCTATTGGCAAAGATGATTTTAATAATATTGTCATATTCATGCCCTCAGAAAAAACTATACAGGAATTTGAACAGATTGCAGAACCTATCGACAACAAGATATTCACTAATTCAGTCCAAGTCCGCTCCCTTTCACGTATGCGGGATATGCTGTTGCCAAAGCTAATGATTGGCGAAATCAGAATAAATGAGGGCTGTTTATGAGTGAGAAACATACTGATAAATTACAAGATGCCTCTGTTAGCTTTCTTGAGCATGATTTTAACCAGTGCTTTGAACAGGTTCGATATTACGACGCACAGATCGTCGATATTTTTAAATTTTTGGCAACTTTTTACACGACTGTTGCAGGTATAGCAGTCGGCTTATATCAGTTCTCTATCGAAAAGAAACTCGATTTAGTGCCTGGTTTGATCAGTGGTCTCTCGGTTGCTTTCCTTTTTGGTGTTTGCATGTTTTTCTTGATTGTAAGGAACCGCGTCTATTTTGTTTTTTGCATGAGATATATCAATGAACACAGAGATTTTTTTTTATCAGCTAAACCACTAGGATTCGAAAATAAGAGCAGAATGTATACCGATTACAAAAAGCCTCCTTTTTTTAATATATTAAGCTCGCAGTCTTTGTGGTTATATGTAGTGGCGATACTGAACTCGGCATTGCTTGGCGTTATTTTGTATATAACAAAGATGAGCTGTGGAATTATCACGAGTACATGTGCAATTGTGTTGCTGGGACAGCTTATCAGTGGAATAGTATATTTGTATTCCAGAGAAAATAAATCTGCCTCAGCGGCAGTGTTTGGAAAATAAGGGGTTATTATGGCTCAATTGCCAAGATGGGCGCAAACATTACAGAGTCACATATGGATTTTTAATGTTGGTAGAGGGCTGAGTATATTTATCCGGACTGCCCTTAACCAAGGTATTATGTATGATTTTAGTTGTAGCCAAGATTTCAGTCCTACAAAGTTCCTTGCAAAGAATATCCTGCCGCATCTATACGAATACAAAAAATGCAAAATTGCACAAACGATCATTTCCCACCCGCATGCCGACCATATCTCAGAAATAAGTTGTCTTGCCTCAAAAGATGGGAAGAACTCTCCATTTTACTCCTCTCTCCATACCTGCCCTCATGACAAGGCTGTACTATCTGGCGAACAAGAGGCGGTTAACTGGGAACGAATCAAAAACCCTGACGGCACTGAAGAAAAAATCAAATTATATAAAGAACTATATGCTTCGAGAAACTTACCCCTTCAAACAATCTGCTATGAATCACAAAGGTCAGTGCCTAATTTAGAATATGGTCTTTTCTATGTAAGACCACCTGTGGTAAATGAACTACATCCAAAAAATGATCAGGACTATGGAAACGGTTTAAGTATATTGCTGTTTTATCGTCATGGAATACACACGATACTTATTCCGGGGGATATTACGCCAGACAGCTTAAAACATATTTTGGATGGAGGAAAAGGGCTTGAGAAACGGTACACAATATTCGATCGTCAAAAAAGCTCTGAGCATCCACATTGGCACGATCAATCTAATGATCAGCCCTCTTTGAGATCTTTGCTGAAAAACCATGGTCTTTCGATTTTGGTTGCACCTCACCATGGGCTGAAATCGGGATACTCTGAAGATTTATATGCATCGTTGAAAAATAAAAAACCTAATCTCGTGGTGATTTCCGACAAACGCCACAAGTCAGATACGGATGGAACAATAGATAGTAGATACCCACGGGCTTACGCCCGTGGCACTTAAAACTTGAAATCGAAGCTTAATTGCAATTGACCTTTATCCATTTTTTCTTGAAACTCTACATATCTTTTAATGACATCTTCATCGATACCAACTGTGGACGAAAAGAAACCAGGCGACCAAAACTCATTGCGCCTATATATCCTTCTTATCCATTCGAAATGTTTTCGTATCTCTCGGCTTGTATTGGCCTTAATTTTCCCAATGATGCTCGAAACCGAATATCTGGGCGGAATGATTATCACTATGTGCAAATGATCGTCTTGAATACTGTATTTCTCAATCTCGATATCCGGATGATACTGATGGATATCGAATAACCGTTGTTCTATAAATGTTTTTAATTCACCCTTTAATATTCGTTGTCGATACTTCGGAATCCAAACAACGTGGTATTGATGCCGATATGTCCCATGCGCACTTAATCGTATTCTCATGCAAGGGATATATCACATCAAATAATTTCTTTCATTTGTTTTAAAGGAACGCTTTCACCCACGGGCTTACGCCCGTGGTCCTCAGCTAATATTTGATAGATATCAATCGCCGGATGGTGCTTCTGGTTTGGGTATTTTTGTTGAAAGAAGTCAACAAAAACAATTTTCTGTTAGTACTAGAAATGGGCATCATATTCTTTTGGTATTTCAGGGCACTGGCGGGTCGCCGACTGTCTTTCTGGAGAAAGACGCGATGAAGCTTTTAGGGCGATTGGAGTGAGATGGAACGATTGGAATTGATTGTTTTTAATGTGGGACATGGGTTGTCTGTCGCTTTGATAGAGAGACCAGAAAACTATGTAACATTGATTGATTTAGGATGTAGTGATGACTTCAGCCCTTTTGCTTATCTCCTTAATACCATGAAACTATATCCCGACATTCTATATATTACCCACCCACATGGGGATCACATAAGGGATATTGGTACTGTCGTCGGTTGCGATCAACAACCGACATATATTGATATACAGGATTACGATTGGAAAGATGTCGAAAAACGCGAGAGGAGAGAACTTAAAGAAACTTTAAAAACCTATATCAGTTATATTAATCGAGCCCGAAGAGGAAGTTATTCAGGAAGCGCCGATTTAAATTGTTGGAGATATTCGCCAGATGAAGCAAAAAAAGCTTTTGGAGAAACAACATACATAAATAATTCAAGTTTGTTTTTTATTTATACGTGGAATACATTCAAAATAGCAATTCCGGGGGATTTGCATAGTGATGCAATGGAGACGTTCATTAATTGCGAAGAGTTTAATAATACAGCATTAGGAACCGACTTATTGATAGCGCCTCATCATGGGCATAAAGAAGGATTTACGTCATTGTGGGTGGAAAAAATCGGTAAGCCCTATTTAACCTTGGTTTCTGTCCAAAAAAATGATCCACACATTGCATCCGGTTATTCAAAGGCGAATTTTGCTAAAGGCATTAATATTGATGGGCAAACAAGATACACACTGACCACACGTCAGGATGGGCATATAAAAGTTACAATGTATTACGATCAGCAAAACAAGCCTACGTGGAATTTTATGACCTTTTAGGTGCGACATGTGGAATAATTTCACCGAAATCGAAAGCTTCTCTCTTGACGAGCTAAAGCAGCTCGGCTTTTCCTACATCCCGGGATCGTCCATCACATTATTTGCGTTCGGCTGCCTCAATTGGTGCAAATATTCAAGAAGCTCTTATGAAAGGTATCGGAGAGAAGGTAACCCATGAAGAAAATAACCGAATCTAATAAAAACAACTTTCTCATCTACACATCAGATACCGGGGATATAAAAATAGATGTCTTTTTAAAAGACGAAACTGTTTGGCTTACACAAAAAAACATCGCTTCGTTATTTGGAGTGCAAGTTCCTGCGATAAATAAACACTTAAAAAATATCTTTGAAGACGGTGAGCTTGTAGAAAATTCAGTTATTTCCGTTTTGGAAACAACTGCCGCTGACGGCAAAAAGTACAAAACACAATTTTATAATCTCGATGCTATTATTTCCGTTGGCTACCGTGTTAATTCCTATCAGGCAACACAGTTTCGTATATGGGCGACCAAAACATTAAAAGAGTTTATTATCAAAGGGTTTGTGCTGGATGATGAACGGCTCAAGCAAGCGAATCAGGTTTTCGGTAAAGATTATTTTGACGAACTGTTAGAGCGAATACGTGAGATTCGGGCAAGTGAAAGACGGTTCTATCAAAAAATTACCGATATTTATGCTCTTGCGGTTGATTACGATAAAAACGCCCCGCTTACAAAAGATTTTTTTGCAATTGTACAAAATAAACTTCACTGGGCAATTACAGGAAAGACTGCCGCAGAAATAATCTATGCTTCAGCCGATGCAGCAAAAATTTATATGGGCTTAACCAACTGGAAACATTCACCGGATGGAAAAATATTAAAATCGGATGTGACGGTAGCCAAAAACTATCTAAGCGAGAATCATATCAAAGAGTTAAATCGTATCGTTTCTGCGTATCTTGATTTGGCAGAAAATCGGGCTGAACGGCAAATATTAATGAAAATGGAAGATTGGATTAAATTTCTTCATCAAATTTTGGAATTATCAAATTATCCTATTCTTGAGGATAAAGGAAAAGTAAGCGCTTTGGAGGCAAAACTCAAAGCCGAGCGGGAATATGAAACTTATCGCGTAATACAGGACAAAAACTATATCTCCGATTTTGATAAAGAAATAAAACGGATAGAAGGGAAAAAATGAGCAAATTCACCGAATCCGAAATCGAGATCTTCTCTCTTGACGAACTCAAGCAACTCGGCTTTTCCTACATTCCCGGGCCATCCATTGCGCCTGATGCTGAAACCACTCAGGGTTTTCTGGTGGCCGAATCTGTGTCTCCATTCGGCGGACCGAAAAAGCGCGCGACCTATGGCGATGTTGTTTTAGGGCATACTCTGGAACAAGCCATAAAGCGCTTGAATCCTGTGGTGCCGGAAGCGGCGCGGCAGGAAGCCCTTAAAGCAGCTCTGTCCGTGTTTTCCCCCCAGCTTATTGATGCGAATGAAACCTTTCATAAGATGCTTGCCGAAGGCGTTTCGGTCACGGTGATAAAAGACGGCCAGGAACGCGGCGAGCGGGTCTGGCTGATTGACTTTCAGAACCCGGAGAACAATGTTTTCTTTTCCATAAATCAGTTTACCGTCATCGAACGCAATCAGAACAAGCGGCCTGACGTGATTCTCTATGTAAACGGCTTGCCGCTGGTGGTGATGGAACTAAAGAACCCGGCGGATGAATACGCCACCGTCCGCAAAGCCTTTGACCAGATTCAGACATACAAGACGGTCATTCCTTCCCTCTTTTTCTATAATGCTTTTTGTGTGATTTCCGACGGTCTGGAAGCAAGGGCAGGGACGATCTCATCTGCTTTCAGCCGGTTTCAGGCGTGGAAGAAGTTAGACCAGTCAGACAAGTCGGACAGGTCGGACGAATCGGACAGAATCAGCCAGCTTGAAGTGCTCATAAGGGGCATGCTTAACAAGTCAACGCTGCTTGATTTGATCCGGAATTTCATTGTTTTTGAAAAAGATAAAAAGACGGATGCCATAACCGGACTTACGCAAATTGAGACCGTAAAAAAAATTGCGGCATACCATCAGTACCATGCGGTAAATAAAGCCGTGGAGAGCACGCGCCTTGCCATAGCCGATAAGGGGAACCGCAAGGCAGGTGTAATATGGCATACGCAGGGCTCAGGGAAAAGCCTTTCCATGGTTTTTTACGCTGGGAAACTGATCCATAATCTGGATAACCCAACCATTGTTGTCATTACCGACCGGAACGATCTTGACCAGCAGCTTTTTGATACCTTTGCCGCATCGTCAAGCCTGCTCGGCCAACCTCCGGTACAGGCGGAATCACGCGAGCACTTGAAGTCTCTGCTCAGGGTAGCATCCGGCGGAATTGTGTTTACGACCATTCAGAAATTTTTCCCAGAGACTGACCGCGTCGCGTATGATCGGTTGTCGGAGCGCCGCAATATTATCGTTATCGCGGACGAAGCGCACCGCACACAATACGGATTTCAGGCAAAACTGATTGATACGAAGGATGATACCGGCAAGCTTAACGGAAAACGTATTGCTTATGGTTTTGCCAAGTATTTGCGGGATGCCGTCCCCAACGCGACCTTTATCGGCTTTACCGGCACGCCGGTTGAAAGCACCGATATTAATACGCCGGCGGTGTTCGGCGATTACATCGACATATACGACATCGCCCAGGCCGTGGAAGACGGTGCAACGGTAAAGATTTACTACGAAAGCCGTCTGGCTAAAATCAACCTGACGGAAGATGGCCGAAAGCTGATAGAAGAATTTGACAGGCAAATGACTGATGACGGCGCCTCCGAAACCCGGAAGGCTAAATTCAAGTGGACCAAACTGGAGGCCATTGTCGGTCATCCTGAGCGTTTGAAGAATCTTGCGCGGGATATCATTGAGCATTACGAAAAGCGTGCGGAAGTTTTTGACGGTAAGGCCATGATTGTAACCATGAGCCGCCGCATAGCTGTTGCTCTTTACAATGAAATCATTGCGTTAAGACCCCAGTGGCACAATGAAGACCTGAAGGACGGGGCTTTAAAAGTCGTTATGACGTCTTCTTCTTCCGATAAAATGGAGTTTGACCCGGAAGACCCGGACAGCCTGGTGATTCCTGCGTATCACCGGACGAATAAAGAAGACCGCCGCTTGCTTTCCGACCGCATGAAAGACCCGCAGGACTCATTAAAGCTGGTTATTGTGCGGGATATGTGGCTGACTGGCTTTGATGTCCCCTGTCTTCATACGCTTTACATTGACAAGCTGATGAAAAAGCACACCCTCATGCAAGCGATAGCACGCGTAAACCGTGTTTTTATGGATAAACCCGGCGGGCTTGTGGTTGACTACATCGGTATCGGCAACGCGCTCAAAGAGGCCCTTGCCTTCTATTCCAATTCGGGCGGAGAAGGCGCCCCCGCGGAAACACAGGCAAAAGCGCTTGAATTACTGCTTGAAAAGATCGAAGTAGTGCGCCAGATGTTTCATGGATTCGATTATATGCGCTTTTTCAGTGTAGGTACTTCTGAGCGTCTTTCTATCATCCTTTACGCCGAGGAATTCATCTTTTCAAGAGAACAGGGCAAGGACCGCTTTATCAAGGAATCAACCGCGCTTTCAAAGCTTTTTGCCCTGGCCGTTCCGCATGAAGATGCGCTTGCTTTGACCGATGAAATCGCCTTCTTCCAGTCAGTCCGGGCACGGCTGCTCAAGTTTGAACGCGAAGGCGATAACGGCCCCAAACAGTATTATGAATCCGCTATCCGGCAGATTGTGAATCAGGCGGTTGAGTCAACCGAAGTTGTGGATATTTTCAATGCTGCAGGTATCAAAAAGCCGGACATTTCGTTGCTCTCTGAAGAATTCCTTCAAGATGTCAAAGCGATGGCGCATAAGAACCTTGGCATTGAACTTTTGAAGAAGATCCTCAATGATGAAATCAAGGTACGGCTCAAATTCAATATTACAGAGGGGAAGAATCTTCTGGAGATGCTTGAGGCGTCGATAAAGAAGTACCAGAACAATCTTTTGACAACGGCTGAAATTATCGAAGAATTATTGGCAATCGCCAGGCAAATCCGCGCTGTAGACGGTTTGGCGGAGAAGTTAAAATTAACGAAAGACGAATTTGCATTCTATACCGCATTGGAAATCAACGACAGCGCGGTAAAAATTCTGGGTGATGAAACACTGAAAAACATTGCGCGTGAAATTGCGAACAAGGTTCGTAAAAACGCGACAATAGACTGGGCCATGAAAGAAAGCTCCCGGGCAAAACTCATGGTCATCGTGAGGCGTACTTTGAATAAATACGGTTACCCGCCGGACAAACAACAAAAAGCCGTAGATACAGTGCTTAAACAGGCTGAAGTGTTGGCAAATTATTGGGTTGCGCAGTGACCGAAGCCCATCGCTCAAGTTGTATAAATCATTGCGGGTTGATTTTGGCTGCCATCTTGGCATTGAATTTAGCAGCATCGATAATGAACCTGTCGTGGGTCCCGGCAGATATCTTGTCAATGCCGTCGTCGGCTGTCAGCGAAAAAATGAGTTTGCGGCCTTCCACCCTCTCCAATTTTCCGTTGACGGTAATTGTCAGACCGGGAGGAGTGGCAGCGATATGGCTCAATTTAACGTCGATGCCAACGCTTTGTTCGCTGGGCCAATCAATGTGGGGGTTGATCATTTGAATGCACGCCCATTCAAACAATCCCACCATAAATCCTGTGGCCAAAACTTTCGGCATGACTTGAAACTCGGGCGATTCAGGATAAAGGTAAGGTACGGTTTTGTTTTCCGGAACCTTGAATTTAAACTCAAACGTTAAACCGGGTTGCAACGTACTTTTCATGCTTCACCTCCATAAGACAAAACGCTGAGTTCCTACAAACGCGCCTTTATCAACATTTTGTTTCAAGAAGCATTTGTTAAGTCCCGCTTTAAGCGGGACGTCGAATAAAATCGCGAAGCGATTTTATAGTTCGACAAGAAACTTTTCGGTCTTCTCATTCCAGGCCGCAAGAATATAATAAGCGATCATAATGAGAATTATCAGGATCAAGCTCCATTTATAGGTTATCACATTCGGTAAAAAAATCTTGTGCCCCATCAATGCCGTGAGCATTTTCGAAGCATTCATCCAGGCTTTGAACAAAGAGTTGGTCAGGGCAAAACAGATAACGGCCAGCATCAGCTTGACCTGTCCTTCTCCGGCCCGCCACAACGAACCGCTGCCGCATCCGCCGGCCACCACCATGCCGAATCCAAAAATGATGCCGCCCGCCAGAGCGCCGAACCAGAATGCCTGGAGAACGAAGGTATCTTCAGCCCTAAGCCCGGTCCATTTAAGGGCTGCAAAGCCAAGCATACTGATGATGAGGCTTGCCGCTATGGCCTGGGGTCCCTCTGCTTCACCGGTCATAAATGGGTCCCGAAATCCCCGCACAAAACAAAAACGCGTCCGCTGAATGATGACACCGAACGCCAGGCCGCACAGAAGGAGCCCGCCTTCTCTGGTGTAGGCTTCTTTACTGTATAGCCACGCACAGACAAGGGCGGCAAGAAGTACGGCGGCGCCTGCATAAGGTTCGACCGTCAGCCAGTCAAACCCCTGCTTTTCTCCGCCACCGGAACCTCCGGTTGATCCTGCCGGAAAATGTTCCATTTCCCAGTATAGATAGCGCAGGCCCAGAAAGGCCCCCAACATCAACCCAATCATCATGGTAAAGCCGCTGACCGAAAGGGCACTGACGGCAGTATAAAAACCGCCCACATTGCACCCGCCGGCCATGGCCGATCCAACCCCCATCAGGATTCCGCCCACAATCCCCTTTACCAGTTCCAGGGGAGGCGCCATGCGGATGGCAAACTGCTTGGACATCAGCGCGGACCCAAAAGCGCCCCACAGCAGTCCCAGGGTAAGCAGGGAGCTTGTTGAAAACAGGGGGGAAAGCGGTTTAACCTGGTAAACGCCCACCAGGTTGAAAAACCAGTCCGCCCAGTTTCTCAAGCCGCCGACCACACCCCAGGGTCTTGACCAGGCAAAGGTAATGACGCTCATAATGCCGATAAATATACCACCGAGCCACATGGGCCAGTTTTCAAAAAAGATTGCCTGATAGCCGCGCCCGAGGATATCGATCAAGATGCTATTTTGTTTTTCTGCATTCATAACAACCTCTCAAAGCGGCTAACAGCCTTCATCGTCTACAATTTTAAATTTAAATCCGCCCTTTGGCTTTTGGGCAGGCGCCGCTTCCGGTGGTGCCGGAGGCGCCCCGGAGGACGAGTCTGCCGCCGCTTCTTGGCGGGTGGAAACATCCGGCAGCACCAGGTTCGAGTTCTTTTCCACCTTTTCGGCCAGAGCGAAAACTACCGTCATGTCATAATAGGTCCACGCGTTCATAGAAGTAGGGTCGGCCTGAACCGCTTTGCGGAAATACTCTTTGGCATCCAGGTACTTGCCCCTCACATAGGCCTGTTGGCCGAACCTGAGCATCTTGGCGCAAAGCTCTTTATCGGGCGGGCAGTTGGCAGGTCCTTGGGCAGAGGTATCTTTGAGCAGAAATAACACCGTGGTAACCAGAAAAGCGATGGCGATGATACAAAACACGTTTCGTTTCACGCTGGCCTCCTTCATGTAGATATGGAATCATTTCAGCAAGCTGGTCTTTTCTATCAAAACAGGAAAGATTCGTCAACGTCCCATTTCCAATCGGACGTTCGGTTTGCAATTGCTATATTTTTTGAAAAAAATATTTGACAGCTGAAAAACAAACCATTATATTCCAAATTATGAATATAATAATGTTGGAGACTAACATGAAATCTTTTATCAACGTCATGAAAGCGCTTTCCGACCCCAACCGGGTTAAAATTGTTAAGATGCTTCAATACCGGAGCCTGTGTGTCTGCGAGATGCAGGCCCTGTTGGGGATTGCCCAGCCCAGTGTTTCCAAACACTTAAAAATTCTTGAAAATGCCGGAATTGTCGATTCTAAAAAAGATGGCTTGTGGGTCAATTATTTTCTTGCCGACGGCAGCAGTTCACCTTATGCGGCCAACCTTTTAGGGAATCTCAGACACTGGCTGGAAAATGATGAAAAAGTTGCCGAATTGATTAAAAAGCTTCCGACCATTCATCGAATAGATCTATGCAAGCAATAATTTTTTATGTTTATATATAGCTATATAAGAATATATTGATCTATCGAAAAGGATAAGTTTTACGGAGAGGCCGAATGAAAGAACGTACAAAGTTGCTGCTGATCGTCTTGATTTTTATTGCCTGTTACTATGTCCCCTGGGACAGTGCGGTAATACGGCAAGCCGGGCTGGAAGCCTTTATGATGCTCCAGGAATACGCCCGCGAGCATGTGCTCACCTGCCTGATTCCCGCCTTTTTTATTGCCGGCGCCATTGCCGTTTTTGTTT
>JACKQG010007089.1_pt1 | contig 11472 bp, 10 predicted proteins | sample 8237621 | NCBI WGS metagenome assembly JACKQG01 (sample SAMN15677084, study PRJNA649215) | marine metagenome | biome: marine; feature: Black Sea; material: saline water; isolation source: suspended particulate matter (SPM) from the Black Sea western gyre | collected 2013-06-09/2013-06-10 | depth... | reverse complement strand
AGGTTAAGGTAAGCCCTGTGGGAACATTGGAATCTTTGGAAGCATGGACCATGGCCGAAGAAGGCAAGGAGGCCGGAGCGTGAGCAAAGTCCTTGGAATGGAAGGGAAACTGGCCCTGGTGACAGGTGGAACCCGCGGTATCGGACGCGGCATCACCGAGGCACTGTTGGCCGCCGGTATGCGCGTGGCTGTAGTGGGTACCGATTCGGAGCGCAGCGTAAAAGTCGCCGCCGAACTTGGCCCGGTCGAGCAGGTGCGCGGATATGGCTGCGATGTTTCCGACACCGAGGCCGTTACCAGCCTAGTGGCTCTGGTGGGCGAGGATCTGGGTGACATTGATTGCCTGGTGAATAACGCGGGCATCACCCGGGACGGCATCTATATTCGCCTCAAGTCAGAAGATTGGGACCGCGTCATGGCGGTGAATCTCACCGGGACGCACAACTTCTGCAAGGCCGTGACCCGGGGCATGATGAAGCGGCGCGCGGGTCGCATTGTGAACATTACCAGTGTTGTGGGGCAGACAGGTAACGCCGGACAGGTTAACTACGCCGCCAGCAAAGCCGGGCAAATCGGCCTTACCAAGAGTCTGGCTCGCGAATTGGGCGCGCGAAACGTGACTGTAAATGCGGTAGCGCCGGGATTCATTCAAACCGATATGACCGCCGATTTGCCCGAGGATGTGCGCAGCGCCATGCTAGAGGGTATCCCTCTGGGGCGCCTGGGCGATCCGGCCGATGTGGCCGCCGTGGTCCTCTTTCTGCTCAGCGACGCCTCGGCCTACGTAACAGGGCAGGTCATCGGCGTTAACGGCGGAATGGCAATGATTGGTTGAACTGGGAACTAAGAACTGAGAACTGAGAACTAAGAACTAAGAACTAAGAACTGGGAACGGTGAGCTTTTTAGGGGTCCCAGTCCACAGTCCTCAGTTCTGGTTCATACTTGGGATTGACATCCCAAATGGCATCGATTAGGAAATTACCACTAACCGGGCCTCAAGCCCCATCCCTAGGAGGATATCAATGCCGAGCATTGAGGAACGCATCATCGCGATCATCGAGAAGGAACTAGGCGTCAACACGGAGCAGATCACCGACAGTGCCTCCTTCATTGAGGATCTGGGCGCGGACTCCCTGGACACCACCGAATTGATCATGGCCTTCGAGGAAGAATTTGGTCTTGAAATTTCCGACGAAGACGCCGAGAAGCTGACCACGGTGGGCGCCGTGAAGACTTATCTGAAGGAGCACGTCCCCGCTTAAACATGGGACGTCATTTCCGGAGGAACGTATGGAACGTCGAGTCGTCATTACTGGTCTTGGAATGATCTCACCGGTGGGCAACAGCCGCGAGGATACCTGGAAGAATTTGCTTGCGGGAAAATCCGGGGGCAATCTCATTCAGGCCTTCGACACCGAGGGCTTTTCCGTGCGCATTGCCGCCGAGGTGAAGGATTTCGATCCTTCTGCGGTGATCGATGCCAAGGAAATGAAGATATGGGATCGCTACGCCCAGTTCGCCGTCGTGGCTGCTGAAGAAGCACTAGCCGACGCGGGTCTTGTCGAGGACAAGCCCGACGGCGATCTCGTAGGCGTGATTATCGGCTCGGGAATCGGAGGGATGAATACCTTCGAGAAGAATCATCGCGCTCTCGTGGAAAGAGGACCGCGGCGAGTGAGTCCCTTCTTCGTCCCCATGATGATAGGGGACATCGCGTCGGGACTCTTTTCCATGCGCCACGGTTTCCGCGGTCCCAACTTCGGCGTGGTCTCCGCTTGTGCCACCGGCGCGCACGCGCTGGCGGACGCGGCCCTGCAGATCAAGGCGGGCCGGGCGGATGTCATGGTCTGTGGCGGAGCCGAAGCCACCATTTCGCCCATGGCGGTGGCGGGCTTTGGAAACATGAAGGCCATCAGCCCACGCAATGACGAGCCCGAAAGGGCCAGTCGGCCCTTCGACGCCGAACGCAACGGTTTTCTCATGGGTGAGGGCGCCGGCGTTCTCATCCTCGAGGAATACGAGAGGGCCAAAGCCCGTGGGGCGAAGATTTATGCGGAAGTGATGGGCGCGGGTCTTACCGCCGACGCTCACCACATCACCGCGCCTCATCCTGAGGGCTTGGGCGCTCGCAATGCCATGGCTATGGCCATGCGCGAGGGGGGTATCGAAAAGGAGCAGGTGGGCTACATCAACGCCCATGGCACCAGCACGCCCTTCAATGATCGCACGGAGACGGCCGCCATTAAGAGCTTCTTTGGCGACCATGCCTACAAGCTCAAGGTGAGCAGCACCAAGTCCATGACCGGGCACCTTCTGGGTGCGGCCGGCGGCTTGGAGGCCGGCATCACAGCCATGGTCCTGGACCAGGGAAAGATTCCACCGACCATCAACTACGAGAATCCCGATCCCGACTGCGACCTCGACTATGTGCCCAACGCAGCCATCGATCATGAGGTGGAATATGCCATGAGCACATCCCTGGGATTCGGAGGCCACAACGTCGTGCTGCTTCTGGGCAAAGATCCCGGTCGACGATAGATACCAACGAGGGAGGACTGCTCTGGCACTGGAATGGTTGAGACGGCTCTTAAGCGCCCTCTCCAAGGCCAGCGGCCCGGAGTTGCCCGGCATTGATCTGGACGGCTTCCAAGAACGTCTAGGCTATAAATTCAAGGAAATCGAGCTTCTGATTCTGGCGCTTAGCCACCGCTCCTGGATCCACGATCGAGGGCTTGAGCGTTACAAGAGCAATGAGCGTCTGGAATTTTTGGGCGATTCGGTTCTGGGTCTTCTCATCAACGAAACCCTCTTCCACGAAAATCCCGGCATGGCCGAGGGCGACCTCACCATGCGCAAAAGCCTTCTGGCCAGCCGGAAGGTTTTAGCGGACGTAGGAGCCGAGCTCGGTCTGAGCGAGGTTATCCTGCTCAGTCCCAATGAGAGAGAGAGTGGCGGAGCCACGCGGGATTCAATCTTGGCCGACGGCGTAGAAGCGGTGCTAGGGGCCGCCTTTTTGGATGGTGAACTACGAGCCGTACGTCCTATCATCACCAAGTACATTCTCGATCGTCGCGGCGAATACCTGGATAGCGACGAGCATCAGAACTTCAAATCCTTATTGCAGGAGCGGATTCAAGCCGAAAGCCAAAGCCCGCCGCGCTATCGTGTGGAGAGCACCGAGGGTCCGGATCACTCCAAGGAATTTCGCGTGCAGGTACTCATTGCCGGCGAGGTCCTCGCCACAGGATTGGGTATGTCCAAAAAGGATGCCGAAAAGGAAGCCGCCCGTCTGGCTCTGGAAGTTCTTGATGCCAATCCCGATTCGACCGTCACAAGCTCCGATTGATCTTTCCCCGCTTTCTCGCTAGGCTTACTCTCGAGGATGGATGATCACCAATCTAATTGGGGGTCGGTTATCGTCCTGGAGTATGAAAAGCACAAAACTTCACACACCCGTGCTTGTTCTGGATGCCGGCTTCCAGCCGGTGAATGTCGTACCGGTGCGCCGGGCCATGATTCTGCTTTGCAAGGGAAAGGCCGTGGCTGTGGAGGAATCGGAGCAGCAACTGCATTCCGCACAACGCGCCTGGAAAATGCCTGTGATTATCCGACTACTCATTTCCGTGGCGCATCGAGTTTATCGTGTGGTGAGAGTGAAGCTGAACAGGCGGAATCTCTTCGGCCGTGATCGCTATCGATGCCAATACTGCGGTGATGAGGAGGGGCCCTTCACCATTGATCATGTGGTGCCCAAAAGTCGAAAAACGCCCAGCTATCCCGGCGGTGGGCCGACCACCTGGGAAAATTGCGTCACGGCCTGTATTCCATGTAATAGAAGAAAGGGCGGCCAGCTGCTCTCGGAGACCGACATGAGATTGCAGCATGTTCCGCGAGAGCCCCATTGGTTGCCCCCGGTGCTCTTCCAGCGCTTCCTCAAGCCCTCGCTTCATCCCAGCTGGAACGACTACCTCTTCAACGGCAATTAGCTATCGATTCTGGTTTTCCAGTTGGACCTTGGCTTTGGAATCCAGGAAATCTCTGAGCAGCTCGCAAAGCTTAACCAGCTTATCCGGCAAGACAAGATCGGCAGTGTCCTGGGGCTGGTGATATCCCGCGTGAAAACCTCCGAAGATGAAAAGGGCCGGCACGCCCGCCTGGGCAAAGGGGAAGTGGTCGCCCGCGCGCTCGAAGATGGGGCCATGACCTCTTTCCACGTGGAATTCCAAGTTTGAGGCGAGAGATTCTAAAGCCTCCGCCGCCGCGGAGTCATCCTCGGACCAGAGCATGAGAAGCTCGGGATCTAAGGCCGAGGGATCGCGCAGATGCCGATAGTGATTCACCCCGGCACGCCCCACGGTATCCAGGTTGATCACCAATTCGGGATCTTCCATCTCCGCGAGATAGGCCCGCGCGCCGAGCATGACCTCTTCTTCTCCGTCGCTGAATAGGAAGCGAAGTTCGAATGGATACTGCCTCTGTGCCAATAGCCGAGCTGTTTCCAATAGGACGGCCACACCGCTACCATTGTCGTTGGCGCCGGGATGATAACCTCCCTCGGCGGGACCTAGATGATCGTAGTGGGCCACCAGCAGCACAATGGAGCCTGCTTGGCTCTCAGGCAGGCGATAGAGCAGGTTGTCGCCTTGGGTGCTGAACGCTTCCACCTCCGGTAGTTCCAAGTGCCAGCCTTCGAGGTTTTGAGCCAGGGCCTCGCGCAGTTCGAGACTGCCGTAGAACAGTATGGGTCTCGCCTCGCTGCCCGGTAAATAGTGAACCGCCAGATCTCCGGATTCGCTGCGCATGCGATAACGCGCAAACAGTCCACGCTCATCATCGGGATGGGGAAGCAGGATCAAGGCTCCGGCACCGGCCCTGGCCGCTTCATCCAGCAGATCCGAAGGCGATTCCCCCGCGCCGGGATTGAAATCGCGAAAAAGGACCTCGTGAGCGGCACATAGGGGAGCCGCGTCTGTATCGTCCCAATGCTTCAAGGCGCCTCTATGCCTGGGCAATGGGCCATCGCTTTTCAGAATGAGCTCGAATTCCATCTCCCTAGGGCCGCGGAGCGCGGCTTTCAGATTCATCCAGCGGTAGCCCCTCACCTGGAAAGTCTGAACCGGAACATCCCAGCCGGCCAGCGGCAGCAGTCCGGAGGCGGCGGCTTCATCCCTGAGCCATTCCTGGGCTGAGAGCCCGCCAGGGCTTCCCAGCAGGCGGCCCTGGAAGGCTGGGGAAGCCAGGGTCTCCACGGTTCCCATGAGGCGCTGAGCATCGGGTAGAGGCTCTGCCGAGGGGCTGATCGTAAGAGCCAGAAGCAAAATACTGGATAAGTTCAGAAATCGAGACATAAGAGCTCCAAGGCTGGGGATAGGGCGAGGCTAACGAGAGCGGAGACCGAATGCAACCTGAATGAACAAAAGGGCTTGCCCCGGCAATGTGCCTGTTTTAATATCCCTCGGCACAGCCTTTCAGCTGATTCCACGAGCCTAATTCGAGGTAATGCGATGTCTGGAAAAGCCGGCCTTCTGCCGCGCCTTATTCTGCTTCTGATCGTCTCTTCTCTGGTTCTGGCGGCCTGTTCCACCGACCAGTCCACAACGGGTCCCGCCGATAGCGGACCGGTCATCAAGCCCTTAGCTTCCAGCGATTGGCCCATGGAAGATGGAAACTGGTGGACCTTCATTCGTGTCCTCAAAACCGAACCTTTGATTTTCGGGATCATCGGCTATCAGGACTACAATCTGCAAATGGCCGCCGAGCTGGAATGGGACGACGAAACGCCCCTGGATTTCCTCTACTCGCCTTACATCCACATTGAGCTCGATGGAACCGCAGAAACAAGTTCCGGAACTGCGCAAGTCATGCGGGGAACGCGCTCCTCGGAATTGATGGGTGGGGGAAACATCATCAGTCAGATCGAATTGTGGATGTCCAAGGATGCCTCGGGCATTCGCTACCTGGGTGAAAACGCCGATGCGGCGGATGACAGCCTTTTTTGGACCGGTGATCCCTTCGACCTGGTTCACTACGGGGAAACCCGTTGGACAACAGTCCTGGAAGACTTCACGGGTACCGAAGCAGGAATGGTTTCCATGGGTGAAGCGCTGGGTTTCGGCGGCCCCATCGATATCGATTTCGATTCTCCGCCCAACGATGTGGAACGCTTCTGGCCGGATTCTCTCTTTTCATACTCCCTGGTCCACAAGATGGTAGGGGTTGAGGATGTGGATTACGATTCCCGTTTCAGCTATGGCGAAATCGACTACTTCCCCGCCCTGGCCGACACGATCATCGAAAACTGCAAGTGGCTCATGCAGGGCATCGAGTACGACGTCCACTTGACCAATCAGCGCAATCCCGATGCGGGTCCCGGCGAATCCGGTCTGCCCGACAACTACATTCCCGCGCGCAATCGTCGTGTCACGGTGTTCCAGCCGCGTAGGCTTTTCCTGCTGGCTCCGAATCTAGGACCCATTCGCATTGTCACCTATCGTGATTTGGATTGGATGCTGAACGCGGAAGCCATCACTGAAACGGAATTGGAATTCCCGCCGGATTTCATGGAAATCGATTATCTGCTCGATTCAAATCTGCTGCCCTAGGGGCCGGATTCTTCGAGATCCAACAGTTCATGACGTCCGCGGCTCAGGTTGCGGACGTTCTCTTTGAGGGTCTCCGCCAGCGACGCGGGCAATTCCAGATCGATCTGGAAGCCTTCTTCCCGATAGTTTAGCTTCCGAATTCGACCCTCGTATCGGGCCAGCAGAGCGCGCAGGTCGCCTTCAAACTCGAATGGCAGGATTCCGGTCAGGCCACGGTTTTGCATCCTCTCACCGCGCTCAGCGTCCGCCAGTGACAGTGCTGCAGCTTCACCGTAGGCCCGAATAAGCCCACCCACACCCAGCTTGGTGCCACCGAACCAGCGAATCACCACAACAAGCAAGTCGGAGAGTCCCGAAGAATGCAGGGCACGAGCCATGGGGGCACCGGCGCTGCCGGCCGGCTCGCCGTCGTCAGAGTTTCGTTCGAGCAATTGTTCGGGGGATCCCAGTCGCAGGGCCCAGCAATAATGGCTGGCGCCCTTGTGTTCATCCTCCAAGCGGCTGCGGATAGACTCGGCTTCTTCCTCGCCGCCCACGGGAAAAGCTAGGGCCAGAAAGCGCGAACCCTTAATCTTGATATCGGCGCTATGGGGCGCCGCGAGAATGGCATAAGCGTCAGGATGCATTAGATTGCCGAGCATGGGCTTTTCCCGTCTTCAAGGCAAGGCTGAAGGTGCTTGTGATCGATCTCCAGCTTTGTTATGAGGAAAGATGACTCAAGCGAGATGAGGTGAAGGATGAAGGTTCCCCAGCTGGATTTGCGCGCCCAATTCGATTCCATACGCGAGGAAGTGATGGAAGCGGTGAGCGAGGTTTTCGAGAGCCAGTACTTCATTCTGGGTCCCAATGTCCAAAACTTCGAGAAAGAAGCAGCTGAGTTTCTGGGCGCTGCCGATTGCGTGGGTGTGTCCAGCGGTAGCGACGCTCTACGCATCGCTCTGGCCGTGCACGATGTGGGGCCGGGCGACGAAGTGCTACTGCCCAGCTTCACCTTCTTCGCCACGGCGGGTGCCGTGGTGCACCAGGGGGCCAAACCCGTCTTCGTGGATATTGACGAGGACTATCTTATGGATCTGGGCGACGCATGGCGACGGCGCAGCAGCAAGGCCAAGGCCGTCATACCCGTGCACCTCTATGGCCTGCAGGCGCCCATGGAAAGCCTAATTGCTTGGGCGAGGGATTGGGGCCTTACGGTGATCGAGGACGCCGCCCAGTCATTTGGGGCTAGGCGTGCAGAAGGTGCGTCGGGAGCTATGGGAGATGCAGGCGCGGTGAGTTTCTTTCCGAGCAAAAATCTTGGAGGGGCGGGAGACGGAGGTCTCATCGCTTTTCGCGATCCCGAAAAAGCTGCCCGCGCTCGGAGCTATCGCATGCATGGCGAGAGCCGTCGATACCATCACGAGGAAGTGGGGGTTAACGGCCGGCTGGACGCCTTGCAGGCGGCCGTGTTGCGCGTGAAGATGCGTCATCTGGACAAGTGGAATTTGCAGCGCCGCGAAGTGGCGGCTCGCTACGAATCACTGTTTGCCGCAAGCTCCGTGGCAGAATTCGTGAAACGGCCCAATCACCCCGAGGGTGGCGAGCACGTTTTCCATCAGTACACTATTCGCGTTCCCCGGCGAGATCCGCTGATCACCCATCTTCAGGAGCGGGAAGTCGGGTGCGGTGTTTACTATCCCGTTCCGCTCCACAAGCAGAATTGCTTTGCCGGTCTTCCCGGTCTTCCGACAAGTCTACCGGTCTGCGAAAAATTGGCGGAGGAAGTGCTATCGCTGCCCATCTACCCTGAGCTCAGCGATGATCAGCAGAGTTTCGTCGTGGAGTGTATCGAGGATTTCTACGCCTAGTTATGCGCCTCGGCGCGAGTTGACACGCTCCTGATCGGCGAATTGCAGTTCGTAGAGATGGCGGTATAGACCGTCCTTGCGGAGCAGTTCCTCGTGGCGACCCTCTTCCAGCAATTCCCCATGATGCATCACGATGATGCGATCGGCTGCCCGGATGGTGGACAGGCGATGGGCCACGGTAAGACTGGTGCGTCCGGTGAGCAAACGTTCGAGACCTTCCTGAATCCATTGCTCGGTTTCGCTGTCAACGGAACTGGTGGCCTCATCGAGAATGAGAATGGCCGGGTCGAAGGCCAGGGCTCTGGCAAAGGCGATGAGTTGCTTCTGCCCAGTAGAAAGCCCGCCACCACGCTCTTCCAGACGAGTTTCATATCCTTCGCTCATGCGCTCGATGAAACGATGCGCACCCACGGTCTCCGCAGCCTCGCGAACCCGATCCATACTAATCTTTGGATCCCCCAGGTGGATATTCTCAGCCACGGTTCCCGGGAACAGGAAGACATCTTGCTGAACCAAGGCTAAATGGCGACGAAGATCGCCGGGAGCGAGCTGACGCAGATCCACATCATCTAGAAGGATGCGTCCCTTGACGGGATCGTAGAAACGAAGCAGCAAACTAAGGAGGGTCGTCTTTCCACTGCCGGTCAGTCCGACCATGGCAAGACGTTCGCCGGGCTTCACATGCAGATCGAGGCCACGCAGAACTGCCTTTTCTTCCTCATAATGAAAGTGAAGACCCTCGAATTTGATCTCGCCCTTGCACTCGGGCATGGCCACGGGGTCTTTCGGCGCACGGATCTCGGGCACCGTATCCAGGATGCCGAAAACGCGCTCGCTAGCCGCCATGGCCGCCTGCATGATATTGAATTTCTCACTCAGATCGCTGATGGGTTGAAAAAACCTTCGCGCGTACTGAATGAACGCGGCCAAGGCACCCAAACTGATACTGGCGTCCCCGCCCATTACGCGAAGTCCTCCGTACCAAAGGATGAGAGCGATGGATACCGAAGCCGTGAGTTCCACCAAGGGCCAGAACACGCTGAAATTGAAGACCGTATCCAGGTGGGCTTTGGTGTGCTTCTGGTTGAGCTCTCGGAAGCTTTCCAGCGAGCTTTCCTCGCGCCCGAAAATCTGGATGACGCTGATACCGCTGAGCCTTTCCTGTAGATAGGCGTTAATGGCCGCAATACGTTTGCGTACTTCTCGGAAATTCGCGCGCAATCGAGTGCGAAAAAAGAGCGTGAAAATGGAAATAAAGGGTAAAACACTGAAGGTGACCAAGGCCAGACGCCAGTTGAGAATGAGCAGAAAGATCATGATGCCCACGAGCAAGAAAACGTCGCCGAAAATGGCGATGAGCCCGCCCGTGAACATTTCATTGAGAGTTTCCACGTCACCGGTCATGCGTGTGACCAAGCGCCCCACAGGATTTCGATCAAAGAATCGGATAGATAGCTTTTCCATGTGTGCGAAGAGTTGCATGCGCAGGTCGTACATGAAACGCTGGCCGAGCATGGCCACAACGATGGCCTGACCATAAGCTACGGCGTACTCCAATCCTAAGAAAAGCAGATAGAGAAGGGCTACAGTGAGCAGGATTCCTTGATTGCCCGCTAAAATACCATCGTCGATGGCGACCTTCACCAGGTAGGGGCCTGCCAATCCCAGGCCGGCGCCCAGGGCCAGCAGAACGACCGCGATCACGACGCGACCTCGTTGGGGGCGGAGGTAGGCGAGCAAGCGGCGCATAAGACGGGCGTCGTAGGCCTTCGCCGGGCTGGCATCTTCCTGGAAGAAATCGCTCATGCGCCGAACTCCCTACGCTCGAGTTCATCTTGCAGAAGCTGCCGGTGGTGGATATCGGCGTAGAGCCCTTCCATGGCTAGTAATTCTTCATGACTGCCCAATTCGACGATACGACCTTCATCCATCACGCAGATGCGTTCTGCCATGCGCAAGGTTGAGGCTCGATGCGAGATTAGCAGCACCGTTCGATCTTCGAAGTATCCCTGCAGATTGGCGAGTATCTTTTCCTCTGTATGTGTGTCCACACTGGAAAACGGTGCGTCGAGGATGAGCATAGGCGCGCCGCGCAAGAGGGCGCGGGCCAGACTGACCCTTTGCTTCTGTCCTCCGGAAAGTTTGGTGCCGCGCTCTCCGACCAGGGTGTTCCAACCCTGAGGGAACTCTTCGATTTCTTCGAGGATGCCAGCGTCCAAAGCAACCCGTTGGAGCGCGTGATGCTCGGCGTCGGACTCGCCGAAGCCCATGTTGCTTTCCAAAGTCTCGCTGAAGAGAAGGGGTTCCTGTCCCACCCAGGCTATTTGCTGGCGCAAATGAAACAGCTTCAATTCGCGAATGTCTTTACCATCCAGGAATACCGTGCCGGGCGCCGGATCGAGCAGGCGGGGAATGAAATTGAGAAGGGTGGATTTGCCACTGCCCGTGGCACCCGTGATAGCCAGTGAACTTCCCGCGGGGATTTCCAGGTTGATGTCTTTCAGAATCTCCGTATCACCCACGGAAAAATTCAGTCCACGGAATTCCAGATGCCCTTTTGCAGGAGTTTCTAGGCCGTAGGGTCCATCGTTGATCTCGGCCTCCGCGTCCAGAATAGCCAAAAGGCGAATCCATGATGCACTGCCACGTTGCACGATGCTGGTCACCCATCCCATGGCGGCGATGGGCCAACTGAGAAGAATGAGGTATTGCATGAAGGCCACCAAGGCGCCCAGGGTCACCCGACCGTCTACGACGGCCTGTCCTCCGAAATAGAGGACGATGATTACGGCTAGGCCACTGAACAATCTCATGGAGGGATGAAAGAGACCCATGAGTCTGGCCATGGCCAAATTCTGTTTGTAGTACTCGCAATTTTCATCTTCGAAGCGGTCTACCTCGTGATCTTCACGCACGAAGGCTTTCACCACACGAATTCCCGAGAAATTTTCCTGAACCCGCGTGGTCATGGAACTGAAGCGGGCCTGGATGATCTCGAAGCCCTTGTGCCGGCGGCTACTGA
>JACKQG010007088.1_pt1 | contig 11472 bp, 6 predicted proteins | sample 8237621 | NCBI WGS metagenome assembly JACKQG01 (sample SAMN15677084, study PRJNA649215) | marine metagenome | biome: marine; feature: Black Sea; material: saline water; isolation source: suspended particulate matter (SPM) from the Black Sea western gyre | collected 2013-06-09/2013-06-10 | depth... | reverse complement strand
GATAAACCGCCGTAGGGTATGGGGTAATGTTTACGTTGTGAAGTCGGTATATCCATCGTGGCAAGTCTTCACCGCGCAAGATACGTCCTTCAGCTTGTATCATATCAGCTCGTTGATTGTTGTTCAGAAAGGTCTCGACTATTTCAGTATGTTCGGGATCGGGGTCGAAGTATTCCCAACGGCTGACTGGATACTCATTGTCTAAGGTCTTGAATCCCGCTTCAACTTTCTTTTTCTTAAAGTGTTTCGGATTCAACTCAATCCCAAACTCTGTTTTGATAGCTTCGATAATTGCTTGTGGACGGTAGTAATGCGCATTAAGTGCGATTAGCACATCAATATTCGCCAAAAGATTTGTGCCTAACATGCCATAATGAATCACTGGGATTTGCCTCTTGAGAAATTCGATATCATCTTCCAAGTCGCGGGGGGATAACGCCACCAATTGCCGATTCGCTTTTTTCGCTATTGGTTGAAGCGCATCAATGATTTGGTCTTTAATAGTGTTGTCTTCATCTTTGCGACACAATGAAGTCGCAATGACTATGCGTCGATTTTTATGTTCTTTAAGTACCATCTCTAAGAATATCTGCAAATTCTCTCGGAATTTCTCATCACCTATTGAAACTGGGTCTCCGCTTGTAATATTCTCTAACCGCGTTCTGCTTCCCGACAGATTCACTAACTGCGCTACATGAAGGTTTTCCCGCTTGATATAATATTGCTCGCCGACAACAGCGTTAATCTCTCGACCAAGTTGATTCGAAAGATATTCTTTTGTTGTGGTAGCGGATAGAAAAACAACCGTTGCTTGCGACGGAAACTTCGGTCTCCACGTATAGCGCAAGACGGGGACGCCGTTCTTTTCGGTATATTCAAACCGCAGTCCGTTGTTGACAGCGTAAGTCATCTCAGTGAGAAGGAAGCGTGGTAATGGTTCTTGGTTCTTGTTCGGCTTAACAGCCTTGAGAATAGCTTTAATTTCCCTCTGCGGAAATTGAATACCTCCAGCGTGGTAATCCTCTTGGTTGCCAAGCGCAAGAAGCATTTGTTCAAATACTGCAAGGTATGTGTCTATACAGTCTTTGTCTACTGTGGATAATGATAGCCCCATGCGTAGTTGACGCCTCAAGATATCAAGGATGTCAATATTCTCTTTGATGTTCTGTGCAGTGAAAGCGATTTCTCTGACCAGTTCGGGTATCTCGTCAACGATGACAAATCGCCGTGCATCGTTACTGTAATAAGGATTAGTTAGGAAATCGAAAAGTTGCAAATGGGCATGGGTGACTAGCAAAGTATGTGCGCTGGCTGCCTTTTCCTGTTGGTTATAGTGGATGCAAGTTCCAGATTTTCTACATTTGCCAACGCAGATATTTCGCTTGAAGTAATATGAGTATCCCGCGTTACACAGCTTTATCGCCAGTCCAACGTATTCGCAATCAACTTCAGGATGCGCTCTACCATACAAATGTAGGGAAGATGGCACGGAAAGCCGCGTCTCGTATTCATTGGCAAGATTATGTTGCCCGATAGCGACGAGTGACGGAACTTGTGCGGCGTTGATGCCTTCAATAGCAGATGTGGTTTTTGCCGTGCCAACCCCAAGATTACACAAGATTGTTTGTCCAGAATAAGCAGGTAGGTTCATGGATAGGCTCTCGAAAAGTTCTTTGCTTTTTTGTTGTGCGTCATTAAGTGAGATGATGATAGGTTTATCGAGGCGTGGTCTGATTTCGTGCGGCTGCCATTCGGTTGGTTCATCGGGGTATTGAAACTCAGGTATGACCTCATTCTCGAAATCATGCCATGAATGGTTTTTCAGATATGATGCCGGGTCTTCTCCTTCTGCCATTTCAAAGTAGACGACTGACTTAGCCACTCGCTGGATTTTCTCCATCGCTTGGGCGCGTGCCTTATGTTCGGGGTCGTTTTTGTCAGTGTCCATGTAAAGTATGACATGCTTACCCCACAGTCGCTCTATCAGTTCATCGGTTAGCGAATGCTTACTACCGAATGATACCACGTTATTAGCTCCACGGTCCCACATCAGAATCGCATTCTTTTCGCTTTCAACCACAAAAACTTCCTCAAATTCACTGAGAGCATCCTCATTGAAAAAATGCGCCCTCTTGATACCTTTCATACCACAATACTTAAATTCGTCATCGTGTGGTGGAATATGACGGGCATTAATCCAGTACACTTCACCCTCGTATTGGTAAGGAATGAGAATGGCGGGCAGAAACCAATAATCGCTCCCTCGACGGTTTATTAGGTTTAACGATTTCAGTATTTCGGTGTTTTTCTCTCCATCCTTGCCGATTTTGTTTAAATCCATTTCCAGCGCTTCATGAAACCAGATTTGATGCTGGCGTGACTTGCCAAGCATCTGAAAACTATACCGATTCGCGCCTAATTGAAAGTGTTCCGCAGTCTCTTTTGAGATACCCCACACCTTCTCCAAATAGTCGGTATACATAGTAACCGATTCATGATTCGGATTTTCGCACGCCTTGCCTTTTAGTAGTCGATGGGATTGTTGGGCGTACAATGTCAGCGCGTCGATTTCCGCATCGGACAACGTTTTCAATTCTCTCTTTGGCAAATCTTTAGGCGTGTATTTTGGGATTTCATCATCGCCTATCGCCTTGCGTATTTCATCGTAGGATAGCCCTGTGATATGTTCAACCAGATGGAATATATTGCCGCTTTCTCCGCATCCAAAGCACCTGAACACGCCCTTTTCAACATTCAGAGAGAAAGATGGATTCTTCTCTTGATGAAAAGGACATAGTGCCCCTAATTCGTCGCCGGCGCTGTTGAAATGTTCGCGCTCCAGTTCAATGTTAAATTTTCGTAAAATGTCGATAGTGTCCATTGCCTTACCACTCCTGAGTTTGTTTAGGTTCTAAGCTCATATTGACAATGGGCATGTTAAGATTTTTCTTTACAACGATAGAAGAAAAATGCTAAAATTAAATGCCCATCATAACGATTTACTTCGTACTAACATATATCAAAAACATTGCCGTCATCATCACGGCATTTTTTATTTAGGCATTCATACCAACCCGCTCTGTTCCACCAGTCGCGGGTTTTTGTTTTTGAATACCTGCTAAATCGTCCAAACTCACATTCAAGAACTGCGCTGCTTTAATCGCTTGTTTAAACTTGATATCTCCTTTGCCATGTTCGACTTCCGAAATTCTCTGCGGATGGACGTTGATAAATTTGCTCAACTCGAATTGGGTCACACCTCGCTGTTTTCTAATCTCACGCAACCGCGTTGTCATTGACTTTTCACCTCCTTTAATGTTGTTCTGATTGTAACATCTTTAAGTTTAAAAGTCAAGCAAAAATTAGCTGGAATTGAGTAGAAGTGATAAGTTTGTTAATCGCAGCTATTTGTTGATTTTATTGACGATTCATATCTCACCATTTACGACTGAATTCTTGTAAATCGATAGAGATATCCCTTTTTCCTTTTTTTTATCTCAATAAGTATTCCCTTTTCCTTTAGTTTTTCCTCAACTTGTGGTAATAATCGTCCAAGACTTTTTGCTGTGACTCCGCCAAGAAATGGGATTTCTATACTTCCAGGCTTATAACTTTCTTTGGCAATCTTTTTTAGCTCTTCCTTAAGCTCTGTAGCTGTTATCCCCTCGCTATCCTGTTTCAGCCACTTGTCAATCAAGTTACAAAGAGTTTTATAAACCTTTGCAGCTTCTTGCCTTACTCCTTCACGGTCTCTTTCCAGCTTGGCTTTATAGCTACATTCCGAGCAATATTTGCGCCTTCTTGATTTCAAAAAGATATTATTGCATCCATTCTGTTGGCATCTTTGAACTTGTAACTCTCCTTTCAACACTGACATTGCTTCTTTGTGGATTAAGGGAAATATTCCTCCTAAATATATTCCAAACTGCCAAGCTTTATTTGGATTTTGGGTGTATATATTTATACGCGATTTAAGCCAATCCCTACCGGCATTTTTTTGGTCGCTATCCAAATATATCTTTATCGACCATCTAATATGCTGATATTCTTCAGCAAAAAGTTTAAATCTAGAATCATCAAACCATGATACTCCATATATTGTTTCATATCCTTCTAAAGTAGTTGATGCATCAACGAATATATTGCGTTTATAATCAAATAGACTTCTCCCCTCTTCCTGTTCATCATTCTGCCATGCTTTATCAATTTTTTCTTCAAGTTCTTCGAACTTGTCATAACAAAATAACTCCTGAATCTGTTGTTTTCTTTCGGCTGTCAGCTTTCTAACGGCGTTGGGAACATAAGTCTTAAAAAACTTCCTAATTTTTTGTTGTTCATCCTCATCGGGTCGGGCTAATATTTCTAACATTTTTTCTTCTGTTAGTGCTTCTTCTAGTGGCTTGGGCACTCGTTGTTTTTTTAACTTCAAGTGTAAATTATAAAAGTCAGCCAAAACTGATTCTTTCATTTTCTGCCTCCCGTAGCGGTCCCGATATTATAGCGCACCGGCGAATCGGGATATTTCGCTTTTCGGATGGCCTGTCCTATTGCGCTAAGATTCCTCTAATCCTGCACTGAAATTACCAGCGACACATTATACTTTTTCAATCTGTATCTTTTGCCATCCGGTGTTCCCGCCGGCAGACTTAGACTTCCTTTTTTGCCATTGGGCAAAGAAATACGAACTCTTGTTCCAACAATTGCCTGTTCCTTTGTAATGCTTACCGGCACAACATTTTCTGTTTCCGCTTCGATTTTTGAGGGCACTTCTTTTGGTTTATCCTCTTGTCCATCCAAGACCGCGAAATTATAGACGGCGTGGCGATAAGCGATGACATTACCTTCAGGAAATTCTACTTTAATTTCATAGGGGCTGAACCAATCGATAGTACCCGTTATGATTTCGCCCCCTCTGAGAATCAAGCGAATCGCTGATTTGCCCCTTCTTGCCTTCTGCAAGAGGTCATCCTGTATCTGGTAACGTTCTTTGATTGACTTAATTGGTTCAAGCGACTGAGATTTGATACCTTCATCATATTGGATGTTTGTTTTAACTGATTGCTCGTACTCTCGCTTATAGCAATATTTTATGTTAAGTTTTGGTATCTTGAGAATATCCTTATCGCAAAGCAAGGCCAACTTGTAAGCCCCAAGCTGCTTCACGGTACAATGGATTGATTCAGAGTACAATTCAAACACCATCGGCGTTTGAAACTTAATTTGCTTTGCCATATAATAATCGCCTGTATGCTGCGGGAGATATTTTCTTGGCTTTGGCTTCATCTTTGGGCTTAATTTAGCCGCTAAATCGGGGGGTGGATTCGAGTTAATAGTTAATTGTCTCGCATCCATTCCCTTCTTGCCTTCGACCAGTTCAAAATCAACGGCCTGACCGACTAAAAGACTGTCGGGATGTTCTATTCCGCAATTTGAAACGTGGAAAAATACATCCTCGCCGTGTTCATAGACAATGAAACCGAAACTTTTCTCAGCATTGTAAAACTTGATTATTCCCGTTGCCATTTTGATTCTCCTGTTTATCCCCTTCTTGGAAACGCAACAACCTTGCTACCTGCGGTTTGCATCTTCGGGAGCGCCCCTATTGCGCTAAGTTTTACACGCATGCTCTACTCATTATTATCCTTTATAGACACTATCAGAAGCAGGTCTAGTGCTTCGATTTTGAATGTTTGCCCCTCGGCTATTGGGGCTGGCAAACTGACAATAGCATCTTCATTAGCGTGCGATGTTTGTGAAACTAAAGTTTGAGGAATACTAACTTTTACCCCCTGTGCTGCTTGTTCCTTCGTAATGCTTATTGTTGCAATATTTCTGGTCTCTCCATCCCAATTCAAATCTTTGCTCCATTTGGTGATATGCGCAACTTTGTTATCAACAAATCTTATCTTGATATTCTCTTCATCAGTGGTATAGTAACATACGACAGCTTTCCAGGCATCCTTTGTGATTTTATCTGGTTTCCCTAATATTGCTGCCACTTCTTTTGGTGTCATATCGAGTTTCAGTTCATTTTGCTCGTTCATCTTGTATCATCCCTTTACATTTGCCGCCAGCGCCATTACTTTCTGTGGCAGAGTTGTGGCGTAACGTCTTGTGGTTGAAATATCGCTATGCCCCAAGACCTCTTGAATGACATCCAGCGCCACGCCATCGGCTAATAAACGCGTTGCGGTTGTATGTCGTAAACGGTGTGAGTGAAAGTCAATGCCAGTGGCATGTCTACATCTGATAGCATAGTTCTTCAACGTGGTATCTTTCACGCCGAAAAGCAACTCGTTGTGGTGTTCTTGGGCTTGTTCCAATAACTTTTGTGCGACCGAAGCTGAAAGCACCGGTGCATATCTTTCTTTCTTGCCCTTTCCAGAACGAACGCGCAAGAATACTTTCCCATCAAGCCCCAAAATGTCCTTGCCTGTAAGCGCGGCAGCTTCAGAAACTCGGATGCCAGTTGCTCTCATGGTCTCGAAGGCAAAAGCGACGTGGTCCGGGGTATTCTTACGCAACCAGTCAAGTGCGATGGTCTCTTCCTCTTCCGTCAGAAAAGCTGGCAAATGTTCTGGTTCTTTCACATTCAGTCGTTTTGATACTGGGTTGCCTTGTATCATGCCCTCGGAAACGAAGAACTCATAGAAAGCTCTTATCGCAGAAATGGCGAGGTTAATTGTCGCCGGTGCCCGTCCCTGCTTGGCAAGATAATTGCGGAATTCTTTCACTTCGTTGTTCGTCACTTCTTTGTAGTCAATTCCCCTTTGCGCAAGAAAAGCTAAATATCGTTGCAATTGTAGTCGATATGTCTCGATAGTGTTCTCTGCTTTTCCCGAAAACTTGAGGTCTTGCAGAAAAAGTTTCAAGTCCTTTTCCATTTTGCTCATCTCCCTGGTACTATTATGACATAAGTTGTCTTATGTCGCAAGGAAAAAATAGCGTCAATATCTTCTCTCGACGAAAGTTTTTTTGCTCTTGATGCCATGTTTGAATTTACGCCTATATGCGCCTGTGACGTTGCTGTTTTATCCTTCGGCTATCCTAACCTATACCACCACCCAAACGCTTGCCTATGGACGCCACAGCGCGTCAGAACTCTGCCAGGAACATTGACGGGATTGCACATGACATTGATGCAAAAAAGATTGACAAGTATCAGGGATTTGGTAGAATGAGTTGCAAATCTATTTTTCAGGAGGTCAATCATGAAAGCGGCGTATTTATGTCTTATTCTCGTATTATTGCTGCTATGTGCTGGCTATCATGCTAATGCCACTGATGTCGGCGGTATTATTGATGCTGATACCACATGGACATTGGATAATAGTCCGTATATCGTAGTGGGCAATATTTTGGTTAATGAGGGTGTGACATTGACTATTGAGCCGGGCGTTACCGTTAAATTCGACAGACACCCGGAATTTGGAAATCTATATCTGTACGTCGATGGCACTTTGATTGCGCGGGGCACGGAATCAAACATAATCACCTTTACGTCGAATCAAGAAAATCCAACAATAGGTCATTGGAAGTGTATCAAGTTTCGAGATAGTGCTGTTGATGCTACGTTCGATGTGGATGGAAATTATGTTAGCGGCTGCATTCTGGAGTATTGTAAGGTAGAATATGGAGGCAACGTAAGAGATACGGAGGGTACGGTCTGGTGTGATTATGCCGCGCCATTTATCAGCTACTCAACGGTTACTTTGAATGACAGTAGTGGCATATATATCAGGGAAAGCAGTCAAGGTGTACGTGTAAGCAATTGTAATGTTAGTGACAATATCGGATGCGGGATATATCTTGAACAAAGTTTGGGCAGCATCATAAGCGGTTGTACTGTTAGTGATAACCTTCTTGATTCCCATGAAAATAAGGCCGGGATTTACCTTCTCAATAGTCCTGAAAGTAATGTAAGCGATTGTACTGTTAGTGGCAATGGTGTTGGTGGAGCGAATAAGTCTGGGATTCACCTCCTCAATAGCCCGGATAGTAGGGTAGACAACTGTGCTGTTAGCAACAATAGTGCTGAATATGGTATTTGGATTAGCGGGTCAAGCAATAGCGTAGTAAGCAATTGTAATGGTAATGATGGCGTTCGCATTGAACAAAGTTCAGGCAGCAACATAAACACCTGCACTTTAGAATTTGACAGCGAGGGGATTTACATTACTGATAGCCCGGATATCAACATAGCTAACTGTACTCTTAGTGGGCATAACGGGATTTCCATTGGCAATTCAAGCAACTGCGCAATAAGCAATTGTAATATTAGTGGTACCAGTCGCACTGGGATTCGCATTTATAGTTCAGATAATAGCACAGTGAATGATTGTGTTGTTATTAGCGGTAATGCCGGACACGATGGGATTATCGCTAATGATTTTTCAAATTTCAGCATAAATAACTGCACTGTTAGGGGTATTAGTGGCAATTACGGGACAGGTATTGGACTTGGAAGCATTTCAGACAGTACCATAAACAACTGTGTTGTTAGTAATTATAATACAGGGATTCACATTAGCCGGTCAGATAGCAGCAGAATCGTTAATTCCTTTGTGACTGAAAATGACTATTATGGTATTTACTACACCGAGAATGCTTTGAATCAAACAATCCGGTGTTGTGAGGTATATAATAATACGCGTTATGATGTGAACCTTTTTTATATAAATGCTGGCGATGTCATTGCTACAAACAATTGGTGGGGAACAACAGATACGGATGTCATTGATGAACATATCTGGGATTTTTGGGATGGTAACTTCGATTCAGGCAAGGTTATTTATGAGCCATTCTTAGAATCTCCGGTTGGAGAAAGTTGTCCCAAAAGTGGTCTTTTAGCGGCTATTATCCATGTGCCGGGCGACCAGCCTACAATTCAAAAGGGCATTAATGCGGCCTCGGATGGTGATACAGTGCTGGTAGCTGATGGAATTTATACCGGTGGCGGTAACAAGAACTTGGACTTTGGAGGCAAAGCGATTACTGTCACTTCGGAAAATGGGGCGGAGAGTTGTATTATTGATTGCGAAGGTAATGGTAGAGGATTCTATTTCCACAGTGGCGAAACAGGAGAATCGGTAGTGAATGGATTTACCATCAAAAATGGCCATGAGGTCCAGGGGGGTGGAGGGATTTGTTGCGAAGATTCTTCCCCCACTATACAGAACAATACCATTTCAGGTAATTCGACTGACGGTTCGGGCGGCGGGATTTATTGCTATAATTCTGATTCCATTATCACAAACAACAAACTCACGGAGAATTGGGCTGGCATCTCCGGCGGTGGAATTAAATGTCTTAAGCACTCGCCTATGATAACTTATAACACCATCACTTTGAATTCGGCTGGAGGATGGGGTGGGGGGATTTATTGCGACCATTCTTCTGCCACTATTACAAACAACACTATCATAGAGAATTCGACTGAAGGCGTTCCGGGTGAAGGCGGTGGGATTTTTTGCGACTATTCCTTTCCCACTATCACAAACAACACTATCACCCGGAATTCTGCGAACTATGGCGGCGGGATTCATTGCTACCTCAATTCTTCCCCCATAATAACCAATACGATTTGTTGGAATGATAGCCCAGAAGAGATTTATCTTGATGGTAGTTCCATCACTGTCACCTACTCCGACATTCAAGGTGGTTGGGAAGGCGAAGGCAACATTGACGCGGACCCACTATTTGTTGACCCGGATAATGACGATTACCACTTACAAGCAGGTTCCCCTTGCGTAGACGCTGGTGACCCAAATAGTCCTAAAGACCCAGATGGAACAAGAGCGGATATAGGGGCTTTCTATTATGAGCAGAGCGTTATTCCAGTGCCTACAACATTTGAAAAAGTGTCTGGTGACAATCAAAGCGGAAATGTAAGTAGCACTTTACCTAATCCATTGGTAGTTCGTGTACTCGACCAGAATAGTAAGCCTCTTTACGGTGTAGCAGTGAACTTTGAAGTCAGTAAAGGGGCAAGTGTGAAGCCAACTCAAGCAACGACTAATGAGGATGGGGAAGCTCAAACAATACTGACTTTAGGTATGCAACCGGGTGAATATAATGTTACCGCCAGTGTCAAAGGCAAAGACCCTGTAGTATTTGCGGCGACGGCGAGTTGTGAGCCTTGTGAACCTTGTCATGTTTTAGTGATCACTAACACACTTGTGATTACTGGCACAGTATACAGACAAACTCAAGAGGTTGCGGAAGATGGATTGCATGTTGAGGTCAACATTATCACTCAAAGGCGAACTTCGACGGATACAACGGGAAAGACAGTAGGTAAAGGGCAGTATTCGGTGACGTTTTTCGAGATGCAAAAGACTGTCGCTAAAGCAGGTGATGAGATTCTCATTACAGTCAAAGATGCTTCTGGGAAGCTGGTGGGGCAGAGCAGACATACATTAACCGCTGCTGAGGTGGAGGCGAAGATGACCATAATCGATGTGACGCCAACTAAAGCTATTGATGTAAAACCCGCTACCGTTACCTTAACATTGCATAAGGGCATCAATGTTATCTCGTTGCCTGTGAAAGCCGAAGAAGGCTTGCGAATGAGCGACTTAGCCGAGCGTATTGGGAAGGACAATTTGGCAATGATTATTCGGTATGATTACACACAGGATAAATTTATTTCCTACCTGCCGACTTTCCCAGATGCTTCGAAGGCGAATGCCACTGTAAAGGCAGATGAGGGATATATTGTCGTGATGAAAGCAGACCAAGAGGTGGAGTTTGAAGCGAAATCCTCTGATAATGAAAACGCTTCGCCATCGTTGATGCCGGTTATGTTATCTGATACTCAAAGTACATCCATCTTTGTCGTTACAGGTAATGTCAGACGTGAAGATACAGGTGAGGCTTTGAATGAAGTCGCGGTGACAATTCGTAATCTTCGGACGGGTCAAACGGTTTACGATGTAACAGGGTCATTAGCGGGTTTGGGCAACTATGTCGCAACCTTTGTCGCACCTCAAGAAGAATTTCTGATGCGTACTGGGGATAAGTTTTCGATTACAGCGCAGGATGCAAGCCACCGATTGACGATAGCACCAATCATTCATACGCTCACACCTGACGACATCACCGATTTTCCGCTCATTATACCCTTGCGCCTTTCCTTGCCGAAACAATCCGTCTTATTGCAAAACTATCCCAACCCATTCAACCCAGAAACATGGATACCATTTAAGTTAGCTCAGAACGCACTTGTTACAATTCATCTCTACTCTACCAAAGGTCAACTCATCCGTACTATCGTCTTAGGCAACCAGACCGCAGGCATCTATACCACCAAAGACCGCGCCGCCTACTGGGATGGTCGCGACAACTTAGGCGAAAAGGTCTCATCAGGCGTTTATTACTACACGTTGCAGGCAGGGGAGTTTAGGGCTACTCAGAAGATGGTAGTGGTGAAGTAGGTTGTGGTATAAACTCTTCCCTGCTTCTGTCGTTGAA
>JACKQG010007087.1_pt1 | contig 11473 bp, 3 predicted proteins | sample 8237621 | NCBI WGS metagenome assembly JACKQG01 (sample SAMN15677084, study PRJNA649215) | marine metagenome | biome: marine; feature: Black Sea; material: saline water; isolation source: suspended particulate matter (SPM) from the Black Sea western gyre | collected 2013-06-09/2013-06-10 | depth... | reverse complement strand
ACGATAAGGTTACCACAAAGCTGTTCGGTTGTAAAAGTGCCGATTTTGGCCGGTTCAGAACGGTTTGGCCTCTGGTTGCACAACCGTTACGCTAGTTTGACACTCTGAGTGTCGATTTTGGCAACTAATGGTATTCCGCTCAAATAGTCGGATGAAATGCGAATCTGACTATGGTAGGAATCTAGCCATACACCTGGTTCAACCGAGAAAGTGTCAAGACGAAGCCGGTCGTCTTGCTCAGAAACGGTTTCGACTGTCGTTGACATCCCGGAAGCGGGGGCACATCTTTGAACGACATAGACTATGCACTGGCGAGATACCTCATCGAACACGTTTGCTTCTCCGAAGCTAAGGATACGCCTCAGAGAATGTTCTGTAAGCCACTCACGCCTCAGTGAGATAGCATACTTCTCTCGCAATACTGGATTGGGGAGGATGAAACTCTGATAACCATCTCTCCGGCAAAGCTGCAGGGCTCGGACCACAAATGCTATATACAGGTCCCAGTGACCTTCCAACACAGATGAACTGCGAAGAAGCTCAAGAATGGCCTTCCTATCAGTGGGCATTTCCTTTGTCATCGCCCAAGCATTTCGATAGGGCGGATTCCCGATCACCGCATCAAATCCTGGTTTCTCTTTCCACGTCGCCCGCTCCAGGTCGATGAAGGCCTCGGGGAATTCGAGCTTCCAGTGAAAGAATGCCTTATCAGCTGCAACGCGTTGCCCCAGTTCAAACTTCTCTAGAGCAGCCTTGTCGAAACTCGCCCGATCCTCGTCTGGCAGATAGGCTATCTGGGCCGCTCGACTAATGTTACCAAGTTCTGAGAATTCCGTCGAGAGCACGACGTTCAGGCGCTCCTTGGTCGGTCTTATCCATTCCTGGCTTTCCTTGTACAGCCGATAACTTTCTTCCACCTCGCTGGCATTGCTGTCAGTCAAGGAGGAAATGCGCACCATAGCAGTCAGCGTGCGCAGAACATCGCCCCACCGTTCCGAGCCTGGGGCTATGTATTTCTCGATGTCCCACACACCGATGAGGGAATTTCCCCAACGCAGGTGGTGGTCTAGGAAACTGAGTGGCGCGCCGACAGTAAATGAGTGAAGCCATAGACTCACCTTTGCCAACTCCACCGCCATAGGATTCAGGTCCACGCCATAGATGCAGCGTTTCATCACCAGGCGGGTCAGCAAGGCGGTGTCGTCCAGCCGTCTCTCATCCACGGCGATACCCTGTCTGCCCATCTCGGCCAGGATCTCGTCCTGCAGGCGCTCGATGAGTTGCTGGATGGGGTTCCATTTCCAGAGGACGTGGGGGTGATCGTCGTGGTAGGTCTGCATGCGCTGGATGATGCCGTCGGTCAGGTGATCCACAGCATTGACCAGGAAATGGCCGGAGCCCATGGCGGGATCGCAGACCTTGATGCCCAGGAAGGCTTCGCGGGCCTGGCGCTCGGCTTCGTCCAGTCGTTCCCTCAGCAAGCCGACGGCTGTTGTGTCGGAGGTACGCTGAAGCTGGCGACGGAGGTCGGCGCAGCGATCCATGGCGGCGGCGAAGCGGGCCTCCCGCTCGTCCAGGATGGGCTCCAGGGTGTGCTGAACGATGTACTTGACGATGTAGTCGGGGGTGTAGTAGGAACCGCTGGCTTTGCGCTCTCCTTTGTCGTTGATGAGTTCGACCCTCACCCCCGGCCCCTCTCCCAAGGGGAGAGGGGAGATGTGCAGCTTGTTCTCCAGCAGTCCCTCGTAGATGGCGCCCAGGTTGCGCACGCTGATGTAAGCATAGTCCACCGGCTGGCCGGCATCGCGTATCAGGGTATCCACGGCGCGGGCCACGACGCGGTCGCTGAGCTTGTGCTCTTCCAGGAAGCGGTTTTCGGGGCTGGCGGGGTTGAAGAGGCCGCCATTGTAGCGGGGAATGCCCAGGCTGGGGTCGCCCTGATCCACACGGTGGAAGAGAGCCAGCAGGGCATCGTATTTGCCAGTCGCGTGGGTGGCGTCGCTGGGGGACTGCTTGCTGTCCAGCCGCGCGGCGGCCCACTGGGCCAGGGTGGTCAGGCTCTGCTCGCGGTAGCCGGGATGGCTCACCGGCAGCAGGCCGCGGGCCTCGCCGTAGAGCAGGAAGAGGAGCTTGTAGAGCAGGCTGAGCGTGGCCTGGTAGATCTCGCGCAAGCTCTCTTCGGTTTCCTGGCGGATGGCCTGCTGGTGGTAGCGGTAGGCCACGAAGCCGCCAGCGATCTCGGGTATCACCCGCTCGAAGACCAGCTCTTTCAGCTTGTCGCTGATCTGGCGGGCGTAGGTGGCCGAGCCTTCGTGGACACGCTGGACGAAGGACTTGCCCTGGTAGTGAGGGTCGGGCTGGAAACCGTCACTCCGGAAAAAGAGCCACCAGCGGCGGAACTGATCCATCTGGATGGGGCTGGGCTCGGCGCCATCGGGCAGGAAATCGAACACCAGGCCCAGGTCCACCTCATAGAACTCGCTGGCGGTGCTGCTCACCTCGCGGCTGTAGAGGCGCCAGATCAGGCCGTTGGTCAGGATGCCCCAGGGCACGCGCGTGCCCACCAGGTAGCTGACCATCTGGTGGCTGGGGTTGCTGCCCACCTTCCAGGTGTTGCGGCCGCTGACGTCCTTCTGGCTGAGGGGGCGGCCCCAGTACTTGGCCTCGGCGATGGCCAGGGCGCGGCTGTAGAAGGGGTCGTCCTGGCCCAGATAACGATCAGCCTCCGCCTTTGCCTCAACGCTTCCAAAGAGGGCATAGTCAGGCCGGGTGATCCGTCCTCCCTTCCTGGCCTTGGGCTGGACGGTAAACGTCCAGCCCAGCGCCTTCAGCATGGGCCTGACGAACTCGTCCTCGGTCTGCGCTTCGTTCCAATTCTGGCCATACTGGCGGGCTTTCTGCCACAGGGCACGCACGGCCGCAAACGTGGGAAGGAAATCCTCCGCCCACTCCCGATGGTCGGGCAAACGGGTGTCCAGGTAGTGGCGAGAGAAGAGGGTCTTGGACTGCGCTTCGTCCCTGCGGGGCCGGGGAACAGGCGCAGGGGGTTGGCGGGGCGGTGGCCCGTCGGATGGCGGCGGCCCCGGCGGGAGTGGGAGTTCGGGGGGCAGCGACTCTGGCATCACATCCTCCGCTTCGGGATGCTCCTGGAACAGCGGCCCCGTAGGCACCAGATCCACGGCCACGAGTTGGCCGTCGCGGCGGCGCTCAAGGGCCAGGACTTCAGGGGTTTCTTCGACCGGCGGCATCTCTGGGGTCGCTTCGGGTTCAGCCTCCTGGCCGTAGAACAGTTGGATCGGTTCGGTGCTATGGGTCACGCCAGGCAGCGCAGCGAGGATGGCTGCGACGTAGGCAGGATTGAAGTCGGAAAATTGTCGGCGGATTTCCGCACGGCTGATAGCCCTCTCTTCGACAAGATGTTCCCAAGCCGGCTCAATCTCCTTACGCTGGATGGTTCTGCGATTCCCCGTCGTTCCCACCATGATTTTCACTTGCCGCTCTCGGACTTCATCCACTGTGAAGGGGTTGTCCTCCTGCAATGTACGGAGTTCCTGGCCAACCAATTCCTCAATCATCTCCCCAAACTGTTGACGCCGTTCTCGAGTTCTTGCTGCTTTGTAGCCCGCTCTTTCCTCAGGTGGTAGCTCAGCCTCTCGCTCACGGCGAGTCTCGGCTGCCTTGCGCGCCGCGGCCTGTCTCTTGGCCTCATCGTACCATGCCCCTCGCTTCTCCCGCCGCTCCACTTCCTCTTCGGTCTGATACACCGCCTTCACATCGCGCAGGTCGGGATCGTAGCTCCAGTAGCCATCACCGACGGGATCGAAGCACAGGCGTTGGGAGAGTTCGGAGAAGACCGTGCCCGGCGCGCAGCGACGCACCAGGTTGGCGGCGCTGTAGAGGGTGCGGGCGTGGACGTGGCCCTGGGGATGCAGACGGGCCAGCTCAGGAAACAGGTCGCACATGACCTCGAAGACAGGCTTGCCCACCTGCTCGGCTTCCAGCCACAAGGCCTCCACGTCCTCGAAGCGGGTCTCGGCGATGAGCATCAGGGGGTCGTACTTGTAGGGAATGGCGCGGTTCTGCCACTGGAACACAAGCCGTCCGTCTTTCACTCGAGCTATGCGCACTGGCTCTTCCTGGGGCTGCGGAAGGGGGACGACGTCCACGATCATTTCCAGGGGGTTCCCGGTGGTCTCCAGTTGGATGCAGGCCCCTGCCCAGATCAGGTTGTCGTCGTACCAGGCCTTCAGCCCCCAGGCGTACCTGTCCTCGTGCATCACCCAGGCGGGCATCCGTTCCCCGCTCCGCCCACCAATGAAGGTGATCTGAGTGCGGGGTCCGTCACCCCGTGGAAAGACGCGGCGAGTCCGGCTGGTCAAGGGAACAGTTCCGGCAACCCTGTGGGCGAAGTTCAACACGAACTCCAACGACGGCAGGCGCTCGACCCCTGGCAATGGCTGGCTGCCGACCGCGCCGGTCTCCTCGCTGCCCTCGCTGCCCTCGTCATCAATGGCTTGCTCGATGGCCTGCAGTTCCCTGTGCAGATAGCGGTACTGGCGTGTATAGGGCACGGCGGGGATGGCCAAACGCAAGGGTTTCTGCACGACTTCTGGCGGCTCCAGCGCCGCCAGGAACCACAGCGGCGTGTCCACTGTGCCCACGTTGTCGAAGCGCGGGTCATGCGACAGGGCATGATTCCAGGAGAACTGCCGCACGAAGTCCTCGTTCTGCTGGGGCATCTCGGGCAGCGGGGTCAGGCGGTGCAGAGGAAGCGGCTTCCTGGCGCGCTCTATCTGCCTGGCGGCGGCGGCCAGGGCATCGTCGGAACCCGTGACCAGCAGTGCGGGCACAAACCACTCCTGGCCGAAGCGGATGAAACGGTCGTCGGCGCCCAGTTGCTGGGCCAACTGGCGCAAGACATAACCCTGGAACTGCTCGAAGACCTGGCCAGGGGCGATGTACTCATCTGTGCGGGGCAGACCCCAATCCTGGCCGACTATCTGCTCCATGGGAATGGGTTTCCAGTCGGCGAAGCCCTGTTGGGCACTGGCGAAGTACTCCTTGCTTTCGGCCTTGGCGCCCTCTCCGACGCGAACACGGATGGCCTCGCACTGGCCGTAGCCCTTCATCCAAAGATCGCGCTTGCCGGTGACCACACCCTGAGCGCAGAGAAACTCCCTCTGGCGCGGAACCTTAACCACAATCCTCTGCCCGACATCAAACTGCAGACGCGGATCATAGGGCCATACCTCGACTGCGCCCTCTGCGATGCAGGCCTCTTCCTGCCGGCAACGGCGCTCGACGAGATCGTAGGCCAGGAAGGCCGCCGTCTGGGGAATGCCGGCATCGAGGATGAACTGGTGCAGATGGTCCAATTCGGCAGCAGTGAGAGCGAAGGAGCGCCAGTATTCTTCTGTGAGAAGGGCTTGCCTGTCCAGAGCCATGGTTATACCTCCCACCCTAACTTCTCGCCGCTCGCCAGTTGCTGCACTCCCTTGGACAACAGCACGGGCACGCGGTAACTCACCTCGCCGTCGTCCCCCTCGGGTGTGAAAGAGGCTTGCTCCCAGGCCAGGTATCCCTCGGCGGCCAGTCTTTCGAACAGCTCCCACACCGTATCTTCCTTCTTGCGCAGCCGCTCCAGCCGCCCGAAGAATTCGATGTCCCGCAGGTTGCGTCCCCGCCGCCGCTCGAAGTAGTCGTTGCCTGTCAGCAGCCGCACGAGGGTCTTCAGGCCAAAGGGGTACTTGCGCCCTTCCCGCTCCTGATTCCAGAACACCGTCTCCAGGATGGTGTAGGCCGGATCGAACACCATGCTGGCGTCCACGATGTCGTTTCCGGTCACGTGATCCCAGGGCAGGCCGCCAGAGCGGCAGTTATCGCACATGGCGCAACGGGAGGGGGCGGCGGGGTCGCCGAAGTAGCGCAGGATGAAATGGCGGCGGCAACGTCCTCTGGGCAGGTGGGCGTAGTCAATCATGCGCCGCAGCTTTTTCTCCCGCTCGTCATAATGGCGGCGGATCTCGTCCTGGCGCAGGTTGTAGGAGGGCGAGGCCAGGAGCGCGGGCTGGCGGATCAGGGTGTAGCCTCTGTCCCAAGAGCGGAAGCTGAGCAGTCCTTGGGCCGTCAGGTCGTTGAGGATGTCTTCCAACTGGGACACGTCCACTCCGATCAGGTGGGCGGTCTCCAGCAGATTGACCTCGTTGCGGCTGCCGCGTCCGTAGCGAGGCAATGAGGCCAGGAAGCGTTCCATCATCTCTTGTGTGCGCTGGTTCTGGCCGCGCAAGGCGGCGTGAAACTCGTCCTGAGACAGGAAGATATGCAACACGCCCCACACCGTGAAATCCTCCTCACGGGCCACGTAGCCGGCCTGTTCCAACAGATGGACGATGACGCGCAAGTCCTGCTCCTCGATGCCCTGCGCGGTTTCCACCTTGCTGGGACTCAGACGGATGGTGTCCGAGGGAGCGGTTTTGCACAGACTGAAGACGGCGCCCACGGCCTGGGGGTCGGGCAGCGAAGTGGAGCGGAAGTAGTCGTGGATGCCGCGGTCCGACTTGTGGTACAGCAGCACGCAATAGGCTGTCTCTCCGTCGCGGCCGGCCCGCCCGGCCTCCTGGTAGTAGGATTCCAGGTCGCCGGGCATGTCGTAGTGGATCACGTAGCGGATGTTGGGCTTGTCAATGCCCATGCCGAAGGCTTTGGTGGCCACCACGACGTCCATCAGCTCCTCGTCAAACATCTCCTGCACCTGGGCACGGTCGTAGGCGTTCATCTTGCCGTGATAGGCCTGCGCCCGATAGCCGACCCAGCGCAGGCGGTTGGCCACTTCCTCGGCTGTGCCCGTGGCCGCCGTGTAGACAATGGCCGGCCCCACCTGATCGTGTAGAATGCGCTGCAGGGTGGGGAACTTCGCGGTCAGATAGCGCGGTTTGTAGACCTGGAGATAGAGGTTGGGCCGATCAAAGGTATCGGCCTTGACGACTGGTTGGGCCAGCTTGAGCTGGGTCTCGATGTCTTGGCGGACATTCTCGGTGGCCGTGGCCGTCAGGGCGACCACGGGTGGGCGTTGGGGCATGGCCTCCACCACCTTGTCCAGGTACAGGAAATCGGGGCGGAAGTCGTGGCCCCACATGGAGACGCAGTGAGCCTCGTCCACGACCAGTTGCACCACCTGGCAGTGGCGCAGTGTGTGCATCAGCGCGGGATCGCGGAAGCGTTCCGGCGAGACATAGACCAGCCTGAGATCACCGGCGCGCATGCGCCGGTAGACGTTCTGGCGGTCGCTGGCCCGCTGGCCGGACACGATGTAGTCCACACAGTGCAGCTTCTTCTGACGCAGGCCGTCCACCTGATCTTTCATCAAGGCGATGAGGGGCGAGACGACCACGGTCAGCCCGTCGCGTAGCAGGGCGGGCAACTGGAAGGTCAGCGACTTGCCGCCGCCGGTGGGCATGAGGCCAATGACGTCCCGCCCGGCCAGCACGGCCTTCAGCACCTCTTCCTGTTTGGCGCTCTTGAAGCCGTCAAAATCGAAGAAGTCTTTCATGGCCGCCAGGATGTGGGGCCGCGCCGCCTGGTACGCCGCCTCATCCAGGTAGAGCGCCGGCAGGGTGTACTGGCGCAACTTGGCGTCAAAGTCGGTCTCGACGCGGTCCTTCAGGGCCTCGACGAAGGCATCCTGATCGGTGATGCCCATGAAGGCGGCGATAGCCGCGTACAGGGCCTTGCGGCTGCCCTCGACACGGGGATCGCGGGCGTAGCCGGGCAGGGAGTCGAATAGATGCCAGGCGTAGCTCTTGGAATGGATGCGCTTGTCGAAGAGCATCACCACGCCCTGGTCATCGGCCCGGCGCAGCAGCCGCCCGAAGCCCTGTTTGAAGAGGATGACCATCAGGGGCAGGACAAAGCTTTCGAAGGAGCGTCCCTCGCCGTACTCCTGCATCCTGGCCTGGAGCAAGGGCTCGAAGAACATGGGGAAAGGCAGCTTCTCCATCAGCACATAGCTCAGCTTCTCGCCCGGAACGTCCAGCCCTTCCCAGAAAGAGCGCAGCCCCAGCAATACTGAGCGCTCGATGTTGCGGAAGTCCTCCTGCAGTGCCCGCTTGCTGGCTCCTTCCTCCTGGGCCAGCACGGGGATGCTGTGAGCCTCGACATCTTCTTTGATGGCGTCCCTGGCCTCCAGCATGCGATCCCTGGCGGCGAACAGCAGCAAGGCGTTGCCGCCGACAAAAGGCAGGAAGTCGCGCAGTTCGGCGTGCAGCTCGTCTTTGAACTGATCCATTCCCTTGGGGGTGGGTTCAGCGGCGAAGTAGTTGGGCAGGGCCAGCAAGGCGCGATGGTCGTAGTCGAAAATGGGGGGCAGCTTGACCGTGTCGTCTGGTCGCAGATGTGCTGCCAATCCCAGCCGATCCACGAAGAAGTCAAAGCCCTCGGCCGTGGTCATCGTGGCCGAGGTGAGCACGCAGGCGTGGAGTTGGGAGTACAGCAACTCTTGCAGGGCTGCACCGACGCGCAAGGGCGCACACTTCGCCGCCCACTGCACCCAGTGGTGATCGCCTGCGGCCTTCTCAGTGGCCTCCAACCAGTAGACGTGCCGGGTATTGCCGGCGGCCAACAGCCGGTCGAACACCACGCGCAGATCGTAGAAGCGTTGATGCAATCCCGCCACTTCGTCGAGCCAGCCGGTTTCAGGGGGCAGGGAGGCGGTGTTGAGTGCTTCGCCTACCTTGCCCAGGGCAGCGACCACACTGTCCATTTCCTCGCAGATCATGCGCCGGGCCTGCTCCAGGTGGTGGGCCTGACGGTGGTTACGCACGTCGGTCATCAGTTGCAGCTTGCCCCCGTACTTGTCGTGGACACGTTGCCCGCGCCGCTGGAAGTAGTCCAGGATGTGGCTTCCAAAGTCCTGGCTCAATCGTCCCAGGGTGGCGCGGGCGGCCAACAATTGCCGGGCGGTCTTTTCGGCGTCTCCGCCCAACTGGAGGGCCAGCAAGCGAGGGACGAACCCCCGCCGTGTGATAGGGTTGTACAGACGGTTGAGCAGGTTGTTGAACACGCTTCCGGACGCTTCCTGGGTGAGGAAGCCGGTGATGGCCTCTTCGAGGTTATGCGCCTCATCCATCACCAGGTTGCGCACCCCTATCTGGCCCAACTTCTCCCAGTCCTTGCTGACCAACAGGGCATGGTTGACCACGATGATCTGGGCAGTTGGCGCTCGCCCGTAGGTGCGGTACAGCAGGCACTGGTCGGCGTAGGCACAACGACGGGGATGGCACCTCTCGGCGTCGCCGGCTATCTCGGCCCGGAGGTCAGCGAAGATGGGGTAGGTGCTCTCCAACCAGTAGGTCAGCTCGGACAGGTCGCCATCCTCTGTATGAGACAGCCAATGGAGGATGTAGAGCAAGCAGACGGCCTGGTCCTCGCTGTCTTCGGCGGGGTCGAATTCAGCGTAGAGCCTGGCTAACTGGTTGAGGCAGACGTAGTTGGCTCGCCCTTTGAGCACCTGGTAGGTGAAGGCGAACCCATACCCCTGTAGGGTTTCCTCGATCTGACGGCGCAGTTGATCTTGCAGATTCTTGACGGTTGTGGAGATAAACACCCGCTCGCCCGTGGCGCGGGTATAGTCAATGGCCGGCAACAGGTAAGCCAGGGTCTTGCCCGTGCCCGTAGCGGCCTCGATGATCTTGAAGCGTCCTTCCTCAAGCGCTGCACAGACCTGCTCAGCCATCTGAGCCTGTTCATCACGGGCTTCGTACCTCTCGCCCAGAGCCTGGTGCAGCTTGCCCCCTTGACGGTAGTAGCCCAGCACTCGTTGCCGGTCAAATGGCGCACCCACCGGGGACGGAGGCGGCGGTGAGATGGCGGGGACACATCCCTTGATGTCCAACGGCTCGCGGCCCGGTATCAGGCCAGGCCTTGTGATCAGGTTGGACAGGAGGTATCGTTCGGGCGGCAATAAGCGCAGCCACTCGCAGAGGACAGGAGCGTCGAGTCCGTTCAGGTCGTCCAGCAGCCTACGGAAAAGGTACCAGGTGACGATCACGTCGTAACGAGCGTCGTGGTACGTCTTGCCTTGAGCTGCGAAACGATGCAACACGTCCTGGAAGGCGGATTGAGATTCGTAGTCAGGGGGCAACAACTCGTCGCGCAACGTCTGCAGGCGATGAGCGGGAAGTGTGGGGTGCAACAATACGGCCAGTTCCAGTGTGTCCAGCACGGGGTTAAGGATGTCCCCTTGATGGCACTGCACCTGCGAGGCGTAGCGGACGAAACTGGAGTCGAAGCGGGCGTTGTGGGCTACCAGCGGCAGGTCAGCGACGAACTGCTGGAATTCGGCGATGGCCTGGTGCAAGGGCACAGCCTGTGCAAATTCCTCTTCAGTGACGTGAGTCTTGTGGCGAATGACGAGGGGAATGTGGCGGTCGAGTTGAACATAGCGATAGAACGTGGCGTGGTGAGGAGGGGGCTGGCCAGCGGTGATCTTGAGCGCGGCGATCTGGTAGATGTCGGCGCTACGGTAATCCAGCCCGGTGGTCTCAACGTCGAAAACGACGTACGAGGATAACCGGGCGAGGGGCAAGGTGCCGGTGGGAAGAAGTTCGTACGGGGAGCGTGGTAGGGTACGCTTCTGGACTGCGGTCGCGGAAGCGAGGGGGGTATCCTGTTGAGCCTCGACAATGGCCCGCAGGCAGTAGCGGCCACGGGCCACAGGCACAAAAACATCCGTATGGCTGAGCACTCTGCCGATGCTGGCGACACTGGACTGTAAGCCGTGTTGGCGCAGCTCAATCTCCAACTCATCCGGGGTCAAGCCATGGGGATGAGTCTTGAGCAGCTTCTGGATATGCTGGCCGAGAGGAGAGTCGGGTGTCAACATGATAGCCACCCAGCGAGCTCTTACAGAACGTCGTCCTGGACTTGCTCAGGAAGGGGCATGAAAGCGAATCACGCCCCCTTCCCGGCCTCATGAGAGGGCATCCTGGATTCGGTGCAGGATCTCATCCATAAGTTGAGTCAGCGTCGGCGCCGGGAAAACCTGCACGCCGGCCGGTGTGTGCTTGTGCTCCGTTTGTGGCAGCGAGGGGCGATGGGTAGCGTTATCGTAGCGGAAGATGAGCTCCTGGTGTGCATCTTGGTAGTGATAGCCATACATCAGCCTGGGTTCGAATTCGGTGGTGTCCACGAACTCCCGGAAGTGCAACTCCGATGCATCGTTGAACTGGAGCAGGCCAGAGATGAAGCCTCGCACCGAAGATCGCTGATCTATCCGGATGCTGACCAGCGCCGCTTCGCCTGTCGCCACCGCAGTATCCAAAACACCCTGGATCGCTCGGGCATATTCAGGGAAGTTGATAGCGGGCATGCTCTAACTCCATCAGTTCGGTCTCCAGCCCCTCCAGCAATTGGGCTTCCCCAGCCCATTCTACATATTCCAGATCTCCGCCCTCGAGGTCCTCGGCGGTCATCTCCT
>JACKQG010007086.1_pt1 | contig 11473 bp, 13 predicted proteins | sample 8237621 | NCBI WGS metagenome assembly JACKQG01 (sample SAMN15677084, study PRJNA649215) | marine metagenome | biome: marine; feature: Black Sea; material: saline water; isolation source: suspended particulate matter (SPM) from the Black Sea western gyre | collected 2013-06-09/2013-06-10 | depth... | reverse complement strand
GACTTCGGACTTCGGACTTCGGACTTCGGACTTCGGACTTCGGACTTCGGACTTCGGACTTCAGACTTCGGACTTCGGACTTCGGACTTCAGAAGAAAAGATAAACACAAAGGGCACGAAGAGACACTAAGGTTTAAAATTTTCGGAAGTTTTCCTTTTTTTCGTTATGTCCTTTATGTTAAAAAATGTCACTTTTTCTTGATCACGACAACGTGCGTGTCAATCAGTTTGGTGAAACGCTCCCAATCGGTTTCCGTATTGAAAAAATGGCGAGGGAAGATCAACAACATGCCGCGGATGGTAATCAAAGTCACAAGCCCACCCACTTTACGGAGACGGTTGAAATCTGACCAGGGATAGGATTTATCGCCTTTGGGGAAATTATAGGTGATTCCCTGTTTGGTGACATAACCACTCAATGGACGCTGCACAGAGGTGGTATTCCACATCCTGCGTGCGCCGAGATAAGTAGGGATATAAGCCTGGTAGAGGACAACTCCCAGCAGCAGGAGCAGGGCAATCTCAATGATATTTCCAGCAAAATCACCTGTTTTAATGATCTCACTGATCGTAGAAACAGCCATCACGCCAAAGACCAACCCAACGAAAATATACATCAGGCGGGAGGTGCGCCCTGGCTGATTGGCAAGGCGCACGGCATTATAAAAGAGTTTTTTATCGTATTGTCCCTTGAATTTTATTTGCATGAATTTACCAAATTGTTTCTACATCATATAAGTTAATCATTCTGTCTTTGGTTATTATCGGAAAAGACTCTAATTGACTTTGCGCAATCAATAACCGATCAAATGGATCAGTATGATGGTTGGGCAAATCGTATACTTTTACTGAATGACTGATTTGGATTGCCAATGCCTGAAAGTGATGTAAATTAATACGATTAGCTATATATTGTGCTGGTTCTTCAGGTAATATCAACCTCCCCTTTGCTGTCTTAATTGCAATTTCCCAAGTGCTTGCAGCCGAGAGGTAAATTTCATTTTTTCCATCCGCAATAATTTCTGTCGCTTTCTCAGAGAGCTGCGGATCGCCCAGATTCCACCAGAGAAAAGTATGCGTATCAAGCAAGCATTTCATAACTCAAACTCTGGTAATGGTTCATCAAAATTGGCTTTGATAATAACTTTTCCTTTATCGATCCCAGATGTACGCGGTCCAATGATTTCGTTTTCATAAGGAAGCAATCGCACAATTGGTTTACCAGCTTTTGCAATAATAATTTCCTCACCACTCATTACACGAATGAGCAGCTTAGAAAAATGGGTTTTAGCTTCATGAATATTAAAAACAGTCATTTTACACCTCTTGTCCATTATAGACTAAGAAGTAGACTAAGTCAATTTAAAAACAATAATGCAGGCAGGAACCCGTTCCCTTGGAGGGAACGGGTTCCTTGTAACTATACTAATCCCAGGTAAAGCGATCATAACAGTCAAATTCAGCACCATTCGGCGAGATGACGTGCTGCCGCCAGTCATCATTGTTGACAGAGTAAGAATCCAGTTCGGATTTGATTGCCGCATAGTCCCGGGATGCCGTCCAGGTCGAAAGATGAAAGGATTGCCAGTCTGTTGAACGCCCTGTTGTCTGGTCACGGTGACAAACCAGTGAGGCGGCAACCGCTTCTCGGGTTACGCGCGATACGCCGGGATCATCCATCGCGTCCACCAGCGCAGGGACAATATCATCGGATAAAGAGGCAAGATAAGCCATATCCAATTCCGCTCCGCCTCTTGAACGCTCCACATTTTGGCGGACGATCAATCCGTCCACGCTGAGCAGGTTGAGGCTTGCGGCAAACCCGATGATCGCAAATGCCATTGCCGGAGCAAAAGCACGTTGTCGGCGCAGAAATTCTAGCACTACCACCGCCACCAGCAGCGCACCGAGCCAGATCATAAAGATATGCGAGTATGCTCGCAGGCGCGAAAACCCATAATTAGTTTCATACAGAGTAAGACGCTGGAAAGCGGAAACCAGCATGACCAGCACCAGTCCCACCAAAGTAATCCCCAAACCAGAAAAAGTTTTTTGCTGGCTGGTCTGCTCACGACGGGCAATCGAACTCAAACCCAAAAAGAGCAGCAGGCTGAAAACTGCCACGGTGACCAGCTCGCCAAATCCACGACGGGCATATTCCGCATAGGTAAACCCCTCTATATTGATATTTGCCTGCCCGCCAAAAAAGTATTGGAACTGCACGAGGACGAAAGCGGCAAAGAGCAAAAGGACACTTCCCAACACGATACTGGCTTCTGTAAATCCTAAAAAGGGTGCCAGGACAGGCTTTTCTTCGCCGATCAGTTTTTCATCCTGACTTTTATGCGCGGCGTAGAGCAAAACACCAACCAGAATATAGGCAATGATCAGAATATAGATGCCTCGAAAGATATATTCGGGTAAATTTTCCAAACGGAAAAGTTTGATAAACTCTTCCATTCGCTGGGCAAAGACCAGATCGGCGGAGGATAAAAGTCCCGCAAAAATAGCGACCACAGGCAAGGCGATAAACAGCCCACGCAAAATCGGCCAGAAATTGTTCTTTTTGGTCTCAACCCCGGCCTCTTCGCGTTGTTTCCGAGTTTCGCTGATAAATGAAAATCCATTTACGAGCGCATTCCCCCCCAAACGGAGGAATCCCGCAATATAGTCACTTATACTGTAGAAAAGCCAACGTCCACCCAGAAAGCTGAGGGCAAAGAATCCCATAAAAACCAGGGTGAGGGTGTAATTTAGAAAAGTGGTCATTGGTTCAGCACGAATAAAGGTCATCACCGCGAAAAAACTGATCGGGAGAAATAACCAATAACTGCGTCGTACAGGGTGGATATCATCTTCCGCCAATACCCTAATTCCGCTAAAGAGAATTAGGGCAACAAATATAGCAAAAGAGACACCGGGTGTATTCTTCCAAAACAAAATATCGAAAGCAATACCGAGCAAAAGCGTTGTCGTCCATAATCTTTTCGAGTTAAGCATAACTACCTCCTGAAATGGTTTCAGCAATCGTAATTGACCAAAGCTGGCGAAGTCAGGCAAATGGTTTCAGAGTGTGTCAAAAGCTATCACTTTTAATAAATTTTGCGCTCATCGAGTAAAATTGAGAGAATATATTTATTTCGGAGGCTAATTTATGGAATGGATCACCAACCCATCCGCTTGGATCGCTTTACTCACGCTAACCGCATTGGAAATTGTACTCGGCATTGATAATATCATTTTTATCTCAATTCTCAGCAGCAAGTTACCCGACGATCAACAAGGAAAAGCACGTCAGATCGGGTTATTGGCGGCATTAGGCACCCGCATCCTGTTACTGCTTTCAATATCCTGGATCGTGCAGTTAACCACACCTCTATTTACAGTTTTAGAATTAGGCATCTCTGGTCGGGATTTAATTTTGTTCAGTGGTGGGTTATTCCTGTTAGCTAAAGCAACCCATGAAATTCACGACAATCTGGAAGGATATGAGGGCAAAGAAAGTGCCGACCCAAATAAAATATCCTTTTGGGGGATTATTGCTCAAATCGCAGTATTGGATATAGTTTTCTCTCTTGATTCTGTCATCACCGCCGTCGGGATGGCAGATGATCTTGCCGTGATGATCATCGCGGTCATGATCGCGGTAGGCATTATGCTTTTTGCCGCCACGCCTCTCAGCGATTTTGTCGACAAGCACCCCACCCTCAAAATCCTTGCGCTAAGTTTCCTGTTGTTAATTGGCCTCAGCCTGGTTATGGAAGGACTGCATCAACATATTGCCAAAGGCTATATCTATTTCGCAATGGGTTTCTCTGTCTTCGTTGAAATTCTCAATCTTCGCATGAAGACAAAAACCGCTAACCCCGTCAAGTTGCGGACACGGTACGAACAAAAGAAGAAAAAAGCTAATACAAAATCGGCTTCCTAAGGAAAAGAAAACTGGAGCATCATTATGGCCCTTTATTGGCTTGCCGGATATTTTTCAGGCTCACTTCCCTTTGGCTTGTGGATCACCCGTCTCTTTAAAAATACAGATATCCGGGATGGTGGCTCGGGGCATGTAACGACAACAAACACAGTCAGACAAGCAGGATTTTTTGCGGGTGCGATCGTTCTTATTCTCGATATCGCCAAAGGATTCATCCCTGTCTGGTTTGCGATCCGGGCGGGATATCCGGCCTGGTCGGTGGCAATCGTCGCGGCACTTGCCGTGATCGGACACTGCTGGCCCATCTTTGCCAATTTCCGCGGCGGGATGGGACTGGCGACCACGGGAGGTGCGATGTTGGCATCATCAATACCTGCTGCGCTGGTTGTTCTCGCCTTGCTGCTTACCCTTGTGCTGACAATCCGCCATTCTGCACGGGCCGCGCTTTTCACCGGATTAATTGCCCCGATCATTCTCTGGCTATTTCAATTTCGTGGGATTGAACTTTGGGTGATGGTCGCGACAGGTCTGGTGATCGCGGTACGCTTTACGATTGACTGGAATCGGAAATATCGCGAACTATGGCTGGATCGTGAAGAAAATACTGACCAAATAGTCTAAACCTCCTCACAATAGTCGTCCATCAACTCATCCACCCAGGCGGGTTGCCGAACAGGTTCCGTTGGCAGAAACTGTCGAAAGGCAGGTTTTATATCCAGCACGGGCGTCCCATTGATCGCATCCAATCCTTGTACAGTTAAAATTCTTCCCTCCACTTTGATTATTTTGGCAATCGTCAACCCAATCCGGTTTGGACGGTTTTTGCCACGCTGGGAAAATATGCCCGTTTTGGGCCAGGAGGGATTATTTCTTGGATGCCGTGCTCCCTCGACGATTTTTCCGTCCTGCACCTGATGAAAATAGAAGATAATCTCAACATGGGAAAACTCATTTAAACCCTTGAGGCTTTCGGCGGAGAATGACTCAGTCAGGGTGATCTTTGAAATTGTTTTTCCCCATTGATCATCAGTAATTTCATCGCGATGGTTTTCAACATAAGCAATTGCTTCAAATTCAATTTTCATGGAATATCTTTCAAAAATAGGACTTATTCTAAAACCCTTGCCCCATCGCTCTGCGTTGGGGCATTGCTGCCAGAAAATAGATGTTTTACGTAAGTCCTAAAATAGTAAGGAGCAGAGATAAAAATACCGCAGTTCAACTATAAACTACGGCATTAAAAAGTCACTTGTTCAAAATATCAAAGAGCGAATTCAATATCAGCATCCCGCATGGCGTTAAAAGAGGCAATTGAGATTTCGAGCATTTCCAGATCCGGCTCAAAGGTGGTCAGTAATTGCAGAGCCATATTTGGACGGATAAGGGCCTGCACAATTTTGGAATCGAGGTGCCCTGCCGTCCATTTGATATATTCATAGGCCAACCCAGAGAGAACCGGCAATAATAATACGCGGCTGACCAGGCGCCAGCCCAAGGACATGGGGCCGAGGAGGGAAAAAAGCAAAATGGACATGAGCACCAAAGTAAGCAGAAATGCCGTCCCGCAGCGGGGGTGTTCACGGGAATAACCGGCAACAATTTCAGGTGTGAGTTCAGCACCATCTTCAAAGGCATTGATCGTCTTATGCTCAGCGCCATGATAAGAATAGACCCGTCTGATATCGGGCATAAAGCCCACCAGCCAAACATAGCCAACCAGCAATAGCAAGCGCACAACACCTTCAAGCACATTTCCCAGCCAGGGGTTCCAGTCAAGATATTTTTCAGCCAATCCGCCAGCGGTGGCAGGTAGCAGGAAGAAAAGGCCAATACTGAAAACCAATGAAAGACCCAGGGCAAAGTATAAAGCAGGCCCTTCAAGCTTTTCATCCTCGCCAGTTTGGATATTGGCCGAAATTGTCAGGGCCCGCATGCCAAGACCGAGTGCGTCCCACAGGAGAACCAAACCACGCAAAAAAGGAATTTTTGCCAGACGTGTTTTGTAAATTCCTGCCAATTTTTCAACATGGAGAGCAATCTCACCATCTGGCGCTCGCATCGCGATGGCAAGTGCCTTGCTGCCTCGCATCATCACCCCTTCAATCACGGCCTGGCCGCCGTAAGAAACTAATTTATCTTCCATAAATTTACCTCTAAAGTTCTCTCTTTTAATTACAGGGCTAAACCCTGAACAAATTATTGTTAGCTTAAATTGTAGAAAAAATGGATCAAGGCATCAATTCCACGATACCAGGTTGGCAGATCCTGTTTCTCGTTCGGGGAGTGGATGCGATCATCTGGCAATCCGAAACCGGTCAGAACCGATTCGATGCCTAAAATATTTTGCATCTCGGCAACAACGGGAATTGATCCCCCTCCGCGTGTGAAGAGAGGTACCACGCCCCAAACATTTTCGAATGCCTTTGCCATGGCTCTAACTCCAACACCATCACGTTCTGATATGGAGGGATGGCCTCCATGCTCGACCTTGATATCCCAGGTTACACCTTTAGGAGCGTTCTCTTCCATATACTGCTTCAATTGCTCATAAACCTCATCTGGCGTTTGATCGGGGACGAGACGCATGGAGATTTTTGCCATCGCTTTTGCAGGGAGAACTGTTTTGGCACCCTCACCAGTAAATCCAGCGAGCATCCCGTTGACGTCAAGCGTCGGACGTGCTCCCGTGCGCTCAACTGCCGAATAACTTTTTTCCCCCCATAATGCGGAGGAGCCTGTTGCTTCCAGATAGAAATCATCTTTCATTGGCAAGCGCGCCAGTTCTACTCGTTCTTCGTCGTCAAGGGGACGTACCTTATCATAAAATCCCGGCAAGGTGATCCGACCATTTTCATCTTTCATACCAGCAATCAATGTCATCAGTGCATTGGCGGGATTGGCCACCGCGCCACCATATAGACCGGAATGCAAATCATGGCTGGGGCCATAAACACGAATTTCAAAATAGGCTAACCCACGCAGGGCATAGGTGATGCTGGGAAGCTTTTTATCCATAATCCCGGCATCGGGGTTGAGACAAAAATCAGCCGCAAGCATATCTTTATGCGCTTCCATAAAATCGACCAAACTTGGCGAGCCAATTTCCTCTTCGCCTTCGATCATGAATTTGATATTGACGGGTAAATCCCCATTTTCTACGATTGATTCAATTGCTTTAATGACGGCAACGACTTGCCCTTTCATGTCGGAGGCGCCACGCGCATGGAGACTATCACCACGCTGAGTTGGTTCAAAAGGCGGTGATTCCCAAAGATCAAGAGGATCTACGGGTTGGACATCATAATGCCCATAGATCAGGACTGTCGGCGCGTTTTCAGCATGCAACCAATCCGCATAAACCACAGGATGCTTTGCCGTTGGGAATATTTCAACATTTTCCATGCCCAATCCGCGTAGTTTTTCCGTAAGCCATTCTGCTGTGTGAAGCATATCAGCTTTATTTTCAGAATTGGTTGAAATGGAAGGAATCCGCAAAACCTCCTTCAATTCATGAAGGAAGTTATCTTTGTTTTTATGTGCATATGCCAACGCGTTTTCGCGGTTGTCAGTCATTTTTTCTCCTTGGGAAGATCATTGTATAAGCTTGATAAAATCTTCGGACAGCATTAAAGATTTAGCCTGGTAAAAAACCATACAAAAACCAATATTGATCCTGAGAAAATTGGTTTTCTAAATTTGCATTCCAGATAAATTTATCAGGGACAAGTTTCCTTTTCAATAATTCATCAAAAGTTGTTAACTCGACCAAATCTGCTGAGATATCTGTCAATAATAATTCCAGCATCACCCGCCAGCGGACCTCATGACGATAGTTTATCGCATGATTCTCAGGATTAGAGCGGTAATCGTTGAGGTAATTCATCCAAAGATCGAGACGTGCATTCAGTTCCTTTGCGGCCTTTCTCTCCCAGGCGGCGCGCCACTTTTCTCGAAGGGTAGCAATTTTCGGATGGAGTTGCTCCCCAAGTTGCTGGGCACGTAATCGTCGCTGGGCAAGGAGCAGTCCACCAATTGTTAAGCGAGGCTGTTTTGCTCCCAGCGGCCAAAAAAGAATATCCGAGAGAAGATAATCCTTTAGCTCAGGGATGGCAGCTTCAAGAAAGTGTTGATCCTGTTCCGGGGTTGGCATTATTTATGGTGTTTCGACTGTTGCAGTCGGTTCAAGGGCGCGGCGAGTGAGCAAATGCCAATTGGCGATGCTATCCAGGCGGTCGCTGGAATCGTAAAGAGGTGCCGCCTGGACGCCGTTAATCTGGGCATCGATTGCAAAGGTATAGGTCGGATAATATAAAGGAATCGCGGGGATTTCCTGGGAAAAAATTACCTGGAAATTGCGATATAAACGGGCCCGTTCGTTAATATCTGCGGTCACACGCGCGCGTTCAAGGTATTCGCTGGCCGCACGATTATCCCATTGGGCGTAATTCTGCCCACCACCTGCTTCAGCCTGATGCCAAAATGGATAGGGATCTGGGTCGGGGGTGTAGCTTAGATTTAGATCGATCAATGCGGCCTGGTATTGGCGCATTGCAAGATTTTCATGGACCAACTGGTTATAAGGAAGGGCAAGTAATGTCACCTGCACGCCAAGTTTTGCCCAATCTCGCTGGGCATATTCTGCCAAGGCCGTATGTAAGGCATCATCGGGATGTAGCAATGTAAAGGCCAGGAATTGACCATCTTTGGCACGCGTCTCCCCACCCTCTGCCGGGATGACATAACCCTCCCTTTTCAGGATGGAAACTGCAGCGTCAGAACTGAATTCAAACTGTTTTATGCCTTCATAATATGCCCAGTTACTGGGAAGGATCGGTCCGTCCGCCGGGATGGCTTGCCCTCGTAAGAGATCATTGATCATCCTCTGACGGTTCAGTCCCGTTAACAAAGCCTCCCGAACAGGGATTTCCTGTAAAAAGGGAACTTCGCCATTATCGAGATTAAAAAATATCATGCTTAGCTCTGGCCGGCGACTGGTATAAAGGGAAAGATTATTCTCAGCAAGCGCCTCGTCCAGGATATTGGGTGTGATCTGGCTGATTCCCATCACCTCGCCTTGCTGATACGCGTCCAATGCTTCAGTTGAGGAGGGATAATAACGAAATACAATCTGTGGGATATATGGTTTTTGTCCATGATATTTTTCGAATCGACTCAAAACCACACCTGTGATCTGGCCCTCTTCAACGAGTAGATGATCAAATTGATAAGGTCCACTTCCAACAGGATTCAGGTTGAAATCTGCGTTGAGAAGTTGATCTTCGGGGATAGCGCCCAGTAAATGTTTCGGTAGCAAGCCAAAAGTCAGGTAGTCCAGGAATGGGGCAAAAGGTTCCGGCAAACGGAACTGCATCGTTTTATCATTCAGCTTTATAATCTCGACCTCGCCCCAGAGATCTTTGACATCTTGCGGATAAAAGGAGATTCCACTTTTGATCAAATCAATGGTGAAGATGACATCATCGGTCGTAAGCGCCGCCCCGTCATGCCAGATCGCGTTTGGACGGATGGAGAAATTATAAATAGTGCCATCTTGTGACGTTCCCCAAGCCTCTGCAATATCAGGGAGGGGCAATCCGCGTGAATCAAAACGTATCAAACCACTATAAATCAAACTATTCACATCACGATCTGCGATGTTATTCCGATCCAAAAGGGGGCTGAAGCGATTCATGGAACCAATCAAAGCCTCGGTATAAACACCTCCGCTGGTTGGTTGCGTGAGAATCGTCCTGGTAGCAACAGGTTGTTGACTGAGCAACAATATCCCGACTAATATCAGGGTAAGAAAGACAACAAGAATTTGCCAACGAAGTTTTTTCATAATAGACCTTCCCTCACCCTTTGCTCTCTTCAAAGAGAAGTGCTTCAGGAGAGTTAGGCTAATGTGGTGGACAGATATAAAAAAAGGAAGGTCTTTTCTCAAAGCTGGCTCCAGGGACCCAACTCTAAAAAAATGACCTTCCTGATTGGGCAGCTTACCTAGCGAGTAACCAGTACTGCGGCAATCGCCAACCCAAAGAAAATAACGCTCAAAACAATGGTTGCACGAAAGAGAGTTTTTTCAACACCGCGGCGTGCGGTAAAAACACCGCCCGTATCCCCGCCGGCCAAACCTCCCAATCCTGCGCCCTTGCTTTGCAGGATCACGCTTACGATCAGCGCGATTGACGTTATAATCAGAGCTATATCAATATAATTAATCATGGACGAACCTCCTAGAATTTAGCGGACAGATTATACCTGTGATGGCATAAAACAGTCAACAGGCGTTATCTAAAATGATCTTATGCATCAATCAATATAATCACTCATAACCGGAAACAGAAAAACAATGAACGAAATCATCACAAATCTTCACATGCATACCCGCTATACCGATGGAACAGGCTCTCACGAGGATATTGCCAAAGCTGCACTGGAAGCCAACCTCGATGTTGTGATTACCACCGATCATAATGTTCTCGTGCAAGGGCCTGAAGGTTATTATAAAGCAGGCAAAAAGCGGGTTCTGATGATCGTTGGCGAAGAGATCCACGATCAAGATCGCGATCCGCAAAAAAATCATCTCCTTGTCTTTGGCACAAACCAGGAACTAGCCCAAAATGCTGACGATCCTCAAACATTAATCAACTCAGTTAACAAAATAGAGGGTCTTTCCTTCATTGCCCATCCTCACGACCCCGAGCAGCCAGCCATCAGCGAAACAGCAATTACCTGGGAGGATTGGCAGGTACACGGATATACAGGCATCGAGATTTGGAATGGTCTGAGTGAATTCAAGGGCCTTATCAACACTAAATTACATGCTCTTTTTTATGCCTATTTTCCGAAATTTCTCGCCTGCGGGCCCTATCCCAAAACCATCCAGAAATGGGATGAGCTGCTCAACTCAGGGAATAAAATAGTTGGCGTTGGTGGTTCAGATGCGCATGCCTTGCGCGGCAGTCTTGGCCCGCTCACGCGCACCCTTTTTCCTTACGGATTTCATTTTAACTCCATCAACACCCACCTTCTCCTTTCTGAAGCATTAAGCGGAGAAGAAACAAAAGATCGAAATCTGATCCTTGACGCCTTCCGCGCGGGACACGCCTTCATCGGTTATGACCTCCCCGCCCCGACACGCGGTTTCCGATTCAGTGCGCAGGGAAGACGTGATTCCGTTATTATGGGCGACGAGATCCCTGCCAAAGGCGGTGTCACTCTCCAAGCCCATCTCCCCTCCTTCGCTGAGATCCGTCTGATCAAGGATGGTGAGGTTATCCGGGAGTGGAAAAAACAGTCAGTTTGCACCCATATCACCACTGAACCGGGCGTTTATCGCATCGAGGCGTATCGACGCTATTTGGGCCGTCGCCGTGGTTGGATATTCAGCAATCCGATTTATTTGAGATGATAATTTCATGTCCATTTCCCATATTCTTCACTATACAATGTAAATAAATAATTTGAGGTATCAATGAAAATATTAATCGCCGCGGATATGGAAGGGGTTTCCGGTGTGACCAATTGGGATCACGTTAA
>JACKQG010007085.1_pt1 | contig 11476 bp, 13 predicted proteins | sample 8237621 | NCBI WGS metagenome assembly JACKQG01 (sample SAMN15677084, study PRJNA649215) | marine metagenome | biome: marine; feature: Black Sea; material: saline water; isolation source: suspended particulate matter (SPM) from the Black Sea western gyre | collected 2013-06-09/2013-06-10 | depth... | reverse complement strand
TCCTCAACACCCTTTAACGCAGTTTCTCGCAAAGCCTTCTGGCTTCGTTTTTTTGTTACGTCAACTGGCCAAGAAGGATAGCTACTTGGATACTTATCACAAATTGTGCGCATAAACGCCTCACGTGTAGTGAACATATTTTCTAGTTTGTTATCCATAATATCTCCTTTGGTTAATATACTTAATAAGTAAAGGGTGTACATGTGACCGAATATTTATTTGTTTTTGATTTTGATGATACGTTAGCCGAAACTATTGCAACAATTGGTGTCGCAAGGACCAGTAATGGTAAGAACGACACGTTGTTTCGACAATGGTTAATTGAACACGATTTGTTTCCAGTAAGTGAAGAAAAGGCTGACGGGTTAGTATATTATTACTTAACATCAGAAGATTTTGCAACATATCAAAAATTTGCGTCTAATGAAATAAGTGATAATACTGTAGAGCACTTTGATTTTTCTGATACTTCTGGTGTGAACAAAACCACATCAAAAGAGAATACCGAAATTGTTAAAATTCTAAAGCGTGCGGAAGGAACAAAAAATTCACGTGTTATTATAGTGACGGCTAGAGGTAATAGTGAATTTAATTCGCCTTTTGGAAAAGTCACACCGACAAATAGGGATGATATATCTAATTTTCTAAAATCAACTGGTGCGGAGGTAAATGGAAACCAAGTTTTTCCAGTTGGCTCAAGTGATCCGGAGGCCAAGGCAAGAATTGTTCGTAGATATATAGATGCGTTAAACCCAAAGGTCGTATATTTTTATGACGATAACGATCTGAATATTGAAGCCATTCATCAATTATGTGATGAATATAAGAACGGACCAAATATTATCACATACAAAGTGAAACAAGGGCTTCCAGGTGAATCAAAAGAATGTTAAATAATATACCTGTACAAACAATAGCAGTGGCTACAAATTCAATCAGCACTATTTTTTCTACGTGATTTTATAGATGGGCCGGGATGTTCGCCTGATTTTCGCTTAGCAATTCTTTCCTGAACATTAAAAAATGTTTTAACAATTTCTAGTGCTTTATTATCTGATATTTTTCCACCATATGCTTGCTCGGCGGCCTGTGTTAACAATTTTGCCTTTATACAAAAATCATCTTCTGACATTCCCCAAGCCCATGCAATACTTTTTCGCTTTGTTGTGATTGTTTCTTCAAGCATATTGATACCAGCCAGAAGAATATCCTTTGATTTCTTTATACCAATCGAAGGTACTTCATTATACATAACACCAATAGAAACCATCAATGGCCTGTTTGAATCATCTAGCGCCGTACGGGCCTTATTATACATTACAAGTTTTTGATGCTTTATTTCAGTACTGTCATTCGCAGCAAGTACTTTATCGGGATGACACTGTAGTGCTATGCGTTTAAACAACTTTCTAATCCAGTCGTCTTGCTTGATAGGTGGTGAATTATCTGTCTCGTCTATAGAATCTGTATCGATAGAAATATCGTCAGAGGGTGAAGTAGAATTAGGTGAATCGTTTATATCTGCATGTGATATAGATGTTGATGAGGTGTTAGAACTTTCAGGTTGGCAATTGTTGTCAACCGTCTGTAATATCTCCAACAATTCAGACTCAAATTCGGAATGCATTAACGATATTTGTTCAAGCATATTGTCAAATGTTGAATACTGTGTAGCCACAGCCTTCAATGTCGCGAGGCCGAGGTTTTTTGATCTTGTATTTCTTCTTGACATTTATGGTGTATGCTTAACGCTAAGTAATCTGATTTACTTCACTTAACATTTTTTCAATATTTTCTTCAAAGCGTACAGCGTAGTCAGGATTTACAAGCAAAGTGTCGTCTTCACAAATAAACTCAAGCTGGCGTAGGTTATCAACGACATCAGTCCCTGTTAATATTGCAACTTGTAGGCTTTTTGCAATTTGTGCAATTGCCGAATCGTCTAATTTCATTTTTTTCCTCGAGTTTGATTTTTTTCAACCCAATAGGTGTTCTTATTGTCTGGCGTCATATTCTTTATGACACTGTTCCCTGTTTTATCAACTTGTTTATTATAAACAAAAAGTTCGCTTAAGTAATCATTTTTTTGATTTTCAGCATTAAAGCCTATATGCATAATTTCGCGGATGCTCTTATAAAGCTCTACGATATCAGCATCTGATAAATCCGAAATTAATGCGAAAGGGTATATTTTTGCATGCCACAACACTTCAGACTTTATACAATTTCCAATTCCAGCGATTATCTTCTGATCTGTTAGTACTTTACAAACATTACTAGAATTTTTCTTTCTAATGCACGTAACAAATGAATCAGGACCTGGATCATCGGCAAGCAAATCCATGCCTAATGATTGTAATTTATCAATTGTTTGATGTCTACCAGTTACTATTTTTAATGTACCAAAATTTCTTGAATCATTAAAGTATGCTCTTGTTTCATCAGACAATATAAGCTCGCATCTAGTGCTAGCATCCCTTTCTGTGCTCCAAGTGCCGGCAGTTCCAAGAGTATTCCAGATTACAAATTCATTATCACATATTATGTATATGAACCTGCCGTGTACACCGGCGCCGATGATGTTAAGTGGTAATTCTGGCTTGAGCTTTTTTAAGCCGCTTAATTCATTCTTCTTATAACGTCCTGAAATGACATTAAATGAAACCAGTGTTTTTCCAGAGACAATTTTGGCTAGAAGCTGTGCCGTATGACGGTATTGTGGACCTTCAAGTATAATATTTAAACCCTCAATTATGATAAGTTTATTTTACGTTTAGGATATGTTCAACAAAAGTTTTTAATAGATCGCTATCAGAATCATCTAAATCGTCGATCGGAGGTGGCGTAGGTATTTTTAAAGTGTGCTGCTTAACAGCATATCTACGTTTTTTACGCAGATCATTTAAAACGCCACTATAGTGTGATCGAGCCGCGGATCCATACGAACATTTATTTCTGCTCGTAACCATATCGTCAATTCTAAAATTTAAATCGTCAATGCAGTCTTCACAATCATCTGGAACTACACTGCCATCAATAGTCATGTGCATATTTTCTTTTATTATAGCCGAGTGTATTAAATTTCTGACGTATTTTTTACTTAACATTATGAAAGTACCTTTGTTAGCGCAACGGCCATGGCCATTATAAATTGTATGACCAAAAACACAGTTACTGATTTTGTTTTAAACTGTATAAGCTCATCAACCTTTAGTAAATATTCTTTTAATTGAGATGGTGATGAAATTTCGTCAACTTTTGATTTCCATTCTCTAATTTGATTAATATTATCTTCTTTTACTTGAATTTTTGTAATTTCTTGCTTCATATCTTGAAGATCGTCACGCAAATCATCAATTGATTTTGAAAGCGTTTCTAGCTCTTTAAGAACAAGCCTTGAATATTCATTCCAGCCATTTTGTGTACCATCACTCACTTAACATCATCCTTACAAGTTGCAAAAGATTATTTTTTGCAAAAGCCTGACGTAGCGGTTCTAATATTTGCTTTTGATCTTCAGGAACGTTAGCTTCAACCATGTCATATGATTTAATAAGTTCTACAAGATTCGTAACATCCCATAAACAACCGTGGACGACTACACCTGCTTGCGAACCTAAAGGAATAAGTGTCGTAAGAAATGTGACACCACATTCTTGTACCAAATATGTCTGTCTGTCACCCTTAAACGCTTTTTTATGATAATCAATGTTCAAGCTGTTTGTCTTATCACATGTATACATATCGTGAATCGTTCCATTTGGTAAAATGCCCTTTAAGTCATTTGACAGTGATTTACCTTTCACGGCAATATTACAATCTACATCAACGGACCATGTAAGCGTATTTACAGGAATATTTTCAAAAAATGCGTGATATAAATCAAGTTGCTTAAATTTTTTCTGATCACGGATGTTTAATTCATCAGTAAGTAGTCGAAGACGTTGAAGACGTACGCTCATAGAGAACCTCAGTATAAGTATAACACCTTTAAATATTACATTTCTATGCTTTTATTCTTTAAGTAATTTTGCAATATCTAAACCAGCACAATCAATTTTCCTCTTAGTGATATGGTAATGACTAACAAAGCCATTAAACGAACCATTTGCAGCTTTAGGCTCTGTTTTTATAGAAGTTTTAAAATTATCTGATGATGACTCTAATGTGACTAATGGAATATCATATGCCGTCGCGCATGCGCGCCATAATTCTTTTAGCGCCTGGATTTGAATTTCATAAAAACCTAAAAATGGCTCAAGTGTTGAATTATTAACTTTGGCATCTTCAATTAATGGTCTTTCTCCATGACCATTTTTCTTATACCAGTCTTGATATTTTGGGTAGTAGGCATTTGAAATTTCAACACCAATTGATAATTTATTTACTTTAGCGACGCCGGCATGCCAGGCAGCATGTTGAGTATCAAGCATTTGATATATTGTACCATCATTATCTAAGCAGAAATGAACGGATACGCCTCTATTGTTTAGAACCTTTGCACAGCTAGATGAGGATAAGCAGACATCCCAATGGTTAACAAACATATTAACCTGTCTACCGGGGTCGCCACTGTTGTTATAATACGTACCTGCATTTGCTTTAAGACCATCAAGCTCATCCCATAAAACAACTTTGGGCCAATTGATAATAACTGGACTTGAATTACAAATAATAAAAGACTGCTCTTTTTTTGGTGGACACTTATTAATAAATTTTCCAATATCAGCCTCGCGCTCTGTCCATATTCTTCTATATGTTGTTGGTCCACAAAGACCATCGCCTTTTAGTCCATTTTTCTTTTGCCACTCTTTAATTGCCACAACAAGTAAATCGTCATGATGACTTGAATTAAACCATTGAGGTGTCCATCCGAGCGAATCAGCAGACGACTTATTATAAAATACTTTATCCATCTCTGTTTTGCTTCTCCAATACAAGTATATCAAGCATTTGTTTAAGCATCTCCTCACTCCATCCTGTCACACCATACCGTAAAACCATCTCATCGTCTATAACGACAAATGTCGGCCAACCGGTGATGGGATAACCCGTAGTTAATTCTGGCGTGTTGTCAATTATACTTCTATCACTTGCCAACACGTGGCCAGTAATATTATTTTGTGTTGCCCATAACATCGTGTCTTCTTGATCTGGAGGGTTACCACTGTTATCTTCAATTAATAATGTTAACCACTCAACATTCTCATTACCATATTCTAAAACAATTCTATCTGCAGCTTGTGCCATCTGCTGACATGGTGCGCACCACATTACACTTAAATCGACTACAATAATTTTTTCATAAAAATCATATAGATTAACTGTAACGCCATGTTGATTGATAAGCGAAAAATTGCATGGATGATCTCCTACGTGTTGAGAACAATTATCAAATTCTAATACTGAATCTTGATTACTTTTTGTTCCTGTATCCACATCATCGATTTTCACTATAGACGGACAACAACCAGAAAGTAGCGCAATAAATAAAATAAAATATGGCATATATTAACCTCTATTCTTAAATATAACAAGAATAAAATTTAATACAATGTCCGTAAATATCTAATCATGCCTTGAGCACCTGTATTTGTCAATAAAACGTGCTCGGCTTTTATTAGCTTAAGTTCCTTGTCATGATCTGACAGGAACAACAACTTCTGTTTTTTAATAACACTTGTATAAGGTAAAATAGAGATTATAGACGAAAGCGCTATAACGCTTGATTCTGTTATGGCAGCCGCAAAATCAGGTGCATTAAGTGATATACAGTTTGCTGAAGATGGGCCTTGATAGTCACAACAATAAAATGTTGCTCTAGAGCATGAACTAAAAATCGTTGATAAAGAATTTTCATTTTCAAATTTGTCAATTGTCTTACGGGTTAGACATACTTTAATAATACCACTTGAAGCTATTTTTTTCCTTGTATGGTTTGGTTTATATGAAGAAGCATATACTATGTTTTTTATTGTTATACGTTGTCTAATTTTTAATATGCTTCTTATGTGTTTTGCAAGAGACAATAACGACTCTTTAACAGAATCATAGACAAAGCTACCACGTAATTGTTTAGGCCATACGTTGATATACCGCAAATCTTGATCACTTAGATCGTAAATTATATCATCATGAATTGATCTACGTGATCGTAATAAAGCCCTTGGCAATTCTGTAGAAAACGCAATATTTGTGTATGAATTAGCAAAGTGTGGAATTTCATGAACAAATAGAGTACACTTATAACCTTTTTTTGCAATAGAAGATACAATTGCAGAAGCGCATATTATATCTTCTATTTGCTTCGATAAGCAGAAAAAGTAAAACATCTCAAACTATTCAAAATCTATATCAACAGATACGTTTATACCTATCTTTGGGACCCTAAGGTGATTAACAATACCGTTCTTTTTTGCCTCTGCAGCGCCCATAAACCAGTCGGCATGTTTCTTTGCAAAAACTTTCTTCTTAAAATAATCATCCTTCTTTCCACAATTTCTAGCCATCATCGTGTATATTTTCTCGTCTAAGCGCTCGGCTTCCTTAACATCAGCCTTGAGCTCTTCTATCTTTCCAAAACAACCACTACTAACATCATGGATCATGATAGTAGCGTCTGGATCTGCAAATCTCATTCCTTCCTCACCAAACGTAAGTAAGACTGCACCGCAAGACATTGCCTTGCCTTCAACAATTGTTGCAACAGGAATTTCAGAATGTTTTATTGCTGATATCATTGTCATCAATGAATATACTTGCCCGCCATACGAGTCAATTACAACTGGGATTACTTTCTGCCCGGTATTGTGAGCTCTTGCGATTTGTTCCTGAAATTCTTTAGCTGATTTTTCATCAAAGCTGTTTACGCGAATTATAATTGGTGATTTTCGTAATTCTATCTCTTTAATTAAAGGAGATATTTTTGTTGTCCACTTCATTTATTAATAAACCTCATATTGTTTTATGTATCTCTTTAAACGTTTTATGAACATTTAGATGCCGCACAAGCACTGCACGTTACGCATCCTTCTTGAAACATTAGTGTATCATCGGCGCCACAATTATCACACTTTTTATCAGATGATTTTGTTCCATTTTGTATATATTTTTTAAGGGCACGTGCTATTACCTTTGAGAACGAAAACATATCGGCATCTCTGTCCTTTTGTAATTGTTCGACCATATAGTTTACAGGCGTGCCATGACGAAGACCAAGAGAGATGACTCGTGTAAACGATGCATAGTTCGGGTTATTAAAAACCTTTACGATATTTTTGATTATTACCTCATCACCATTTTCGCCAAAATGAAGATCATAAATACTGTTCATCGTCTTACGTGGGTGCTTTATAATTTTGCCTCTTTTATATTTCGGAGGAATTGTTATAAATTCCGATAATCCTCCAAGAAGTTCGTATGGTTTGCCACCGAATAATCCAACCAATATTGTCCATTGTTCGCCCTGAATTGATGCATGTTGTATATCACACTCAAGAATGTCAGGTCGCTTCGGTGAACTATGAGCCTGAAATTGCGACACCTCTTTTTGTTTTGATTTATCAATCAATACACCAGATCTTGAGCCCTCACGGTATACGGTGAATCCTTTACAACCTGATTCCCATGCAGCTTCATATATTTCACGAACATTTTCTGGTGTTGCATCCTCTGGTAAATTGCAAGTAGAGGAGATGCTGTGATCGATCCATTTTTGAGCAACGGCCTGTATTTTTACTCTCTGCTTCCAATCAAGATCATTTGCAGTTGATCCCCAGTATGGTGATTCTTCAATATTTTTATTGCCAGTTGCTTCCATCCACTGCTTTACACCGTGATGATACACATCATATTCTACCCACTTATCACCCATAGCATCTATAAAGTTTGCTTCTATGTTTTCTGTATGTGTGATTTTGCGCCGGCGCGTGTATTTAAGCATGAATACTGGCTCAATGCCTGAGGTGGTTTGTGTTAGTGTTGAAACTGATCCTGCAGGCGCTGTTGTTGTTAATGCTATGTTTCTGCGGCCGTGCTTTGAATATAGACTTGATAATTCGTCACTTGCAGATATTATTTTTTCAAGATGTGGATTACCAATCTCTCTTGCATGTGAAAATATTGGGAACGGCCCCCTTTCACCTGCCATTATGCATGATGAAATATGAGAGTTTATACCGAGATGCTTATAGATCTTTTCAATTGTTTTTATTGATTGATCAGATCCATATTGTTGGTTAAGCATTGCAAGTGTATCGCCAACTGCTGTCACACCTAAACCAGTTCTTCTGCCTTTTAATGCCTGTTCTTTGATCCCCTTCCAAAGGTCAAGCTCAATTCTTTTAACACTTTCTGTTTCTGGATCATTTTGTACTTTATTTATTATTTTATCTACTTGCTCTACTTCTAAATCAATAAGATCGTCCATTAACCTTTGGGCTTTTTGAACTGTATCTGAGAATTTAGACCAGTTAAAGCGAGCATGTTGTGTAAACGGCTTTTGGACAAATTTGGCAAGGTTAACAACCATAAGGCGGCAACTGTCTTTTGGTGAAAGTACAATTTCCCCGCATGGGTTTGAGCTCACTGTTTTGAATCCAAGATCAGCATAGCAATCTGGAATAGAATTGTTAAGTACATTGTCCCAGAAAAATATTCCAGGCTCTGCCATTTGATGAGCTGAATCTATTATTTGATCCCATATTTCTGTTGCTCTTATTGTTTTTGTTATCGTTGGATTGTCGGATTCAACAGGCCACTGTAATTGAAATTCTTCATCATTCTTTACGGCATTCATAAACTTATCATTTAATCTGATGGAGATGTTTGCACCGGTTACTTTTGTAAGATCACGTTTGATGTTAATGAATGTTTCAATTTCTGGATGGCGGATGTCAATTGAGATCATTAAGGCGCCCCGACGGCCTCCTTGAGCCACCTCTCTTGTAGAATTAGAGAAGCGTTCCATAAAAATACCAAGCCCATCAGTTGTACGTGCTGCATTTGATGTGGCAAGACCTTTTGGGCGAATATTAGAGATATCAAATCCTACACCACCCCTGCGTTTCATGATTTGAACCTGCTGTTGATCTGTGTGCAGGATACCAGCATAGCTATCTTCTGGGCTGTCAATTACAAAGCAATTAGAGAGTGATTGAACCTGGAATGGGTTTCCAATTCCTGACATGGGTGAACCTTGAGGGATTACCTCCCACGATGAGAATAGATTGTAAATTTCTGTTTCTGTTAACGGGTTTAGATAATTTGCTTCAATTCTTGCAAATTCTTTAGCCATCCTGTGGTGCATATCATCAGGTGTTTTCTCGTGGAGGTTTCCTTCCTTGTCTGTAAGGGCATATTTAGTTGAAAATACTGTTGCGGCTAGATTATCGCCACCAAAATATTCTAGAGATTTCTCAAAAACATCTTTTTCAATATAATTCACTACTTACTGTCCTTCATTTTTTGCCATTTCTCACGAAGTGTATTTTTCATGTCACTTTCGTCTTGTTGAATTGCTTCGTTTAATGTTAGCGAGCTTTCGTCAAGTATGGTAAATTTAGACCTGGCTGTATCAATGTTAATAGGAAAAAGCAAACCATCTTTACCAGCCCTATTCTTTGCAACAAATAGGCGGCCAGCGCCTGATGCTTTCTCTGTTGCTTTTCTAGAGATTGATAGTACAACATCTGCGACCATTGCTTTTCCATATGCTTCAGACATATTTTCAAGGCCAACAATATCTGAATTTGCTGAATCTCTATTTGCTTGACTTGCTGTCCAAATTGGAATTTTAAGCTCCATGGCAAGATTTCTTAGTTCTTCATAGACCAGCTTTAGCTCATGACGTAAAGAATCAAATTGTCTAGTAGAACGCATAATATCTGCGTAATCAATTATAATTACGTTTGGCTTAAAATCACGAAGCAAAAGCTTGTCAAGATGATTTCTAATAGTTAGAACACTGGCACCACCAGTAGGATACTCCTTGATTATTAAGCCACCTAATTCAAGATCTTCGTACTTACTTAATACTTCTTCTTTTCGATCTTGTACTTCATTACTTGGTATATTTGCCAAGTTGCTGTCATACCTAAGACCGACAGCCTCTTCAGATAATTCAAGTGTATAATGAACGACTTTTTTGCCTGCCAACATTGCCGCGGCACCGACTTGGACCAAAAAGTGACTTTTGCCCACACCGGTATTTGCGGTGACAACACCAATTTCACCTCTACCCAAGCCACCCCTAAGGATATCATGGGCGTCAATTCGAGATAAACCGGTTGGAACAGCAACTCTGCTTGTCTTAATAAATCTAGCTTCAGCATCTACGAAAGAGTCGTGACCAACAGTGTTTGGCATACCAACACTTACTGCACCTTTCATCAAACCAATTACTGATTCGTACTTGTCGTCGCCAATTAGCTCCACCGCCTCTTCTAAGGCCTCCTTAAATGCTTGTCGTTTACAAAAATCAAGTGCCTTATCTTTAACGAATTGAATATCGCCAAGATCTGGTGACATTTTCATTCGTTGTAGGTAGTCAATTATTTGCTCCTTTAACAAAATATCATGATCGTTTAATAGATCGTCACGGACGATCGTAATTAATAGATTTTGAGTTGGAAACGTACGATATTTTGCAAAATAAGCAAAATACTTCTCGCTTAGGTAGGTTAAGTAACGTAATTCAAAAAAATCAGGTAACATAACTTCAAGCATTTGAGATGCCCATGCCTGATCTGTAAGAAGCCCTTGAAGAATTTTTTCTTGAAAGTGTTTTCCATAGGACTGGAAATGGGCAACTCCAGATTTTGGAGTTGGTATGATTGTTGCTATATCTGTTGCAGGCATGTCTTATATTTCCTGTTTGTTGTTAATAAAATTTAGTGCCATAAAATATGAGTCTATATCAAAATTGTTAATTTGATATCTTTTTAAGGCGCGCATAAAGCCGATTTTCTTTAAAGGTGGTGGATTTTGTTCAACTTGAAACTCAATTTTCTTAATTTGTGACGCAGATAGATTATTTGTTCCAAGATACATAAGCTTCCAGTTTATTTTTGCACGTAATGCATGATCGACAACATTCTTATATATCTTTAATTTTGATTGTAGCACTTGTTGTTCAGCAAATGTAATTATATCATCGACTGTCGATTTTTCATTTGTTGATAGAAAATTAAAGCGCTTTGTAATACTCTTAAACCCAACTCCTGTTGCTCCTGGGATACCATCTGACTTGTCTCCACAAAAACATCTGGCTACACAAAAATTTTCTGGCTGTATATTAAATTTTTCAAATATATCTTTTTGTGTAACAATTTTTTTCTGTCCAGGTGACCAAATTGTTGTATTATCATCAACTAACTGATAGTAATCGTGATCTGACGAGGCTATTACTATTTGCTTATTGCGTAATTCAAAATTTGCCAAATACCCAATTACATCGTCGGCTTCACAATCAGAAACA
>JACKQG010007084.1_pt1 | contig 11476 bp, 7 predicted proteins | sample 8237621 | NCBI WGS metagenome assembly JACKQG01 (sample SAMN15677084, study PRJNA649215) | marine metagenome | biome: marine; feature: Black Sea; material: saline water; isolation source: suspended particulate matter (SPM) from the Black Sea western gyre | collected 2013-06-09/2013-06-10 | depth... | reverse complement strand
CTATAGATACTGCTCATGGACATTCTTCTCAAGTAATAGCGGCGACTGAAAAAATTAAAGCAAAATACAGTGATATTGACCTCATCGTCGGCAATATAGCAACGGCAGAAGCAACGAAAGATCTAATCGAAGCAGGAGCAGACGCAGTTAAAGTTGGAGTCGGCCCGGGCTCCATCTGCACTACGCGGGTGGTATCAGGCGTGGGTGTTCCACAAATTACAGCCATTTATGAATGTGCCCAAGAAGCTGATAAATATGGTATTCCTATCATTGCGGATGGCGGAATCCGCTATTCAGGGGATATTGCGAAGGCAATAGCAGCAGGCGCAAGTTGTATGATGATAGGAAATCTCTTTGCCGGCACAGAGGAAAGCCCAGGGGAAACAATTATCTACCAAGGACGTAGCTTCAAAGTGTATCGAGCGATGGGCTCCGTTTCCGCCATGAGAGAGCGTGGCGGCAGAGAGAGATATCTTCAATCGGAAGAAGAAGATACGAAAAAACTCGTTCCAGAAGGTATCGAAGGCAGGGTCCCATACAAAGGAAAACTTGATGATTTAATATATCAGTTGATGGGAGGACTACGCGCCGGCATGGGCTACTGTGGGGCAAAAGATATCGAAACCCTCCGTAACAAAAGCAAATTCATCCGCATTACCAGCGGCGGACTTCGCGAAAGCCATCCGCATGATGTAGCAATAACAGAAGAAGCGCCAAATTATAGCCCTAGTGTTTATCCATGGACAGTTTAATCTGCCTAAGTTAGGGAGGAAAGAATCTTGAAACGGAGCGTATTCTCTATATTAAGCGTTTTTCTCCTTTTGATTCCCCTGACTCTCACCCTTCCTAAACCTGAAGACTGGGTTGTCCTCAAACAGTTCGAGGGAGTATCTTGTATCAGCAAACAGTTTATCGTTGGAGGGCGCGGTTGGATTCTTGGGAAGCATTCGGACAAGGGTGACCTTATTCTCCGTACGACCGACGGAGGGCAAACTTGGAGTGAGCATTTCATCAAGCCGGAGGCAGATGACACGTTCGACTTTCGTGTCATTCATTTTATCGACGATAAGGAAGGTTGGATAACTGGTGGGGGAAGCTACGACATCAAAACAGAGGGATTCAAAGCCAAAAGCCTAATTTACCATACGGTGGATGGTGGCATTCACTGGGAACCGCTTCCCATGGTCATTGAGAACAACCCGTTTACCAATCCTCTAATCAACAAGGTGACTTTTAATGAGATTTTTTCCATCGATTCACGTGAGGGATGGATGACCGCCTATGCGGAGGGAATTGATTTTCACGGACCGTATGGAGAAACTGCCGCATTTCACACCTTTGATGGAGGGAAAACATGGGTCGTTCAAGAAAGAAATATCTGGTTCATAGACCCACCAAGATTATTTTTCTTCAGTTCTGGCGAAGAAGGTTGGATGATTGGCAATTATATTTATCATATCACTAACTGGGGGAACAACTGGTCTAAGGTGTGTTTAAATAAACCCAGGAGTTATCTTTGCTGGGAGGCGTCCTATATCATCTTTTCCTCTCCTATGGAAGGATGGCTCATGGGAACCGATGCCGTCCACTACACTCAAGATGGAGGTGTCACCTGGGAAACCCGTCAACATCACCTGGGCGGTACCCCCGTCCGTGGCAGCTTCCGGAACGAGAAAGATGGTTGGCTGGTGAAAGGCGATGGCAAGCTGTATCACACCCCGGATGGTGGAAAGACCTGGCAGATGCTTAGTGATGGGGGATTAAAGTTTCCCTTTGGGTTGGGAAGTGCTCACTATCTTCCCATGAAAGGGCGTATCATTACAAGTGCTTCTGGCTCCCTTCTCATGTATGCTCACCCGGTCATTGGGATCCAACCCGCCGGCGAACGTCCCACCACATGGGGACGGCTCAAAAGCAATCCTTAGAAGGAGAGAATCAAAGAGTGAGAAAAATCAAGTAAAAGTAGAAAAATCCTCTACATTAGGATGATAAAATGGGATACTAAATATAAGTTGGTTGAAAACTGGCAATGGAAACTGCTAGAATTTTATTGCCTACAAAACTACAAAATTAGCCTACATCTGCAGCGGCTTGTCTGGCTGGACAATTTTGCCAACTCGATAATATTTGGCACGCGAGAAAATGCGTAGTTCAATCCCGATTGACAATTGGGAGAGGAAAGTTTTTAAATTCGCAAATTCTCGTGTGCATTTTTTGTTTCTGAAGTCACCAACGCCTTCGGCTTATGGTTGATTTCAGCATTTCTCAAAAAATTGGAAGATGAATCATGAATCTGAGAATAATAATTTTAATCGGCAGCTTGGGATTATTAGGATTCTTGTTTTATCCGCGAAGTGACAAAGTACAGATTATTGCCGAACAAAATTGGATTCGAAATATTAAGAAGATAGACAATGAACCGTTGCACTACCCTATTACCGGGAAGTCCAATCCGAAAGTAAGCACTTATGATTTACACTTCATATATAAATTAGACAAAGCAGACCTACTTTTTGAAAATCCTTCCGAACAAGGGCCAAAGCAATATGATATTCTTGTCAGTACACGGCTTGATAAGCAATTCAATAGAGCATTTTCTTATGTGGCAAATTCCATTGAATATACATACTCGGTGCAACATTTTCCTATGGTATTGGAGGGACGATGGGTGCAGGTCGCAATCAACGATTGGTTTAGTAGTGAACCAAATTTGGTTGATTTCAAGATAGGCGCGCAATATAAAAAAAACTGCCCCATCGTGTCGGAAACCTCCAACTGTAACCAGGTGGAACTATATAAGTTGACAGACTGCATCGTTTCGAGCGAATCAAAATGGGTTGGGGCGCAACGACTTGAAAGAGAAGTAAAAGACGAAGACGGCAATGAGAAAAAGGAAGTTGAATATAAATCAGAGGATGTTGTCGTTGTAACTGTTGATTTAAGCGAATTGAAAAAGATATATGGCACACGGTTGACAACAGATGGACCTTCAAATAATGTCAAAAAATACAGTATTCTGATATCAGATAATGGACAAAAATATAATCATATCTATACCTCTGAAGAATTAGAAGATGAAGCAATTTTCTCGCTATATCTTTTTGACCAGGAAGTTTCAGCCCGTTACATTCAATTGAGAATTGAAAATGGCGATTGGTATGGAGATTATCCCGAAATGCAGGAATTTGAGGTGTTCACAGATGAATATCGTCTTTCCAGTGAGGAGGGAAAAAATATTGACGAATACAACGCTATTCAAGTGTATTATGATAACTGTGGAGAGGAAAACTATTCGTCTCCCAATCTAGTTCAAGGTTTTCCTTTTGACCGCGGGTCAAAAAGCCCACCTTCAGACCGTTACTATCTCAAAGAAAACGAGGAGGTTGAACCTGGCAATACACCCAGTCAAAAAAGTTTCGCTTACCATTATGACAAAATTATCTTTGCTTATGATTCCTTAGACCCGCAAGCGATATACTGGGTTAAGGCAAACTATCTGCAGGAAAAAAATGGGAAGCGAATTCAAAACCTATTAGCAGATGGATTTATTTTGCATGGCAGCGAATATCCCATCGGAATTCGGAATGAAAAAATAATTCCGAACTCTAATCCACAGAATACATCTCAAGACACCGGTTCGCACAAGGCACCTTTGGACGTTGATTCCCAATCCCCAGATTCTGCGAACCTTGCCCTTGAGCAAAAAGAACAACCCTTCGCCTTAGGAAAAGCAGAAACATTTCTATTCTCAATTCCATCTGAAGCATATGCAGATGGCCGCCTGGGATTGCATTTCAACCGTTTAGCTGGTCCAAATGCGGTAGTATCAGAAGTCGGGCTATTCGAAGCCTATCCGCGCGTAGAAACCGTTACTTCTATCCAAAAAGAGCCTTCCATAGCAACAGAAGTAAGCGTTCCTATCGTTATTGATGGCAAACTCGACGAATGGCCGAAGCTCTATCCGATTATTCCTTCGCAGATAAAAATATCTGCGCCACTTCCCGAAGGATATAACAACGAGGTAGAATCCCCTATCAAAGTTTATCTTCAATGGGACCAAAACAACCTGTATCTGGGTGTTGAAGTTGATAGGGTCGCGCTGGCAAGTAGCAGCGGACAAACTTCCAAATTAAATGATATTCTCAATTCCCCCGATACCTTGGAAGTCTTTGTTGACACGACGCTGAATAAGCATCCACGGATGTATACGCATAGCGACCATCACTTTATCTTTGATTCACTTGGCTCTGAAAAGTCCCCAAAAGCAAAAGTTGCTCAACGTCATCATCATCTTGATGCCATTCCCACAACAATTTTTGACCGAAAAGAAATAGATTTTTTATGTCGTCCTGAGTCAGATGGTAAAAAATATGTTCTTGAGGCCCGCATCCCCAAAGGAGAAGTTTTACAAGATTTCACGGCGGTAAGACGAAGTCGTCCGTTGGGGTTTGCAGAATCAGGTAAATCAATCGGATTCAATTATATCTTGAAAAACAAATTTGCTCCAAATATATTCTGGGCGTCTGGAAATATCAACGCAACACCGCGTGAATGGTGGGAAGTCGAACTTATAGGGAAAGTGAATGGCGAAATTATAGTGTTCGCTTCGCTCACCGACGCCCTTCCGACAAAGACCCCGTCGGAACGGGGCGGCTTACGGATGGATGAAACAGCGACGCGGATAATCGAAAACTTTAACGCGGGAGATATCATCACAATCTGTGTTATAGACAGCGATAGAAATACCGACAGATATTCACCCCAGACTGTCAGTGTGGAGATTACTGGTGATTTGACTAAAGACCATAGGCGCCTCACTCTCTACGAAACAACATTGGAACAACTGTCTAACGGCGCCACTCCATCTGATACAGTCAACGTCCTCAACGGTCAACTTTTTGCCGCCAAATTGAAAACCGAATACGGCACTCGGAATTCGGAATTACAAAAGAGCGACTCATCACTCAGGCAGTTTAGCGAAGCGAACACTCATCACTCATCACGTTTCATGGATAATCCGTTTGTCGTGCAAGGTAAGGAAAAAGTTACTATTGAATATATCGACCCATACTACATTGATGCATCAGTTGACTCATCACTCATCACTCATCACGTTTCACATTCTGTAACAGTCAACACCGGTGCGACAGGAACTCTAACGATTTTGTCCTCCCCCTTAACAAAGGGGGTTGGGGGGTTGTTTACCGGCGAACATATCACCGAGTTCAGTACAGGTGATACGTTATTTTTTGAAGTAATAGACGAGGATTTGCTTAATGAAAATGAAGCCGTTGAAACGGAACCACCAATCACCAATCACCAGTCACCGGTCAATAACCAGATTGAAATAACCGTTTTTGCATCTCAAACAGCGGAATCCGAGAAAGTTATTCTCACGAGACAGAACAAAAATGCACTTGAACAAAGTGAAGAGCCTGCCCTCGAACGAAGTGAAGGAATGGAAATATATTGCGGTTTTCTCAAAACAGAATATAGTGAAGAAGCCAATCCACAGAATGGCATCCTGCAAATCACAGGAGCGCAAATGTTGAAGGCTCAATATATTGATAAAATCCAGGATACAGGCAGAACAAATGCAAAGGTTATAGCGGAAGCCAGGGTTAAAGTTGGTTGGACCGCAACACTAACCTTTAGTCCTCTGGCAACTCTCCGCATCAAGAATGGTCAAAAATATTTCAATGCTGGCGATACAATCAACTTTTCAATGGTGGATATGGACCTAAAACAAGACGCAACGCAAGAAGAATCGGTGGAAATCATCATCAATGGGGATATGCTTCAAGACCGATTGTCGTTGAAACTAAAGGAAACCAGTTCCAATTCCGGTGAATTCGCCGGTAGCTTCACAACTCAATTCCGACAAAGTCGGAATACGGACGATGCAATTTTGCAGGTTACAGGAAAAGAGGCGGTGACCGCTACTTATATCGACGCTTTGCAAGGTTCTGGCGCGACAAATGTCGTCGTTACCAATGTTATAAAAGTAAACATCGGTGAAAACGGTGTGCTTTCCATCGTCAAATCAAATTATATCACCGACGTAAAAAGTTTTAACGCTGGAGACACATTATACCTCCGTCTGCGCGATGCTGACGAGGAAAGTCCTTATGTCGAAATAACCGTTACAAGCAAGAAAACAGGAGATATGGTTAAAGTGCTGTTGATATTAAGTAGTACGACAGAATCCACCTTCTTCGGCGAGCTTATGACTGAATATAGGCCTGCCCTCGAACGAAGTGAAGGGACAAAACCGATTTTGGATGATAACCGGTTACAAGTTGTCGGCGGTGAACAAGTTGAATTTACATATCTGGAGAGGTTGCAAGCAAGCGGTCAGACAAACGTGCTTGTGCGAGTATATTGCGAAACCAGAACAGGATACAATGGCCGGTTGACAATTTACCCACGAGGAGAATGGGAAGATGGGAGAAGTTTCCCCGTCTCTCCTCCAGAAGTAACGACATTCAAAGCGGGAGATACCCTGGTAGTTATGCTGGAAGACTTCGACCTGAACATCGACAGCACAACCATTCAATCACTCGCCTCGGAAATCAGCGCTTCAGAAAATACCACACTGGATACTATTCGCATACTTGTATCGGAAATCAGCGCCGATTCAGGTATATTCAAAGGAGAGGCGCGAACTGCTTACGGTGAAGAAGCAATTGAAAACGATGGGATTTTACAAGTTCAGGGGAACGGAGAGGTGACCTTCAGATATCTCGATGCTCTTCAAGATACAGGTAAAACTCAAGTGCCGATTGAGAAAACCCTTGCAGTGAAAACGGGTGTGAGAGGTAATCTGGAAATATATAACGCTGACGCATCATTGTTAATTGGCAGTTTCAGCGCAGGAGATACCCTTTTGTTGAGGTTAAGCGATAATGATTTAAATCTGAATCAGAAAATTATAGATAGCGCCTATGTCATGGTCACAGGCAATTTACTGGGAGATGAAGTTGCTATCACTTTGGATGAAACAGAAATCAATAGCGGAATTTTTCAAACTCTTTTGCAAACTCAATATAGTGAATCTGCCAATTTTACGCTAAGACGAAGTCGTGCGTTGTTTTTTGCAGATAACATTCTCCAGGTCAGCGAAAAAGAACTCGTCACTGCAACATATATCGATAGTATTGTTGGAACAGGCGAAACAGATGTCCCCATTCAAGTGAAAGCGTTTGTTTTGAGTAGTAATCCGGGGGTTATTCTGATTACAAATGGAAATTACAACAAAGAATTGGACAGATTTGAGGAGATAGGCAGTTTCAACGCCGGGCAGATAATCTACTTCTGGTTGGAAGATTTACTCATTTCAACAGTAAACCCCAACTCAGAAGTGAAAATCACGGTATCTGGAAATAGAACCAATGACTTAGCGGAAATCATCTTAGAGCGATTTCCTGATAAAGAAGGCGCTTTCTTCGGCTCTATCCCCACCCGCTACGGCACAACTCCTATTTACGATAATACGCTGGATGTCGTGGGCGATGAAGAAATAACCGCCGTTTACAAACCGAATTTCCCAGGCATCTATACGCCGCCTGTGACAGATAACGCCTATGTAAACAAAGGAACGAGGGGGAACATTTTAATTGTACGAGCTGATGGTACAAAAGTAGATAATTTCAACGCCGGAACGACCCTGTATTTTCGCCTGAAAGATACTGACCTCAATTTAAACCCTTATGTTCTAGATTCCACAGACATCTGGGTACGCACAAGCGCAGAAGGAATCGGAAAAATTGTGACGCTTCGGGAAACTTCGGAAAGCTCAGGTATATTCAGCGGCAGTTTAAAGACAGAATACGGGCGCATCACCGAGACTTCCGAAGTAATGTCATTGCGAGGAACGAAGCAACCTGAGACTTCGGAAGTCTACACTCAGCGGCTGGGATTACTCGGAGGCGAAATTGTGACGGCGACTTACACAGACGCACTCATTGAAACAGGCGAAACGAATGTTGAAATGATAGATACATGCCGAGCAAATATGGTTGGCAAAGCTACCTACACTACCGAAAATGTAATAATAGATGGGATTCCTGACAAATGGCCATTGGAAAACGTTATGAGAACGGAACAAGGCGAAGCGCTGATGTGGGCGCAATGGGATTCATCCAATTTATATTTATTCGTACAGATTCGCGATACAGAAGTAATTGTCCCTGACCCTACGAAATGGTACAGCGGTGCGGACGCGCTTGAATTACATTTTGACCTTCAACCAACCGAATATACCGGGCCGTCCTACTTATCCAGTTCCTCAAAACCTCAAACTTATATTTTCTGGCTCTGTCCCAAAGGCGGCGATATAGATGGTAGCGCCAAGTACGTTGGACGGGCATATCCCACTCAGATTTACAATTACTCCCCTCCTATTGAAATGGTATTCCGCCCCTTCACTTCGCTCGAGGGCAGGTCTTACGATGATTATTACACAATGGAAATCGCCATTCCCTTTGGCGTTGCATTCGGTGGATTCGACCCACTAAAAACCCGACGAAACAACCTTATCGGATTTAACTACATTATTCACAGGTCAGACGCGCCGCCAGTTCGCTGGGCGCGACCAGCAAAACCTGGTGTGCAAATCCCGCCCAGCGAATTAGGCATACTTATTCTTCAAAGAGAGAATTAGTTTTTGTCAGGTTGTAAAAAATGTTGAATTGTTTGCAGACTGAAAGATGAGTTAATCCGTATGGGGAAATATGTCCTTGCCCAGGATTGAACAGATTTTTTCAAAATCACGTCGGTTAGTTGTGAGCAAGAGGGCTTCTGCTGGCATCTCGACAGCGATAACTAAGTCAGCTAAGATTAGGGCATTACGACCTCGGGATTCGGCGGGATTGCGTAGTACCCTTGCAAGCGTTTGACGTAATCGGCGGGTACGCTGCGAGCGTTCTTCTGTCAACGCGTCGTAGACTGCTTGAAAAGCATCGCGGTTCGCTTCAATGAAGTTTGGTAAATCGCAATCGAATGCCGCACGCGATACGCTCAAGAAGCCAGACGCGTATGTATTTCCGTAGCGGACAGGTTGTCGATAGGCAAGCGCACAGTGGGTGGCATCAGTGATTTCATCAACGTCCAAACGGAATAAAGCCGAGAGGTCATTTTCAATAAGCGATTCCAATCGCCCAAGAACTTCGCGTATGTTGTCCGTTGCTTGACCGAGTATGGGCGGAAACAGGGAGTAGCCGATGGATAACTGGCTAACCGAATAGCTTTGACCATAAAGCCGAAACGCTTCATTAATATCGCCTGTGCGTGTCAACAAACGATGGAGTTCAACGCACGGCCTTTGCACTACCCGCTTGTATTCAAATAGCACAAAGGTACAGGTAATTATTCGCCGGTTTTTCATCGCTTGAATTACAAATTCTTGTTGCTCGAATGTGCCAAAATGGCGATGTATTGCTGCGGTGGTTTCCACGAACATAGGGCGTGATAAGTCATCCATCGGCTTCATTTAGATACCTGCCTTTTCCATCAATTCCACGATATTGGGAATTTTGGGCAACGTGTTGATGCCGTTTATCCACAGATGGTCGAACATCTCATTTCTCGTTTTAGAAGTAATCTCCGGTTGCTCCAGCACCTTGGCGACTCTCTGAAAAGCGCGTAGGTGGTCAGGCGTTATGTAAGATAGTTCGCCAAAATCTTCTAACCCCGCCCGCAATAAAATTAAAACTTGTCTGAATTCATCTTCCCGCTCTTCGCTTGCATACCAGAGTTTCTTGATGTGTTTTCGGAACGTTCGCAGATGTTCAAAGCGTACCTCCTCGTTGTCATAGTTTGCCAGCGCTTTCGCAAGTCCTGCCTGCGCGGAAGCTACCAAATCGTTGAGAAAATCGGGAGCGTCTGATTTGAGCAAACGCCGGTAAGCCTCAATAGGAACTACAGCCGCTACTGCTTTTCCATCCTGTTGAATAACCACCGAATCATGTGCGGAGCTAACAGATTCTATAAGAAATTCAGCTTTGTTTAAAAAATCATTGATTGTCATTGTCTTGGACATTGTTTTTATTTCATCCCCTTTCATCTCAGCAAGAAGCAGTTTTTTTGCCTGCTTTTCATCGCTGAATACATGTCGTAAGTAATTGAGTTTGTAATTATTTTATCATCTGTGTTCCATTTTGTCAATGAAGCCATTTTTTGTGTAGGGCTATTCAGTTTTCAAAAGTTTGTATTTGTGGTAGACTACCTCGGAATTCTAAAATATAACTTTGGAGGTCGTAATGTCTACTACTTGTCGTCCTTTGATTGACGTTCTGTCGGAGATACCAGACTTCCGTAAAAGTCGTGGTAAACGTCATCCCCTCTCGTCGATACTTGCTTTGGCTACTGTTGCGATGCTTTGTGGCTATAAAAGCTACAGCGCCATTGCCGAATGGGGTCGTAATTACGGTCAGCATTTGGTTCAGGCTCTTGGTTTTACTCACCAGAAAACCCCTTGTGCTGCAACTTTGCATACTGTGTTTCGCAATCTTAGTAAGCCAGTTTTAGAGTCTAAGTTAGGTGCTTGGGCTGAAACTGTTCTCGCTTCCACTCCCTCTTTGGATGACAAGAAAGATGGACTGTCGCTTGATGGCAAAACTTTACGCGGTAGTCAGAAGCAAGGCGCACCAGGATGCCATTTGCTCTCGGCTGTAAGTCATCGTTTGGGCCTCACTCTGGCTCAACAACCCGTGGATGACAAAACCAATGAGATTTCGGTTGTACCTCAGGTATTAGAAGCTTTAGTGCTTGATGGGCGAGTAGTTACCGTTGATGCGATGCATACTCAATTGGAAGAGAGCGCGCACTTTCGGCCTTTGTGGTAGCATCCCTCAAATAATGGCAGCCTTGAGAAATACAGTGATCGGTTTAATGCGATGGTCTGGCGCGACTAACATTGCCGCCGCAACTCGTCGCTTTGCAGCTCAACCTTTACAAGCTTTGAGACTGATTGGTATCGGTGTATGATTTGGCAATCCTTCTTATGTAGGTAATCTCATGGTGTGTGAAGAAGGATCGAGTCGCTTTGGCAGCTATAGGGCTATTTATGAGAAATCAGGTTACCGCTGGGCGAAGCAAAAAAATGACAACCGGAAGCGCTGTTCTGTTATAACTGTTTAAAAGCAGAATCTGATGAAGCGTTGGCAATCTTTGAGTCTCTGAGCTGACTTTACTTTGCCGCTTTGTTCTGCTGATATTGTTGCTCTTTAGCAGACGAGGGTACAGCGTTCCATTCCACGAGACAACCTTAATAACGGATAAAAAGTAGCGTCAGAAAGGGGGGGTGCGGGGGGGACATCAAACCTTGCACCCCCCCGTCCCCCCCCCCCCCCCCCCCCCCCCTTTCTTTTTTTTTTTTTAGCAGGCCAACATAACACTTCTACCATTTTCTCTCTATTTAATAACTATAATTGTTGATGATTTTTCTTTTTTTGATTTTGTTTGTTTTTTTGTTTTT
>JACKQG010007083.1_pt1 | contig 11476 bp, 10 predicted proteins | sample 8237621 | NCBI WGS metagenome assembly JACKQG01 (sample SAMN15677084, study PRJNA649215) | marine metagenome | biome: marine; feature: Black Sea; material: saline water; isolation source: suspended particulate matter (SPM) from the Black Sea western gyre | collected 2013-06-09/2013-06-10 | depth... | reverse complement strand
TCCAGGAGTGGAAGGGCGGCAAGTTCCAGGAAGTGGAGGCGGTGGATCTGAAAAAGAGATGGCCCAAGCTGTGGGCAACGAAATGGTTAGGATGGTAAGCAACCGAAAACATCACCCCTGGAGGTAGGGTCTTGGAGAGATCAGAGGCAATACTGAAGATAAATAACATTGAGGTCAAGTACCATGAGGTCATCCTGGTGCTCAAAGGGGTTTCCATTGTAGTGCCCCGAGGGGGGATCGTTGCACTCCTCGGCGCCAACGGCGCCGGAAAGAGCACGACCCTCAAGGCCATCTCCGGCCTTTTGAAGGTGGAAGACGGGGAGGTGACCGATGGCGCCATTGAATATGAAGGGAAGCTTATCCACCACGAAAGGGCCGCTAAGATCGCCAAGGCCGGGATCGTTCAGGTCATAGAAGGCCGAAAGGTGTTCGAACACCTGACCGTTGAGGAAAATCTCAAGGTAGGTGCGCATCTGAGAAAGACCGGGTCGGTCAAGGATGGTCTTCAGATGGTATACCGGTATTTTCCAAGACTGTTAGAGAAACGGAATGAGACCGCGGGATTTGTGAGTGGTGGCGAGCAGCAGATGACCGTTGTGGGAAGGGCATTGATGACCGAGCCCAAATTGGTGTTGTTAGATGAGCCCTCCATGGGCTTGGCCCCCATGCTCATACATGAAATCTTTAATATTGTTACCAGGCTCAACAGGGAGGAGCATATCTCCATCCTCCTTGTTGAACAGAATGTCAAATTGGCCCTGACCGTCGCCCCGTACGCATATGTCATGGAAACAGGCAGAATCGTGATGGATGATACGTCTGAGACGTTGAGTCAGAACGAAGATATCAAGGATTTTTATCTTGGCATGGGGGGGAAGGGTGAAAAGAAGAGTTTTCGCGATGTAAAACATTACAAGCGAAGAAAGAGATGGTTAAGTTGAACTGCAAACATGGAGGTTTATTATGAAGAAAAAACTAGCTTTGATAACAGTGCTCATTTTTGGCCTGAGCGCCGCTTTGATGTCCTGCGTAGGGGTTCCGGTAAAGCCTAACGAGAGCAATTTCGTTGCTCCGAAGATCGAACTCGAATCTTTTTCGGTGCCTTTCTATGATGGTTACTGGTATATCGCAAAGTCAACCAAGCCCACTAAAGGGGAGGCTGGTGATCGTGGAGCGTTTTTACCGATGAGTTTCGTCTTTAAAATCACAAACACCAACGCCTATCCCATCAACCTTGAAGAGATAAGGTATTCGGTCGTTTTTGATAAAGAATTCGTCATGATGACGGCCGCCGATCAGATGTCCAACTGGATTCCGCCAGGCAAGTCTGACGAGGTCAGGGTCACGACCATGATCACCGCCCGGTCTGCCCTGGTCGGCCTGCTCCTTGCCAATGCCGTGGCTTTGAAGGCGAAGGGGTGGAACCCGTGGGATACCCTTGAAAAATGGTGGAAGGGTGTACCGGAAGGAACTACGTCCGTTACCCTGACCGAGTGTGCATTCACCTTTACTGCCGATGGTGTCATGAGGGTTTACCCCTTTAAGGTTCAAGCGCAGTAAAAGATACTTTCCTGACTTGCCCCCACCCACCCCCCTTCAAGCGGGAAGGGAAGGTGGGGGCATTTTTTTGCGAGGAAGATTATGGGACTATACGATTTTACTTTCTATGACCTGATAAACCGCAATGCCGCCACTTTTGGCGACAGAGCGGCGTGGTTCGAGGTGGATGACAGCAAGACCCTGACCTTTTCCCAGTACAAGGAGAAGGTGGACAGCCTTGCCTGTGGACTCCGGAAATCCGGGATCAATAAGGGCGACCGGATCGGGGTCTTGGGAAAGAACAGTCTTGAATATTTCCTCCTGTATGGTGCGGCTGCGGCCTTAGGGGCAATCATGCTCCCCATCAACTGGAGGCTTTCTGCCGATGAGGTAGGATATAACCTGAATGATTGCGAAAGCAAACTGGTATTTGTGGATCAGGAATTTCAGGAGAGTGTTGAAGGGCTCAAGGATAAACTGTCAACCGTTGAGCACTATTTCAACCTGGGTCCCGGAGGCGGGAGGTTTTCGGATTTTGGGTCCTTATTGGAGCATCGGGATGATTTTGAACCAGAGGAGGTGTCCTCTGATGACGGTTTCGTTATCATCCATACAGCCGCTGTGGCTGGCAGGCCCAGGGGGGCCGTATTGAGCCATGGCAATGTCATGTGTGCCGATATGCATTTTGGCTATTTTTTCAATCTTACACCAAAGGATGCGCACCTGAATATCCTTCCACTCTTTCATGTGGGTGGCCTCTTTATGGTTACTGCAAGCTTTCACTCCGGGGTTGTGAACGTCAATATGAGCAAATTTGATGCGACAACGGCCGTGGAGATGATTGAGCAGAAAAAGATCTCGATGATGTTTACGTTTGCGCCGATCCTCTCATCCGTGCTTGAGGCACATGAAAAAACAGGCAAGGACATCCGGAGCCTCAGGATTTCGGCCGGACTGGATACACCGGAGACCATCGAGAAATATCAAAAAATTACGGGGGGCAGGTTTTACTGCATGTACGGACAGACAGAAACCTCCTGCGTGGCCACCTTTGGTGCTTACAACGACAGGCCCGGTTCGGCAGGAAAGATGCTTCCCTTGGCAGAGGTGCGGCTTGTGGATGACTATGAGCGTCCGGTCCCTGCTGGCCAGGTGGGTGAGATAACCATGAAAGGCCCCATGATCTTTAAGGGCTACTGGAATCTCCCTGAAGATAATGAATACACATTCAGGGGTGGATGGCATCATACTGGCGACCGGGGACGTTTTGATGAAGATGGATTTTTATGGTATGCAGGCCGAAAGGCAGAGAAAGAGCTGATCAAGCCCGGAGGGGAGAATGTTTACCCTGCGGAGGTGGAAAAGGTCGTGCTTGAACACCCCTCAGTCGAAAGGACAGTGGTCTTCGGTGTCCCCGACCCCAAGTGGAAAGAGGGCATCAAGGCGGTTTGCCAGTTGAAAGAAGGGGAGTCCCTTGAGCCAAAGGAGTTGATCGATTTTGTGGGACAGCGGATCGCGAGATACAAAAAACCCCAGTACGTGGAATTCGTGGTCGATCTTCCACTCCTTGAGGATGGCTCGCCCGACAGGGCAAAGGTGAAGGAGCTGTACGGCGGGGAGCGGTAGGAGAAAAATCCAGATCAAGATTGAGAGACCTCCCAGATATTCGCTTTGCCCTGGGTCGTTTGCATGAGATTCAATTTCGGCTTGAAATAAGACCTCTTTTCATGTATACTCCGTCACCGGATGGATTCCTTTTTTTGGGAGTATTCGTGCCATGAAGTGCCTAAAACCGATTTTCCTCATTGCCGCCACATTGTTTCTCTGTTCTTGCGCCATGGTGGAAATTTCAAAACGATTATTCGTAATTGTAGTGCTGACTCTCTGAACCGATTACGGGTACAGGATTTGTTGGCGGAGGAGACTCAGGTTGAGCCCGAGAATCAAGAAGCTTTTGAAAATCCCTTTGATTGTCCTCTGTTTATCCATACTCAGTGTGGTCTGGCTGGGGTTTGGAGAGAGTGGTTTTGTCCGCCTTTATCGAAGCGAAGCGGAGCGTCAGACCTGCATTGAAAGGATACGCAGACTGGCTGAAGAAAACCAGGCGCTTCTAAACGAGGTTCATCTCCTTCGAACGGATATGAAATATGTGGAATCGGTGGCCAGAAGGGAGCTAAATCTTATCAAGGAAAATGAGATTATTTACAGATTCAGCAAGGAAGCTAAAAGAGAAGACGGCAAAAAAGTGTCAGGTAATGACCGATAGTTCAATGTCTGCAAGAAGGAGAGTAGAGCGAAATGGCGGATACAGAGGATGTTTTCAATGAGATCCTGAATCACGGGCCCTCCGCAGATTCCCTTCTTATTGTCCTTACAAGGATGAAGAAAGAGGGGAGGCTAAATAGAGTTGTCCAGGAGTGCATTAAGTTCTTGAGGGTCTATCCGGATGATATCCGTCTGAGATTCCTCTTGGCAGAGTCTTACCTGGGTATCGGCTTTATAGGTCTGGCTGAGGCCGAGCTCAAAAAGGTAATATCAATGATCGAAAAGCTGATCCCAGCCCACAAAATGCTTGCCACGATCTATATCAAACAAAAAAGATTGGCAGAGGCCGCTGATATGGTAAAGCACTATTTGGCGTACCATCCGAGCGAACCAGAAGCGCTTAAACTCTTAGAGGAAATAGAGCTGCCCATTCTATCGGATGAAGTCCCTTTAAAGGTTGAGAGGCCGACAGATGATGTTGTCAGAGAGGTAGACGAGCCTATAGATGCAGTGGTTGATTTTGCAACACCAACGATCGCTGAACTCTACCATGCCCAGGGACAGCTCAGTGCAGCCATCAGTACTTATGAAAATGTGCTCAGAAACAACCCCGATGACGGAGAGTCCCTCAGACGCCTTAACGAGCTAAGAAGGATGGCCGCGAAAGAACCAGTTCCGGACGATAAGGAAAAGGACGATCTCCGTGCCCGGAAGGAAAAAATGATCACGATTTTAGAGAGGTGGCTGCCTAAGGTCAGGGAGATACGGCATGCCTGAAAAAGCGCCGGACTTCCGGCTTATGGCAACCGGTATAGGGAGTGTTCCGTTTCAGGACGTTGAGACAACCTGCCGGGAGATATTTGCAACGGTGCCTTTCATGCCGTTCTGGCCTCAGTTTGTTAAACGTAGCCACCTGGAGGACATGAGCATCCAGTACAGTGAGGGGCTACCCCTTTTAGCGGTTAATGCAGAAGAGAGGTCCTTGGTTATATCCCTATCAGACCAGAGGGAAGCCGAGCTCGTGAAATTCTATGAGCATTTTTTTGCCCATGACGTTGATCGGTTTGCCATCAGCAGGGAGTATGCCCCAGGCCTGTATAGCCTTCTGGAATTTATCAAGCAAGGTGAGACAGATTGCGGTCCCTATATCAAGGGACAAACGGTTGGCCCCATTACCTTTACAGCGGGGGTGAAAGACCCGAACGGAAAATCGATCCTTCATGACCCGGAGCTCTCAGAGGCAATGGCAAGGGGGTTGGCGATCAAGGCCCTCTGGCAGGTGAGAGAACTTGCCAGATCAGGAAAAAAGCCTGTCATTTTCTTGGATGAGCCCTGTCTTTCCGGGTTTGGGTCGGCCTTCTCTTCGATTCAACGTCATGAGGTCGTTGAGATGCTTCGCATTGTTATTGATTACCTGAGAGAGAACGCCGATGTACTGATAGGCATTCATTGCTGTGGGAATACCGACTGGTCCATGATTTTTGAAGCCGGACCGGATATTCTCAACTTTGATGCCTTTGACCACATGGATCATTTCTTGCTGTATGACGATGAAATCGTACGGTTTATCGGAGAAGGGGGAGCTATTGCATGGGGGATCGTTCCTACGGCAAATTTCAGCGGGGACGAGTCGGTTGATAAGATCTTTGCAAGGCTGGAAGAGGGGTTGAAGCGTATTCAAGGCTGGGGAGTGGACCTTGATCTGTTGGCCCGACGATCTCTACTTACACCTGCTTGCGGCATGGGCACCATGACGCCTGATGCGGCAGGCATGGCCATGGATCTCTTGTCTCGTTTGGTTCGGAAATGCAGGGAGTGGGATTGAACATTTTTCAAAGGTCTCGCGGGTTTTATCTCCGCTAAAGGAGAGATGGATTCGTTCCCACAATCTGTATACGATCAAGATGCCCCTCTGATATGATCGAGATTTTTTATATATCGATCAATTATTTTTTCGGGATCTACTTTGAACAGTTCCGCATAGGTCTTTAAGAAATTCCTTAAATAAACGGTAGATGGAAGGGCATCAAGGTTATCGTTTTCTATCGCTTCTAATGATGAGACACTGATTCGGGTGCCCTCGAAGAGATCTTGGATCGTTATTCCAACGGCTTTCCTTAACATCTTGAGATCATTTCCTGAGATCATATCCTTTAAAAGGATTTCGTCCACGGTTTTTTTTAGATCTTCCTCTTTGATCCCATTTTTTATTGTTTTTGAAATTGCCTTTCCATCGGGGCCCCTGAAGGAAAAAATAGGTGTCGGGACTTTCTGCCTCTTTTTTTTGAGAGCGGATGGATCGATCTTTTTCTCATCTACGAGTGTCTTGTCATATTGCCCTCTCCTGTTTTCATCAATCAGTGTTGAAAACGCTTCCTCGACCCTTCCTAATATGTCTTCCCTTTCCTCTTCCGTAAAAAAGGAGTAGGAGATTGCTGAATCGACGCCATAAATGGAGAGGGCCTCCCTGTAGGCCTGCCTAATTTCAAAATTAGACGCGTTGACAGGGATTTCGAAAATCTCATAGTGATTGAGATCTTCAAATTTGCGCATGCTTTTCCTTTGGGGTGGATTCTTGAACTTTGTTCCCCACCATATCGTTTGCGACGTTTTTCAGATCGGTTGAGGTTGGCGTGTACGGATATTTGGCGACGAATATCTTTCTCGCCATAATGGATTCGTATACCCTGTCATTATAAGCGATGTTTCCCAGAAACTGGAACTGGGCATAAAAATGCCTGTTGCATATCTTTTCAATCTTATTGCCAAAGGTTTCATCGATATGCCTGCGATACTGATTCAAGATCAGCTTGAATTTAAGCCTGTGCAGCTCCTCTCGGAGCAGTTTCGCCCTTGACGGGTCGTTTCTCATAACGCGGTCTACGATGTCCAGTGGTGACCTTACAACCCCATCATCAGATTCATAAGCAACCTCTTTGGCAATGGTCGAAAAAGCGTGTTGTTTGAGAATATGTTTCAGCTTTCTTAGATATACCGCCTTAATAAATTGTACGGTATTCTGGATTGAGGTAGGTTCGGGCGTAAATACGGACAGTCCCTGATGCGAGGCCAGGAAAAAATCTAAGATATTATATGTTGTCCCGGCTCCAAGATCCAGCAACACATAGTCCGCCGGAAGTTGCCAGATGGCTCTAATTATTTTTAGCTTTTGCGCGTAAAAAAGATTGCCGACCTCCAGAGAACAACGGGTTGAGGTGATAACATAAAGGTTTGGGATTTCCGTTGGTAAAGCGGTGAGGGAAAGGTCTTTGACGGACTTGTTCAGAAAGGTGTTGAGCCCTTTTTTCGGGTCATTTAGCCCCACCATGGTATGGAGATTTGGAGCGCCAAGGTCCAGGTCAATGAGTACCACTTTTTTCCCCTGCTTGGCTAACATCACACCAAGGTTTGCAGAAACAAAGCTCTTTCCGCTTCCTCCCTTTCCGCCTCCAAATGCGTATATGCGTGCCATTCCGTGCTCTTTTCAGGGTTTTCCTTGGTCCCACTTACAGCAGGGTGCTGACTCAAATGATGACTATTCTGCGTAATCATCAAGAATGACTCAATACTTAATATGTAAATAATTCTTATGTAAGTCAAGACAAATAAATTAAGGACCGTTTTAATATTGTTTTGATGCCTTCCGATATCTTTCTTTCATATTGTTTCACATTCCCTCTGCCAGCAATAGAATAACCGTTCACAGTTTCAGTTTTGGGGGTTCAGGATTCATGGATAATCGTGTGACCTGACAGATTTGAACCGCTGGTTCGTGAGCTCTGAAGGGACAACGCATGCGGGTGGGACGACTTGAGGACACGATGGGCGTGGCGGGTTGCCCTGGCGTTGATTTACAAAGAACTTTTCATTTTAGACTCGATGAGCTACTATTATAGATATCACTCAGAATATTTCTAAGCTCCGCCACCTTTTTGAGAGGTCTCGTGACATTGGTGGAAGCGCTTGTGAGCGGTACAGCAAAGGCGAGGGGTCCAATTGAAAAAGCAATCGAGGAGACAATTTGTCAAGTCGTGTTTTTATCTAACGATATCAGGCCTCTGCCCTTTGTTTTTTCCCCTGCAGGCCGGATGCAAACAGGAAAAACCATCCTCTCTTTCCGACAAGCCTGATAAAGATAAGGGTCGGATCAAAACCAGAGAATCTCCCGGCGATGTCGACTTCGAGCCATCCTATCTAAGACTCCACAAAACCGGTGAGTTGAAAAAGAGGGGAGAGGAACTATGGAACATCATGAAGGCCTGCAACCTGTGCCCGAGGCAGTGCGGGATCAATCGGATCGACGGGAACGAGGGGTTCTGCCAGTCATCTTCACAGCTTGAGATTTCATCATATCACCCGCATTTCGGCGAGGAAAGACCCCTTGTAGGGCGGGGCGGTTCCGGAACAATATTTCTGACCAATTGCGGACTCAGATGTGTCTTTTGCATAAACTGGGAAATCAACCAGGGGGGGATTGGAAAAACGCGGAACATCGGCGATCTGGCCGGCATGATGCTTCACCTTCAGAAAAGCGGATGCCACAACATCAATTTCGTTACGCCGACCCATTACTCACCTCATATTGTCCTTGCTGTCGATATGGCGGCAGAAAAGGGCCTGAGACTCCCTCTTGTTTACAATACCTGCGGATGGGAGCGGCTCGAAATTTTGAAAAAGCTGGATGGGATCATCGATATTTATCTTCCCGACTTCAAATATTCGGATGGTAAGATGGCTGCGAAATACTCATCTGATGCCAAGGATTACCCTGAGATTACAAAAGCGGCTCTCCTTGAAATGAACCGTCAGGTGGGGGTTGCAAGGCCGGCCGGTGACGGTCTTATGTACAGAGGGCTTATGATACGCCATCTTGTCATGCCGAACGGGGTCAGCGGAACCAAGGAAGTAATTGGGTGGATAGCTGAAAACTTACCCAAGGACACTTACCTTAATATTATGTCGCAATACAGGCCGATGTACAAGGCAGTTGACTATCCGGAAATCTCACGGAGAATAAGCCGTAAGGAATTTTCCGACGCTATCGAGTGGGCAAAGGCAGCAGGGCTTACGAATCTGGACACACAGGGGATGCCGCTTTAGAGTCTTCGTTTGTAATCCCGCCTGGGCGGGACAAAAAGCGAAGATGTTTTGTTGGAGTTAACCCATTTGATTCATTAGCAATACGCCCGCCCTGGTGCGACATGTCGGAATGAGCAAAAAAACTTGCCGCATGAGCCAAATAAATGAATGAGCGAGTAACCGAGCATGCCAGGTCTGGGCCAGGGGTTTCAGGTTTCGGGTGTCAGGATTTAGGGTTTACTGAAACCTGAAACCTGAGCATTGGTTACTGATTTGGTTGCGGCCGAAGGCCTGCCTTGTTTGATTTTGATGAATCGTCCTTTTTACATGGCTGTTATTCTTTGTACAAAGTCTCCGATGGCCCGATGGACCCTCTCCGCTCCCTTTCCCAACAGGATACCATGGCGGTTAAAGTTAAAAAGCAGGTATTCCTTGTCCGTGGAGCTGATGAGTTCAAATACCTTCCTTGAGCCTTTGGGGGCTACTATGGGGTCTCCGTCGGCCTGGATCACAAGGGCGGGGACTTTTATTTGCGGGAGTTTTTTCTCCAAGGATTCCATGAGCAAGCCCAGCTCCCCGACACCGCATACGGGATTTCGGAAGTAGTTGATGTGGGGATTTTCGGGTCTGTTTTCCACAAACTCCATTTTTGCCCCATCCATGTTGATGAGATCCATGCATCGGTTCCACACACCAACGGCGGGAAGGAATCGGACAGAGAAGTCCTGAAGTCGAAGGGGAGGGGATACGGCAAATACGGCAGTGAGACCCTCTACCCTTGTCCCAAGATCGAGCGCCAGACCCGCCCCGGTGGAGAACCCCCCAACCACCACACGCTTGCACAAACTGCTGACAATGGCATACCCTTCATCCACCGATTCGACCCAGTCCTTATAGGTCCTGGTGGCCAGATCATCGGGCGACGTCCCGTGCCCGGTCAAGCGGGGGGCGTAAACCAGAAAACCCCTTTTGCCTAAGTACACCGCCAGCTCCTTTACCTCCGTGGGTGCCGCCATATATCCATGGACCAGGACGACGCCTATCCGCCTGAACCGATTCCCGATCAGACAGGGCATCCCTACCCCCTTATCTTTGGATTCCCCTTCCTTATGGAAGGCCGCATACGCCTCCTCAAACCGGTGAACGGCTCTATTTATTAACCTGTTTGCAATGCGGTGCCTTACCAGAAAACCGGGGTGCCACGCGATAAAGCGGATTTTGCGCTGAAGTTTTCTTAGGGGACCCACCTCATTTGCCATGACCTGAACCGGATTATCAACCCGTACCCGGTGGAAATCAAAACCGCTTCTGAATTTTGTGGGATCCTTTATCAGACACCCCCCCTCCTTTCTTACGACCCCCTTGTCCAGGGCAAGCGACAGAAACGCATTGTACTTGTGAAAGCAGTCGTCCGTAAGGAGATGAACCTGATCTTTTGTGAGATCTTCGTGCAGATAAATGCCCGTTTTGTTCAATATTAAAGTGGCTGCCAGGAAGGCCCTTTGTCTGAAATCCATTTCATTGATTTTTCTGCGCGGGATCGCCCTGAGCATGGAGGCAAACAGGTGGTCGTGATTTACCGTGGTCATGCCGTAGATGGCCGACATATATTTAAACATGATTTTCAACGCTATCCTGCGCATGGGCCGCCTTGAAGGGATAGGGTCGTCAAAATTTATCCTGCGGGGAGCCACAATATCTTTCAGAATAAACGGTCTTTGAAGAAACTTCCCGATCTCGATCGGTTCTCCGAACCGGATGTCCACGTCAACACCTGAGAGAAGCATGGTACTTTCCGTCATAATCTCTTCGATGCCCCGTTCGGGAAGATCGTTAAGGACCTTATCCAGGAGTGTGCTGATCGTGTTCTCATGGGTCCTCAGGGGGTAATAGGTGATGTTTATGGGAACGATATAGGTGCGTCTTTTCAAGACCGGCTCAATGGAGTCTATTTGAAAAGAGTTCATAAGGCGTTTTGCCTCATCGGGTGCTACCTCCTTCAAGGCCTTCAATCTCTCTCTGTAGAATTGGGTTCTGAGCGCAAGGGTTGCAGCCCCCGTATGGGGAGGATGTTTGCCCCCCGTATAGGAGATCATATAACGGCCCTTCTCAACGACCTTCTTGCTTTTTACCATACGTCCTTCGGGATAGACGACCCATACGGCTTCCCCTGTAAGGAGGGTCTTTACCATAAGGAGGTCCCGGTGGGGATCGCGGGTGGAGATGACTCCCAGCTGATCAAAGATGGCGGCGAGAGGACCCTTAAAGAGGCTGTAGTCGGCAAGTGACCAGACCGGAATCCTTGTCAGTTGGTGGAGGTGGCGAGGCAGAAACAGGGTTTCGATCCTGGTAAAATGGTTGGCCACGAAAATGATCGATCCATCGGGGATGTTTTCTTTCCCATGAATATTAATGTTGAGTTTTGAGAGTTGAGAGAGTCCTTTTATGGCAAGGCTTGTGGTCAGGTAGGCGAAATTGTTCATGGATACTCATTCTCCTGAAGAGGGGTTCCTGTTATCTCGAGCCGTGAGAGCCCGGTGAAGCGCCTCCATGAGCTTCTCACCCAGGGAGCTTACCGCAGCCCCCTTGCCCG
>JACKQG010007082.1_pt1 | contig 11477 bp, 7 predicted proteins | sample 8237621 | NCBI WGS metagenome assembly JACKQG01 (sample SAMN15677084, study PRJNA649215) | marine metagenome | biome: marine; feature: Black Sea; material: saline water; isolation source: suspended particulate matter (SPM) from the Black Sea western gyre | collected 2013-06-09/2013-06-10 | depth... | reverse complement strand
TTGATTTTTCAAGCGCAACGAGGTTTTTTATTTTTTTTGATGGTGAATCAAGGTTATCGAGCCCCGTTGACAGGTCGATTGCAAGGCCGGCAACCATTCCCCTTTTGGGACGCACAAACGAATCGCGGGTATCATAGCGGACGGCAGGGGTGGCAACGGCGATGGTTCGGGTTTCGAACTCATCGGGGCCGATCGGCTGCCTGTTGTCGGTGGAAAACTGCCGGCGTTGCTCCAGGCGCAGGCCCAGCCCCGTTAACCACCTCAAGCGCCATTTGCGTGCCAGGGTCAAAGAAGTTCCCGTGGTCCGCGTTCCAAAGTTCTGATTGAATTCCTGGATTTCTTCACCGAAAATATTCCAGTTAGCCGACAGCGGCCAGCCCCATAACTTCGGCTCGGCAATGCCGGTTTCGACCCGGTAGCCGATTTGACTCAATTCTGCGGACAGCCAGACGTCTTTGTTGCGCCCCAAAAAGTTGCGGTCACCGCCGCGGGCCCGGGTATACAGGCCCCTTTCGGTGTCATAGCCTGCGCTCGCTTGCACGTAAAGCGGTTTTTTTTCTTCTACGTCCACCATCAGATGGACAGTTTCAGCTTTTTCCTTAAGTCCGACGGCGCGCACTTTTACCGATTTGAAGATATTCATATTGTTTAGGTTGCGCTGGCCCTCAAGCAGTCGCTGCAGCGAAAATGGTTGGCCGCTTTTTAACATCAGCTCTGTTCGCAACAGGTCCTCGGAAGTCCGAAAAATGCCGTTGAAACGGATGTCGCCTACAAAAACTGCGGGGCCGTCGTCGATGCGGTAGAGAATGTCAACCCGGGATCGATTTGTGTTGTAAGAGACCTTGGGATCGATGGTGATGTAAGGATGGCCTTTTTGCGAGATCAGGGCGGACAAAACATTCTTGTCACTTTGCAGCATATATTCGCGGAACGGCTGTCCGGGCTTCATCTGAATGGCGCTGAGCGCTTCGTTTTCGGTGATCGTCCGGCTACCGATCACCTGAACTCCGGCGACCGTGGTTTGGGCGCCTTCGTCGACAATGATGTCCACACTGACGTTCTTTGCAGTTTGTGCCGGTTCGGTCGTTTGGTTTACTTCCGCGTCCACAAATCCATGTTTTAGATATAATGCTTTGACGGCGTAAAGGTCGGCTTCGAGCGTATCGGGATCCAGGGCGCCGTCGTGGAAAAGCTTTTTGGGCCGGGTCAAAAGCTGTCCGAAAATATCCTTGGCTGCCACGCTCCGATTGCCCTTGATCTGAACGGATGCCACGATCCGACGAGGGCCTTCATCGATGACAAAAGAAATCCGCCGCACCTGAATGCCACCGGCGGCGTCTCTTTTTTCCTCGGTTTTTACCGTAACGTCCGGAAAACCGGCGCTGCGATAGCGGGCGAGGATGTTTTGGACACTGCGCTTGATCCCGAAGTCGTGGGGATTGCCCTCCTTGAATAGAATCAAGTCGCTTCGAAGGGTTCGATCCCAAAAGTGCCGGTTGCCGGCAAAGTCTATTTTGTATAGTTGGCCTTCGCGGATGGTTATGCGGGCGTTGACCTGACCTGTTGCCGGCATTTTTTCAAGGCGATGGTCAATGGCTACATCGGGATAACCGCAGGAGTGATAATGTTCCATCAGGCGTTGAATGTCATTTTTTAAATCCTGATTTCTGAAACGCCCGGAGCTGCCGGGAAGAAGCGCTGCGCGCCAAACGGACAGGCGCCGTTTGAGAGCAAAATCCGAAAAAGCATTATTTCCGTCAATGTCGAGCTGTTTCAGCCGCAAGAAAGAACCTTTGTCAATTTGAACAAAAACACCGACGGTTAAGACGGCAGGATTTTCTTCCACCTGAACAACGATCCGGGGGGATTCAAAACCTTCCCGATGATACAGCGCTGTGATTCGCTGCTGCTGACGCTGCGGGTCGTCTTTTAATGAGAAGACGCTTCCGGGAAATATGGTCATGGCTTGCAGGATGTCTTTTTGGAAGAAAGGAAATTGTCCTTTGATGCGGATGTCCCTGACGCGCCGAAACAATGACAGGGTGAACACCAGTTTTAATTGTTCGCCGTCCGGGATCGAATCTGCATGGATCGTTTCAAACAACTTTGATGCTTTGAGGGCCTCCAAAGCGGCCTGCAGTTTTAGATCCGAAAACTTCTCTTGAGCCCGCACGGCGATCAGGTTGCGGGCCGCTTTCAGCCACGGCTCCTGATTCAGATCCGGCGGTGCGTCAGCCAGGCGTATTACGATTTCGGAAACAATCTGTTCCTGACCGCTGTTCGGGTTGGTGGTTGCCGCCTGTGTGCGGGCAAACGGAATCAGCATCAGCCCTGCATACAGCGCACACGTGACCAGTAGCGGCCACCGTCCCCAGGCGCCGTTTGGGGCCTTACAGCCAGACCGCATCTTCCCGCAATCAGCGTATACCATAACCATACCGGATGTTAAAAGGTTTTCAAAATAACAGCACGTTTTCACTGCCTTGGTGCTACCAAAAATCCATCTGGAACTGAAATTCCCCGCCGAAGAAGCCGCGAATGTCCTGAAAACCGTTGACGACTACATTTTCCAAGAGCTTGTATTCGGCAATGGCGAGCTGAATCATTTGGCCGGCTTTGGCTCCGGCTTCATATTTAACGGTCATGCGGCGGGAAAGCTCTTTGCCCAGGGACAGCTTGACGTTGTCCGATCCGGAGCCGGAGAGTTCGAAAATATCCAGTCCGGTCGCATGTTTGATATCCTCACCAAAGGTGGCGGCGACCATATCGGCTAAAATCCTTTCGGTGGATTGCGACACGCCCTTTTCGTTGCTGATGAGTTCGCGCGATGTTCGGCCGACCAGCAGCAGCGACAGGATGTCATTGTCCTCTTCGGCCGGGTCGGAGCGCAGACTGAATAACAGTTGATCCGGGGTTCCGGAGATGGCTAAAAAAACATCCCACGATCTCACCCGGGTCTGGCTTTCGATATCGACGTTGGGCTCGGTTTTATACGGGTTGGAAAAGTCGACAACGCCTCTGGTAATGTCAAATTTCTTTTTACTGTAGCGCACGAATCCCTTGGTGATGTTGGCCCTGCCTACAATCACCGGCGCTTCAAGGCGGCCGCCCAGGCGCAGATCGGGTTGAATCTCTAATCGGGCCACATTGTTTTCCACCCGGAAAGGGGAGCGCGCATTCAGCGCTACATCGAGGGACATGTTTTTAAGCAGCGGCCGGCTGCTGATTTGCGGTGGTGTCGGCTGGGCGCGTTGTTTCTTTGTTATGGTTTCCAGCAGATTCAGTTTGAAATCTTTGTAATACAGGCCTTCCAGTATGACAACCTCCCCCTGGATGCCGGATTTGTCCGTGGTGCCGGCGATGTTCAGGTCGGCGTCGACGAGGAGATCCATCATTTCGGGTATCCGGACCGGCAGGGTCCGGGCCTTGAAGTCGGCTGATACGGAACGGGGTCGAAAGTTTGCCAGCTCGATACGCCCTGCCAGTTGCAGGCGCCCCGTGTCTAACTGAGCAGTTACATCATCGATTTGAATCTGATTTTGAGTAATATGCAGGCGTCCGCTGAGATTTTGCAGTCTCTGGGTAAGAACGGGTATCGTCAAACCGACTTGCTCCAGACCGATGTCGATGTTTGCTGTCGGAGAAGTCTTTGTTCCGCCGATGCGGGCCTTGACCGCAAGACGGCCGCTGAGATCTGACAGATCTTGTGAAAAAGGGCGCAATACGCTGAGGGGAATCTGTCCGGCAGCCTGAAAATTAAGCGGGCCGCTGTAGCTTGCGTGTCCCTGAAGGTCCAGGAAGCCGTCTTCCAAAAGAACCAGATGCATGCCTTGAATTTGCAGGGTTTGGTCTTTGAAGGTTATATTGGCGCCGGAAGTCCGAAACAGTTGCTTGTCGTAGAAAAACAGCTCCAGGTCCGCAAGATCGGCTGTCCCTGAAATGCGTGCTAAAGCACGGGCATTGCCGGCGGCGTTTAAGGTTCCGGTCAGACGACCCCTAAAATCTTTGCGCCCCAGTAGGCTGAAATAGGGCGCAAGGTCGGTCCGGCGGCAGGCAACGTTCAGCGTGAAGTCTTTTTGCCTGACGTCATAGGTGCCGTCGAAAGTGAAATCCAGGTTTCCGCTGATGCGTGCCAGCATGTTGCGGACATTTACACGCAGTTGAAAATCGTCCAGCGGGGTTTGGTTTAACTTTACGTTTTTTACCGTGAAATTCCCTTCAACCTCCGGATCGTCCAACCGGCCGCGTCCGGTAATCGCAAAAACACACGTTCCTTCCACCATCTGGTGTTGGCGCAGCCAGGCGATACGCGTTAAATCAACGCCTTGTGATGCCAGACGAAGACCAAAGCGTGTGTCATAAGCTATCCACCCCGAACCGCTGATAGTATCTTGCGGTGTCAGGCCGATTTGCAGGGAACTGATTTTTACTTTTTCGTCTTCCAGCAGAAGTTCCAGTGTCGCCGTTGCAATGTTGACGGCGTTGAAAGCTAAGTTTTCTCCGGCAGCGGTGATCATTCCCTGGGGCCGGGTCAGGGGACCCTTGAGCTGCGCTGCCAGCGAAAATTTGCCTTTAAAACGGTTCATGAAATCTTCGATTACCAGGCGGGGGGCATTTATGCGGATATCCACCAACGGATCGGCTAACACGTTGCGGGTGCCCGGCGTGAGAAGCCGCACGGATCCGGTCAGATCGAGTGCCGATGATCGATTTTGAAGGGTCAGCGGATCCATGCGAAGACTACCGTCATGCCAATCAAGACGTGCCGTTAAATTGCCCAGACGATATGCATTGAAAGTCAACGATGAACCTTGCACCGCTGCTTCAAAATAAGGCTTTGATACGGATCCGGACAGGCGGGCGTCGACATGCAGTGCCCCGCCGGCATCAAATATTCCAAGTGGTGACAGGTTATGTTTCAGGTCGGGTGCATCGACTGTCAGGCGAGCGTCAACGGTTTTGCTTTCCAGTTCCAATTGACCTTGGCCCTCGATCCGGATGTTTCCGATGTCGGTACTAAGGGTTTTAATAATGGCCGTTCCTTTTTCCAATGCAATGCGGGCGTGTAAGCGGATGTCGGCGGCGGCTTCTTTGGTTGCCAATGAAAACTTATCCGCCGACAGGTCCAATGAGGACTGGGCCGACAGCATGTTCGGCTGCACGCCGCGCCCCTTAAGATCAAGCGTTGCATTCAGGGTGCCGTTTATTTTGTCGCCGGCAGCGGTCAGTCGGGCCAGATTCATTGCCTGGGATTTGAGTTGCAGCTGATAGGAAACGGCGTCCAGATCCCGATGGGGGGATAAAAAACCCTCGGCAAACGCTGTGGCCAGATCGGCGGTGGCCGTCAGATGCAATGATCCGGATGCCGCCTGAGCCGACAATTCATTGATACGTATGATGCGGTCTTTCAGTTGCATGCCCATTTTAGCGCGGTCGACGCGGAGACCGGCCAGGGATCCGCCGTTGTAATCACCGTGCAAGTTCAGCTGCGGGTTGCCCATGGACCCTCGCACAGTCCCCCCGGCCGTAATCAGACCGCCAAAAGCCTTTTCAAAACCGGCAGCGGATTTGAGTGCTGCCAGATCGACCATTAGATTCAGCGCCAGATCGGCAACCGGCGTTTCGGCCAAGCGGTCGATACGGCCGGTTACGACGATGCTGCCGAGGGATGTACGCAACTCCGCCGTGAGAGGATCGAGCCGGTTGTTGTCAAAGGTGGTCGCAACCTTCAAAAGATCCAGGGTCGTTTTGAATCGGGGGCTTTGAAATTCACCGGAACGGGTGCTCAGTTTCAATTGACCGGTTTTTTTAAGAATATCGGCGTTTGCTTTTAGGTCGATCTCTTTCAGTTCCAGATGAGCCTGTTGTCGGTCGGCGGTAAATTGCAGACGGCCGTTTGAGATTCGAGCCGATTTGACGACTGCGCCAAGAATGCCGGCGGGCAGGGCAGGGCGTGGCGGTGTTTTAACAGGGTCGCTTTTGGGCGGCAAAAGGGCCTGCATGAGATTGAGGCGGCCGGATGTATCCAGGCGGAGCTTGGCCCAGGGATATTCGATCAGCAAATCGGTGACCGCGAGCGTCTGGTGCAGCAGCGCCGTCCATTCTATATCCGCATACAAGCGTGTGCACCCTGCCAATTTTTCACCCGACGGGTTTAAAATCACCGGATTGTGCAGATCAACGCTTCCGGCCAGCAGGGAAAACCGTATGTTTTCCAGGGTTACGGCTCCGGGGATGGCACCGTTGATCCGATCAAGGATCAAGCGCCGGGCATGCCCTGTATTAAGGTAGGCGGCGATTGCTGCGACGATCACAATCACTGACAGCAGGATTGCCGCCGCTATCTTGCCCAAGACCTTAACACGTTTCATATTAAATTCCTTCTTGCTGCATAAACTCCTGCAAATTTAGGATAATATTCTGAAGCCTGCCTATTTTCCAAACCATAACGTCTGGAAAACTTATCCCCCTAGGATGTGAGCCACAGGGCCGTATCGTTGCAATCGTTGATCACCTTTCGGGAAACGTTGCCCATGGTGTAGGCTACTACGCCGGTTACTCCTCGGCGTCCCATGACGATGGTGCCGCAGCCCAAACGACGGGCCGCATCCAAAATGTCGGCGGCGGCACTGCGGCCGCCGCCGACAACGCGGCTTGAGATCTGTGATTCATCCAGTCTTGCAGTGATCAGCATTTCTTTGGCTTTTAGCATATAGGGGGCGATTTCACGTCCGGCAGCACTTTGCCACATGGATTCCAACGCCGAACCGGGATCAACAGCTTCGCTTGAAAAAAATCTCATCAGGTTGCGTTTGGAATAAAACAGTGTGACCGGGCAGTCGGTGCCGGACAGCATGAAGGCGGCATGATCCACGGCCCGCATGGCATTGTCGGAGTTGTCCAGGGCGATCAGAACCGGTTTTGAGTGTACGTTTCCTTTGACCATCCACACAGGGCAGATACGGCTGAGTTCCAGGATCTTGTTGGCCGGTATGGGAACCGGACACGTTGAGGATAGCGAGGAAAACGATTGCGACAAAGAAAAGTTTAATATATTTCATGGATACTGCCCCAGAGGATAACCTATTGGATAGCCAACGCCATCTGTAAAGATGGCGTTGAACATTGGTTCGATTTTAGAATTTTAGCGAATATTTTATAAACTTTCAACTGTTGTTTTGTGTTAGACCCATTGTCGATCCGGCGATGTTAAGCTTCAGCCGGACCTGTCTGTAAATTCAGGTTTTACGCTTTAAACTTTACTTTATGACTCCGTTATTGTACAATCTTTCTTTAAATTGTTTGTACTTTACACTGGAAAGTGAGCCGCTAAAATGAAAAAAATATGCACCATATTGGTATTACTTTTGGTTCTTTTTGCGTCCCAAGCAGGCTTTGGCGAAAAAAACGCGAAGGATATGTTCTATCTCCAGTCTGAAATTCAAACCATTTTATCGGGCTTGTCCGACAATTTGAACCGGTTTGAACATCTTCAGAAACTGTTGGAAAGTACCGGTAAAGAAAATAAAAGTTATGACGAGCATAAAAACATCTGGCTGTCTACAATATTGGCCATACAGGCAATATCATCCATATGTGAATATGAATATGACCTTCTGACCCTTTTTCTGGATCTAAAGGAACACCGGCGGGTTCACTATCTTGATGTGCGGATCAAGAGTTTGGAGACGTCTGCGCAGCAGATGGCCATCATGACCGACCAGATCCGGATCAACCACCGGCTGATGCCGCCGGATTTGGCTGAACTTCACTTATATGAAAAGCTGATAAAAAATATCGATTCATCCATCGATTTGCTGAAAAGCGGCAAAAATTTAATTTTGCAGCTTAAAAAGAAATGAGACCGTCAAACGGGAGAGAAAAAGGGATGCTTTTATAATCATAAAACTCTTTGCAATTCTCCTGCTTGTTGTTGGGAATACATATTTTGTGGGTTCGTAGATAGCTCTGACCACAGCACGACGCAGTCGTGTCCAACACCTTGCTAAAAAAAGAGATTCGTCTGCCAATATGGTACAACTTTTGCAACCCGCACCCGAGCGTTTTTATTCGGTTACCCAAATCGGTATCACGCTCATGTCGTTGGGCCTTGGTGCGATCGGGATTTCTACGATCGCTGTTGTGTTGAAGCCGTTTATTGACTTTGGTGTCTTACTCCTTGCGGATATTGTTCCGCCGTCCAGCGCATATACTGCAGCAAAGATTTCGGTTCAGGTGTTTGCCTTTCTTTTCATCTCGGCCCTCCATATCGTTGGGGGAGAATTGGCCCCCAAAGGCAATAACGCCAAAATTAAATGAAAATCAGGGCGATATCCTAATTTGCAAATCGCCTGACCATATACAAAACGAGGTGTTTATTGAAAACGCTGTCATTGAAGTCCATATTTTTAATTTTGTTCATTTTAACCTGCATCCTGATCCTGCCTGTCGGCGTCTTGTCCGCAGAAAAACAGGTGGTTGGATGGATAGAAAATGTAATTGTTTTTCCAGGAAATTTCGAAATAAAGGCTAAGCTGGACACCGGGGCTAAAAATTCTTCCATGCATGCCGTCCATATTGATGAGTTTAAGCGCAACGGACATGATTGGGTTCGCTTTGAAGTGGTAAACCGGCAAGGGCATACGGAAACTTTTGAAACCAAAGTAATTCGAACGGCCGAAATTAAACGAAAAAATTCAGAATCACAGAAACGGCTGGTTATTCGGCTCGGCGTTTGCCTGGGAACTTTTTATAAAGAAGCAGAAGTCAATTTGGTGAACCGCGGTAACTTTAATTATAAAATGCTGATCGGACGCAGCTTTCTCAAAGAGTCCTTTATTGTAGACTCGGAGCAAACGTTTACCGTTAAGACGAAATGCCAGAGGACACAGAATTAATGAACAATCGACATCTTTATCTGTTGGTCGGCGGTTTAACCTCTGTAGGCCTTGCCCTCTTTTTGTACAAAGCGCTTTTTTTTGATTTTCCGCTGGTACCTGAAACACAATCCAAAGTCTGGAATATTGAAGCCCGGCTGACGTTTACGGCCCGCAATGCGCCGGTTAAAGTTACAATGTTTATCCCGCGCAATTCACGGCGCTTTGCCATTTTAAATGAGAGTTTTACTTCCAGAGGTTACGGGGTCAGCATTGCTGCGGAGAATGGGAAGCGCAGGGCAACTTGGTCTATACGCAAGGCAAATGGTTCGCAAAATCTGTATTATCGTGCTTCCGTCCTGAGGGTCGATAAAAAGGAACAGACAACCCAACCGGCAACGATGGTCCTTGAACATCCGGAATTACAAGGCGCTCATCTGGAGGCCTCCAAGGCGCTGATTTCGGAAGTGCACCAAAAATCAGCAGATACAGACAGCATGGTTATAGGGTTATTGCAGCGGATCAATAACGCTCAACCCGATGAAAATGTTGCACTTCTGTTAGGAAAAACAGCATCGCTGCGCAAAAGAGTCGATTTGGCTGTCCAGTTGTTAGCACTGGCCGGTATTCATGCCCGAACTGTGCACGGTATTCGACTGGAAGGTCAACAGCGAGAAGTGTCCATAATGCACTGGCTGGAAGTATATGATAATGAGAAGTGGGTATCTTACGAGCCCGTAGCGGAAGAACGTGGAATTCCGGAAGACTATCTGGGTTGGTGGCGGGGAATGGAGCCTCTGGTCCAGTCAAAAGGCGCAGAAAGGCTCGATGTCTTGTTCTCAGTTTCCCGTAGCGAGGAAGCGGCAATTCAGTCAGCCATGGAGCGCAGCAGGATTAAAAAACCATTTGTGCTGGAATTTTCACTGTTCAGCCTTCCCCTTCAAACCCAGGCGGTTTATCATGTAATTTTGATAATGCCTGTCGGCGTTTTCCTTTTAGTGATTTTGCGTAACGTCATTGGTCTGAGGACCTTTGGAACCTTCATGCCCGTGCTGATCGCGCTCTCCTTTCGCGAAACCCAATTGTTGTGGGGTGTTTTCCTTTTCACCAGCATTGTTGCGATGGGCCTGTCCATACGTTTGTACCTGGAACAATTGAAATTGCTGGTTGTACCGCGCTTGGCCGCGATTCTTATTATCGTTATTTTTTTGATGGCTGTGTTCAGCATTCTAACCAACAAACTCGGTATGGAACGCGGGCTTTCGGTTGCGCTTTTTCCCATGATCATCATTACCATGACAATTGAAAGAATGTCTGTTGTTTGGGAAGAACTCGGTGCTTATGAAACCCTGAGACTGGGAGCAGGGTCGTTAATCGCCGCGGTAATCGCGTATTGGGTGATGAGTATAAAATATATCGAACATCTGGTGTTTGTGTTTCCTGAATTGCTGCTGGTGATCCTTTCAATAACCTTGCTGCTAGGCCGCTATACAGGATACCGCCTGCTGGAACTGCAACGATTTAAATCTTTGGCTGTGACCAAGTCCGATGTTTAAGCTTAAAGAGAAACTCTCTGAAATCGGTGTGCTCGGCATAAACAGGCGTAACGCCGACTATACTTTGCGATACAATTTGCGCCGATTATATCCACTCGTGGATGACAAACTGCGCACCAAGAAGATTGCTCTGAAAGCCGGCATTGCCGTTCCGGAACTCTACGCGGTTATAGAGACGGAATCGCAGGTCCGTCCATTCCACGACCTGATTCACAGCAAGTCTGATTTTGTTATTAAACCCGCCAGAGGCATGGGAGGCAAAGGAATCCTGGTCATAACGGGACGATCAAAAGACAAGTACCGCAAAGTCGACGGCATGCTGCTGACCCGTGAAGAAATCGACTATCATCTTTACAATATCATCAGCGGCATGTACAGTTTAGGCGGCCAGCCGGACAAGGCTCTGATTGAATACAGGGTTCAGTTCGATCCAATATTCGAAACCATAAGTTACCAGGGAGTGCCGGATATCCGCGTTATTGTATTTTTGAGAGTGCCGGTGATGTCCATGGTACGGCTGCCCACCCGTATGTCCGGCGGTAAAGCCAATCTGCACCAGGGAGCTATTGGCGCAGGCATCGATATGGCTTCAGGTACAACCCTAACAGCGGTTTGGCACAACGATATTGTTCTCGAACATCCGGATACCGGCAACCCGGTTACCGGTGTGAAAATTCCAAACTGGAATAAGCTTTTGACCATTGCTGCACAATGCTCCGAACTCACCGGACTGGGATATATCGGCGCAGATTTGGTATTGGATAAAAACAAAGGGCCTTTGATTCTGGAATTAAACGCTCGTCCGGGACTCAATATCCAGATTGCAAACAACAGTGGTCTTTTATCCCGCTTGAAGATGGTTGAACAGAATCACAAAGGGCTGGTTCAAATTGAAGACAGGGTGGCCTTTTCAAAAGAGCATTTTGGAAAACAGAATTAGCTATTATAAATTTGAATTACCTGTTGTACCCCGACAGAGCTTGCCTAAGGCTTGCAGCGCGAGATGAATTCAAATAGGGATAAGATAATAAACTTATGAATGCCC
>JACKQG010007081.1_pt1 | contig 11477 bp, 11 predicted proteins | sample 8237621 | NCBI WGS metagenome assembly JACKQG01 (sample SAMN15677084, study PRJNA649215) | marine metagenome | biome: marine; feature: Black Sea; material: saline water; isolation source: suspended particulate matter (SPM) from the Black Sea western gyre | collected 2013-06-09/2013-06-10 | depth... | reverse complement strand
CAAAGATTATTTTGATTACACCCCTGATTAGGGCACCATTAACCGGTAGTGTAAACCATCAAACAAACAACCCTAGATGATAATTTGTTTCGACAATTTTGGGGCTGTAAAACTCATTGGGCTTTCCTCGTTAGACTTATAAATTTTACTATTCGTCCCTGAACATTTCTGGAACATAAAGAGCTGATCATGTGCCTTTCATGTGACATGGACAAAGCAGCACTAGATGGGACTAGATGGATTTACCTGATATTACAATGAGTTAGACAAGACAGCCTCGTCACATTAATTTCCCGAAATTCGGACAAAGAAAAACCCGCTAACTCATTGAGTTAACGGGCTTTATTTTGGTTGCGGGGGTAGGATTCGAACCTACGACCTTCAGGTTATGAGGGTGACGATCACTATGCGGTGGACGGAATAGTTTGATCTTACTGTGGGACCAAACGTGGGACTATATGTTTTTAACTAGTAATTTTAATAGTTATTTCAATGTATTATGAAAATAAATTGGCGGAGAGAGAGGGATTCGAACCCTCGGTACTCTTGCGAGTACAACGGTTTTCGAGACCGCCCCATTCAACCACTCTGGCACCTCTCCTGGGGGTCCCGGCCGGGGGTATTTTGGTTCCCGGCGGGAGCGCGCGGAGATTAACCGAACGGCTCTCCCGGGGCAAGGGCCCGGGGCAGGGACAGACCGGCTGAAATATAAGCTTTTCCCCCGTTGATATCCCTCGTTGACATCCCAGCCCGCCGGAGTATAGTGCCGCCTTTCTCGGGCCGGGCCTGTTAGTTCCTGCGCGGGATTTTGTCATTCATGTTTTATGCTTAAGAGGCGGAAAATGTTCGCTGTCATTCGTACCGGTGGAAAACAATACCGGGTTGCTAAGGACGACAAAATCGTCGTCGAAAAACTCGCCGGTGAGCCCGGTGCCGTGGTCGAGCTGTCCGATGTCCTGATGATCGGCGGCGAAGGCAAAGCCCCGACCGTGGGAGCGCCCCTGGTCGACAAGGCCGCCGTGTTCGCCGAAGTGGTGGAACAGTCGCGCGCCGACAAGATTTTGGTATTCAAGAAGCAACGCCGCAAAAACTATCGCCGCACGCGTGGCCATCGCCAGGAACAGACGGTACTGAAGATTGTCGATGTCAGCCCCACCGGCGCCAAGCCGAAAGCGGCAGCAGCCCCGGCGAAGCCAAAAACCGAAAAGCCGAAGCCGAAGTCTGAAGACACCGCGAAAGCGGCTGATAAGAAGACCGAGAAAAAGGCCGAGATTAAAACAAAGACCGAGGCTAAAAAGCCCGTGGCCAAGAAGCCCGCGGCCAAGAAGCCCGCAGCGAAAAAGCCCGCCGCCAAGAAACCGGCGGCCAAGGGCAAGTCGAAGGAGTAGAGCGAGATGGCACATAAAAAAGCAGGTGGTAGTTCACGCAACGGCCGCGATACAGCGGGCCGGCGTCTGGGCGTCAAGAAGTTCGGCGGCGAGGCCGTCATTCCGGGCAACATCATCATCCGCCAGCGCGGCACCAAGTACCATCCGGGCGAAAACGTCGGCATCGGCAAGGACCACACCATCTTCGCCACCGAAGGCGGCAACGTGAAGTTTCACCACAAGGCCAAAGGACGGGTGTTCGTTGCGGTGGAGCCGGCGAATTGAAGATAGGCTGAAGCCATTCGATTGCGCGCCTGAGCGTGCACCTCAAGGGGAATGGCCAGCCGTTCCCCTTTTTTGTTGGGCTCCTTTTTTATTGGGGAATTCTTAAACGCCCGTTACACCTTCTTTCTTCATTGTTATAGGTGAAAAAAAGTACACTGAACAAAGCAGTACGGACTTTTTTTCAAGTTGGACCCATGAAGTTCCTCGACGAGACGAAAATCTTTATCAAAAGCGGCGACGGCGGCGCGGGCTGCGTCAGCTTCCGCCGTGAAAAGAACGTCCCCTTCGGCGGGCCCGACGGCGGCAACGGCGGTCGCGGCGGCGATGTCGTGATCGAAGGCTCCGATTCGCTCAATACCCTGATCGATTTTCGTTATAAACAGCACATCAAGGCCAGCCGCGGCGGCCACGGCATGGGCAAGAACCGTTCCGGCCCCAAGGGCGACAGTGTCACCGTCAAGATTCCCGTCGGCACCCAGATCCTGGATGAGGACAAGGAGACCCTGCTTGCCGATATCACCGAACCCGGCCAACAGATCGTCATCCTGCGCGGCGGCGACGGCGGCTTCGGCAACGCGCATTTCAAAACCTCGACCAACCAGGCGCCGCGCCGCGCCGACGACGGCCATCCCGGGTCTGAGCGCTGGCTGTGGCTCAGGCTCAAACTGATCGCCGACGTCGGGCTGGTCGGTCTGCCCAATGCGGGCAAGTCGACCCTGTTGGCGGCGGTCAGCCGGGCGCATCCGAAGATCGGCGATTATCCGTTCACCACGCTGCACCCCAACCTTGGCGTCGTCTATGTGCGCGGCAACGAATTCGTCATGGCCGATATTCCCGGCCTGATCGAAGGCGCCAGCGAAGGCGCCGGGCTGGGCACGCGGTTCCTCGGCCACGTCGAACGTTGCCGGGTGCTGTTGCATCTGGTCGACGGGACGCAAGACGACGTCGCCGAAGCCTACCGCGTGGTGCGCCACGAAGTCGAAGCCTACGGCGGCGGCCTTGGCGAAAAACGGGAACTCGTTGCGCTGACCAAGGCGGACGCCATGACGGACGAGGACATGGAAGAAAAACGCCAGCAACTGGCCGACGCCTGTGGGCGCGACGTAGCGGTGATTTCTGGCGTCTCCGGCGACGGCCTGACGCCGCTGCTGGATCGGGTTCTGGTCCAGATCGAGGAAGAAACCGCACCCGAAGAGGTGCATGAGGCGTACGCGCCATGACCAGAAAAATCGAAAGCGGACGGCGCATCGTCATCAAGATCGGCTCGGCGCTTCTGGCCGACCAGGAACACGGCACGGTGCATCGCAAATGGCTCGACGCGCTGGCCGAAGACGTCGCCGCCTGCCGCGAGCGCGGCCAGGAAGTGTTGTTGGTCTCGTCAGGCGCCATCGCCATCGGACGCCGGCGTTTGGGACTTCCCCACGGGGTTTTGAAGCTTGACGACAACCAGGCCGCCGCCGCCGCCGGCATGGTGCGCCTGGCGCATGCTTATGAAGAGGTTTTGGGCGCTTTCGATATCGCCGTCGGCCAGGTTTTGCTGACACTGGACGACACCGAAAACCGGCGGCGCTACATCAACGCCCGTAACACGCTGGAAGCTTTGCTGAAACTGGGTGCGGTACCGCTGATTAACGAAAACGACACCGTGGCGACGGACGAAATCCGCTTCGGCGACAACGACCGCTTGGCCGCCCGCGTCGCCGCCATGACCAGCGCCGACACGCTGGTGCTGCTGTCGGACATCGACGGCCTTTATACCGCCGACCCGCGCACCGACGCCGACGCCGTCATCATTCCGGAAGTGACGGAAATCACGCCCGAAATCGAAGCCATGGCCGGGGCTGCGCCCATCGGCGACAGCAAGGGCGGCATGGTGACCAAGCTGGCTGCCGCCAAGGTGTGTCTCGCCAACGGCTGTCGCATGGTGATCATGGACGGCAACGAACCGTATCCCCTGAAACGTCTTCAGGACGGCGCCACGGCGACTTGGTTCCTGCCTTCGGCGACGCCGAAAACCGCGCGCAAGCGCTGGATCGCGGGCACGCTTAGCGCGGCGGGATCGGTGCTCCTGGATGCCGGCGCCGAAAAAGCGCTGAAAACAGGAAAAAGCCTGCTGCCCGCAGGGGTCGTCGCCATCGAAGGCGATTTCCAGCGCGGCGATGCGGTGGCCGTAAAAAGCACGGACGGGCGTGAACTGGGCCGTGGCCTGATCGCCTACGGCGCGGAGGACGCGCGCCGCATCATGGGCTACAAAACCAGTGAAATCGAAGGCCGTCTCGGCTACCGTGGCCGGGACGTCATGATCCACCGCGACGACCTTGTGCTGGATTGAGGATTTGGTCATGGATGCAATGGACACGACGAACATTCCGGACCTGATGCAGGGCATTGGCGAAGCCGCCAGGGACGCCGCGCGCACGCTTGCCAATGCCTCCACCGAGGCCAAGAATACCGCGTTGCGGAAAAGCGCCGCCAGCCTGCGCGTCCGCAAGGACGAGATTCTCGTCGCCAACGCCAAGGATATGGCCGCCGGCAGGGACAAGGGGCTGAGCGCGGCGATGCTGGACCGCCTGGAACTCAACGACGAGCGCATCGAGGGCATGGCGGTGAGTTTGGAACAGGTCGCCGACCTGGCCGATCCCGTCGGTACCCTTCTGGAAGAAAAAGAACGCCCCAACGGATTGCTGATCCAGCGCGTGCGGGTGCCGCTGGGTGTCATTGGCGTGATTTACGAATCCCGGCCCAACGTCACCGCCGACGCCGGCAGCCTGTGTCTGAAGGCGGGCAACGCGGCGATTTTGCGTGGCGGCTCTGAAAGCTTTTATTCGTCGCGCGCCATCATGGATTGCCTGGCGGACGGGCTGGAGGCGGCGAGCCTGCCCGAAGCCGCGATCCAGCTTGTGCCGACCACCGACCGCGCAGCGGTCGGTGAAATGCTGACCATGACGGATTCTATCGACGTCATCGTGCCGCGCGGCGGCAAGTCGCTGATCGAACGCATTGCGGCGGAAAGCCGGGTGCCCCTGTTCAAGCATCTGGAAGGCAATTGCCATTCCTACGTCCACGCCGGCGCCGACCCGGAAATGGCGCGTGCTGTCGTGCTCAATGCCAAGATGCGGCGCACCGGTATCTGCGGCGCGACGGAAACCCTGCTGATCGACCGGGATGCCGTTGGCGCCATGCTGGGGCCCATCGTCGGCGACCTGATCGACGCCGGCTGCGAGGTCCGGGGCGACGATGACGCCCAGGCCGCCGATGATAGGGTCAAACCGGCCACGGAAACGGACTGGGACACCGAATATCTGGATTCCATCATCGCCGTGAAGGTGGTGAACGGCCTCGACGACGCGATTGACCATATCGGCCGCCACGGGTCCGATCACACGGACTGCATCATCACCGAAAACGACGCGGCGGCGGACGAATTCATCAAAAAGGTCGACAGCGCCATCGTTCTGGTCAACGCCTCGACCCAGTTCGCCGACGGCGGCGAATTCGGCATGGGTGCGGAAATCGGCATTTCCACCGGCAAACTGCACGCCCGCGGCCCCGTCGGCGTTGAGCAATTGACCAGTTCCAAATACGTGGTCCGGGGCCGCGGCCAGACCCGTCCTTGATGAGCCTTGATGACCGAATGCGTAAGTTCCCATGCCGGTACTGATTAAGCGGCCCTCCCCGGTTTCCGGGCGACGACCCCGCGTCGGTTTGCTCGGCGGGTCGTTCAATCCTGCCCACGGCGGCCATCGCCATATCAGCCGCCTGGCGCTGGAACGCCTGGGCCTGGACGAGGTGTGGTGGCTGGTGTCGCCGCAGAATCCGTTAAAACCGGTTAAGGGTATGGCGCCGTTGGCGGACCGCTTGGCCAGTGCGCGGGCGATGGCGCGGGGCCGCAATATGTGGGCGACCGACATCGAGCACGCGCTCGGCACCAACTATACCGCCGACACCTTGAAGGCCTTGAAAAGCCGCTTTCCCAACACTCGGTTCGTCTGGATCATGGGCGCCGACAACCTGATTGACATTGATCGCTGGAACGACTGGACGGCGATCTTCGAGACCGTACCCGTTGCGGTTTTTGCTCGTCCCGCTTATTCTTTTAAGGCGCTGACATCGACGGCGGCAAAGCGGTTTGCGGGACGCCGCATCCACGAACAGCAGTCCGCCGAACTTGTCAGCCGAGCACCGCCGGCCTGGGTGTTTTTACACATACCCTTGAGTTCCGCCTCGGCGACTAAGATCCGGGACGGTTTTGGCGGATAAAGTATTTGTGCAACCAAAAAATAGGAGACCAACCATACCCAAGAAGAAAAAGATGCCATCGGCAGTAGCGGAGCTGCTTCAGCTGGTGGAAACATCTCTTGACGATGACAAGGCCGAAAACGTTGTCGTCATTGATCTCGCCGGCAAGACGGAAATCGCCGATTTCATGGTCATTGCCAACGGCGGCTCGAATCGCCAAGTCGGGGCCATGGCCGACCACCTCCAACGGAAAATGAAAGCCATCGGAATCAAGGGCATCCGGGCCGAAGGCCTGGACAATTGCGATTGGGTGCTGATCGACGCCGGTGACATCATCGTCCACCTGTTCCGCCCGGAAGTACGGGATTTTTATAATCTGGATAAGATGTGGATAGGACCCGCACCGAAACCCGCATCGGAACCCGGGCCGGAATCGGGCCGTGAGTCCACTTCGGGCGCGATGGCTTGAAGGACCGGCGATGCGGTTGATTATCGCCGCGGCCGGGCGTTGGAAATCTGGGGGAAAGTCCGCGCCGGAACGTACCTTGTTTGAACATTACGCCGGGCGCATCACCTTTGCCCTGGAACTCAGGGAAATCGAGGAAAGAAAAAAACTAAACCCGGCGCAGCTGATAAAGCGCGAGGCGGAACTGCTGCTGGGCCAGGTTCCGGACGGCGCGGTCATCGTGGCGCTGGATGAAACCGGCAAGGCGCTGAAAAGTACGGACTTTGCAAAAAACCTGGGAACCTGGCGCGACGAAGGGGTGCGTGACGTGGCGTTCGTCATCGGCGGCGCGGACGGCCTGGATGAAGCGGTCAAAAAACGCGCCCGGCTGGTGCTGTCGTTCGGAACCATGACCTGGCCGCATCTGCTGGTCCGCGGCATGCTGGCCGAACAGATTTACCGCGCCCAGTGCATCCTTGCCGGCCATCCCTACCATCGGGAGTGAAAAATATCCCCGTTAACCCCCCACTAACGCTCATTGACCTATCGTATTTCCCTTCTAAAACCTTATATTTGTGCAATGTCTGAATCTGAAAGCCAGAAACCCGCTCCCCGTAGCCCCCGCCCGGTCGTGCTCTGCATCCTGGACGGTTGGGGCGTGCGCGAGGAAACCGATCACAACGCCATCGCCTTGGGTCAAACACCCAACTGGGATCGATTGGCGGCAACGGTTCCAACCGCCCATCTGGATGCTAGCGCCAAAGAGGTCGGCTTGCCGGAAGGCCAGATGGGCAACTCGGAAGTCGGGCATATGAACCTGGGCGCGGGGCGCATTGTCATGCAGGACCTGCCCCGCATCGACGCCGCCATCCAGTCCGGCGAACTGGCCGACAACCCGGAGCTGGCGACATTCATCGAAACTCTGAAAGCCAGCGGCGGAACGTGTCACCTGATGGGGTTACTGTCGCCGGGCGGTGTGCATTCGCACCACGATCACATGGCCATGCTGGCTTCCGTCATCGCCGGCGCCGGGGTGCCGGTGGCCCTGCATGCCTTTCTCGACGGCCGCGACACGCCGCCCAAGATTGCCAAGGACTATATGGCGGAACTGACCAAGGCGACGGGCTGGGAAGACTGGTCCGAACACTTCCGCATCGCCACCGTGGGCGGGCGCTATTACGCCATGGACCGGGATAACCGCTGGGAACGGGTGGAAAAAGCCTGGCATTGTCTGGTCGAGGGGACGGGTGCGCAGGCCGATGATCCCATCAAGGCCATCGAGGACGCCTATGCGGCGGGCCTGACGGATGAATTTATGTTGCCGACGGTGATCGGCGATTACGACGGCATGCAGGACGGCGACGGCCTCTTGATGGCGAATTTCCGTGCCGACCGGGCGCGCCAGTTACTGAGCGCCCTGGCGGACCCCGCTTTCGACGGGTTCCCGCGCCCCCGGGTGCCGGAATTCCCGGCCCGGCTGGGCATGGTGGAATATTCCCGCCATTTGAACGAATTCTTTGCCTCGCTGTTTCCGACTGAACGTCCGGACCAGACCCTGGGCCAGATTGTCTCCGGCGCGGGCCTCAAACAGCTACGAATCGCTGAGACGGAAAAATATGCCCACGTGACGTTTTTCCTCAACGGCGGACAGGAACAGGAATTCCCGGGAGAAGAAAGAATCCTGGTGCCATCGCCCAAGGTGGCGACCTATGATTTACAGCCGGAAATGTCGGCGCCGGAAGTCACCGACAACTTGGTCCGGGTTATCGGCGAGGATACGTTCGACCTCATCGTCGTCAATTTCGCCAACGGCGACATGGTTGGCCATACCGGCAGTCTTGAGGCCGCCATCAAGGCCGCAGAATGCATCGATGCCTGTTTGGGCCGCCTTGAGCAGGCCGTTTCCGAAGCCGGTGGGGTTCTGCTGGTAACCGCCGATCATGGCAACTGCGAACGCATGCTGGCCGCTGACGGCGGACAACCGCACACCCAGCACACCTTGAACGCGGTGCCTTTTTTGATGGTCAATGCACCCAGCGGCATAACGGCGCTTCGGGACGGGCGGCTGTCGGACGTGGCGCCGACGGTGCTGCAACTGATGGGGCTGAAGCAACCAGACGTTATGACCGGCCGGACATTGATTGAGCCGGGGATTGAGCCGGGTATCGAGCCGGTGGAGGGATGATGCGCGGTCTCCTGGCCATGGGCGTCCTGTTGGCCGCCTTGTCTTTACCCGGCTTTTCGTCGACCGCTTGGGCGGCGGCGGAAAAAACTGTGAAAAGCGGTAAAACCGGGAAACGGCTGGATAACGTCAACCGCGCCCTCGGCAAGGCCCGGGAAAAAGCCGGGCGGTTGAAGGAAAAAGCCGACGTAATCGAACAGGACCTGGCCCGCTTGCGGCGCGATATGGTGGCCGCCGCCAAGATCATTCAGGCCCAGGAAGCCAGAGCATCCGGGCTGTTAAAGGCGCTTGAGACCCTGAAACGGGAAGAGGCCGGAATGAAGGCCGTGTTGGCGTCCAGCCGGGGCCAAATGGCCAGCGTCCTGGTCGCCTTGCAGCGGGTCGCGCGCTATCCGCCGGAAGCCCTGATGATGCAGCCTGTGTCGCCTGCCGATACGGTGCGCAGCGCTATTCTTCTGCGCGCCGCGGTGCCCGAAATCAAGCGCCGCGCCTTCCGGCTGCGCGAGGATATGGAAAGCCTCGGCCAAGCGCGCCGGGAGATGTCGGAGAAACAGACACAGCTTGCCGCCGTGGTCGATGGCCTTGATGCAGAGCGCAAGCGCCTGGCGGTCCTGTTCGGGCAGAAAACGGCCCTCAAGCACCGTACCCTGGCCGAGCGCCGGACCGAGGCCAGGCGCGTCAAATCGCTCGCCGGCGAGGCCGCGACACTCAGGGACTTGCTGAACAGACTGAACAAGGCCCGCCCTAAAAGGATAACGAAAGCAGCGCCGGGGACAGCAAAACCACCGCTATCTACTGTCAAACCCCGCCAAAAAGAGGCCATGGCCGCGGCTGAGCCATCAGGAAATGTTTCGGTTACGGTGACCGGACTTCCGGCGGGTCTGACCGGGGCGCCGATTTCGTCGCAGCGGGGAAAACTTCCCTCTCCGGTGATCGGGCGCATCGTCGGGCGATTCGGCCAAACCCTTGGAACCGGCCTCAACCGCAAGGGCATGAAGCTTGAAACCACTTCCGGCGCGCAGGTCGTAGCGCCTTATGAGGGGCGGGTTGTCTATGCCGGAACGTTCCGGGGGTACGGGGAACTCTTGATCATCGAACACGGCGAGGGATATCATAGCCTCCTGTCCGGTCTGGCCCGGATCGACAGCACCATGGGGCAATGGGTTGTTTCCGGCGAACCGGTTGGCGTCATGGGACGTTCCAAACGCCGGAACCCGGTTCTTTATGTCGAACTCAGGCGCAACGGCCAACCGATAAACCCGTTACCGTGGCTGTCCGCGAAAAGATAAGGTAAGCGAATGAAATTCCGTATTGTCATGGCTTCGGCCATCGTTGCGTTGCTGGTCTCCCCCCTGGTGTCTGGGCTGGCGCTGTCCAAGGAAGACAAAAAGAACAGTGCCGATACCTACCGGCTGCTTAATCTGTTTGGCGACGTTTTCGAACGTGTGCGCTCCGATTACGTGGAAGCGCCGACCGATGAGGAAATGATCGAAGCTGCCATCAGCGGCATGTTGACGTCGCTGGACCCCCATTCCAGCTATATGAACGCGAAAAGCTTCCGCGACATGCAGGTCAACACGCGTGGCGAATTCGGCGGCTTAGGGATTCAGGTCACCATGGAAAAGGGGTTCGTCAAGGTGATCTCGCCGATTGACGACACGCCCGCCTTTCGCGCCGGGATCAAGCCGCTGGACTTTATCACCCATCTGGACGGCAAGACCATTCAGGGGCTGACGTTGAACCAGGCCGTCGACAAGATGCGTGGCAAGATTGGCAGCGATATCAAACTGACCATCCGCCGCGAAGGGAAAGAGGCCTTCGATGTCACCATCACGCGGGCCGTCATCAAGATTACGTCGGTGCGCTCGCGCGTCGAGAAAAAGATCGGCTACCTGCGCATTACCCAATTCAACGAACAGACCGATAAGGGGCTGAAAAAGGAAGTCGCCAAGCTTAAAAAAGAGATCGGTCCCGAAATCAAGGGATACGTCCTCGATCTGCGCAACAATCCGGGCGGATTGTTGGATCAGGCCATTTCCGTGTCCAACGCCTTTCTGGAAAAGGGGGAAATCGTTTCCACCCGATCCCGGCGGGCGGAAGATACGCAACGCTTTAACGCGCGGCCCGGTGATCTGGCTGACGGCCTGCCGCTGGTTGTGCTGATCAACGGCGGTTCCGCGTCTGCGTCTGAAATCGTCGCCGGCGCGCTGCAGGACCATCGCCGCGCCGTCATCATGGGTACCAAGTCCTTCGGCAAGGGGTCCGTGCAAACGATCATGCCGCTGCCCGGACACGGTGCCATGCGCCTGACGACGGCACGCTATTTCACGCCGTCTGGCCGCTCCATTCAGGCCAAGGGGATTGATCCCGACATCGAAGTCCAACAGGCGCGCATCGAAACCCTGGATGCGCCGAACCGCCGCTTCGAAGCGGATCTTCGCAATGCCCTGGAAAACGGTGATGATAAGGACGGCAAACCGGGCGACGGAAAGCCTGGAAAGGGAAAGCCGGGGGCCGGAACCCCGGACGCTAAGAAAAAGGACGGCGACAAGGATGGCAAGGGGGACGCCAAGAAGGAGAAGCCTCAGGATTACCAACTGGCGCGTGCGCTCGATCTGTTGCGCGGCGTTTCCCTCTTTACCAGTAAGGCGGTAACAACGAATTAAATAGTTTCCGTGCCCCTTGGGAGGATAAAAAGAAAGCCATTGGGGTAATATCTTGAAAATTCCGAAACTGCCAAAGCTTCCAAAGCTTCCAAAGCTCCCCAAAATGGCCGGGCTTTCGGGTCTTGGGAAGCTGTTTAAGAAGAAAAATACCGACGACGAATTCGATGAAGATTTCGATTTCGACGACGATATTGATGATGCGCCCAGTAGCGCTTCCAGTGACGCGCCTGATACAAGCGCCGCTCCGGAGGCCGCTCAGGAGGCTACCCCCGATGGTGCCGAGGAAGGCGCTG
>JACKQG010007080.1_pt1 | contig 11478 bp, 8 predicted proteins | sample 8237621 | NCBI WGS metagenome assembly JACKQG01 (sample SAMN15677084, study PRJNA649215) | marine metagenome | biome: marine; feature: Black Sea; material: saline water; isolation source: suspended particulate matter (SPM) from the Black Sea western gyre | collected 2013-06-09/2013-06-10 | depth... | reverse complement strand
TGGGCGGTGCCTGAGCCGGCGCCGGTTTCGGCTTCGGCTGGGGCTTGGCCTCCGGTTTTGGCGCCGCCACCTTGGGCGGCAGCGGCTTGTCGACACGCAATTCGCCGGCTCCCAGCGTGTGAGTGATGGGTTCTTCGTTCTGCATGATCACCGCCCGGCAGACCAGCGATTTGTAGGTTGCGGGACGCGCTTTTTCTTCCACCTTGATGGGAAAGACGATCTGCGTGGTCTCTTTCGTGATCTTTACCGGTTCCGGTTTGGTGGAGGTATTGGCCGGCAGCCCCAGTAGCCGGACTTCGGCTTCGCCATCGAAGGGGATCTTGTTCTCGATGTTGACCACCAATTCGGTCTCCTGGCCCAGTTCCGCGGCCGTTTTCTCGAACGCGAAGCCGAAGAACGAATCCGAGATTGTCAAATCGGCCATTTGAGTTGCCGCCTCGACACGCCCACCGCCTACGTTCGTACTGCCGGTGACGATGATCGGCCAAGTGCCAATGGCGGCGTTCCCGTTGGCTGTCAGTGGAATCACGGCTTCGTTCTTGTCGGCGGGAATGGAGATCGAACCCGATGAACCGATGCCGGGCGGGTTGTACAACAACCGGATGGCGATTGCTTGATTGAAGCCCTCTTTGCGCTTCGCGACAACCTTGAGTTCCTTTGAGCCTTGCCGGGCAACCGGAGCCTTGGGTTGGACAATGTCCAACTGGAACGGCAGTTCTTCCGTGACAACCGCCGCCATGCGGTCTGCATCGTGGCCCCATACATCGCGGTTGTTTTGGCCCCGGACCAGCATGGTCCGCTGATTCAGATGTCCCACAATACTCAGATTCTTGTCAACCGGCCGTCCCACGACGTCGGTCAACGTTCCACCGACCGGCGCGTCCGCGGCGGCACTGAACAAGACGGGAATGGTCGTTCGATTCGCCGGCATCGTCAAGGTTTGCATTGAACTGCCTTCGGGAAGTCCTTCGACCGAAACGTCCAATTCTCCGCCCCAGTTGGCTCGTGCCGCGTTAATCATCAACGCCATTCGATTTCCACGCGCTACAGATAGCGTAGTCGATACATACCGTTCGCGCTCAGGCAGCGTTATGGTCAAGGATTGTTTGACCGGCGCGATTTCGACGCGATATGCGTAGTCCGGCCCACCTGCGCGCAGGTGATCGTAGATCTCGACAGTGTATTCTTCGTCGGCCGGTGCAGTGAACAAATAATAGCTATCCGGCCCGCCGGAGTCGTCGTTGCTGCCGACACCGGCGCCATTGGCTCGCCGTACGACCAGCACTGAATCCAAGGGCGACCGGAGAACGTTTCGAGCGTACACGCGAATGTCAAACCGCTGCCCTTTCTTGGCGGCGAACTTGAAGTGGTCAGTGTCCCCAGGCTTCTCGATCACGCCGTTCAGCGCGCCAGGGGCACTCGCGGGGCTGGCTTGGTCGCGAGCGTCGTTGGGCTCGACCTCGATTGCGTTCGCAAGGTCGGCGACACGTATCACGTTCGGCGATGGGGCGATGCCGGTTTGGTCCTGGGCAAACAGGTCATGCTCAAGGGTCTCCAGACTGGGCAAGGTGACCTGTTCCGTCCATTCGACGGCCGCGTCGCCGATCCATCGAACCGTCAGCGTCTCGCCGGGCCTGCCGCCCGCCGGCAGCACGGCCGTGGGTCGTGGAAATCGCCCGACATGGAGTCGATACTTGCATGACCCGTTGCCGCCATACGCGCTTTCGCGTACCTGTACGATATAGTTGCCATCCTTCGGGGCCACAACGGCGCACAAACAGTCCTGCCGCAATAAGGCGGCATCGTCGCTTCGGGCCAGCTCGAATCGTTCGGAATTCAGAATCGCTAGGTATGGATCGAAGAAGGTGTAACCCAAACGAATACCTTCTAACTCTGCGACGATCCGATCGCCTTTCTTGGCCTCGACGATAAAGTGATCCACGTCCTCAGACTGAACGACTCCGCTGACCGTCGAGCCGAATGGCACGCTTTGGGGCGCATCGAAATCGTTGTTTGGTTCCTTCTCGGCAACCTCGGGCAAAGATCCAACGGTGAACGTGCGTAGGTTGCTGACTCCACTCGCGGTACGCAAACGAACGGCGTGAATGCCAATGCGGCATTCGGGGGCAAGGGCCAACTTGGCTTTCACCAAATTGTCGCGCTCGGCCTTCAATTCCACCACCTTGATGCCCGGTGAATAGAACATGAACTCCTGGGCGTCAGTCAGTCGAGCCCCCGTGAAGCTGGCTTCGACCTCGGTTCCGCGCTGAAACCCGTATGGCGTCACGCCGCTCAACGAGGGGGCCGACGCGTAGACGCTCGCCGGACAAATGACAGGGGACAGAATCAATAGTGCAATGTGCAATTGGTGACGGCTCATAGAAACCTCGCCAGGGATGCGGTTGGCGTTAGTGAACAAGGAATGTTGCAGAGAACGCCGTCCGTGGCGTTCCCAACATTTGCTATGCGGCGTATATCACAATCAGGGAAGAGCCGAGAGCCCCGTTTCACTTAGGACTACGCAACTCTCAGGCTCCCTGTGGAAAGCGAAGCGTCTAAGCGACCAATGGCTTGACAACCTTGCCACCCTTGACGATCTCGATAGGGCGACCTCCGGGTGCCATCAATTCCTTGTCGGCGATGATGCCCAACTGGTGATACATTGTGGTTCCCAGGTCGGCTGGACCCACGGCGTCCAGGTCGGGCTCCGACGCGGTTGCGTTCGAAGTGCCATGGATCGTGCCACCTGCAATACCACCGCCGGCCAACATCACGCTGAACACCTTTGGCCAGTGATCGCGGCCGGCATTCTGGTTGATCTTGGGCGTACGACCAAATTCACTGGAAACCATGACCAGAGTGCGTTCGAGCAAACCACGCTGTTCCAGGTCCAGCAGCAGCGTCGCCAATGCCTGGTCCAAGGGTGGCATCTGACGTTTCATACCGGGCGTCACAGCGGTGTGCATGTCCCAACCGCCGTAGGTCAAAGTCACCATTCGCACGCCGGCTTCCACCAGGCGACGAGCCATGATCATGCGTTGGCCGGCCTGGTTTCGTCCGTAGCGGTCTCGGAGTTTGGCGTCCTCCTTCTCGATGTCGAACGCTTCGCGGGCCTTCTGCGAACTGATCACGCTGTAGGCCCGTTCATAAAAGGTGTTCATCGCGCCCACGTTGTCCGATTTGTCCTTCTCGGCAAAGTAATCGTTGACGGCTTCCAAAGCGGAACGACGGCGAGCGAAGCGATCGTCCGTTACCCCACCGGGCAGGTTCAGGTCGCGGACCTTGAATCCGCCAGATGCCGGGTCCGCCCCAAGGCTGAAGGCCGCGTACGACGAACTCAGGTACCCAGGGCCCGCGTAGATGTTCGGCTGATTGGGAATGCAAACGTAAGGCGGCAGACTGTGCCTCGGCCCGTACTCGTGACTGATCACGCTGCCAAAGCTCGGGTACTGCAGCGCGGGGCTGGGCTTGTAGCCCGTAAACATGTTGTGCGTGCCGCGTTCGTGCGCCGCCTCGCCGTGCGTCATCGAGCGGATGATCGCAAAGCGATCGGCAATCTTGGCCAATTGTGGGATCGTCTCGCTGACGACCTCCCCCGTGTTTGTCTTGATCGTTCCCATTTCGCCGCGATATTCGATCGGCGAATACGGTTTCGGATCGAATGACTCTTGGTGAGCCATTCCGCCGGGCAGAAAAACATGAATGACGCTGTCGGCTTTGGCCGGTATGAAGTCGTAGTTCTTCAACTCGGCTTTCGCCTGCCTCAATTGGAGCAAACCTGCAAGGTTCAGCCCCAATCCCCCAACTGCACCAACGGTCAGAAACCCTCGGCGGCTGAGTGGATTACCCTGGCACTTCATAGAGAATTCTCCGTGCTGAAGTGAAGTGAAGGCTGCTGCCAGAGTGCTGACAACAACTTCGAACGCCTGTTAGAATTCAAAAGCGATGGTCGCGTTGTATCCTGGTTCAGGTGTCTTGCGGATTCTCTTAGGCCGTCAGGGCAGGCAGGATCTTCGAGTGCTTCGGCCGATCGAGTTTCAACTTGATCAACTTGGGAGCATCAACCGTGTGGATGAAGGATTCATAACACATCAACTTATGCTGATATTGTGATTCGATAATATAAGTGTCAACGAGCCGCCGCCGGATATCCGACGAATTCTCCTGGGCGTAACTCCATGGTATTTATACCTTTAGGTTGACAGGTCGCGGCCCGGCCTCGCGCGCTGGTGGCGAGCCGTGAAAGGAGCTGATTGTGGCTACGGGCGGTGAGAGCAGAGCAGTTGTACTTATAAGTGGTGGCTTGGACTCCTCAACCTGTGTGGCAATTGCAGAGCGCGAAGGGTTCGGGGTCTACGGGATTAGCTTCCGCTACGGGCAGCGTCACGGGACGGAAATCGCCGCGGCGGAGCGCGTCGCAGAGACGATGGGCGTGCGAGAGCACATCGTCGTTGAAATAGACCTCCAGCAATTCGGCGGATCGGCGCTGACCGATGCCATCGACGTGCCAAAGAAACGTTCTGTGGAGGAGATGGGGGACGACATCCCGGTCACCTACGTGCCGGCCCGCAACACCGTGTTTCTTTCTTTGGCCTTGGCGTGGGCCGAGACGTTGGATGCCGGCGACATCTTCATCGGAGTGAACGCATTGGACTACAGCGGCTATCCCGACTGCCGGCCCGAGTATATTGAAGCATTCGAGCGAATGGCCAACCTGGCCACCAAGGCGGCCGTCGAGGGCAAGCAGCCGGTCAAGATCCACGCGCCGCTAATCAACTTGACGAAGGCACAGATCATCCGACGAGGCCTGGACTTGGGCGTTGACTACGCATTAACGACCAGTTGCTACGATCCATCGCCTGACGGTGCCGCATGTGGCGAGTGCGACGCGTGCCTGCTGAGGCTACGCGGTTTTGCGGAGAACGGTCTCGAAGACCCCGCGCGATACATAGGCGGCTAGATCTCGGGGCTCACGTCCGGTTCGGGGCTCTTCGAATTGAATCCGGCACGCCCCCGGCAGTTGTCGCAGATCTCGTTTTCCGTGATGACCTTGTCCATGAACACATCGTGTTCCTCGGTCGGAATTTCAGGAAAAAGCTGGCACTCGAAAGCCAACGCCACCAGCGGCGTATCGAGGCGAGCGTCTCGCAGCAGTCTGTCGTAGTAACCCCTGCCGTGGCCCAAACGACCGCCTCGGCGGTCGAATGCAACGCCCGGTACTAGAATCAGGTCTAGCTCTGTCGCGTTGACCTTCTTTTCAGGTAGGGCGCGCAGCCGGTCGCATGGCTCCAAGATTCCAAACGTTCTGATTTCCAGTTCGTCCATCGCCTCCAGGTGGAATAGCCCCAGGTCATCTCCGGCACAGTACGGCACAACGATCCGTTTCCCGCTGTCCAAAGCCGCCTCGAGCGCTGAACGAGTGCGCACTTCGCTTCGCACATCGACATAGAACATCACCGTTTCAGCGTGCTGATACTCGGGCAGGGCCATCAACCGCGCCATGATCCGATGGCTCAATGAATCCTTGTCTTCTTGCGATTGACGCTTGGCGAAGGCCATCTGTCGAAATCGCTGTTTCCGTTGTCGCAGTTCGTGTGTTGCCGTCATGCCGATGTAATCCCAAGGGCAGGTGTCTTGCGGAAGTCCTTCACCAGGATAACCAACTTGCCGGCTCGCAGGGAATGCCGGTCACACGTCTGGCGATTTCGCGGCTTGTTATTTACCCCCCAGCGTGCGAAGATAGCATAGGTTGGAGCAAGATTAAGGAGTTGGCAATGGGCGATCTAGTGGAACGGTTGGGGGGAATTCCGCCAAGTCGCGTTCTTATGCCACCACCTCCTGGCCGAGCCACCGAGCAGGATGTGGTAGAAATCCAGCGGCGTGAGAAACGGCGATGCGAACTCGTCGACGGTGTCTTGGTGGAGAAAGTCATGGGATTCCGCGAGTCGTTGCTGGCGATCGCTCTGTCTTCGTATTTGCGCGAGTTTGTGATTCCTCGTAATCTGGGTGTGGTGAGTGGCGAAGCCGGGATGCTGCGTCTAGTACCGGGCCTGGTGCGGATTCCCGATGTAGCGTTCATTTCGTGGAAGCGGATTCCGGATGGGCGAGTTCCGAAGGAGGCTGTGCCGTGCCTGACTCCCGACTTGGCAGTTGAGGTGCTGAGCGAGGGTAACACTGCCGACGAAATGGCGCGGAGACGACAGGATTACTTTTCGGCGGGTACGACCCTGGTTTGGGAAGTAGATCCAGGCACTCGTACGGTGATAGTGTACGAAGGCCTGGATCGATCCCACGTGCTGAACGAGACACAGACGCTGGATGGTGGCGATGTATTGCCGGGGTTCACCCTAGCCTTGGCCGATCTGTTCGCTGAATTGGACCGGCAGGGAGTCTGAAGGGAAGCGGTACCTCGCATGTACGTTTTCGAAAACCCCGTCCTACAACGCGAGTTGCTGGTCAATCTGAGAACGCCGAGGGCGTTCGTACTGCTTTTCCTGTACCAGGCGCTGCTGGCGACACTGGTGTATTTCGCCTGGCCGCAGGATGTGCGTCTGGATTTGACGGGTAACCCGGAGGCAGCCAAGAGTCTGGTGGATCTGTTCTTTCTCGGACAGTACATGCTGGCTTCGCTGATGGCTCCGAGTTTTGCCGCGAGTGCAATCACGGGGGAAAAGGAACGCAAGACGTATGAAATGCTCTTGGCCAGCCCGTTGCGACCCGGAGCGATTGTGCTGGGCAAGCTGGTCGCGTCATTGGCGCATCTGGCTGTGTTGATCTTTGCCTCGCTGCCAATCGTAATGCTTTGTCTGCCGTTGGGTGGCGTGTCGTTGTGGGAACTGTTGGCCGCGTACTTGGCGCTGATCGTTTCCGTTATCACGTTCGGGGCGATCAGCGTCGCTTGCAGCAGCTACTTCAATCGTACCGCGGCATCGCTGGTCGTCTCCTACCTGCTGATCCTGCCACTGGCCTTGACTGCCGTGCTGTTCTGGTACTGGTCATCTGGCCTGGGACACCTTCGTCTGTACATGACGCTGACGGTCGTGCCGGGGGTCGGCGTGGCCATTTGCATTGCGTTGTTTGCCAACACGAGCGCCCGGATGCTTCATCCTCCGGACATGGGCAGCGAGGGCAAAGAAGTGGTAGATCTGGAACAGGAGGCCAAGGAGGCAGTTGGCTTGGTGATCCAGCGTGACCAATTCCCGGACAAGTTGTTTGCACCGGGCAAGCGAGATTTCCTGCTGCCCGATGGATCCAATCCGGTTTACGACAAGGAAATCCGCAGCGAGATCTTCAGCCAGGGCACGCTGATGCTGCGCGTGGTGATCCAGGTGAGCATGTTGCTGGCCATTCCACTGATGGCAGCGTGTCTTTATATCGCGCCGAAGTACGCACCGTGGTACATTAGCTACGTCGTTCTGTTCAACATGCTGGTGGGCCCCGTCTTCTCGGCTGGCGCCGTGACCAGCGAACGTGAACGGCAGACGTTGGACTTGCTGCTGACAACCACGATTACACCGTGGCAGATCCTTTGGGGCAAGCTGATTGCGGGGCTGCGTGTATCCAGCGTTTTGACAACATTTCTGCTGTGGCCGGTGCTGCTGGCGTGTCTGATGGTATCTAGCTATTGGACGAACTTGCTTGCCGTGTTTGGCTACATAGGCATCGTGCTGGTGACGTGCCTGACGACCGCGGTGCTGGCGCTTTTCTGCTCGGTCGTGTTTCGCAAGACGTCCGTCAGTCTGATGACAAGCTACTTGGTCATCATCGTTCTGTTTTGCGCCCCACTGGCAGCTCGTTTTTTTGCAGAAGTGTTCTTTGCAAATCACCAAGCCACGCCCTATGTGGTTCATGCCGGTTTGACCAGTCCCTTTGCCGCCACATTTGCCGTTCCACTTGACGTCGAGATAGCCACGGAAAGCTCTGGCGTGGCGGCCCAGGGGAACATGCAATTGCTGCTTAACTACAGCCTATTCAGTGTCGGCCTGATCACGGGACTGGTGTTGACCATGATGTGGCTCTTCAGGACGCGGTGGCGCGTGGCACAGCAATAGGTCTTTTGGGGCTTCTAATAGGCACGTTGGAAACGTGCCCCACGTAGACACTAGCGAGTGGTAAGGCGGGAATAGCGGAATTGGTGGTCGCTGTTGAACAGGCGTCGAAACCCTAACAGCACCACGCCGACGGTACCCAGGGCCGTTCCCGATGCGATCAAGAACATAATCACGATCTGATATTTGACCGCTTCAATCGGCTCGGCCCCCGCCAGAATCTGCCCCGTCATCATGCCCGGCAAGCTAACCAGGCCGACGACCATCATGGAGTTGATGATCGGAATTGTTCCGGTTCGGACGGCCTGCTGAATCGGACCTCGCGCCGCTTCCCATCGAGTTGCACCGAGCGCCAGCAACGTTTCCAACTGGTCGCGTTGTGCAATCAGGGCTTCAGTCAAGGCGTTCTGCCCGAGTGAGATTCCGTTAAGCGTATTGCCCAGGACCATGCCCAACAGCGGGATTGCGTACTGGGGCTGCCACCACTTGTCCGTATCCTGTACAACGGCAAACAAAACGAATGCCGTCACCAGCCAGGAACTGGCCCAAATCGACACGATCGTGTCCCACCAAAGCCCCGGATACCGGCGACGCGTTCGCTGAGTCGCCGTAATCGCGGCCACCAGTGTCATCACGCACAACAGTGCGAGGACCACGATCAGATGTTCCACGCGGAATACCCATTCCAGCACCATTCCAATCAATGTCAATTGGACGATCGTCCGCACGCCCGCGATGGCCAATGTCCGTTCCATGCCCAGGCGCAGCGTCAAGGAGATCAGCCCGTTGACGACAATCAACAGGGCGGCCAGCCCAACCTGTAGGTTCGTCAATTCGACGTACGGCGTATCGTTCATGTCAAGTTCTTTCCGGGTATCACTTCAGCCGATCGCGGCGGGCGTGCCCCGTTGGAGTTCACGCTTTAGCGTGCTTTCTCACGGCTAAGAGAAGTTCCGGCACGCTAAAGCGTGAACTCCAACGGTCAGCACCACACCATGAAAGCACTACCTTTCTTCAAGTTGTCCGTCGTGGATGAGCAGGGTTTCGCGACCTACGCGTCCGGCTTGCTCGCGGTCGTGGCTGACCCACACGGTTGCCCGTTCGTCTGGTCTTTCTGCATACCACATCTCGACAAGTTGCTCGACGGCGCCGGTGGCTTCTTGGTCCAAAGCCGCTGTCGGCTCGTCCAGAAGCAGCACGTGTGGATCGAGTTGAATGGCGCGCAGCAGCGCCACTAGCTGGGCCTCACCACCGGACAGATCCAGATGCCTCTTGGCCAGGAACGAACCATCTCGGCCCAGTCTCTCTAGCCACGCGTCCACTCGCTCGCGACTGAAGGCAATGCCGCGATGGATGTGCAGCGAAAACGGCTGGCGGAAGTTCTCTTCCACCGTCCCCTCCAGCAACGTTGCCCGCTGGTGAAGATAGACGAAATGACGGCGAAAACAGGGGACGAGCGATCCTCGCACGGCATCGCCGCTCCAGAGGATCTGACCGGCGTCCACCGGATCCAACAGGGCAAGAGCGCGCAGCAGAAGCGTCTTTCCTGATCCGGAAGGGCCAACGACGGCGATCCGGTCGCCTGCGTGAACGCGGCAGGTGATGTCATGCAGTAGCCACCGGTCGCCATCCGGATGTCGACGACCGATGGCGTCTGCTTCGAGCAGTGGGAGCGTGCTATTCACCTTTCTTGCGTTTCTTCGGGACACGCTCCTTGTCGGTCAAGGCACCCAGAAATGCCGCAATCGTCTTGACTTGCCGCTCCTTCAGTTCTTCGCCCAATTGCAGCGTGGCCATCTGCTTGATGGCGTCCTCGAGCGTCGTCGCCTTCCCGTCGTGGAAATACGGCCCGGTGATCGCTACGTTGCGAAGCGATGGCACCTTGAAAACGAACTTGTCTTCTTCCTTCTTGGTTACCTCGAACCGTCCCACGTCCTCCTTGTTGGCATACGCCTCGACTTCGCCCATTTCCTCGTAGCGATCGCCGCCCAGCAATGCACCGCTGTGGCATTCGACGCAACCGGCTTTCATGAAGACTCTCAAACCGCTCAGTTCCCTCTTGTTCAAAGCGTCTTCGTCTCCGTTCAGGAAATCGTCAAACCGATCGCAGGTAATCAGCGTCCGCTCAAACGCCGCGACCGCCTCGGCGAAATTGTCGTAGGTCAGCGGTTGCTCAGCGTCCGGGAATGCCTTCTTGAACAGGTCGGCGTAGCCCGCCTCTTTCAGCCGTTCGAGCACCGATGCCTCGTCCGGCATGCCCATTTCGATAGGATTCAAAACCGGTCCTTTCGCCTGAGCCGCCAGATCCGGGGCGCGACCATCCCAAAACTGCGCGATGTGGAAACCGGCGTTCAATGTGGTTGGTGCGTTGCGGCCGCCAAACTTGCCTTCCGCACCTTTCGAGGTGGGCAAGTTGTCAACACCGCCAAGATTCTCGTCCACGCGATGGCAACTGTTGCAGGACTGCGTTCCGTTGATCGAGATTTTCTCCTCGAAGTACAACTTCTTGCCAAGCTCGATCTTGGCCTCGGTGTCGTTCTCGCTGCCAGGCATCTTGTCGGGTAACGGCTTGAATACCGCCTTAGCCTCCTTCAGCAGATCGGCCGGCGTCTTCTTGGCCTGTTGTGCATTCGCCGAGTCCCAGGGACTGAGGACGACTCCAATCGCGATGGCCATTAACATTGGTGACAACGGTAGCGTCTTTCTCATGCTTGCCTCCTTCAACAGTTAGCCCACGAAACTCGATCGACGTTTCCAAGGACCGAAACGAAATCGCCGCATCCACCAGCGGCTACGACAAGGACTTCCCAGACGAGTGATAAGACATGTTTTATCGTAGCGATCAGAAGACCGTCAAGTCAGCGGCACGTAAGAACGGACCGATGCGAAGCCGCGCCGCCCCGCGACCCAAAAGTCAACTAATTGGTCCGAAAGTCTGTGGCTGCACCGAGTTTACCGCTGAAGCCTCATGGCGACGATTCGCTAGCCTTTCTCTGGTCCGGAGCTGGCCCAGAGATGGACGACCTGGTCTTGCACCGGGCGACCGCGATACATTCGCGTGAACGGCCGTTGTGTCTCCAAGCCTTTGCCATTCGCCCAATCGATTGCCGGTTGGTTGTCGCACGGGACATCCACGAAAACGCTTTGCCCGTCGCATTGCTGAAAGGCCCAATCCATGAGTGCGCAGCCCGCGTCTGTCGTCAGCGCCGCCGCCGGTCCGACCTGAGTTGCCTGCGAGCCGGCACGAAGCATCGCATACCCGATGGTTCTCGATCCGTCCAGCACGGCTCTTGCAGCATCGGGCTGCTCGCGGAACATTGCCTTGAGTAAACGGTGCCGGTCGGTGCCAGTAATCTGGCGATCCAACTCGGCCGCGGCACTGAAATCGTCGGGCACGTTCAACGCGATGGTTTGATCCGAACGGGACGTC
>JACKQG010007079.1_pt1 | contig 11480 bp, 16 predicted proteins | sample 8237621 | NCBI WGS metagenome assembly JACKQG01 (sample SAMN15677084, study PRJNA649215) | marine metagenome | biome: marine; feature: Black Sea; material: saline water; isolation source: suspended particulate matter (SPM) from the Black Sea western gyre | collected 2013-06-09/2013-06-10 | depth... | reverse complement strand
ATTTCAATACATCCATTTACAGCAAACAAAAAACTTGTCTTAGAACATGAACTTGGTCATGCTCTTGGATGGCGGCACTATAACCAAAAAATGCACATTATGTTTCCACGGTATGAATCATTGGGAAACCATTCGCAAGATGTTAGATATAGCGACTATTTATATCATCAAAAAACAAGTAGTAGTGAGTGATCTTAAAGGCACATGCTAGACCATTCACCATTCCAATTCGTGTAACGGACATTTAAAACACCTGCCTTTTTAAGCTCTATTTGACAAAAGCTACAAGGCTTTGCCATTGATCTACCTGAGCCATCTTTTTTAAACCTAATTACTTCAATTTCATCTCCAGGTTGAGCAAAACGTAGAACGTTCATTTCTGCGTGCATATGTGATCCATATGTTCCATCTGGGTATTTTCTCTTAAACCTTGGATGTGTTTTAGACGTATTTTCACCAATCTTTATCACGTTACCATTTCTACGAAGAATTGCAGCAAGATGATATGTTCTGTTATTGCTGAAAGCGAGTTCTTTAGCTCGATAATACACTTGGCATTTTACCGCTCCTGGTTTAAAAATATCGTTTATTAAAAAAGGTGGAAATTTTAGCACTTCTATATTTCCTGCTCGTGATCATCAAGCCTTTTGAGCCTGTCCCCTTTTTGGGTGAGATGTAAGCACACCGGTAAGTAACACCGTTCACGAGCTTTCTCCCTGTTCTTAGCCGTAAGACTACGGAACAGCACGCCATACTGTTATCATGATATTCTGCGTTCCATTGAGTAAGCTGTACACTTCACCTCGCTGTTGCGCGCCGGGTTTCCAAACCTTGGGAGGATATCCACGCGGCCCCTTTCAGGACGACGGTCTCGTTTCCGATTCCGCCAGAGAGACTTCTATCACCGACAGTTAGATTCTGGAGGATCTTAATGGTTTCTCCTTCCCAAGACTTTTTCTTGGGTGTGCCTTTATCCCGTTTCCACGATGAATCTACAAGTCCGTGGATATTCTCAGTAGCATTCTCTCAGTGGTTTGAGAGCTCATACATCGAATCACTGGATGATATTCAGGACTACCACGTCCTTTAGCTCATCCCCTCTCTTAGTTAGGCGGCACCCATAGGACGTAAGAACGTCCCGCTCCTAATCGAGGTTTTCTCTATCATTTTGGTTTTCACCATCATGCCTAAGGATCGGTAATCCCACTTAGGTTTATAGACCCGAGAACCGGGGTCAAATTAGTTTTAAAAGAACATATACATCATTATAACAAATTGTACACGTTTGTTCAATTGTTTTTATATATTGCAAAAAATGGCGGAGAAGGTGAGATTCGAACTCACGGTATGTTTCCATACGCCGGTTTTCAAGACCGGTACCTTAAACCACTCGGTCACCTCTCCATAGATAGTGTATGCTCATCGCACAAACATTGCTCGACTAATTACGTCACCAAGTTTCATCGTTATTTGAAACGACGTAATAAAAAGAATTAATGTTGCAATTACTAAAATAAAATATGATTGCTTAACTTTATTCACTATTTCTCCTTTCTGGATGGGATACAAGGACTCGAACCTTGAATAACAGGATCAAAACCTGTTGTGTTACCAATTACACTATATCCCAACTAAATTTAATTATTTTCTTCAACCTTAAATGGTAGGCCTACTCGGACTCGAACCGAGAACCCTCGCTTTATGAGAGCGATGCTCTAACCTGATTGAGCTATAGGCCTATATTTTAATATAGATACAAAACCATCATTTTACAAAGTCTATGCAATCTCTTTTACATCCGACAATTTATACGATCTAATCATACCCGTTTTTTCACAAAGTACATTAACTGCAGCAGCATATGTTCCTGCATACTCACCCATCCCATGGGCTTGCATTTCATAATCCTGAGCATCCATATAACGCTTCGTAAACGGCTTGCCTTGTGCAAAACCTCTACTTCCACATCTCCGGATCTCAACCAAACTTCCATCACTAATCATTATCTTTCCTTTACTTACTTTAAATGGTGGGACGTCTCGGGTTCGAACCGAGGACCTAAAGGTTAAAAGCCTTTTGCTCTGCCAGCTGAGCTAACGTCCCGATTTATAATATTATTATATCATGTTTTAAGGTTGTCTTCACGTTTTTTGTGAAATATACTCAACAAATGTAGTGCCGTTTGGATATAGAACACGTGTAATGTTAAACCACCCTGGAGAATTTGTCTCGTCATTTCTTTCAAGAATAACGTCCTGAAATGGTGTTAGCAAATTAGAGTGATAATCATCATACCCATTTGTCTTTGAATTCAGAAGTGTCTGAGCATTTATAACCAGCGTGGCATTAGCATGTCTATATGCCACCTTGAAAAATTCGCATTGTTCATAATCTAGATATACCTTGTCATTCATGAAAGTTCCCTTAGCTTTTTAGCCGTATTTATAAAATTTGAGTGTCTACTATTTCGTACTGCAAGGTTTCTTATTAACCATCGTACATTTGATTTTTTGGATATATCTAACCGAAATTCCGGAACATCCATTTCACTTAAAGTATTTTTTAGCTCTTCAATATTCATAATGTTATCCGCTGGTTATTAGTATCGATGATCAGTATCCTGCCGACTCAGCCTTGGCCTCGTAGATCTCCCACTGCTCAAGCTTCATATCAGAAGCTGGACACTTCATACCAAGCGCAACCTCTTCACGCTCTATCCGGTCCATCTCCTTTACCTCTTCGCCTTCAAGCCTAATCGACTCTTCGATCGACCTGGACATCCAGGCAATCTCGCCTTCCAGCTCCACCAGAGTCATGCGACTGAAGCGGCTGTGGGGGCGAACACCACACCATTCCTTATGAACGTCACTGTAAGTATCCTGCGCGAACATGAGTTCCAGCTCATATGCATTCTTGAACTCCGCCACGAAGTCCAGATTCACTGGCATGGTTGTCCAGAATTGCCAACCTTCTGCCTTTGCCTGCGCATTGCGAGCTGCGTTCTGTACCAGGATGTAGCCCAGTACGTCTGTGTTGGAGAGGAGGCTAAGTTCGCGGGTAGTGAGGGTCATCGTGAGCTCCAAGGGTGAGGGGTTATTCCTTATTCCTTATACTAGTATTATACCATACGAGAGCGCTACTTTCACATTTTTCGCTTATTTTTTAAATATAAATGCTGTGGTTCTCAACAATTTTCTTTTCCTCAAAATATTACAGCATTATCTGCTGGGGCTGATTATTTGTAACGAATGGCGTGACTCAGTCGCATGACCACCATGGCTCCACAGAACAATTATATCTTTATTTCCAGTATAAACACCAACTTCAATAACGATGCCGGTCCATGTTTTAGAAATAAATGTACCACCAACAACATGACCGTGAAGATTTTTATATTCAACAAGATCACCGATTTTCATGTAGTACTTATAAATTAAGAATTATTTTCTAGTAGATTAATAAGATCAGCCTTACGAAGTTTGTTATAACCCTTTAGACCCTTCTCCTTTGCAATTACTTTTAATTCCACCATCTTTAGTACGCTATAATTAATTGTAACTTTCTTCTCTGTTTTATCTGTTTTAGTTTTAAATAAACGTGTTATTTTATTAAGCCAATTCATAATTTCCTCTTTATAATATATTGTTAAATTTGTTTTATTTTCTTCTTCTAGACACTAAGAATAAAAGTGATATTGCTGCAATGGTTACAGGTAAAACTCTATTTCCTGATGTGCTGCACCCTTTCCGCTTATCCGCGCCAAAATCTCTTTCAAGTGTAGATGGCTCTTCGCCACTTTCACCTGTATCCTCAGATTCTTTTTCAATTACCTCTTCTTCCGGCTCTTCTTCAGGTGCCTCTTCATCAATTGCCGGTTCCCAATATGGCTGGCCGATAGTCATACCTTGAAGAGAAACCCCGAGTTCATGCCTGAATGGGTTGTACCACCCTGTATCAAAGTTTCCGATAAAATTAAGGTTATCTAACGTGAATTGCTCACCCTCAGCGACCTGTATTGCCAAAAAATATTCATGGTAGGCTGATTGGGTCTCGCGTTCTCCAAGATTTAAATACATATCCCAAGCCATTAAATCGGCTCTGCCATCTACAAATACATCCCACTCATATAGAGTAACCTCGTATTGTGTTCGTACACTATATTCTGTAGATAGATAACCCTTTACCTGCACACTTCCTTCGGCCTCCATAGTTCCATCATCATCTAGTTTATATTCACCGTGAGCCATAGCGGCGCCTTCAGATGTACCACCAATTCCATAGGCATTCTGAAATGTTACTTGTCCATATGCATCAATGCCATAACTCTCAAACGGAATCGACCAATCCCAACGAAATGCTCCTTGCTCACGTTCCACATCTGTCATAGCTTCAACGGTTAGAACTGGATATTCACCCCAATCTGACCATTCATCTGCCCAAAGCTTGCATTGCGCTCCGCGTGCCCAATCCCAGGGTGCATAATAGCAGTCGTGTCCTGGAGTAGCACGCGTCTTGACCACGGCAACATAAAAATCTGTACCTCTGTCAATCGACGATTGGAACCAAAAAAACTCCACGATGGCGTCAATTGTATTGTCATGAGTATCGGAATTACCAGCGTAAAGTGTATTTCCCTCAAAGAACGCGTACGGAAACGTGTCCTCACTGTCAGCAATCGCAATGCTTTCCTGAAACGTTACGTCCCAGTCTCCCTCTAAAATTGTTGCGCCTGTATATGATGTTTCGCTAGAGCTTACATCATCCTGTGCATATGCTGTTCCCATCATTGCCAGTGCTAAAATAATTGATTTAAATTTCACTAATTGTTCCTTCTTATAGTATGTATGTGGTAATTGTCACAGAAAATGTAAAAATAGCAAAGAGAACTAGCCAAAAGACTTTATTCATTTTTCCTCCTTTTTACATATAATTGTTGGAACTTCTTGAAACTCTTGTTTGACAACATAGATTGTAGTACCTATCTTTATATCACAAGGAATAGCTTCAACAGGCATCACTGCAATACTAGGCCCACCATTTGAAGGCGGATTTGTTTGAAATTCAATTGTTGTAAGGACTGAATCATGTGAAATAATTGTACCGACAAGTACAAATGTTGATAGTCCTGGCATTAAGCTACCTTGTATTCAAAGTTAACAGTGGTTTCATTTACCCTAAATTCTTTAGCATCGTTCCTAAGATGAAATTTTCTAGCCATTTCAGTTAAAGGCGAGAGTGTAACTACACGATCAATATCATATCCATCACTTGCTACAAACTGTAAAACTTGGCTAATTATTTCTTTACCGGCGCCCCTTTCGTTGCTCCACACGGTGTAGGGAATAATGATGTTGCCATCTTCGTCTGTTAAAATATCAAGCTCTTCAATATTTCGAGGAATTAAAAAAGTTCTGGCATAACACATAAATGCCTTCCACTTTTCATCTTCTCCAAACAGGCCAAATACACCTCGGCCTTTAGCTGTTTTAAATTCCACACCCAACTCGGGACGAACTGGATCTTTATTGTCCCACAGTGCCGGCATCTCCGTCACGTGTTTAAGTCTGTATTTCACTAATCACTTTTATTGTCTTTAAATACCATTTTGTTATAACACCATCTTCAACCAACACTTCGACAAAAACGTTACCACTAAGATTAGGTTTCGATATCGCTAAAATTATCGCGCGCTTACCTCTATCTAGATCGCCATGCTTTATAATTAAGTCACCGACGTTCACCAGATCTACTCAATAGTAAAGGTACCGCCTTGAAATGGTACGGCAACTTTCCAACCAGTACAGTAAACGTTGTTCTCAATAATTGCACCAACAGTTGTTTTGAGCGTTGCAGTTAGAGTAATGAACCCACGCTTATGATCATACTTTTCAATATCTTTCTCAATAAATTCTTGATCATAAAAGTTTTCATTAATAAACTCAGAAGTAAATTCGCCAACCTCGGAAGGATCTGAATCTTCATTCTCTTCATCCTTGCAAGCATTAACGAATTTTAGCTCAAAGACCTCTGATTCAACTAGTGTATCAATAACGTTGTTACCATAATCATCAGTAAACGTAACGTCAAGATTTGAAGAAATCATATCGGCGAATTCGCTTACTACATTTGTATATTGTAACGCATCATCAACCTCAGTTTCGTTATGTACAAAGCATTCTGTTCCATCAGAATATGTCATTGTAACAACTGTATCGTGTGAAAGATTCATTCCATTTAGCCTATCTACTGTCTCATTACTGAACATTAATGTTCTCCTTTTAATTACTTGTATTATACTATAATAAGCAACAGTGTACAACTAGACTTTATTGATTTCGCAATTTTTTTTACTATTACCATATTCTATATCGTGTTTTATTAAGCCAAGCTCAGCAAGTCGAAGTTCAAGCCTGTAAACATCTTCAGCAATTTGATATATGTCGCTGCTTACACTGTAGTTTGAAGTTGTTCCGGTAGAATCAATTCTAGATAACAGCTCCTCGCTTCGTTTTATAAGAAGCTCAGTTCTTTCTCTTAAATACAATAGTGCCCTAATTCTAATTGACTCCACCTCTTCAACAATTTTTTTCTGAGCTTTAGTAAGTTTTTTATTTTTCATATGTCAAGTCTAAAAATGGTCCATGGTAAGGATTTGAGTGTTTGTTACTGTTGGCAGTCGCCCATCAATGTATATTCCACATCAATAGTTGAGCCGCCCTCTGGGACGTAATCTGGTTCGAAGTCTACCGTATTATCCTGCTGATTGTATGTCCAGGTACCAACAGTTGTAATTCCATCTACTGTTACTTCAATTGTCTCTTCTACTGGTACTCCAGTTAGTTCAAACGAAGACAGGTCTTGCGAAGCATTCTCCGCTAACGTTTCGAGATGCGAACCCCAATCTGTAGCGCAAATCGATAGATAAATTCCTGAAGTGTCTGTGGTGGCATCTTCGTATCTTGAATTATATGACGCTCCGCATGACGATGAACCATTACTTGGATTATCTGCGGCGATTGCGTGCATCGCTAAATCATCGGTGTCCTGTTTTAATGACTGGAATAGAGACGTGTAGTATGTATATGGGTTGGTCGATTGCTCAGGTTCATCCGATACTGCAATAAGATTCAACTTTGCGTCATCTCGATAGAATCCCTCATTACAGCCACCATTGTTTCTATTATTTGAAGATAGCGCAGATTCGAATAAACTGAAAATTCTCTCAGTATTCGAGCCCTGGTTTGCGCTGGTTCCAACCATGGTAGTAAATATTGCCTGTTGTTCAGATTCTGTCATGTTATTATCAATATACGAATTACCACCAAGGATACACCCGCTGTCTTCAACAATTACTGCCACATGGTAGTCTGAGTCCATGCTTGCAAGAGTTGAAATAAAGGCACTAAAATTTGCCTGAACGTTTGCAATGTCTCCATACATAGAACATGACCAATCTAGTCCGAACAAAATATCAGTAGAACCATTGATTGGTTGTTCAAATGAATCCCTGTTGTTTCCATATTCTATTCCAGACCCATACTGCACAGTCAAGCTTGTAGGAGAAACGGCATCTGAAGATACAGTTGTAAGGTATGAAGTATCTGAAAATTCATCTAGTGGGAAATAATCCACCCAGACTTCTACTGCATCATTAGGAGAAATTATCCATGGGAGGTTCCCATTGATAGATATATCTCTGTCAAAATATAGATCACCGGCGGTCACAAAAGAAAATTCAGAAACCTCTAAATCCATATTTCCAATGTTTGCTATAGTAAGAGGAAGTGATTCATCACAACCAATATACATTTGACCAAAATCATATTCTGTTGGTGAGATATCAATAACTGGTGCTAAACCTTCACCCAGTAATTGTACAACAGTAGTTGGTTCGTCCGGATCATCTGAATCTATGAATATTCTATTATTTTCTTGTGCAGCAGTTATTGGATCAAATGTAACTGAAAAGGTTGTTACACCATCGGGAGGTATTAGCACAGATCCAATTGCTCCAAGATCATAAACATTATCAGATAAATCAAATTCAATATTAACGATATGTAATTCTCCTTCTCCTATGTTTTGAATAGTTACAATTTCTGTTACAGAATTTTTAGCATCGATTCTACCAAAATCAATTGTTAGTGGAGAAACAAGTATATCAGGTTCTTTTAAATTATCTATAGCTCCGATGTTGTTCGGGTCTTCAACAATTCCATATTCATTACAACCAATAAGTGATAATAATAGTAGTAAACCCATTTACTCCACCTCAATTGCTACTGATTCGCCTGAAAACGTGGCCAATCTTATTGGCAAGCCATCTGGTCCCTCAAGGAATACTTCTTCTACATTTGACACTCCTAACCCACCAAAGCCTGGTTCTAGATTAGATGAATCAAATGTTACTCTATTACCATCGACTCTGCATATATTGATTGAATCGCCAATGATAGCAGTTGCAACAGTTAACCCGCTAGAATCCTCAATATCAAAAGATGTTACGCCATCAATTGTATGAACGCCTCCGCCAATTTCAAAGCCGGCTTCGGCTGGAACAGCTAAAATATTACTCATATCCCATGCCCCAAAATAGCTGTCATAATCGCCAGATGCTTTGATATCAATCATATCACCGGCTTCTAATTCTGGTTTTTGATCTGTTGCATTTACATAAACAGGTAATCCATCAGAATAGTTTCTTTCTAGCCTATGAAGATCTGAATTATTATATACTCCTAACCAAGCTCCTACTGATTGCGCTGTTTGAGGGATACCAGGGATTGCGCTTTCTGGAAATTCATTTCGAATATCACTGGTTGTTCCAGCAATACACCCTTCTAGATCTTCCCAAGCATCGCCACAATATTCAGGATCTCCTGGTGGCTCCCAAAAAACAGCTGTAATAGCATCGCCGTTAAGCGCTGCAACATCTTCTTCTGTCATTGAGTTAACATTTTGAACATTGATTGCGCCTGCAATGCGGCATACATCAATTTGGATTGTTGGGATTGGTTCACATGTTGCAGAGCTAGATCCCTCACCATCCATGAATGCTGAAGTTGAGTTATCCCATGTTCTGCCGCCTACAAACGTAGATGCTCCAAAGTTTACAGTATCACCAACCAAAACGCTGCAAACGTAATATCCTTGATTATCTGTGGTAACTACTGAAGTTGATTGATCTCCTCTGCAAGTTACTTCTGCGCCTCTTACTGGAAAATCAAGCATATCAACAACTCTTCCGGACGCGCAACTTGGAACAAACCCTTGATCGCAATTCCACCAAGAGAAATGTGTTGCTTCAAACTGAAAGAACAATTCTCCGTCTCTTTCAACAATGCTTCCGCTATCTTCTTCTACCCACTTACCAAGCTCTGGATTAAAACTCCATGCAACTTGTGAATCACCATCTCCAAGATGATATGTTTCTGGAAGATCACCATTTGATATTGAGATCTCTACTGCTGTTGGTGTATCCTCATTTACATTTAATATTTCATTATCCTCTCCGAATAAAGAAACATCAACCATTCCGTAAGAAACAAGTTGTGATGGAGTTACACCTGATTTTGAAACACCATCAGATTCATATGAAATTGCAGATAGATCTCCAGGGGATGCAACTGAATCTGCAGTGTGTGGATCAAGGTTGGTTACTTGAACTCTTACATTTCCAGAATATGTTTCACCTGATTTAGTAACAAATGAATTTGCTGCAAATGACAGTGTGGAACCTTCAATGGACACCTCACTTGCTTGGCTGGAATCAATCGTAGCCTCCCCTGTAATTGGAAGCATGGTTACATTAGTATTGACTGTTTCAAATGATTCTAGAGCAACGTATGAATAATTTTTAGCATAACCGTCTTTTGTAAATGACACCAATAAGTGAATAGATGGCATGACATCTGGCATAATAAATATGCCATCCACACCAGTTACAACTGTATCACCTTGAATTGACACTGAAACTCCGAATACTGGATTACCCCCTGTATCAACGACCATACCGGCAACTTTTCCATGTGCCTCTTGTGTCAATTGTGTTCCTGTATCTTGCCCTGTGTCACTTGATTTTCCACAAGCAGTAAGAGCCAATAAGCTAACTAACGATAATCTTTCAAACATAATAAATACCATCCTCTAATTTTTGATAATTCCTTTATTATATTAACACTTACCAAGCTTGTACAATAAATTGCGTAATATCAAAATACTTAAATTTATGAAAGCAAAAATTGGTGATGTAATAAAGCTAAAAGCTAAATACATAGATGGTTGTGGCAATTTTGCGCTTATTTTGTCAATTAATAAAATTGAGCTCCCAGGAAATGGAGGGTGGGTATCTTTTGATTATTCAATTTTAACAAAGAATGGTCAAATTATGCAAATATCTGAAGCGTGTATCGAACAAGTTCTTTAATAAAATGGCTGGGGCGGCTGGACTCGAACCAGCAATCTCCCGGGTAACAACCGGGTGTCCTTGCCTGTAGGACCTCACCCCAATAAAAATGCGTGGGATTTTATTATCTATCGGAGATCCCTTACTCCGTTTCCACTTCCAAAGTTTGCAACCCTTGATTCTTCCTTGTGCACAGAAAATAGCATTGTGGATGCTATATAATGGAGCTCCGTATCTGACTTGAACAGATAACCTTTCGCTTACAAGGCGAATGCTCTACCAATTGAGCTAACGGAGCTGATTCTTGTATTTACTATACCCTCTTCTGAAACAATGTTCATCATAAAATTCAGGCATTAGCTTTCTCAATCTTCTTCCGGATGACATTGGTGTTTCATTTAATCTTTCGCTTAGTTTTCCTACCCAACCGAACTTTGAAAAATCAATCTCACCTGATTCGTGTGCTTCATTTACAATATTAACAAACTTCTCATTAAACACATCTTTTAGATTTTTCAAGGTGATTCTTTCATTTTGAAAATCTTCAAAATCTTTATTACCTTTCCTTATTCGGGTTGATGATTTTTCTTGCCCTTTTCTACCCCAATTTCTGAAGTTGTCAGTCAGGGCATGACAATTTGGACAAAGTACTCTAAGGTTGGTTCTCTCGTTATTTTTATGATTTCCGTCTATATGATCAACTTCTAATATCGAACTACCACAATCTCTCGTTTTATTAAAACCACAGTTTTCACATGAATAATTCATTTGTTCAAATAAATATTTTCTTTTGGAACGCCAACCCAGTTCTTCAAATGAACGACTACAAAATCTTTTATGGATAGTTAATCCAAGGCCAATGTCGAATACTCTGTCGCATTGATTACATTTATGAACAATTTTTTCATTTTGTAAGCGCTTAGCTTCAAGGCGGTGTTTTTTTAATCCTTGTCCATCACACACTTTGTAGTGTCTTTTAAAATTATTAGTACTTATATTAAACTTACATTTATCGCATTCTTTCTTCATTTTTATCTCCTATTAATAAATAGGTAACTCGAACCCAAAGTTCCAG
>JACKQG010007078.1_pt1 | contig 11481 bp, 17 predicted proteins | sample 8237621 | NCBI WGS metagenome assembly JACKQG01 (sample SAMN15677084, study PRJNA649215) | marine metagenome | biome: marine; feature: Black Sea; material: saline water; isolation source: suspended particulate matter (SPM) from the Black Sea western gyre | collected 2013-06-09/2013-06-10 | depth... | reverse complement strand
CGTCGATAAGGACAAGCCAGCCAAAATAAAACTTGACATAAATTGTCAGATGTTGGTAGCTTGCTCTGAAACATAACTTTTTTGAGGTGGTCATGTGTCCAACCCTATTAACAGGTGCACAAGCCTGCTCCCTTGGGAGCGTTTTGAAATCAGAGGTTACCGGGATAAACTCGCAAATGCAGGAGTTTAAAGATGAGGTCAGGCGGGACTTGACCGAGATCAAGGAGCTAATCCGTGAAGGGCAGGACAGGCAACGAGAGGATATGAAATCTCAATTTGACCGAGGCACTGGGAAATTTGACAATTTAACCAAACGAGTTGTTGAGGTTGAGCGGAGCCTTGCCGTTGAGATGGCGAAAATAAGAGCCATCAAAACTTTTATGGTTATGGTGTTATCTTCTATGGCGTTGCTTGTGGGGATTTTGGCAGATTTTAGTGCTGTGGTGAGGTTTATTCAGTGAATTTATTGTGTCTTTGTTGTTGGACGTAAAAGGAAATTAGCAAGATGAAGATAGGTGCTGGCAGCAATCAAGACAAACCTCGTACTCCAGATGAGTTTGAAAGGCAAACCGCAGACGATGGCTATCTGGTTACCGATAAAAATTTCCAATATTTTAGCAGCAGGGTGCAGCATTGGTCTAGGATTTATGGTCTGCAAAGGTGGGAAATACACACCCACAAAGGTGGCACGCACAACCTGGAGGCTATGGGCGCGACAGGCTATGATGTAGCTGCCATGAGAGCGGATATATATCTAGCACTCAAGTTTGATAACCTTACTGAGCCAACGGATAGTCTTTTTGATCATATCGCACATCACGAAATACTTGAGATTCTGCTTGCTCCTTTGCGCGAGTTTTGCTGTAGCAACTCATTAAGCAGGCACGTCAAAGAGGCGAACCATAGTATCATCCAGACATTGGTAAACAAACATGAAGCGGAAAACCAAACCTCCCCCTAAAGCACATGGCCGACCAAAAGCCTTGACTGACTCTCAAGTCAGCGAGGCGATTGATCGGGTGGTAAAAGGCGAGAATGTGCTTAGTATCGCTAATGAGTGGGGGGTGCCAGAAGCAACTTTACGTAGGCATGTTACAGGTGAAAGCAGGACAGTTAAAAGTTTAGGCAAAAGGACATATGAGTTGGCCAAAGAACTGAACAGCCTAGATGAAGGCATGAGGCTCAAAGTATTTAACAGGGCTGATGCAATAGGCAGGATAAATCAGTTGCTCATAAAAGCCACGGAGGCAAGTTGCAATACCCTAAACAACGTAGCCAAAGTTGGCGAGGTTCAGTCAGGGAAAATTGACGCTGAAAATCCAGACACTGCCACACTGGACGTGGTTGAGCAGACAGCAAAAATTTCCAACAGCATGGGGGGGTTCATAATTAAAGCGGTAGAGTCTACTGCTTTTGATGATCCAGATGCTGATACTGGCCAGGAGGTCAGTATTACGTTCGAGACTGTAGAGGAGCCAACACCAGAACCTAATCAGGAACTTGAAGAAGGTGAGTGATGTTTTAAAGTTCAGGGTTCGACTGTCGATTCCTCAAAAAAAACTTATAACAAGTAAAAGCAAGTTTCCTGCCATGGTTTCAGGATTTGGTGCTGGAAAATCATACGCAGCAGCAGTCCGAGCCATCCTTCTAAAACTCAAATACCCACAACATCAAATAGGCGCATACTACCCAACGTATGACTCTTGCCGTAACGTTGGGTTTCCCACGTTCGAGGAGATCCTGAACTCATCCGAGATCCGGTATAGATTAAACCTGTCATCTGGGACCATCTCCATTAAAGGTAAAAGCAAGATACTTTTCCGGTCCATGGAGAAGCCTACAAGTTTGGTTGGATATGAGCATTGTGACGCACTCGTAGATGAGCTTGCCACCGTCAACAACTTAAAACAGGCGGCTGTATGGCGTAGAATAATATCAAGGAACCGAAGCAAAAAGAAAGATGGTACCCACAACACCATAGCGGTAGCTACTACTCCAGAGGGTTTTAATTTTGTCTACGATGCCTGGAAGAAGGATCCAAAACCAGGGTATGAGTTGATTCATGCGTCAACGAGAAGTAACCAGCATAATCTTACCGCAGATTACATAGACAACATGCACGCCATCTACCCGGCAAATCTTCTTGCAGCATACGTGGAGGGGATGTTTGTGAACTTGGTTTCCGGGGCCGTCTACCCTGATTTTGATCGGAAACTCAACAGCTCAGATCTCACCACAGAAGCTGCTCAAACCCTCCATATCGGGATGGATTTCAACGTCCTTAACATGGCCGCAGTGGTGTTTGTTGACGTTGACAAAAAAATGCATGCTGTTACTGAGATAACCAGGCAGCGCGATACTCCCAGAATGGTCGCGGCAATCAAGAGCAGGTTCCCACACAAGCGCATAATCATCTACCCCGATGCATCTGGGGCGGCACGCAATACTACCAACGCCAGCGAGTCTGACCTATCGATATTGAGATCCGCAGGGTTTGAGGTCCGAGTTAACACCACCAACCCGTTGGTTAAGGACAGGTTAATGGCGGTCAATGGAATGATTCTCAATGACGGTGGTAGGCGGGTTTTTGTCAATATCGATAAATGTCCGGAGGCTACCGAAGCATTGGAAACTCAAGCATTTGACAAGCACGGCAAGCCAGACAAATCGTCTGGTGTTGACCATATTCTCGACGCTTTTGGATATCCAATAGCTAAAAGGTACCCGATTGTTCGTCCAAACAGTATGTCTCGGTTGAGGATTGTTGGGATGTAGGTGGTCTAATTGACACCAATCCTCCGTTGGTTGAGTGCTTGAAATATAGGCTCTCCAAAATCTTTGTAGCATATCTCGGTTTCAGTACAGTCTGATATACGTGATATAGCATTCTTGCGACCCCTTAATAATTAAATTGCTTATCAACCCATGAGTGTTGCCGTATCAATCCATAATCAGAGGATAGCTGCTCTTCTTATTTTGCATCTTAAACATATCATCCTTCTGCTCGCGCTTATGCTTATCTTTCCACACCCTACCCAAGAATTCTACAAATAGTGTGTTTTTAAGCCTCATGCTATTTACCGACTCCCGGAACTGCTTTGCCTTGATTGGGTATCTGTAACCCTCGGCCAGTAGTTTAGAGCGGACCAAACTAATCCTTGCTACGTTAGACGTAGACATCTTAAGCAGTACGGCTATTTTAGCGGCAGTCTTGCCAGATTCAACATGCTCTGCCACTATACCGTCACGTTCGGCGATTGTCATCCATTCACCAAGCAATCTGGTTTTTTGCTTAAAGCTCCTATCGTAGTATTCTTTAATGGTCCCTTTCATGGTTTTACTTATCCTTTATGGCAGGTTTAAAAGTTACATATCTAATTCTTCTTGAGTTGGCGATAGCTGCGTCACTTTCCATCTTTTCTCTGGTGGCCCTAAGTTTATCCTGCCCCACCACTAAACAAATCATATGCCATAGTGGCTGGAAGGAGACCTCTCCAGCTAGGGTAATTGCATACGATGCGGTAGGGGTCTTTTTTTGTTGGCCCGCCCATCTCTACGAGCAATAGTTTGACGGAACCATCATCACTGAAAATCACGGCATCTTCTGGCTGGCTAAAACCATCGGGGTTCTCAACAAGAAAACGATCACAAATTTTCACCCAACTGTCGTGGACACAGAACTGATCGTCAGACCATTTCCATTCTGGATGCTGGCTTACAATATATCTATCGTAATGAGTGGCCGATACACATCTGCACCAACCACTAACAGAGTTGTCATCTATGCTGCGTAGCTTGTACAGGCTGAGAGAGCCTCTATCTTCAAAGCCCTCCAGCCAAGACATGTAAAATACTGGATCTTCTTGCCCGCTTACAAGAACAAGATCTCCCACTTTCACCCCCCAGGAGTCGTCGCAAGCCTCCCAGCCACCATCACCACTGGAGCAGTATAGCATTCTAGGTAGCATATGTGACAGCATCAAGGCTCTGGCTCTGTTGTAGGTTGGCGTGTCGGTCAATAACATAAAGTCAATCCTTTGGGAGCGGTTATTGGTAAAGAGCAGCATTTTATGTGCGATTGCTCTTAGCACGCATGTGTGCAGATTTCCTCAATTCACTCCTTGTCAGTAACACATTTATCAACCCATCCCATCGAGATCCAACGGCTCGACAGGCTCCTTTGTTTTCGTGAAAATTAATCTTCCTCAAGTGGTGTTGTCTGTGGATTGAAGATCTACTTTTAGGTCTGAAAGGCTGCCTTAAACTGATATGTATGTATGTGTTGGTGATCGTGAATTCCTCAAAATCAGTCGTTGACATGCCTGCAACCTCTGGCATGTTCCTGTCGAGCATGGTCGCGTCTCGTTTATGGGTTTGCCATTTATCGCTGTTCATTTCTATTGGCCAATTCTTCTCTAAGCTCGTAAATTTCCATCGTCAAGTCCTGTATTTTGGCTGTCAAAGCATCAGCAACGATCATCCTGCGGTCGCGTTGGTTGTCAACACAGAACCAGCAATAAAGCCACCAAAACAAGGCTGTGAACCCACTTTCAGAAAGTCGTCGCTGTCTAAGGGTGCCGCCCCAACAAAACCAACTACGGCTTGTTTGATGTCACTCATTATGCTTCTCCTGTCTCCCCATTCCAACTCAACATAGTTTTCCACGCGGCAAAAGGCATCCTGGTGTGTCCTGTAAGCCAACGCTTGAATGTTGAGTGCGAAACGTCGAGACGTTTACACACTCCTAATTGAGTCCAGTTGTTGGCTTTCAGCAGGCCGCGAACTATTGTGTCTGACGGTTGTTTCCAAAATGCCGCGCTGGGTGCCCATATGGTGTGGAGTCTTGGAATTTCTGATTCACGACCCCACGGCGGTGGGTTGTTGCCTACATAGTAATGTGCAGGTAAAACTACATTATGATCACAGCTGTGTATATCGAGATAATCAAACGTGCTGGTGTCTGCTTTTATTATCGAGAAATACTGGCTCTCGACGTCAACAGGGTCATTAGTATGGATGGTTTTAGGGTGTATTTTTTCCCCGTCGATGCTCCATAACTCTATCCTGACTTGGACTTGTGTCATGTTGTTGATCTCTCCTCGGTTTGTGTTGGCTGGCTGTGTCACTGATAAACAATATAGCCCATTTTGGGCTATTGAGTCAAGAGAAAAAACCTCATATGTGGAATTTTTTACAGCAATCAGTTGCGCAACACGATCCACCCACACATAAACATCACCCTTCCCCATGCTCAATAAGTTTTCTCGCTCCCTGACGCTGAATCTCATCTGGCAAACCTGGATCCAGGTTGCTGATCATGACACGTACAGCCTCCTCTGTGTCCGAGTCTACGGACTCGTTTTGCAATAGTGAGTTATACACCCTCGCCAACAGCTGCAACATGTTCGGAGCTGCCGCCATTAGGGCGGAATTGGCGTGACTTTCGAGCTCGGTTGAATCTGTATTAAGACCGATTTCTGCGATCACCTTGTAATCGGCGTCATGAATTTCTGTGACACATTCATCGGCAGTAACCCCCCATGGTCCCAGGCTAAATCTTCTGAGGTCTCGGCTCGGTGGGTATCGCATTATTTGCTCCTTTAAGGTTGATGCATACGGTTGGGATCGAACCAACTTTAAGCCGCCCTCACTCAATGCATATTGTGACAGCTCTGTTTCTGACGCCACACCAAGTGGCGAATCGTATGCGTGGGTTTAGACGGTTACTTTTGGCGGGTGATTTCAAATATCGCACGTTCGGACAAGTTGAATTGTTCACTCAGCCAGCCAATGGTCTTGCCGCTATTGCGCAGAGACACAATACGTCTGTCCCTCTTTTTTTTGATGTATGTCGCGCATGACGGCACATTTATCTGCTCTCCTCCGTAAGCGTCTGCCAGCAACTTTGCTTCGCCGGTAAGCAATGTCGTGCATATCACGTGCTGGTCTGTTGGATTGGTTGGAACATACACACCGCGACCGCCAAACGTCTTAACCAGCTTGATGGCGATTTTGATGCCAACATAACCAACTAACTCTCTAAGACTGGCTGGCATATCATCGGTGGTCATTGTGTCTAGTATTGACGAGGGTGGGTCGTTTACGTGACTCATCGCGAATTGGTGCTCCCTTGTGTGCAGTTGTTGACTGCCAGGCTTTACGCAAAGCCTGGCAGTCGCGAAAGTTTGAGCGGGTTACTTGAGCTCAATCAAGTCAGTCAGCTCGATTGGTTGAGCGGCAACGCTAACCCTGTAAATGTGGCATGGCTTTGGTTTTTTACCTGCCAAAAGACGGGACGCAACTTTTTTCTTGGCGTAGGTCTCGGCTGTTTCTTTTGACTTGAACAACTTAGGTTTCTTGTTGCCATACCGAACACAATATTTATTTTCGGGCGTGAGCGGTTGATTGTTGTTGGCGTTACTCATTGGCGGTTCTCCTGGTTGGTTGTTTGAAATGTTGCTGTCAAATGACGAATATGAGCATGTGTCGCACGCTATTTCTTCCGAGTCTCCAGACTCACAATTTTTGCACGGACCGAGGTTGGAAAATCCGCTTGTTGGGGCTTCGCATCCGCATGGATTTGGGTGATGTAATGTTCCGCTGCATGCATAGTGACAGTTGTTAGGTATTAGAATCATCCTTCCGCAACCATCGCCATCCTCCATGCCAACTACTCCATCTACCACCATGCTGTTGATAGTTGATGTTAAAATGCCTTTAGGCAGTCTTGCGACATCGACTTCGTTGTTGTGTTCGATCAATGTCTGTAGTTTGTCTTGATCTTTACGTCCCATAAATAACCCCCTTAATTCCCTATTGATTTCGATTGCTGATAAACATCCTAACCTGAACTTCTTCACGTGTCAACAAGTATTGTGAATAAATTTTAACCGACCATCGCCACGAAATCCGCAAACGGTTTGACTGATTGATAAAAATGGAATATTATGGTAGTCAAATTTAAACCGTATCAGTATAAGATCCAGTGTCTATCAGTGAGAGAGAGGCAATGCACGACCATAGCGCAGTTAAATCAGTCAGCACGCAGCACAACGCCTATGCAGCTACTACACATCAATGGCAACGCGCCAGGGACTGTTTGGCTGGCGAGGACGCTATACGTGCGGCAGGCGAAACCTACGAGCCCAGGCTGTCAGAGGAGACGGATGCGGCCTATAATGCAAGGCTCGCCAGATCCTCCTTTTTTAACGGGGCGGCTAGAGTTCTTGAGACGCTCACTGGGACGGTCTGCCGCAAACCTCCAGAGGTTAATTACGGAGGGTTGTCTGATGTATTGACTAAAAATATAGACAGAAAATTCAACAGTGTTGAGCAGTTTTCATTTGCCGCACTTGAAGAATTTTTGTCGGTCAGTAGGGTCGGTCTGTTGGTGGAATACTCTCAAGAGCAAAATGGGGTTGTGACTAAGGCGGCTGCTGCATCAGCAGGATTAAGGGCAAACATAGCGCTGTACAAAGCCGAAAGCATTATCAACTGGAGACTGGCTGACGATAATCCAGATACTCCGTTTGCTCTAGTGGTGTTGGCGGAATCTAAAAGCGTACCGCATGCCGAGGGCTTTGGGTCAGACAATATCACGTTATACAGAGTCCTGGATATTGATGGCGGATTGTACAGGGTCAGGATTTATCAGATTATTGACGGCAAAGATGTTTTACTGGACACTATTGATCCCAAAATCGACGGCAAAAGGCTGAACTATATCCCATTTAAAGTTGTTGGAGGTCCAGAACCCGGTAGACCAGCTTTGGATGATCTGTATAATTTAAACATAACCCTGTGGCAACAGGTAACCGACCACCACAACATTCTCCATCTGGTAGCTAATCCAACGTTCTGGGTTACCGGCTATAAGCATCCTCCTGGGGATGGCGCTATGCAGATGGGGTCTGGCCATATGATGGATTTTGAATCTCCAGACGTAAAGTTGGGGATCTTGGAGTTGCAGGGGCATGGTCTGGCCCCTTACGAGACGCGGATCGAGAGTTTGAAATCAGAAATGGCCATCGTTGGCAGTCGAACCCTAGAGCCGAGGAGAAATGCTGTGGAGTCTTCAGCGGCCGCAGATATCCACAGAGCGGGGGAATTGTCAGTGCTAGCTACTGCGGCAACTGAGGTAAGCGAGACTATCGAGTGGTGTTTGAAATTAGTTGCTGTTTGGTCTGGCGGCAGCGATGCAGACATAACGTTCAGATTTAACACAGATTACGATCCTCACCAGCTCGATGCAGCATTGTTGCAACAGTTAACAGCATCGTGGGCTGCGGGCGCAATGCCGACTAGGGTTGTAGCACACCAAATCAAAGAGGGTGAGCTTGCTCCGGCAGGTATGAGCGTTGAGGATATAGAGGCAGCTATTGACTCCAGTGATGGGCTTGGGTTTGGCGGGAATGACGAGTAATGCCAACTCCTAACGACGCAATCCAGGAATCAGCCATAGAACTACAAGTCCTGCTTGACAGATCGACCGTTGCCGTGCAGCGGTCTATTCTAAAGCAGCTATCCGAGCTGGAATCGTCCCTAATTTCCCAACTGGCAACCACAAACGTTGCCACGCTTGGAAGGCGTGCTTTAAACAAAAAAATCAAAGATCTCCAGATCCTGATTGATATAGCTTACGCCAAAATTAATGAGACGGTAGCGAAGAACCTGCGTGAACAGGCTGATATTGCACAGACAGCTACTGAGGACAACATCAATGATGCGCTTATAGCATTGTTACTGCTGTCCTTGGCGGTCAAGATTGACATAACGGCTAAAGCAAAACTTTCTCTCGATGTTTTCATGATTAATTTTCGGTTTGATGGGCTTAGACCGGAACAGCTATGGCAGCATGAGGCTGACTTGTTTAAGTTGGATCTTGAGCGAGCTTTGAGGGGCGTAAGGGGGGATATTGCGATTGCTGGTGCTGATGACGCGACCGCCGTAACAGAGCTGGCAAGGAGAGTTAAAGGCACTCGTGCGGCAGCATTTAAAGACGGCATAATAGCCAAGAGGAAGCTTGCAACTAAACGACTGATTGACACGCTGGCGAATGCATCGGCACAGCAGGTTGCCATGGATGTTTACGAGAAAAATGACACCCTGCTTAAAGGATACCAACATATCAGTGTTAGGGATTCAAAAACCTCAGCAATTTGTATTGCCCGTGATAGGTTGTTGTGGACCGTAAAAAAACAGCCTGTTGGCCACGCCAGGAGATTCAGGATCCCACCCCTCCACTTCTATTGCCGATCAATAGTAATACCAGTATTTAAAAAATGGGGTGATATTGATAACGAAAAAATCACAGACGCCATAAATGACCATGCAAAGAAAAACCCAGACCTCGCATCGCAGCTTGATCGACAGGTTGATTTGGTTCGTAATTCACTGAACGGAAGGGCGGCCAAAGACATAAGTTACAATGAATGGCTTAAAGGTAAGCCAGAAGATTTCCAGAAAGAATTGCTTGGTGCCGGCAAGTGGGAGCTTTGGCGGCAAGGAAAGTTAACGCCAAAGCAATTAACTGATAATTTTGACAGACCTATCACCCTCGAAGAACTTAGAAAGCGGGCAAATAGGCGGGATTGATAGCTATTGCTGCATCGGGAACTCACGGTCCGCTGACCCCGCACACTCATACAGCACGCACAGTATTGATGTGCTGTAGCCAGCCATAAACGGCACACCAAAAAAAGTTGCTACGCATAGTGACGCAAAACCAGACAACCCAAGCACAAACAGTAAAAACAAGATTAACTCAAGCATTGTTATCCTTTTTTAAAGCGGTTACGCACAAGCCTGACAAAACAAGGCTTGTCACTGATTGTTTCCATTGTGTACAAGTTCAGACCTTAAATTATCCAACATCTCTTTTATTTTATCAACCTCTTCAATCACACCAACCAACCCTGTCTTTACTGGTGTGTCGTGGCGTTTAGCTGTGGGTTTGGTGTTTCTATATCCTCGACGAGCCAAGGCGCGACTAACTGTCGAGGTTGACAGCTTCTCAACAACCGCAGCTTTATACCTGGTTAATCCGCCATAAATCACCAAGGCAACAGCTCTTTTTGTTGCTGCTTTTTCTTTCATTGTCATCCTTACGTGTAATGCAACTATATGCAAAACATAATCGCATGTTGCAAAGTGGTTGTCAATAAATAGTTCGTGGTACGCTGCAATAGGCATGAGAGAGATTCGGAGTGCCAGCACACGATGTGCAAACTATTACTGCGAGAGGCAGGGCTAACTGAGGATGATTTGATATGGCGTTTTTTAATTCGGACAGCGAAATTCCCGCGCAATTAAGGGCTAACCTTAAAAAAACTGATGATGGGCGTTTTGAGATGGATGACGCTGGGGTTGTGGAGCTGGCTAAATTTGCTGCAAGCCATGTGAGTATCGTCAGCAAAAACCGTGAGGCTGTGGTCAGGGCCGAAAAGGCCGCAAAAGAATTGCAAGCCAAGTACGATGGCATTGACCCAGAAAGGCACCGCGAGCTTGAAAAAGCACATGAAGAGGCTGAAAACGCCAAATTGTCAGAGCAGGAGCGGATTGAGAAAAACACTGCTGCCATGCAGAAGAAGCATCAGCATGAAATCGGGCAAGCTGCTACAGCAATGGCCGAATACCAGAAAATCGCAGAGGCAACTACTGCAACGTTGAAAAACAAAACTCTACACGCAGCAATCCGAGCTGCGTCCAATGCCGCAGGAGTTTTCCCAAATGCATCAGATGAGATGATGTCATTGGCGGTTCGATCAGGGTTTGGCGTGGACGATTCCGGGGAGGTTTATATGCGGGATAGTGACGGAGATCCTGTTTTTGGATCCGATGGTAAAAGTCCGATGAGCCTTCTGGAGTGGATGAATAGCAGTTCATTAAAAGAGGATAAAGGCTTTTTGTACGCCCACAATACCTACGGTGGCGGGGCGGTTACCAATGATGGGGCAGGACAAGCAAAGTCAATCTCCATGGAACAGTACAACAAATTATCACATACAGACCGCCGAAAGCATCTAAATGATGGCGGTCTGATCCGAGAATAACAACAGGAGCATGGTATGCCAACCACCACCAGCACCAACACATTAACCAACCTGATCAGATCAACAAATGCCGCGATGGATGTTGTTTCGCGAGAGCCTCGCGGATTCCTTAAGGCGGTTTCAAAAAACACTTCTGCGTCGCGGGGGGGGTTAGGTCAAGTAATGTACATTCCTCAAACTTCGGCAGCTACTGTTGAGGATGTCACTCCTGGCAACGTGTATCCTGGCGGCGGCGGGCAAACTGTAACCCCGAAAACATTTAGTATCACCAAGGTCAGGAAAGCAAAATTCGCATGGGATGGAGAGGAATCATACGCTTATAACGAAAGCATGCCTGGAGGGGTTGACACAACTTCAAATGATTTCTTCTCTCAGTGTATTCGCGGACTCACAGCAGAGATGGACACAGATGTTGCTAACATTATGGCCG
>JACKQG010007077.1_pt1 | contig 11483 bp, 10 predicted proteins | sample 8237621 | NCBI WGS metagenome assembly JACKQG01 (sample SAMN15677084, study PRJNA649215) | marine metagenome | biome: marine; feature: Black Sea; material: saline water; isolation source: suspended particulate matter (SPM) from the Black Sea western gyre | collected 2013-06-09/2013-06-10 | depth... | reverse complement strand
CTTGGTGGTGGTGGAGAACTGAGTTGCTTCCAGTTCGCCAACGCGTGCTTCAAGTCCGTCTACACGGCCCTTGAGGATGGCGAGTTCCTTTTCGAACTCTTTCATCAGGCGCTTGAGCTCGTCGGTCACTTCAGTGACGCGGTCGAGACATGCGTTCAACAGAGCAGCCGCTTCAAAGCGGGTCATTGCCCTGTTACCGCGGTAAGTGCCGTTGGGGTAACCAGCCACACAGCCGTAGCGCTCGATCAGGTTGCTAAGAGCCTGATAAGCCCAGTCGGTTGGGTAAACGTCTGAAAACTGAGTGATGCTGGTGACTTGCTCGCCAGTGGCGGCGTAGTCAGAAACACCGTTGATGTTCAGCTCAGTGGCGTTAGCAGCCATAGGAGCCAAAAGGCCCAAGGCTGCTGGGGCCACCAGCAGTTGACGGAAGAGTTTCATTTCTGGTCCTCACACCAAAAAATTAATTCGGGAATTAACCCGCAAACAAATTATTCGACCGGCAAATAATGATCTGTATGCAGGGCACCAATAGGATGTATCCCAGACTACAAATGCTTCCAATCACTCATCGTTAACGGATTCTTACTTAGCATTAACTTGCTCTTAACTTGGCATTCATTTATTCGCTTCATTGATCCCAACTAAATCCAAGCAAAAGAATTCTTAGCGATATAAATCACTTGTTTCACCAGGCTAGAACAAGATTTAGTTATCTTCTAACCATCCAGTTTATTGCTCAGGTAAATGAGTTTCTGGCTATTGGCTGCCTGCCAGCATTGCTTTGATTTAATGCATGGACTGCTTCGCTAAATAAGCAATAAGCTGGATTCGTCCTTAACTTTTTTCCTCAGATCCAGCGGGACATAAGCGATCAATCGGAATTAAAAATGTGCCTCGACGGAAGCGAACAGCGGCAATTTCGAGGGGATGGAGAGCAACCACAGCCCCTGATTCATCACTGCCAACGAGATCGGAAGGCCGAAGCATTGGCATGGGGTCTGCCGTTTTGAGATAGGGCATCGGGCTGATCAGTTGGACTTGGTCACCGATGGAAACGGTCATGACACCTGGGCAATCACCCTCTCCTACAGCAGGATGGGGTCAGCTGTTATTTGCCCGTGCGGGCTCTTGCCACTTGGAGCGGCGCGATCGCGGGACTGCTTCTGATCCTTGTGGGAAGTTTGATCCCGGCTGCCGTCCTGGTGCCGGTTGCAGAACTTCCCCCCCGATTGCTGAGTTTGCCCAGCACCTGGCAAGTGCCCGCGCTGTTGCTTTGCGCTCTTGTCTGCGGCCCACGATCAGGAGTGATGGCAGCGGTTGCTTACATCACCGTGGGGCTGGTTGATCTTCCCGTCTTTCATGACGGTGGAGGTCTTGGCTACGTGCAAAGTCCCGCCTTTGGTTATCTCGCAGGCTTTGTGCCAGCAGCCTGGCTCACGGGACGGCTTGCGCATCAGGCAGGGATGAACAACTTGGCACGCCTCACTTTGGCTGGCATCGCTGGCGTGGCCACGATTCAGCTCTGCGGAATTCTTAATTTGCTACTCGGTGCAGGTTTGAGCCGTTGGACTGAATCCCTACCTGAACTGTTATTCAGCTACAGCCTGGGCCCCTTGCTTGCCCAACTGGCTCTGTGCGTCGCAATCTCTTTGATTGCGCTTCCGATTCGTCGTCTGCTCTGGATCGAATGATCAGCCACAGCAACCGACTGATCCGGCGTCGCACAGTTGTGTTGATCAGCCTGTTGATCCTTCTGCTGGATCAAGCGTCCAAATCTTGGGCTCGATTCCACCTGCTTCCGAATCTGTCGCAGCCGTTCCTACCCGGATTGCTGCAGTTACGGCTCGTACGCAACACCGGCGCCGCCTTCAGCATGTTGAGTGATTCCACGGCCCTGCTCGGACTGCTCAGCTTGCTCGTTTCGATGGGGTTGCTGGTTTGGGTCTGGCGATCCAAGCGACTTGATCTCTGGTTAGGTCTGGCCCTGGCCTGCCTGCTTGGAGGAACACTCGGCAATGGCTTCGACCGCTGGCAACTGGGATATGTCACCGACTTCCTGGAGCTGGTGCCCTTCCGTTTTCCCATCTTCAATGGCGCAGATATCGCCATCAACCTCGCCGTTCTCTGCTTCGCCATCGACGCTCTCTCCCAACGCAATGGACAAGCGAAATCCTGACGGCCCGTCTACAGCCCAACTGATCATTCATCAGAGAGATCAGGCGGATCGAACCATTCCATTGCATGGCGATGGCTATCGGATTGGACGCGATGGTCCTCTGGAAATCAGCATCGATCATCCGGCCGTCAGCCGGCAACATGCGTTGCTGCAGCGCCAGGGGCGGCAGTGGTTCCTTCAGGATTTGAATTCCACCAATGGCTTGTGGTGGAAAGGCCGCCGAGTGTCGCAGCTGGAACTGCGCGATGGAGACGTCGTTCTGTTTGCGCCAGCTCAAGACGAAACGGCACCCTTTCTGCATTTCCATGACGCAGCCGGACGACGACGACATCGGATCGAGCGCTGGTTGGGCCTGCTCTTGTTGGCATGCCTGGGTGGAGGAGGGGCACTGCTGTTGCTGTCCAACATCACCATGCCGATCCGCGGGCAACTAGCACGCGTGCGCGGTCCGGTGGCCATCTACGACGGCAATAACCAACCACTAACCTCCGTTGACTCCAGTCGTCATCGCGAGCTCAAGTCGGTGAATGGGTTCTCTCCCTTGCTGGTTGATGCTCTGCTGAGCAGTGAAGACAACCGCTTCTGGTGGCATCCAGGGGTCGATCCCATTGGCACGCTGAGAGCCTTCAGCACCAATTTGATTAGCGGGAGGGTGTTGGAGGGAGGCAGCAGTCTCACGCAGCAATTAGCTCGCAGCCTTTATCCCCACTACGTGGGAGATGGAGACACCTTGGCGAGGAAATGGAAAGAGCTGCTTGTTTCCTTGCAGTTGGAAAGTCGCTTCAGCAAAAACCAGTTGCTGCTGAGCTATCTCAATCGCGTGTACCTGGGTGTTGGTTGGGGATTTGAAGATGCCTCACGCGTGTTGTTTGATCAATCCGCAGCAGATCTAAATATCCAGCAAGCAGCACTTCTCGTAGGTCTGTTGCCATCACCCAATGGTCACGATCCCTGTCAGTTTCCCCAGCTCGCACTAAAAGCACGTAATCGGGTGATCAACAAAATGGCCGATAGCGGTCGACTCTCCTTGGAGCAGGCGCGACTGGCGCGTCGCCAACCGATTCAACTTGCAACCGAAGCCTGCAGTCGGGAACAGGTCAGTCGATCGGCACCGTTTTACACCGATCAAGTGCGCCGAGACCTCACAGAGCTCGTGGGTCCTGGCGTGGCGGATGAAGGAAATTTCTTGATCGAAACGCACTTAGACCCTGTTCTGCAATCCGTGGTGGAACGCCAGTTGAGCGGTTTGTTGACCAACAATTCAACGCTTGGCGTTCAGGAGGGGGCCGCTGTTGTGCTCGACAGCCGCACTGGCGGGGTTCTCGCCATCGCCGGAGGTCGTGACTACAACTCGAGCCAGTTCAACCGTGCCTCAATGGCGTTGCGACAACCAGGGAGCACCTTCAAACTCATCACTTACTTAGCTGCCCTAGAGCAAGGACTGAAACCCAACGACAGCTTGGATTGCACCCCCCTTCGCTGGGGAGGGCAACGCTTCGCCAGCACCTGTTCGGGCCAACTGACCCTGGCCAATGCCTTCGCCTCAAGCCACAACACCGCAGCGCTGCGCTTGGCCCAACGCGTGGGGCTGGACCAGGTGGTGAGCTTGGCGAAACGCTTGGGAATCTCAACTCCCTTAAATCCAGTCCCGGGACTAGCTCTTGGACAGAGTGAGGTTCGCTTGATTGAACTCACCAGTGCCTATGCCGCTGTGGCCAATGGCGGCATCTGGCAACCTCCCACCACCATTCGTCGGATGGTCGATGCGGAAACCTGTCGCTTAGACCGACCCAGTGCCTGCGGCAGCCTTAATGAAGGTGGCGGAGCTGGAGATGGCAGTTCTGAACGAAGCAGTCAGCGCCTAGCGTCTCGTCGTGTGCTGAAGAAACAGACAGCTCTGCAAATGCAGGGCTTATTGCGAGCGGTCATTCGCAGCGGCACCGGGCGTGCCGCCTCGCTCGGCCAACAAGAAGGGGGGAAAACAGGAACCACAAACGATGGGCGTGACCTGCTTTTCATTGGCTACGAGCCGAGTCGGCATTGGGTGCTGGGAATCTGGCTGGGCAACGATGACAACAGTCCTTCGACCAGTTCCAGCGCCCTCGCAGCCTCTCTCTGGAGTCGCATCATGCGTGCCGCAGGCCAAGGCGCTTTGGTGGGTCAATGAAGGGATCCAATCGCCTGATCTTGTTTGGAGCAGCTGGGCTGATCGTCCTCTTGGTGCTTGGCCTGGTGCTCCAGGCCATTCGCAATCTGCTCTGGGATCTCAGTTACATCCTTCCGCCCTGGCTTGTAGGTCCAGTGCTGCTCATCGGCAGCATCTTGGTGATTGCGTTCGTGGTGCAGGTTGGCTGGCCCGTGTGGAAGAGATGGAAAACCAGTCGCGGAGCAACAAAAACCAGCACCACAGCCCCTTTGCCGCCTGGGTCACGTCGTCAAGCTGCTGAACAGAGTCTGGAAAGCATTGATCGCCTGCTGGAGCGTCTCCAAGACGATGTCGCCCGGCAAGCTCTGCATCTGGAACGCGAGCGCGTGGCGCGTGAATTGGCACGCGGCGATTTAGTCGTGGTGGTGTTTGGCACGGGCTCCAGTGGGAAAACATCCCTGATTCGTGCCCTTCTCCAAGACATTGTTGGGCGGGTTGGAGCACCGATGGGGTCCACAACCGGCAGTCAGACCTATCGGCTTCGTCTCAACAAGCTGGAGCGCGGTCTGCAATTGGTCGACACTCCTGGAATCCTTGAGAGCGGACTGGATGGAAGAGATCGGGAACAAGAAGCCCGTGAACGCGCCAGCCGGGCCGACTTGATGCTGGTGGTGGTGGATGGTGATCTTCGCTCTGCTGAATGGGATGTGGTTCGCAGCCTTGCGGGCTTGGGAAAGCGCTTGATGTTGGTCTTGAACAAATGCGATTTACGAGGAGAGGAGGAGGAGAAGCGTCTACTGGCCTTGCTGCGCGGACGTTGCAAAGGCCTGCTGTCTGCTGAGGATGTCATCCCAACCAGTGCCTCTCCCCAATCCTTGCCAAGACCTGGCCAAAAACCCTGGCAACCTCCAGCTGAGGTAGCGGTTTTACTCCAACGAATGGCCGTGGTGCTCCATGCCGACGGCGAAGAGCTGTTGGCCGACAACATTCTTCTTCAATGCAGGACGCTGGGCGACAAGGGGCGATCGCTCCTCAACCGACAGCGTCAGGCCGAGGCGCGACGGATCGTGGATCGTTACACCTGGATTAGTGCAGGCGTCGTGGCAGCCACACCCCTACCTGGCATCGACTTGCTTGGCACTGCTGCGGTGAATGCCCAGATGGTGATGGAAGTGGCGAAGGTCTACAACGTGCAGCTCACACGTGCCAAAGCGCAAGAATTGGCCGTCTCGGTGGGGAGAACCCTGGCAGGGCTCGGAGTTGTGAAAGGTGGTGTTGCCTTGATTGGCACGGCACTTAGCGTGAATCTGCCCACCTTGTTGCTAGGGAAAGCTGTTCAAGGTGTTGCTGCTGCATGGTTAACGCGGATCGCAGGCGCCAGTTTCATCACTTACTTCCAGCAGGATCAAGATTGGGGAGATGGTGGCATGCAGGACGTTGTGCAGCGGCACTACGACCTCAACCGACGCGATACCGCCCTCCAACGATTCCTCGACACCGCTCTCAGAAAGGTGGTGGAACCACTGCGACAAAAGGCAAAGAAGCGCTTACCGCCCCAACCAGGGCCTCGGGCGGGGGAGGACGCATCGGGCCACGGGCATCAAGAACCGTGATCAGCCCCAAATAGGCCACACCAATCAGCACAGACACAATGCCTGTGACGATGGCCACCCAGCGGCCGCGTTGCTGCTTTGGGGCAGCCATCAGGGCCGATCCTCCACGGATTGATTCAGAGCTGATGCAAGTTGGTCCAGCAAAGCGTGATCGGTATGCGGGTTGCCAAGAACAGCCTTGAGGAAATGCCGCCCTTGATGGAGCGGTCTCGACACCATGATGCCCTGGCTAAGCAAGTCCCGGCGTGTCTCGATCGACCAGCGTTCGTGCTGCTGCGCCTGTCCGCGTTGAGGCCTACAGGCGAGCACATGCAAAGGTCCCGTGAGAATCATCAGCCTGTTGGGATCCAGTTGCTGCTGGAGATACTCACGTCGAGCGATCGCTGCAGACAACAGCTGTTCAATCCCTGATTCACCGAGTTGTCGCAAGCCAAGCCAGAGTTTGAGCACTTCCGCCGGCCGACTCCCCTGCAGACCCAGTTCTCCACCGTGATCGTGCTCGACGGCAGGCTCCATGTAGGGAAGGCCTGTGGAGAACGCATCAGCCAGAACGGCGGCATTGCGAACCAACAGAAGGGATGAGGTCTTCGTGATGCCAAGAACTTTCTGGGGATTCACAGTGATCGAATCAGCACGTGCAATCCCATGGAGCAGATGGGTGGTAGTGGAGCTGAGAGCAAAAACCGCACCGATCGCCCCATCCACATGCAGCCATAGGCCCAAGCGTGCGCAAAGATCAGCCATCGCAGAAACGGGGTCGATGGCGCCTCGCACCGTGGTACCTGCTGTGGCCACCACTGCGATACAAGGGCGTCCTTCTCTTGAAAGTGTTGCCAATTCAGCCTCTAGCTGCTGCAGATCGATGAGCCCTTGCTCGTCCACCGGGATGGCACGAACTCCGTCGCTTTGAAGCCCCATCACGCGCGCTGCCTTGTGCCAGGACACATGCGCATCAGCACTGACCACCACCACGGCCTCTGGATTGTGGTCCAAGCCGACGTGATGACGAGCAGAAACCAAGGCGATCAGATTGCTCAGCGTGCCTCCACTTGCCCCAACACCAGAAGCCCCTGCAGGGAAGCCAAGGCGTTCAGCAAACCAGGCGCAAAGCTGCCGTTCGAGATGACTCAAACTTGGCGACAGCTCCTCAGCCAGAAGGTTGTTGTTCAGTCCGGCGCAGATCAAATCAGCGGCGATTGACGCACTCAACGGAGGCGGATCGAGATGGGCAAGCGCCCCGGGATGGGAGGGCTGAAATGCCCCATCCATCACCTGCTGAAGGTCATCCAACAGTTGCTGCATGTCGCGACCATGGGCCTGCGGAGCAGCATCTGGAAGCACCCGAAGTGCTGGAAGTGGACCTCGCTCACCCGCCGAACCGATCCAGCTGCATAAGCGCTCGGAAGCACCCTCCAAAAACTGAAGGAGTTGAGGGTCAAGCGCATCGGGCGAAGCAAACGCCGACAGAGCTACCGGTTCAGGATTGCTTGAAGATCCAACCAAGAAGACAAGATGGGGAGTGATCATTCTCCCCTGTGGTGGCACATCAAAGTGTTGGCACATCCAAAGATGCACTCAGCCAAGAGCCTGACGGTGCAGTCTCCAATCGAACTCTCTTCCACGCAGATGCAAGCCTGGATGGAGCGTTTGATTGAGCGCGCGCGTCGATTCGGCGAACGCGGAGAGGTTCCAGTAAGCGCCATTGTTTTGGATCACCACGGCCGCTGCATTGGCCATGGCATCAATCAACGGGAGCTGAACAATGATCCGCTTGGGCACGCTGAGCTGATGGCAATTCAACAGGCCTGCCGCCTGCGTGGTGACTGGCGTCTCAATGACTGCACTCTGTTGGTGACCTTGGAACCCTGTCCCATGTGCGCCGGTGCCTTGGTTCAGGCGAGAGTTGGACAAGTGATCTTTGCCGCGACTGACCCGAAGCGGGGAGCCATGGGAAGCACGGTCAACTTGGCCACACACATCAGTGCACACCACCGAATGACAGTGATCGGTGGTGTACAGGCTGAGGAAGCGAAAGAGATGCTGTCGAGCTGGTTTAAGCAGCGACGGCAACGTTCTGACGGAACTGGGGCAGCTCCGTTTCAAACAGATTCAACAACCTGCTGACGTTCTCAGGGTTTGAGTTGTAACCCATCAGGCCGATTCGCCAGATTTTTCCGGCAAGAACACCAAGACCACCACCCACTTCAATGCCGTGGTTGTTGAGCAGGTGCTGCGTGAAAGCCTTTCCATCCACATCATCTGGAATGCGAACGGTCGTGAGGGTGGGCAGACGGAGCTCCTCGGGCACGTGCATTTCGATACCCATCGATTCCAGACCGGACCAAAGGGCTTCAGCGTTACTGCGGTGACGCGCCCAAGCCATATCCAAGCCTTCGTCCGCCAGCAACCTGAGCGCTTCACGCATGCCGAAGTTCATGTTGACCGGTGCTGTGTGGTGATAAACGCGGTCACTGCCCCAGTACTGATTGAGAAGGGAAACGTCGAGATACCAATTGGGCACCTTGTCTTGACGCGCAGCAAGCTTGGCTTCAGCGCGAGGGCCCATCGTGAATGGACCAAGCCCTGGAGGGCAGCTCAAACCCTTCTGACTACAGCTGTAGGCCAGATCCACCTTCCATTCATCGAGATAAACGGGAACACCGCCAAGAGAGGTCACGGTGTCGAGCAGGAGCAAGCAATCGTGCTTGCGGCAGAGATCTCCGATTCCCTCCATCGGTTGACACACGCCGGTGGACGTTTCGGCATGCACCATCGCCAAAATGGCGGGCTTGTGCTCAATCAGAGCTGCTTCGAGCTCATCCTTGGTAAATGCTTCACCCCAAGGCTTTTCGATCACCTTCACATCGGCGCGGTAACGACCGGCCATATCCACAAGACGATTCCCGAAATAGCCCTTTACAGCGACGAGAACGGTGTCGCCTGGTTCAACCGTGTTGGCAAGCGTTGCTTCCATGGCTGCACTACCCGTGCCGCTCATCGGCAAGGTCAAGCGGTTGTCGGTCTGCCAGGCGTAGCGAAGAAGCTCCTGCACTTCGCCCATCAGTTCCACATAAAGCGGATCGAGGTGACCAATCGGAGTCCGAGACAAAGCCTTGAGCACCGTTGGATCAGCGTTCGAGGGTCCTGGACCGAGCAGCAAACGATCGGGGGTGTTAATCGGGGCAATGACCGTTCGATGGGACGAATCAACCAACCGGGGAGAGTGCGTCGTCGCCAAAGCCAGGATCACCAATTAATGGCAAACAGCCTACGCATAGACAGGCCTCTAAACGGAGCAAAACGGTTGGTTTGCAACGCCTGTTGAAACGAGACCAATCGTTGAATGCTTAGCGCTGACTGATGTCGTTTGCGGAAAGACCTGATGCCAGATGGTCGAAGGGCTTGCGAAGCATCATGCAGTCGCTGGAACTTGATCCTTCAGCCACCATGCGTTCGCAAAGAACATCAGCCAAAAGAATCATGCTGCGAACCGTGGGTCCCGTAGGAACACCCAGGCTTTTATAAGTGTCGTCCAAGCCGTTCAGAACGCGTTCATTCAGGATCGTGCTGTCGTCGGCAATCAGGGCGTAGCTCGCGTAACGCAGGAAATAATCCATGTCACGCAAACAAGCCGCAAGCCGACGCGTGGTGTACGCATTACCACCAGGCAATAGCAGCTCAGGATCACCAACAAACAGTCTTTGACTGGCTTCTCGTACGAGCTCCGACGCTTCGCGATTAATCAGCTCAACGGCCTTGAGACGCAACTCGGCCTGGCCGAAATACCCCTCAATGCGATCGATGGCCGATCGATCGAAATAGCGACCCAGTTGGTCGTAACGGCCGATCAACCCGGTGATGGCATCACGCATGATGGGGGACGCTAGGGATCACTGGCTGGAAGGTAACACCACAAAGGTGGTCAGAACGCTCTCATCACCTGGGATTCAAGGAATTTGACAGAAACGGTTACTAAGCGCTGACCCAGGCCTCGCTGAGAGAGCCCTGCTCTCAAAAAAGTGCGCATTGATACAAAAGCGTGTCAGATCGATGCCTACCGTTGGGATATTCGGCTGCAGCCTCAACCATGGCTAAAACTGCTCAGGACGTACTTCGTCAGATCAAGGACGAAGGAATCGAGCTGATCGACCTCAAATTCGCCGATCTGCACGGCAAGTGGCAACACCTCACCGTGTGTTCCGACATGCTCGGCGAAGTCGAGTTTCGGGAAGGATTGGCCTTTGACGGCTCTTCGATTCGCGGCTGGAAGGCGATCAACGAGTCAGATATGTCCATGGTTCCAGACCCTTCAACGGCCTGGATTGATCCGTTTTATCGGCATAAAACTCTGAGCATGATCTGCTCAATTCAAGATCCACGTACTCATGAACCATTTGACCGTTGCCCGCGAGCTTTAGCTCAGAAAGCATTGGCTTATCTCGGCAATACAGGGCTAGCAGATACGGCATTTTTTGGTCCAGAACCTGAATTTTTCCTCTTCGATGACGTTCGCTACAACTCAAGCGAAGGCGGCTGTTTCTACAGCGTTGACACCATTGAGGCTGGCTGGAACTCCGGAAGGGTAGAAGAAGGTGGAAACCTCGCTTATAAAATCCAAACCAAGGAGGGTTATTTTCCTGTTGCACCAAACGACACAGCGCAGGATATTCGCTCTGAGATGTTGTTAATGATGGCTCAATTGGGGATTAGAACTGAGAAGCACCACCATGAAGTTGCTGGCGCCGGTCAACACGAATTGGGAATGGTGTTCGAGGAGCTCATTCAGGCTGCCGATAACGTGATGACCTACAAATACGTTGTTCGCAACGTTGCCAAAAAGTACGGCAAAACAGCAACCTTCATGCCGAAGCCTGTCTTTAATGACAACGGCACTGGCATGCATGTACACCAAAGTCTTTGGAAGGGTGGACAACCGTTGTTCTTCGGAGAAGGGACCTACGCCAACCTGTCTCAGACCGCCCGTTGGTACATCGGCGGCATCTTGAAGCATGCCCCAAGCTTTCTGGCCTTCACCAATCCCACCACCAACAGCTACAAGCGCCTGGTTCCTGGATTCGAAGCACCTGTGAATTTGGTGTACTCGGAAGGCAACCGATCTGCGGCGGTTCGAATCCCCCTCACTGGCCCAAGTCCAAAAGCCAAGCGCTTGGAATTCCGTTCCGGTGATGCTTTAGCAAATCCCTATTTGGCCTTTGCCGCCATGATGATGGCCGGCCTCGATGGCATCAAGAACCAGATTGATCCGGGTGATGGATTCGATGGTGACTTGTTTGAACTTCCAGCTGAAGAGTTGAAGGACATCGCTACTGTTCCAGCTTCTCTGAACGGAGCATTGGAAGCGTTGAATGCTGATCACCACTACCTGCTTGAAGGTGGAGTCTTCACCAAAGACTTCATCGACAACTGGATCAATCTCAAGTACGAAGAGGTGCAGCAGTTGCGTCAGCGGCCACATCCCCACGAATTCACCATGTACTACGACGCTTGATCCAAAAGGTTTAGTAACGCTAGGGCACTAGACAAACCC
>JACKQG010007076.1_pt1 | contig 11487 bp, 14 predicted proteins | sample 8237621 | NCBI WGS metagenome assembly JACKQG01 (sample SAMN15677084, study PRJNA649215) | marine metagenome | biome: marine; feature: Black Sea; material: saline water; isolation source: suspended particulate matter (SPM) from the Black Sea western gyre | collected 2013-06-09/2013-06-10 | depth... | reverse complement strand
AATTATCCAAACAGAGGATTTATGGATTATGAAGATAAAGATGCATCAAAACATTCTTATATTTCTGGTTCATACTGGGTTGCAAAGAAAAAATTTATGGAAGAAAATCCCCTAAATGAAGATTTAATGTACGGAGACTCGGAAGATTTAGAGTGGTCTTTGCGGGTTAGAGATAAAGCAAAATATGTGATGAACCCACATTCAACTGTTAGGCATATAAGACCAAAATATACAGGAGATGAACCCAGAATATGAATAATTTAGAATTAAAAGAAAAATATGATAGGGTATTCAAAGAAGGTTCAGAAAACTTTTTTACATGCAATATATTTCATGAATCGTGGTCTATTGTAGGTCAGTATGATTGGGAAGGATTGAAAGTTTTAGATATTGGGTGTGGTGAAGGTATACTCCCTGCAATGATTGCACATGCGGGTGCAAAGGAAGTTATCGGAGTTGATTATAGTGAAGAAGCAATTGATAATGCCAATTCTAAATTTAACATTTCCAATTTAAAATTTATTGCGGGGGATTATAGAAATATTGAAGATGAGTTTGATGTAATTACTATGCAGGGGGTGTTGGAACATTTTGATGAACCGTGGGAAGAATTAAAAAATATAGTGGACAATTATTTAACGGATGATGGATTGATAATTACAAGTTCTCCTTCATTTTTAAATCCAAGAGGATATGTGTGGATGACACTCCAAAAATTATTTGATATTCCCATGTCGCTTACAGATTTGCATTATATTTGTCCATTTGATATGGAAGAATTTTGCGAAGAGTGGGATTGTGGGTTAGAGTATGAATCTATTCATCAAGATTGGGGTGGTGGTGAGACAATGATTCGTGATTTTAATAAGAGATTAAGAAATGCATTAAGAGACGCAAACATGGACAACAGTAAAGTTGATGATTTGTTGGAGTGGTTGGATAAGGCAAAAGAATATTTTCAACCAAATAATGATACAGGTGCCATTGTAGTTTATAAGATATATAAATGAAAACACTAAAAAGAGATAAAGTAGTATTAGACTTTCGTGAAAAGCAAAGGGAGCAAAGAGGTACTCTTGCAGGACAATATCCCCATGTAGTTGAAGATAAGATTTATTATCAAATGGAAACTCCCAAAGAAATTCATTATGCAATTGAAAATGGAGAAGGATATAGAAAACCTCTTTATAATAATATCATAAGTAAATCTTTGGCTGCCCATAATTTTAGTGTGTTTGTTGATACAAATCCAGATATACCAGAAAATGAGAAATATAAAGCAGTTGGTGGGTATCATGTTGGTCGAGCATCAACAGAAACACCACACGAAATAGGGTTGCATCAGGCACAATTATATGCAGAATTAAATGGTTGTGATGTCAGCAAAGATTTAGAGGTAGTTCCTTTTCCAGACCCAGTGTGGCCACAATTTACTAAACTTTTATTTAAAGACGATTTCAACCACCCAATGCATGCAAACGGATTATATGTTTTTAAATCTCCAGATGGAATAGATTGGGAAGTTTATTACGATAAACCCGTTTTGAGTACATTTACAGAATGTTTAGAATCAAATAAAAAACTTCCTCCGAATGTAGAAACATTAGATAGATATGAATTTATGTCTAGTAAAGATGTATTAGCATTTGATACTATGCCTAGTATATTTTATGACCACAATATTAATGAATATGTAATGTATTTAAGAGCAAATTTAAATTTGGGTGTTCGACATGTGATGTATACACATTCAAAAGATTTAATAAATTGGTCTACCCCAACTCTAATAAAAACAGACCCACCATTCGATATGAGTCACGGAAATTTATATTATATGTGTGCATTTCCTTTTGGTAATAAATACATTGCATTTCCGCCACATTTTAAAAATGAAATTATATCAAATGTAACTTCCATGTCAAAACTTTATGATGACACAGAAGGCAATTGGATGTGGGGAGATGCTGATGGATTTTTAGGTGCAATGAATCACGGACATCATAGAAAATATTATGACACAAAAACAGAGGTAATGATTTCTGATGATGGTATAAATTGGAAGGTGATAGACGAGATTCTCCAATCAGATACAGGAAATGGTCATATGACTTTTCCTCATGTAGTAACATTTAGAGAAGAGGGAGATGTATATGCTCTATATGTTCATGAAGATTTTATGACTTTTCATAATAAACTTGTTAGATATACTATTGATAAAGAGGAACTAGACAATTATGCTATATGACAATGGATATACTTTTCAAATATCAAAATTTACTCAACTAGGAAATAGTTTAGTTCAATTATGTAATGCTATTAATGTAGGTATACAAAAGAAATCTAAAATTTTAATGCCGAAGATAGGAACATGCAATGATGCATTTGATTTATTAAAAGATATCCCTAATTTGGATTTTAGAAAAGGTATAGACTGTGGTAAAACATTAGAAAGTAAATTCTTTTTTAGTAGTGAGTGTTTTGATTATCTAATGACAAACAGAGAGAGAAGAGAAATATTACAAAACTATATTTTCCCACATTTAAAATTAGTTGACAGCGACTCCGTTTCTGATGACACCTTAGTAATTCATATTCGTAGTGGTGATATATTTGGCGGATGGACTCATAAAAATTATGCCCAACCACCGTTATCATATTATAAAAAAATAATTGAAGAAGAGAAACCATCGGATGTGTTAATTATTACACAACCAGATAAAAGAAATCCATGTATTAAAAAACTTTTATCTTGGGATTCAAATATCAAAGTTCAATGTGGCACACTGAGAGAAGATGTGAGTGCTATATTAAAAGCAAGAAAATTAGTTATCGGATTTGGAACTTTTGGGTGGATGTTGTCTATGCTTTCTGGTAGAATACATAATCTATACTGTCCAACAGTTTGTACAGATTTGTTTGATTCTTTTTATCATGTTTCTCCGTTTCATATTAAAAGATATGATTTTGAAAATTATATTAAAATGGGAAATTGGGAAAATACCGAATGCCAAAGGGAAATGATGATATCACACCCTATAGAAAAAATTGGAGAACATTATGTTAATGAATATCAATGAATTGGTTTCGAACCACAATATGAAAATACATGGAGTTATTCATATTGGGGCACATTACGGAGATGAGTATGAAAAGTTTTGTGGAGTTGGTGTAACCGATTTTCTTATGTTTGAACCCAACCCAGACTCCTTTAGTAAATTAAAGGAGCATGTCGGAGATAAGGACAATGTTACTTTGGAAAATATAGCATTGGGTCATGTCAAAAAAGAAGATTGTATGATGTATGTAGAAACCGCAAATAAAGGTATGTCTTGTTCGCTTATGAAACCCATGAAGCATTTGGAGATGTATCCTAATATAACATTTGATTCTACTATTAAGGTAAATCAAACTTCTCTAGATAGATATTTTGATGAAAATGAAATAAATATCAGTAAATATAATATGATTAATATTGACGTTCAGGGTTATGAGGTGGAAGTGTTTAAAGGGGCGATTTCCTCTTTACATGAAATTGATTATATCATGACTGAAGTAAATCTTGATGAACTATATGAGGGTTGTCCTTTGATGGAGAATCTTGATGAGTTTCTTGGTGATTTGTTTGGATTTAAACGAGTTGCGGAAAGAATTGTTGGTAATAATACTTGGGGTGATGCTCTTTATATTAGGGATAAAAATGAAAAATAAAATAGCAATATTCAGTTGTGGTAATGAAGCATATATTGAACAGATGTGTGTATCTTTGACGATTGCGTGTAGAAAGAATTCGGAATTTATTCCTTATATTATAAGTGATGTATCCAACGAAGATAAAATTAAAACCATACAAAAGTTAGGTATTACTCTTCTACAGGTAGATTTATCGGATAAGTTTAAAGTATATAACGACACATGGCCTAGCCATATGTTTTGGTATTTTGTTGGACCAGAGGCATTATACCAACAGGGGTTTGAATATTCTTGCTATATTGATGCAGATGTATATTGTACTAGCAAATTGGAATTGGATTGGTTAGATGGTATAGAAATTTCTGCAAGGTCTGATAAGGAGAACGAGTATAATTCTGGTGTTGTGTTTTTTAACAACAAGAAGATGACCGAAAAGAGATTATTCGACAGTGTATTGAAAGTTTATAATAGATTATCTACAGATGAGTTTATAAAATGGCATGGTGGTAAGGTTCATGACCAACAGGTTCTTACTGCACTAGGAAAGGGTAATCCTTTTAATGATTTTTTGGGTGGGGATATTTCATTCGATATCAAAGATTTGGATATTATATGGAATTATCCGTTTCAGCACATGAAAGATAGAAACGAAGAATATATCAATAAAGATTATTTGGAATTAAAAGATGAAATTAAATTTGTGCATTTTCTTCTTTCTCGTCCTTGGCTTCCTTTTGAAAGGTGGGGAGGAACCCACGGATTGTTTAAAACAAAAGATTTTCCGAATGGTTGGGTCGTTAAAACAAATAAAGGAGAACCAATAAGGGAAACAAGAATCAAATTTGTTGAGGATTGGAGAAAAGAAGTTAGGAAAATAGAGAAAAAATATGAATGTAAATTATTTGATGAGTTTGATGATTTGAAGGATGTATTATGAAGATTGTTGCAAGTTTGGGTATAAAAAACGAAGAGGGGATTATAGAGAGGACTCTTCTTGCTCTTAATGAATTTTGCGATGCAATCATAATTGTTGATGATGGAAGTACAGACCGAACAGAAGAAATATGTAAAAAGTTTGACAAGGTAGAGTGGTATGAAACTAGAGAGCATGATTGGAGAGTTCGTGATGATGGCAACCAAAAGTTGATAGCAATAGAAGCAATAAAGAAACACAATCCAGATTATGTTTTGTTTCTTGATGCAGACGAGATACCGTTTCCTAACATAGTTAATTTCATAGAAGGTGCAGACCCCTCTATCAATTTATGGACGATTCCATTCGTACATTTGTGGGAAGATGAGAATCATTATAGGGTGGATAAATTTACTACTGAAAAGGGTATTCAAGTAAACTATGACCCATTTAATGGTGGAACAAAAAAAGGAACTCTTATGAAATGGTGTGATGGTTATGATTATCAATACAGAACAGACCACCATATTCTTCCTATGGAGCCACATAATGTTCCCCTACCACACTCAACAACAAACGAAACAGGAATTCTTCATTTCGGCAAATTATCAGAACATTTTAAGAGTGGAAAGAAAGACGAAGAATATTCGGTTATGCGTTCTCATACTATGGGGTTTGATTTGAAAGAAAGAATCAAACACCACGAACAATGTAGAAGCGAAGATGGTTTAGAATTGATGTCTGTGAATCCTGAATGGCATTGGAGATAATATGATTGATGTAATTATACCTGCACACGAAAAGGATATAGACACCTTGGAGTTATGCGTAAAACATGCAAAGGAAAATGTAAACAATATAGGGAGTGTTTATGTTATATCAAGGGAGCGATTAACAAAAAATGCTGAATGGATAAAGGAAAGTGAGTTCCCCTTCACATTAGGTGATGTTGGAAATATTATAGGAAAGCATTGGAGAACTTGTTGGTATTATCAGCAGTTGCTTAAAATGTATACACTACAAATTCGACCAGATGTTACTGATGCTGTTTTGTTTATGGATTCGGATACAATTTTTCTAAACAATATCGATTTTATTTCTAATAGCGGTGCGGGTACAGTAGCATTGTTTAATAGCGGTAAAGAAAATTATCCACCATATTTTGAACATATGGGAAGATTGATAGACGGACTAACAAGACAAGATATTAATGTTTCAGGAATAACCCATCACATGGTATTTCAGAGAGATATAATGAAACATCTTTTTAATGAAGTTGAAACTTCTCATGGTTGCTATTTTTGGGAAGCATTTTTAAAGACTACCATTGGTCATTATAATTCTGTTGTGGGTGACCAATCACATGAAGGACAAGGTAGAGCATCGGAATATGAAATTTATTTTAATTATTGTCTTTCTAAATTTCCTAACAGAACAAGAATCAGAAAACTAAACAGCATACTTGCATACAAAGAAGGTCTTGGTGGAAATGAAAATGAAACTTATCATATAGGTTCTAGAACAAATGATGACCAACACATAAAGACAATGGGAGAATATCCAAAATTTAAGACACTTGAGGAGTCGTTTGAATATGCTATACATAATAGTAGAGAATTGGGATACGACAGTGTAACCTTTCAAAAACATACTCGTCAAGGAATTGATGAATATAAGAAAGATTCAGAAGATTATATTATGGAAGTTTGCGATGATTAGAATTGATGAAATGACAAGAGGAAGATTTGGTAACAGACTTCTTCATTACAATAATTTAATGCAATTGTCTTCAACTATGGACACTGATGCTTCTTGCGTCTTTTGGGAAGGAGAAGAGTGCTTTTCTGGTTTGGAAACTTATAAAGATTCTCAATTAGATATTAAAGAAGTTTTGAATTGGGAATCTATTTTAAATTCAGTAGAAATTAATAAAGATGATAATTATGCATTAGGACCTTATTGTATTCATAATGTTTTTTGGGAATTAACAAAAACCGACCCAAGACAATTCATAAAAGTAAATGAAAAATACAAAAGGCAACTGCCAGAAGATATAGTAAATGTTGGCATTCATATTCGTGGAACAGATATTCTTGGTGCAGACGGAAATCAAGGAAGGGAAATACACCTTCCAGAATATTATAAAAACGCAATTGATTTAGTAGAGTCAGAATTTGAGAATACAAAGTATTATATTTGTACCGATGATGTTGATTTTATTAGTTTTATGGAAACTGTTAAATATTTGAGTCAAAAAAATATAGACTTTGAAGTAGGAAGTCCTAATTATTTTATAGATTTTGCAACCCTTTCCGAGTGTGATGTTATTATTGCTTCATCTAGTACTTTTACTGTTGCCGCTGGTTTTATTGGCAAGAAGAATAAAAAAATTATACACTCGATGGAATGGATTAATAGGAATTTAAATCACACTCTTTGGCATGCTCATGATGATTCTAAATATATTAGAAAATGGCAGTTGAGTTTTGATAACTTTTGGGTACAATTATATGAAGGTGGTAATGAGTTTTATCACGCATGGAGATTTATTTAATGAACAGTAAAAGAACATTATTTTTAGAGAAGCATTTTCCAAAAAACTCCATCATATGTGAAGTTGGAGTGCATACTGGAAATAATGCGAAAAGAATATTACAAAATTGTGAACCAAAAATACTTTATTTGATAGACCCTTGGAGTAGTAGAAGTCACCAAGATTATGTGAGTATTAGTGCAAGTGACAAATCTGAAATAGAAAGATTAAACAGACACTATGAAGATAATTATCAAAAATGTTTAGAGACAATAAAAGATTTCAATGAAGATAGATATAAAATAATTAGAAATATGGGTGATGTTGCATCAGAGATGTTTTCTGATGGTTTTTTTGATGTTGTATATATTGATGCGTTGCATAACTATAAATCTATATTTGCGGATTTACATCTTTGGTATCCTAAAGTGAAAGGGGGTGGGATTTTATCGGGACATGATTATTGCAAAACGAGCAATTGTGGTGTATATAGTGCGGTGAATGATTTTTGTAAAGAGAAAGGTTTGGAAGTAAATTATTTTGGTGAAGGTCCTTGTGATGGGGATGATTCACCGTCAGATTTTATTATAAAGGTATAAATTATGAATGTAGATGATTATATGAGTGAATATAATCTATCAGACCCTTGGGATGTGGTAGATTTATTCGAAAAAACAATAGCAGATTATGCAGGAAGTAAATACGCAGTCGCAGTAGATAATTGCACAGATGCAATGTTTCTTTGTTTAAAATATTTGGGTGTAGAAGACGAAATTACTATTCCAAAAAGAACATATGTTTCCGTTCCGTGTACAATTATACATGCAGGATGTCAAGTTAAGTTTGAGGATGTTGAATGGTCTGGAGCATACCAACTAAAACCCCACCCCGTATATGATAGTGCAACACGAATGACAAGTGGTATGTATATTCCAGACACCTATTATTGTTTATCATTTCATCGAAGAAAACACATCCCAATCGGGAAGGGTGGTATGATTCTTTTGGATGATGTCAATGCATATGAATGGTTAAAGGTTGCACGGTATGAGGGTAGACATATGGACACATTATATAAAGACGATTCATTTGATATGATTGGGTGGAATATGTATATGCCACCAGAGCAGGCTGCCGAGGGATTAGATTTATATTGTAAACTAAAAGAACACAATGATGATTTAGAATCATCGGGTACACACAAAGACCTATCACAATTTCCAATGTATGAAAGAGCAAACAGATGAATACAAAAATTATAGCAGAAATTGGAATCAACCATAATGGTGATATTGATATAGCAAAGAAATTAATTGATGCTGCATGTATTGCAGGGTGTGATTATGTAAAGTTTCAGAAAAGAAATCCAGATGTATGTGTTCCAGAAGAACAGAAAAATATTATGAAGGAAACTCCTTGGGGAGAAATGACATATCTGGAATATAAGTATAGAATGGAATTCGGAAAAGATGAGTATGATGTTATTGATGTGTATTGCAAAGAGAAGGGAATTAAATGGTTTGCTTCCGTATGGGATGAAGATTCTATAGACTTTATGTCCAATTATACCCACATGATGAAAATTCCTTCTGCACTCATAACACAGGATAATCTTTTATATCATGCAAGAGAAAAAAGTAAGTATCTTATGATTTCAACTGGCATGAGTGATGAAGAAGAAATTGAACATGCAGTAAAGATTTCAAATCCCAATTTAATTTTTCATACTAACTCTACATATCCTTCTCCTATAGAAGATTTAAATTTAAATTATATTGATTGGTTAAAAGAAAAATACCCGAACAAAGAAATAGGATACAGTGGTCATGAATTTGGATTAATTACAACTTATGCGGCTGTGGTAAAGGGTGCAACTTGGGTAGAAAGACATATTACATTAGAGAGAACAATGTGGGGTTCAGACCATATGGCTTCAGTAGAACCTCATGGATTAATTAAATTAGTAAAAGATATTAGGAGTATAGAAAGTTCTATGGGAACAAAATCTCCGAGAAAAGTATTTGGTTCAGAATTAGAAAAAAGAGAAACATTAAGAGGGTAAGTTATGAAAACGATTGCTTTGATACTTGCAAGAGGTGGTAGTAAAGAAATTCCCAGAAAGAATATACAACCATTATCTGGCGAACCATTAATTTCGTATGCCATTAATTCTGCAAAATGGTCTAGGGTAGATGAAGTTTGGGTTAGTACTGATTCTTCATCAATTAAAAATATATCAGAGGGGTTGGGAGCAAAAGTTATTGACCGTCCTTCTGAATTTGCCACAGACGAATCTGCAAGTGAAGATGCATTGTTGCATTTTGCAGAAAATGTAGATTTTGATATTTTAGTTTTTGTTCAACCAACATCACCACTTCTTCGCCCATCATATATCAACGAGGGTTTAGAAAAAATGAAAGAGTATGATTCTGTTTTTAGTGTATACGAAGAACATTGGTTGCCGAGATGGGATTTGCAACTCAATCCAATTGGATTTGATAATTATTCTAGGCCGAGAAGACAAGACCGAGAAAGTGTTTATGTTGAAAATGGAGCATTCTATATCACTACAAAAGATAAATTATTAGAATCTAAAACAAGAATAAGTGGAAATATTGGTATAGTCAAAATGAAAATGCAGGACAGTTTTCAGATTGACACACAAGATGATTTAGACATGGTGGAGAAATTTTTATGATTTATTGTTTCGACCTTGATGGTACACTATGTACAAAGAGAGAATTGGATTATCAGAACGCCGAACCCTTTGAAGGCAGAATAGAACATGTAAATGCTTTATATGATGATGGACATACAATTATTATAGAAACTGCCAGAGGCAGTGGAGCAACGAAGGGAACAGATTGGTACACTATAACAAAAAATCAATTAAGTAGATGGGGACTAAAATATCACCAATTGAGAACTGGTATTAAGATTAGTGCAGATATGTATATTGATGATAAAGGTAAAAATTCTGAAGATTATTTTAAAACAGGCGATTATTAAATGTTATTAGTTTGTTATGGAACAAGACCCGAATATTTAAAAGTAAAACCTCTTATAGAAAAAATGCGGGGTGTTATTCCATTCAAAACATTATTTAGTGGTCAGCATACAGATATGGTTTCTGTTGACAGCGATTACACAATTAATATAGAAAATAAAAATAACAGATTGGATTCTGTTGTTGCTTCTATTATGAATGGTGTAGATTTTATTAAAGAATCTATAACACATGTTTTGGTTCAGGGAGATACTGTAACTGCCTATGCAATGGCTTTAAGTGCATTTCACCACAAGATACCCATCATTCATTTGGAAGCAGGAATGAGAACATATAATATTAATAATCCATGGCCAGAAGAAATGTATAGACAGTGTATTTCTAAAATGGCATCATATCACTTAACACCAACAAAACATGAATGGGATTTCTTGATATCTGAAAAATGTAAAGGTGAAATTCATATTGTGGGCAATACGGTTTTAGATAATCTTGTGGATATTTATCCTATCGACACACCATCTGTTTTAATTACTATGCACCGAAGAGAAAACTATGAATTGTTTCCAGAGTATTTTAAAGAAATAGAAGAATTGGCAACAAAGAATATGGATATGGAATTTGTATTTCCAATGCATCCAAGTCCAGATGTTCAGAAACATAGACATATATTTAAAAATGTTACTGTAAAAAATCCATTAGAGTATGATGATATGATAGGATTTATTAGTTCATCTAGAATAATTATAACAGATAGTGGCGGTATACAAGAAGAAGCATCGTTCTTCAAAAAGAAAACTATTGTTTGTAGAGAAACTACCGAACGATTTGCGTCTCTTGGTAAGAGTTCTGTTTTGTGTACAGAACCAAGTAAACTTAAATCTATTTTTAATCAAGCAAAAGAGGACTACATAGTAGAAGATGAGTGTCCGTTTGGAGATGGCCATGCAAGTGAAAAGATTGTGGAGATTTTAAAATGCATTGTTTAGTAACAGGTGGAGCAGGATTTATAGGTTCTAATCTTGTAGACCAACTTCTTAAAGATGGTCACAAAGTTAGAGTAATTGATAACGAATCATCAGATTCACATGAACAATTTTATTGGAATGATGATGCAGATAATTATAAATTAGATATTAATGATTATCCTTTTGCCAAAGAAGTTACAAGAGAAATAGATTGCGTATTTCATCTAGCCGCAGAATCAAGAATCCAACCTGCTATTGAAAATCCTCTACTAACAACAAAAACAAATGTAGTAGGAACATGTAATCTACTTCAAGCATCAAGAGAGAATGGTGTTAAACGATTTGTCTATTCTTCGTCTTCGGCATCTTATGGTTT
>JACKQG010003278.1_pt1 | contig 11487 bp, 4 predicted proteins | sample 8237621 | NCBI WGS metagenome assembly JACKQG01 (sample SAMN15677084, study PRJNA649215) | marine metagenome | biome: marine; feature: Black Sea; material: saline water; isolation source: suspended particulate matter (SPM) from the Black Sea western gyre | collected 2013-06-09/2013-06-10 | depth... | reverse complement strand
TGGAATTGAGCGCGATGCTGAAATGATGCGTCTTCTGGAATCGCTATTGCTCGATTCTTCCCCAGCAGCGTCACAGACCAGTCTTCACGCTTTACAACAGCACCTGTTTGCTGCGCCGGAGGAAAAAGCGCTGCTGGATAATACCGTGCAATGGCTGGGGGTTAGGGATTTTCTGGAAGAAGCCGAAGTTGCGGCCGGCATGGCTCAGCAGATGCTGGCAGAAAGTCCGGGTTTAACGCCATCTGACATTGGGCTGCTGATGCCCGATACCTTTGAGTACTCTCTCGCCGTCAACGATGCTTTTTCTGCCGCTGGACTTCCTCTTTCAGGGTTGCCTGTGGATCACTGGCAAAGGGATCTTGGGCGTGAAGCGCTTTTTCATTTTCTGTACTGCCGACAGAAGCCTTCACCAGCGATGGCGCTGGCCGTTTGCTTGTCCTCCCCCTTGATGCCTTGGTCGAAAGAGCAGGGTGCCGAATTGGCTCAGACCGTGATGGAGGGCGATTATCGATTACGACCATTCCCATCGGCGACACAGTCTGACCGACAGATGCTGGATTTTTTGCGTGAAGGGGATGAGAGTCCAGAAACGTTGGATACAGCTATTCAGGCATTTGTGAGCTTGCTGGGTGGAGGCGAGCAATTTGAGTCTCACGTCTATCACGCGAAGGCGACGGCCGGGGAATTGCGCGGGGCGTTAGCGGGTAAGACGGAAATCGATTGGGCCGCGTTGCGACGTTTATCGAGCCCGAAGAACATCAGTACCGGTGAATCTCCGAATTTCAACCTGGAAGGCATCACCGTATGGCGTGAATCCCAAGAGGCCTGGCGTCCGGTTCGCTTTTTTATCGTGCTCGGTTTTGCCTCAGGCCATTACCCGGTAGCCAGCGGCGATTCCGCGGTGTTTGTCTCCGACGATTTGCTCGCTATTCGGGACAGCTTGGGGTTATCGCTAGCAACGCCTGCAGACCAGATGCGAGACCGACGGGCACGATTTAAACGCCAGTTGGCAGCAGTCGCCGATTTTGTGTGTTTTATGATTCCTCGCAGGGATTCCAGTGGCGCATCCCAGTCACCTTCAGAATCGCTGGTATTCATGAGCCAGCTATACAGCGGTATCGAAGATGCAGACTCGTTGATCCTTGAGATGGATGTTACGGCGGACCGTGATCGCACTCGTTTCCTACCGAATATCGAGCCCGAGCCACCCTGTTTGCCACGAGAGATAGTCGCCGAGGACATCAAGTTCGGTGTTGATTTGCTGGCGCTGCGCACCGATGCAGAAGGAAATCTGCGGCCGGAGTCACCCAGTAGCCTGGAGACTTTGATGGTTTCACGGCTGGCCTGGCTCCTGCGCCGAATCGATGCGGAACCCTTGGGCTGGGAGCCTGAGCGACCCAATGTCATGTTATTGGGCACCTTAACCCACCAGGTTTTTGAAGAGCTTTTTCAGGTGTCTCGCCCGATACCCGATCCGGCGATTATTGACTCACAGGTTGAGCCGCTTCTGGATTCAGCCATCAGGACCCATGCGCCATTCCTGCGTGCTGCGCAATGGCAGGTCGAGCGTAAGCACTTGGCATCCAGCATCCACAAGGCCGCCGTGGCGTGGCGTGAGGTGTTGGTGACTTTGAAGGCAGACATTCTCGGTACTGAGGAGTGGCTTCAGGGGGCGCTTGATGGCCTTCCCATTCATGGCCAGGCGGATATTTTGCTCGGTCTGCCCGACGGGCGATTGCTGGTGGTTGACTACAAGCGATCCAGTGCCAACAGCCGCCGACCGCGGATGCAAAAAGGCTACGACAGTCAGGCAAACCTGTACCGCACCATGCTGCAAACGGGAGGCCCCAAGAGCGAAGACAATGTTCCGTTGCTGGACAGGCTGCGGGCAGGGGACACCACCGGCATTGTGTATTTTATGACGAATGACCAGACCTCTCTGTCTGATGCGTTAGTCGTGGAATCCGGCGCCATCCCGGGTTGGGAGGTCCTGGAAGGCGATGTGGCCCATCTGGCTATGGGCCTTATCAGGGAGCGGCTGCGGGAGGTCAGTGCAGGCCAGCTGTATCTGAACCGGGAGGGTGATGCACAGTTTTTCAACAAGCAGGCCGGCGTGAAGCCATATGCACTGGATAACAGCGCGCTGATACCGCTATTCACAATTCCCGGTGAAGCCAGGGAGGTCGAATAATGTTGCCAGCATTAACGATTGTTCCGGCCGGCGCAGGATCCGGTAAGACCTACACCATTCAGCAGCAGTTAGGTGAATGGGTGGTTGAGGGCCGCATCGCGCCCGAACGCATTGTGGCGGTGACATTCACGGAAGCCGCTGCTGCAGAGCTGCGTGAACGTATTCGTGCGAAGCTGCTCAGTCTCGGGCGCTTGGAAGATGCCTTAAAACTGGATCAGGCCTATATCTCAACGATTCACGGTTTCGGGTTGAGATTGCTGACTGAATTTGCCTTCGACGCAGGACTATCCCCCAGGCCCCGACTGTTAAATGAAGATGAAGAAAACACACTCATCCGATTGGCGTTGGCGCGAACCGAAAAAGCGGATGTCATCACTTCAAATCTGGCCAAGTTTGGCTACAGCTATGATTTCAACTCCCAGAAGAGTGCTGAAGAACTTTTTCGCGATGATCTGCTGAGGATCGTTATGTTGCTTCGATCAGCAGGTTGGTCAGAAGAGAGCGATACGTATTCAGAGTTTGCAGCCAAATGGATCAGAGAACGCTACGGCATTATCGGAGATGGCGAACAACTGACTTCGCGATTGCAGCAGGCAGTAAGCCGTCTTCTAGAATCATTTCCCGAGAATTTGGCCAGGGAATTTGGTAATAGCGCTGCCGCTGAGAAAGACTTTCGGCGTGATTTCCGTAACCTTAAAGACGCTTCAACTGCCGGTGTTTTGAGTAGGGATTGGAAATTGTGGAAAGAACTGCGCTCACTCCGTAAATCAAAACGGGGTTGCCAGCTACCCGATGGCTATGATGATTTGGCAGATGCCGTTATCGAAGCCGCCGATGCGTTGCCTACGCATCCTGGCCCGCTTGAGCAGGCGGTTCTGCATATTGAGTCACTGATAGCCGCAGGGCAGGAAGTGCTGGTTCATTACGCGCAAGCCAAGCGTGAAGCAGGGTTGGTCGATTACGGCGACATGATCGCCATGGCGGCGGAGATGCTTCGCAGCCGCCCGGATGTTTTGAACACCTTGGTGCAGCGTATCGACTGCTTGGTCGTGGACGAGTTTCAAGACACCAACCCGCTTCAGTTTGCCTTGCTTTGGCAACTCAAAGACGCAGGTGTGCCGACAGTCACAGTGGGTGATCTGAAGCAAGCCATTATGGGATTCCAGGGTGCCGACCCGCGATTGTTTGATGCTCTTATACGCCAAAATCAGGACATCGCAGAACCATTGACCAGTAACTGGCGATCCCAGCCAAACCTGATGCATTTTATCAATGCGGTAGGCCCCGGCTTGTTCGGTGACGAGTACGTCCCACTGGCACCGCAGGGTGCTGATAGCCCACAAGAGCCGATCGAACTAATTGATTTCGCGGTAAAGGCCAAAAAGGGACAGCACGCGGTTAGAGCTCTATCCGTTGGCGACCGTCTGAAGGCCCTGCTGGAAGATTCTGCTCAGCAAATCTGGGATCGACACACAAAACAGCGTCGTAGGCTGCGCGGCGGTGATATCGCGGTTCTTTGCCCCACCCATAAGATGTTGGCTGAATATGCCGATGTATTGCGCGCTCAGGGACTTCGGGTAAGGCTACAAGAGGAAGGGTGGCATTCCTCGCGCGTTGTTCAGCTCGCCTGTCAGGCAATGGCTTATGTCGCCAATCCCTCGGATCGTCATGCAGCGTTGTACCTGTCCGTCACAGAACTGGGCAGACTCGATCTGAAAACTGCCTTAGAACAGCTTATTACCGATGGGAAAATCGTCGATCCGGTATTGGCTCAACTGGATGTGCTGGCAAGTAATGTCAAAGACCGAACCCTGTTTGCATTGGTAGCCGATACCTTTACTGCGCTCGGTCTCTTCGATGTGGTGTCTGTATGGCCGGATGCTGACCAGTCCCGGGCGAACCTGCTTCGTTTGCAGGCAGAGGCTGGCGAATTTATGGATGCTAATCGTGAGGCACTTGCCAGTGGCGGCTATCACGGCTCAGGCATTCAGAGTTTCCTGGCCTGGCTGAATGCCAAAGTTGAGCAGAAGGACAAGAACAATCAGCCTGACCCGCGTGTCATCGATGAAGATGCCATTCAGTTGGTTACCTGGCACAGCTCAAAAGGCCGGGAGTGGCCCGTGGTGTTTGTGTGCGGCATGGATAAGAGCCTGAGCCCGAGATTGCCCAACATGGCACTGGGATACAGCACCTTTGAGGATTTATCTCAGCTTATCGAAAAGGCGCAGATCGAGTATTCCCCAAAATTTTCCGCCTCCGAGTCTGACGATCAGTTCCTGGGAGATCTTGGACTTGCCACCGAGCTTGAATCCAGACGATTGATCTATGTCGCCATAACCAGAGCACGAGAAAAGCTGGTACTGGAATGGCCGAGCTATTTGGCGGGTAAAGACGGACTGACCTACTGGTCGATTCTGGCTTCAGAGGCCACAGTGTCGCATCAAGACGCGAAGATTACCGTCGGTGATACTTCTTTTCCATGTTTGATCGGGGAAGGTGCATCAGAGCTTCCAGACGATTTTGGTGTTGGCAATGGGACAACCCCAGAGGTGTTAGCCACCATCGGTCGCAGGGCGATAAAGCGCGGAGTCGTTCCGGACGGATTGGTTCCGGACAGTGTTGTGCCTTCAGGAATGGATAGTGTCCAAAGCTCGGAGACAGCCAGGCAGCCTTTGGAGTCAATCCGATACCACGAAAGGTTGGAACTCGAGATCGAGCTCACCGGTACGGCGCTCGGTACCTTTCTGCACCGCTGCTTCGAAGTGCTTGGCGTAAATGCAGAACTCGCCGAGAAGATATCCTCTTTCACCAGTGCCGAGATAAGTGACAGTGATATGTCCAACATTGCTAATAGCGTTACGAGCTTCGAGCGGTGGATGACGGATCACCTTTCGGCCACGGCTGTGCATCGGGAACTGCCGCTATTGGGAATTGATGATAACGGTTCCGTGGTATCTGGAACCGCCGACCTAGTGCTGGAAACCGAAGGCGGCGTATGGATTATTGACCACAAGTCAGACCAGATCGATGACGCTGAAATGGCCTTTACTCATTACCGGCCGCAACTTGAGTGCTATTCGAACTTGCTTCAGAGCATGGGGCATAAAGTCCTAGGCTTGGGAATTAACTGGATAAGAAAGGGAGAGGTGGTGTTACAGCACCACTGACATTGATTGTTAATTATGTATTTGGTGGATTGTCAGATAGTCGCAGCGCAGAGGAATAGCTAGGCAGTGAATGATAAGCAAATAAAGCAGGGAAGTGGTTCCTATACAGCAAACCTGCTTGGAAATATTAGAAGTCACTTGGCTGGATTGCAGGGCTACGACGTGATGGCGCTTGAACTCATCCAGAATGCGGATGATGCCAAGGCCGAGGAAATCATTTTCGACATCACGGACAGCGGACTCCTGGTGCGCAATAGCGGTCAGTTCACCTACTGTGGTGATCTGGATAAATCGTGCGGTCTTTTAGCCGATAGTAATTACAAATGCGATTACCACCGTATCACAGATGTTGGTAGTGGCGGCAAGCTTTCTCGTGGCGAGAATATCGGTCGGTTTGGTATAGGTTTCGTATCGACCTACCAAGTTACCGATCATCCTGAGATTCGCTCATCAGGTATCAAATTGACACTGCGCCCCGAGCTGGGGCAATGGTATATCGAGCCTTATGAAGAGAGCTACGGTACGTCTTTCTTCTTGCCGTGGGCAGACGACCCTGAATCCGAGGCCCGTTTGGCACTGGGTGTCTCTCATGTCAGTACGAGTCATATCGATCAGCTTGCAGAGGATTTTTGCGGCGTTTTGCGTAAAAGCTTGCTGTTTCTCCGCCATGTACGAAAAGCCGAAGTGCGGCGAAACGGCCAATTGCTTCTGGCATGCGACCTAGACAGGGGAGAGGACTCAGATGTTATTGTCAGCTTCAGGCCGAGTGGTGAAGTTGAGCAATGGCACATCCTTCGTGCGGATGCAATTGAAGCTGCCAAGAGTCTCTACGAGATACACCCAAGGCTGGAGTCTCTCCACAGAAGCACCAAGATCAGTATAGGTCTGCGCATTGACCCCGAACCGCTTGACGATGGATTGCTCTACGCCTTCTTGCCCACTGAGCAATCGACAGGATTACCGTTACATATCAACGCTGACTTTTTCCCGGAGTCAGATCGCAAGGCTGTGATATTTGCGGGGCACCAGCATGAACAGGCCTGGAATGAGATGCTTATCGATGCAGCTGCTGCAGAAATAGCTCGCGATCCGGAGTGTTTGATGCAAATGCTCGGGCACGTGCAATTGTGGCAGATCCTAGGGCGAGCATATGAACTTTCATCCAAACAGGCAGGTCATCCCACATGCTATAAGCAATTCTGGGAGCAGCTGAAAGAAACGGCGACTCAAGCGCATATCGCCTTGGCACAGGATGGCAGTATTCAGTGCCCGAGTGGCGTTTTCCTGCCCCGAACATCCTTTAACGAACACCAGGTGAAGGCACTGCTGGAGGTTGGGGGCAGATTGGGGGCGGAGGATCTGCGACCGTTCCAAACTGCGATGAACCAGCTAGGCGCTCCAATCCTGACACTTGATCGTCTGGTGGGGCTGCTGGAATCTTCGATTGATCAGCAAGATGCCGGTGCTAAGCAAACCGATATAGACAAGCTGGAACATTTTTACAAGCACCTCTGGAGCATAGTAAACGACCTTCTTCCTGAGGCAGGAAAGACCAATCCAGATTCGAACCCATCGGTAAAACGCTTGCTAGTATTGCCGTTCATTGTCACAGAGGATTTGTACACTGTAACCATCAATCAGACCTACACCGCGCCAGGTGGTCTGGATGCTGCGCGCATTGCAGAGCTCTTGCCCAAACTAGCAATCGCCACTCGTCGGCTCTCCGGATATCCCAAAATAACTCGACTGATTAAACCGCTCGATCTTAGTGCGGTTGCTTCGCATATCGCTTCTGCATCTGACACTGGATCGGTTGAGGAGACTATCGCTGTCGATCAGAAAAGTTTGAGGGATCTATACACACTTTTTGCAGACCTCGATCAGCAGAACACAGTAGAGAGTACGGTTTACCAAAAACTGCGAAGCCTTCCCATTTGGCAATCGAGCCGTGGCTTGGTCAGTGCGACAAAAGTGCTTTTACCTGGTAACTTTTCTGATCCAACTGGTCAGGCGGATTTGCTGGATACATCTGTCCTCACTGAATCAGCCAGGGAATTCCTGTCAACCAAATTGGAGGTGCGCACGCAGACCATTGAGGCCTTTGTTCAAACCGTGCTGCCGACATTTTTTGACGACGACGGGCCTCTGGATGCAACCAAATTCACACAACTTATTAACGAACTCTCCAATCATTCGGCACTTTTAAACGATGAAAACATCTGTCGATTGCTTGGGTCTCTTCCAATTGTGCCTACGCAAGATGGAGGCTGGTCCTGTCCGGTCAACACTTATCGCCGAACTGACGAGCTTGTGAAGGTGCTCGGTGACGCACTTCACCTTTGGCTGGATGCTAGCCGCATCCCCAATACGCGATCAGTAAACACATTTATCGACAGCCTGGGAATCCGACGGACGCCTATTGCTAAGCACCTTGTCGATCGCATGCTATTCATTGCAGAAAAGTACTTGCCGGCCGAGGATGCGAAGCGGGCGAGCGGTGAGGCATTTTATGTCTTGTGCGACAGGTACGAAGAGTGGAGTGAAAAGCAGGTATTTAGGGATGCCATTGCCGATCTTCGGCAGGCCGCCTGTTTTCCCGCAGTTGGAGACGCCGAAGAATGGTACAGGGCGGATTTTCTCTACGCACCATATCGTGCTGAAGCTTTCCGTTCCCAGGCTAATGTCCTCGATTTCCGGAACACGGCGCGCCTAAAAACAGAACTGCTGGAAGAACTTGGCATTGTAATAAATCCTGAGACCAGTCTCGTAATCAATCATCTGCAGCACTGCGTGACTACCGGAGTACAACCTCATGTCTTCACCTATCAAATATTGAACGAACGTGCTCAACGCTCAGATCCTCTCATTTCGACCCTTGAAGGATCTAAGTGTATTTACGTCGAGAGTCAGAAGGCGTACGTTCGACCCAATCAACTATACTGGGCGCCTCAACAACTTGGGCGCTACGCTTATACGATTCCTGGAAATTATGAGTCATTCAAACCGCTGTTTGATACGATCGGCGTTAAAAGTTCACCCGAGGGAAGCGACTACATAGATATAGCGCTGGATATCGTCGGGGAGTATTTCGAACAATCCAAACCTCTGACAGGTCCAGATCGAGCTGTTTATGATGTCTGCCTGGAGAATGTTGCAATCGCTTATGAGCAAGAGGAGCTTCCCGCATCTGACCTTGAGCGATTGAAGGAGGCACCAACTGTATTAAACTTGCAGGGTCAGTTAACTCACCCTGATGAAGTCTTGCTCCAGAATAGCGAATGGCATGCAGGATTCTTCGGCGGGGAGCTTGATCAGGCATTGTGTAAAGTTGCCCCTGAGCTTTGGCCATTCCTTGAAGAAATTGGCGTCAGGCGGTTGAGTGAAAGCGCGAAAGTTGAACTCGAATTTGTCGATGGCCAGCAAGAAGATGAAAGTCATCTCGCTGAAAGGCTAATGGACAGGGCAGATATCCTCGCCCGTCTGTTTCATGACAAACCGAAAGCTGTCAGAAATAAAGTAACGAGTGCTCTCTCGGGGCTCACAGCAGTCAGCCACGATGTTGTACGGATTCAAGCCTCTGTTCATGTTGGAGGGGATCAGGCACTCGCTCCGCCCACATCCGCTCACGCATTTTACGATATCGAGAATAAGCGGCTGATCTTAGAACGCCCGGTAGGAGACCGGAGTTGGTCTCACATTCTTAACGCGTTTTTCCACCAGTTAATGCCTGAGGAATCGGGCAGTGAAATATCAAAGCTGACGTTAAGTATTCGTCCATTGATGTTGATGGTGGTCGAGGAAGCTCATCGTGAATTGAGTGATGCCGGCATTCCCTTCCTGGATGCAGAAACCGGCGCACCCGAAGACCTAACTTCCCCCGACCTTGAAGAGATGGGCAGTACAACGGAGCCGGTTAGTGATGAAGACAGTAAGGCAACAACTCCTTCCGGCCAAACTTCTGACGAAAGTGAGACGGGCTCCGGTGACCGCGAGAGGAATCGCCAAACCGAAGGGTCAGGATCTAGATCTGGCGCAGCACAGTCAGATGGAAAAGAGCAAGAAGCAGATCTAGGTGGATCACGCCAAGGGGATACGGAACGTGGTAGCCCTGGGACGGGTGAGGAGGGTAGAAAAGGTGCTGGACAAGGTGAGCAGCGCCAGAAAAAGTCAAGGCCGAAGCATAAAGAACAGTGGGATAGGCGATTACTTTCCTATGTTCGGCAGAAGCAGGAAGATGCCTCAGAAGATGGTGAGCAGGAAGATCTGACGAAACATAACTTGGCCGTTGAGGTGGTCGCCCGTGACGCTGTTTGCGCTTATGAAAAAGCACGAGGGCGTGTTGCAGAGCAGATGGCGCAAACGCATCCCGGATACGACATCATCAGCCATAACCCGGTGACCGAAGAGGATCGATACATCGAAGTCAAAGGTGTAAACGGCGAGTGGAACCAAACCGGCGTGGGGCTCTCACGGCTTCAGTTCAGCAACGCTCAGGACTATGGTGACAGATACTGGCTGTATGTAGTTGAGTTTGTTTCTGATCCGGAGCACATACGCGTACATCCAATCCAGAGCCCTGCGACACAAGTAACCGCATTTATGTTCGATGGTAATTGGCGGGATGCCGTCACAGAAGAGCGCCCCGACCCATCGGCGCAGTTTGTGCCCGGTGCGCGATTACATCATCAAGACATGGGTTCAGGAGAAATCCGGGATGTTGTCACTCGTGGAAACACAAAGCTACTGACGATTCTGTTTGATGGAAAGTCTCAGGTGACACCGAACGTAACCCTGAACTTATACCGCATGCGTATAGTGGAAGCCACCGATGACGACAATGATTCCTGATCTGTCTGAAATACAGCTTAACGATTTGCCGTCGCAAGCCGAAGCGAGGGTGTATCGTGCGCTAAGAGATCACTTGCCACAAGATTACGTCGTGTTTTTTCAGGTTGGGTGGATTCTTAGGCGGGAGGAAGAGCAGGCGAGAGATGGCGAAACAGACTTTCTCGTTTGTCATCCAGACTATGGTTACCTTTGCATTGAAGTGAAAGGCGGTGGTGTCGGTTTCGACGCCGATACAGGAGACTGGTATTCGATTGATCGGCGCCGTAATAAGCATTCGATTAAGAACCCTATTTCTCAAGCGCTGAAGGCGAAATATTCTATCCGATCAAAACTCAATGAGCAGCAAGCCTGGAGAGATCTTTCTCTTGGCAATGTACTACGTGGTCATGCGGTACTTTTCCCCGATGTAGGTGATGTCCATGTGTTGAGTCGTCCCGATATGCCATCTGTACTAATAGGGTCAGCCGGTACTCTCCAGGATCCTAGAGCTTGGGTCGATAGCGCATTTCAATATTGGGGCGACAAGTCGAGCAGTTATTCTCCGATAGGACGCCGAGGAGTTGATGTTGTTCGAAAGGTATTTGCCAGGTCATTTATGGTTACGCCTTTACTTTCGGCTCGTCTGGCTGATCAAGAAGTTCGAAGATTATCACTAACGAAAGATCAAATTAGGGTGCTTGACTTTTTGCGTTCTCATCGGCGTGTGGCTGTGAGTGGTGGAGCTGGAACCGGGAAAACAATTTTGGCTTTAGAGAAAGCGCGCCGGCTTGCATCTGAGGGTTTTAAGACATTATTGACGTGTTATAACAGGCAGCTAGCCGACCATTTGGCTCGCCAATGTGCCGGGTTAGATAATATCGATGTCATGAGTTTTCATCAATTATGTTCACGCCAGATTGAAAAAGTTAAACGGCAAACAGATCGCGATCTTATCTATGAGGCGAAAGTCACTTATCCAGGTGAGAATCTATACGACGTGCATTTTCCTAATGCGCTGGCATATTCTCTCGAAATTTTGGAAGATCGCTATGAAGCAATCGTCTGTGACGAGGGACAAGATTTTAGAGAGGAGTATTGGGTCCCGTTAGAACTGCTGTTATCTGATTATGATCAAAGCCCTTTCTATGTGTTCTACGATGATAATCAAAACATATACGCAAGAGCGGGAACTTTTCCGATCCAGGAGGAACCTTTTACTCTCACGACGAATTGTCGGAACACAGCGCAGATTCATAAATTGGCCTATGCCCATTACAGAGGCGTGCCCGTCGATCCCCCTGA
>JACKQG010003151.1_pt1 | contig 11487 bp, 10 predicted proteins | sample 8237621 | NCBI WGS metagenome assembly JACKQG01 (sample SAMN15677084, study PRJNA649215) | marine metagenome | biome: marine; feature: Black Sea; material: saline water; isolation source: suspended particulate matter (SPM) from the Black Sea western gyre | collected 2013-06-09/2013-06-10 | depth... | reverse complement strand
GGGCGCGGTGGGCGACGAGGTGGGACGTCTCACTGACCCCGAGGAGGCGGCCCGTTTCGTCGGCGAGACGGGGGTGGACGCTCTGGCCGTCTCCGTGGGCAACGTGCATATCTTGACCGAGGGGAAGGCGGCCATTGACTGGCCGCGGCTGGAGGCCATCCATCAGGCGGCGCCGGTGCCCCTGGTCCTGCACGGCGGCACGGGTTTCCCCGAAGAGGGAATCGCGCAGGCCATCGCCCTGGGCGTGGCCAAGGTCAACGTGGGCACGGTGCTGAAGCAGGCGTTCCTGGACGGCATCGCTGACGCGATGGCATCGCTCCCTGCCGGGGTCAGCGTGCAACAGACCGTGGGCTCGCGCAAAGCGGCCGATGTCTTGCAGCAGGGAAAGGCACGCATGCGAGAAGAGGTCGCCCGCCGCATCCGGCTGTGGCAGTGTAACGGATGACCAAGGCAGGAATGATCGTGAACCCAGAAAGCTTGCGGTGGACTGTCAAGTCCGGCAGAAGCAAGTTCAGATCTACTGATGAGAGGTAAACGCTATGGCAAAGCTGGGAACCACTGAACGGCCGGCTGTGGTTCGTGTTCAGACACAGGATAGGGCTGGAGAGATTCTCTCCGTCTGCAACAGACACGGCTGGAAGGTCATCGTGGGCATAGAACCGGATAAGACTGAGGATGTCTCTGACGTAGAACGGCTTCTCAATCCTCAAACCTCGATGAGCGCAGAAGCAAGAGTGGGGCGTAACGATCCCTGTCCCTGCGGCAGCGGTCTGAAGTACAAGCACTGTTGCCAGAGGAAACGACGACGATAACCACCGAAAACACCAACGAGGTTGCCATGAGTTTACTGGGACTGGACATCGGCATCACGGGCTGCAAGGCGGTGGCCTTCAGCCCCGAAGGCGATATGCTTGCTCAGGCCTACCGCGAGTATCGCCTCTACCAGCCGCAGCCCGGCTGGATGGAGCTGGACCCGGCCGAGGTCTGGGCGGCGGTGGCCGGCGTCATCCGCCAGGTGACGGCCGCCGTCGCTGCCGATCCGGTGCGGGCGCTGAGCGTGTCCACGCACGGCGAATCCGTTGTGCCGGTGGACGCGCAGGGCCGGCCCATCTACGGTTTCATCACCGCCATTGACACCCGCGCTGGCGAGCAGGCCCGTTGGTGGGGCGAGCGGTTGGGCAAAGAGCGCATCTTCTACATCACCGGCATGCCGCTGCACCCCATGTACACGGTGAACAAACTGATGTGGCTGCGGCAGAACGATCCGCACGTGTTCAGGGCGGCCCACCGCTTCCTGTGCATGCAGGATTTCGTCTTCCACCAACTGGGGTTGCCGCCGACCATGGACCGCACCCTGGCCACCCGCACCATGGCCTTCGACGTGTCGCGACTGGCCTGGTCCGAGGAAATCCTGGAACTGGCCCAGTTGGACGTGGCGCGGATGTCGCAGGTGCTGCCTTCGGGCACGGTCATCGGCGAGATCCCGGCGGCGGTCATCGAGGAGTTGGGGCTGGCGCCAGGCGCGGTGGGGGTGACGGGAGGGCACGATCAGCCTAGCGGGGCGCTGGGGTGCGGCGCCATCGCCGAGGGTGTGGCCATGGATTCCACGGGCACTGTGGAGTGCGTGGCCGTGGCCTCGCCCCGGCTGGTGCTGAACGAGGCGCTCATGCAGAGCAACCTGCCCATCGCCCCGCACACCGCGCCGGGCATGTACCTGGTGCTGGGCTATTCCTCCACCGGCGGCGCCCTGCTGCGCTGGTATCGCGACAACTTCGCCGGCGCCGAGCGACAGGAGGCGGAGCGAACCGGCCAGGACGTCTACGATCTGATCCTGCAGCAGGCCACGCCGGGGCCGTCGCCGGTGCTGATCCTGCCGCATTTCGTGGGCGCTGGAACACCCTCGATGGACGCCGACTCCAAAGGGGCGATTCTGGGCCTGGACCTGAGCACCAGCAGAGGGCAGATCATCAAGGCCATGCTGGACAGCGTCAGCTATGAGGTCAAGCTGAGCGTGGACGCTATGGAGGCGGCCGGCATCGCCGTGCGGGAGCTGCGCGCCTTTGGCGGCGGCGCCAAGTCTCCGCTGTGGCTGCAGACCAAGGCCGACATCTACGGCAAGCCGGTGCGGGCCGTCGCCGTCTCCGAAGCGCCCTGCCTGGGCGTGGCCATCCTGGCCGGCGTGGCCACCGGCGTGTTTTCCTCCATGGAAGAGGCCCTGGCCCAGATGGTGCGCATCGGGCGCACCTACGAGCCGGACCTGGCCTTGCACGAGCGTTACATGGAGAGTTTCCAACTCTTCGCCCAGGTCTACCCGACCTTGGCAGAGCTCAATCACCAATTGTGATCTGAGCGAATCAGCGAGCAGCCATATTCACGCAACACGCATCACGCATCACGTGCTTTTGACATAACCGAACTACACTCCCGCATGACAACAGAGAGGAGCTATCATGACTGAGAGGAAATACGCCATCGGCATTGACTTTGGCACCGAATCGGGCCGCGCTGTGCTGGTGGACGTGGCCACGGGCGAGGAGGTGGCCACCGCCGTCCATCCCTACGGCGACGGTGTCATTGACGAGCAATTGCCGGGCACCGACATTTGGCTGCCGCCCGACTTCGCTCTGCAGAACCCCGCCGACTACATCGAGGTCCTCAAGGTGACCATCCCCGCCGTGTTGCAAGAGGCGAGCGTGAGTGACGAGGACGTCATCGGCCTGGGCACTGACTTCACCGCCTGCACCATGCTGCCCATTGACGAGGCGGGCATCCCCCTGTGCCTGAAGGCGGAGTGGCGGGACAACCCCTACGCCTGGGTCAAGATCTGGAAGCACCACGCCGCCCAGCCCGAGGCCAACGAGCTGAACCGCATTGCCGCCGAGCGGAGCGAGGAGTGGCTCCCCCGCTACGGTGGCAAAATCTCCTCCGAGTGGCTCTTCCCTAAAATCTGGGAGACGCTGAACAAGGCTCCGGAAGTCTACGCCGCGGCTGACCGCTACGTGGAGGGGGCCGACTGGATCGTGCTGCAACTGACGGGGGCGGAGCGGCGCAACTCCTGCACGGCGGGCTACAAGGCCGTTTGGGAGAAGGGGACGGGCTACCCCTCGGATGACTTCTTCGCTGCCCTGGACCCCCGGCTGCGCCACGTGGTGGATGAGAAGCTTTCGCGGGACATCTACCCCCTGGGCGGTCGCGCCGGCGGCCTGACCGAACAGGCGGCGCAGTGGACGGGGCTGCGGCCGGGCACGGCGGTGTCCATCGGCAACGTGGACGCCCACGTCTCCGTGCCCGCGGCCACGGTCACCGAGATCGGCCGCATGGTGATGATCATGGGCACCTCCACCTGCCACATGGTGCTGGGCGAGGCCAAGCACATCGTTCCCGGCATGTGCGGCGTGGTCGAGGATGGCATCATCCCCGGCCTCTTCGGCTACGAGGCCGGGCAATCCTGCGTCGGCGACCACTTCGCCTGGTTCGTGGAGCACTGCGTGCCCGCCGCGTACCAGGAGGAGGCCCTGGCTCGCGGGCTGAACCTGCATCAACTGCTGGAGGAAAAGGCCGCCGCCCTGCGGCCAGGCGAGAGCGGCTTGCTGGCCCTGGATTGGTGGAACGGCAACCGCTCCGTGCTGGTGGACGTGGACCTGACGGGCATGCTCCTGGGAGCCACGCTGCTGACCAAACCGGAGGAAATCTACCGCACCCTCATCGAGGCCACTGCTTACGGCACGCGCATCATCATCGAGACCTTCGAGGAGAGCGGCGTGGCCGTGAAGGAGATCGTGGCCACGGGCGGCCTGCCGGAGCGCAACAAGCTGCTGATGCAGATCTACGCCGACGTCACCGGGCGGGAGTTCAAGGTGGCGGCTTCCAAGCAGGCGGGCGCCTTGGGCTCGGCCATGTTCGGGGCCGTGGCCGCGGGCCAAGAGGCCGGCGGCTACGACACCATCTTCGAGGCCGCGCAGCACATGGCCCATCTCAAGGACGAGGTCTTCCGGCCTCTTGCCGGTAATCAGGCCGTGTACGATCAGCTATACGCTGAGTACAAGATCTTGCACGACTACTTCGGCCGCGGCGCCAATGACGTGATGAAGCGGCTGAAGCGCGTCAAGGCTGAGGTTTTGGGAATAGCATAAAACCTCCAAATCCAAAGCTCAAAGCTCAAAGCTCAAAGAGCAAACCTCAAACCTCAAACCTCAAACCTCAAACCACCTTTGCGAGATGGTGGTTGATTGCGTTTCGGAGCGTTCTCTTGCTGAGTGGCTGTGCGCTGCTCTGCGGCGTCCTTTCCTGCCAGCGGCAGCCCGCACCGCAGGTCATCGTGCCATCACCGCCTGTCGCCGAAACGGCGACCGCCGCTGTTCCGCCGACGGTTGTCTACCATCCGCCCACGGCCACGCCAACACCGACCCCCTCTGCTGTGGTCGCCACACCGCTGCCCACGCCTTCTCCTGTCGCTCCCACGGTGACGCCCACGCCGGCCATCCGCTTGGCGCTGGCGGCCGACTTACCACTTCCCATCGCCGACGCGGTCCAGGCCTGGGCTGCGGAGCGGGGCGTGGTCGTCGTGGCGGAAGGCGTCGCCGACCTGCGCCTGGACCTGAAACCGGCATCGGACGCCCGCCTGGTCAGCGAGTGCATCTACGTGCCTGTGCAGCGCTTTCCCACGCTGCGCGAGGGGGTCACGCTGGACGAGCTGCGCCAGACGTGGGCGGGGACAGGTGGCTTCGCCCGCCTGCTGGTGACCGAGGCGACGGCGGCCGAGCTGGCCGGGCTCTGGGGGCCGCCGGGGGAGGGCGTCGAGCTGCTGCCGGACGAGGAGCTGACGGAAGCTCTCTGGCAGGACGAGCAGGCCCTGTCCATCGTGCCCTTCGAGCGGTTGGAGCCGCGGCTCAGGGCTCTGCGTCTGGACGGGCTTTCGGCGGTGGACAACCGGTTGGCGCAAAGCGACTGGCCGCTAACGCTGCGCGTCTGGCTGCACGGCTCGGAAGCGCAGGCCGAGGATCTGCTGACCCATCTGCGGGAGGGCGTGCCCGCCACCAACCGCGATCCCCACAAGCTCACCGTGCTGGTGATGACCGGGGTGACGGCCATGTCCCGCATGACGGCCTGGAAGATGGAAGTCTACGAGGATTACGCTTATCCGGCCCACGTCATCGGCCCCGAGCTGGCCGCCGCCGACATCACGCACATCAGCAACGAGGTACCGCTCGTGCCCGGCTGCCTGGCCGACCCCACCCTCAACAACATCGTTCTCTGCTCCAAGCCGGAGTATCTGGCCGCGCTGGAAGAGGTGGGGGTGGACATCGTCGGCCTGACGGGCAACCATCAGAACGACTTCGGCCAGGAGGCCATGCTCCAGTCGCTGGAGATCTACGCCGAGCACGAGCTGCCCGTGTACGGCGGCGGCGCCAACGATGAAGAGGCCCGCAAGCCGCTTGTCATCACGCACAACGCCAATCGGCTGGCCTTCCTGGGGGCCAATGAGTTCGGCCCTCCCGAAGCCCTGGCCACCGCCGACAGCCCCGGCTCGGCCTATTTCGATCTGGAGACCATGACGGCGGACATCGCCGCCGTGCGGGCAGACGTGGACCTGGTGCTGGTGGAAATCCAGCACACCGAGTTCAACGACCTGGGGGACTACCAGACGGAACCGCTGCCCAAGCAGCGAGCGGACTTCGAAGCGCTCAGCGCCGCCGGGGCGGACATCGTCACCGGCGTGCAGGCGCACCGGCCGCAGGCGCTGGAATTCACTTCTGATGGGATCATTCTTTACGGCCTGGGCAATCTCTTCTTTGACCAGATGTGGTGGGAGGCGCGGCAGGGGCTGATCGCCCGCCACGTCATCTACGAGGGCCGTCACATCAGCACGGAGCTGCTGGTGACCATTCTGGAGGATTGGGCGCAGCCCCGCTGGGCCACGCCTGGGGAGCGCGAAGAAGTCCTGGGCACCATCTCTGCCGCCAGCGGGTGGTAGCTCGAGACGCAACTGCCGTTGGCCGGCGAGTTGACTGAATCGCCGATTTGACAAATGCTACGAACTGTGGTATAAAAGCGGTAATTCGGAAACGGAGCATGTACCTCATGACGTTGTTCGGCAAGCGAACCTCCAAGCAGATCAGGTCCAGGCGTTCCAGGCGCTCGCTCTGGGGAGTTTCGCCCTGCCGGATGTTGCCGCGGAGGTAGATTTCGCTTAGTTATCGGCTCACCGTAGCTGCAGGCCGACTCTCCAGATGCATTGACCAGGAGAGACGGCCTTTTTTGTTGTCAAGGACTCGGGCTTTGTAGTGAACAGCCATGTCCGCCACCTTGCCGCTGGACGTGGCCGTCCAGCGGAAGCAAATAGACTGATGAGGAGGTACTGAAATGACTGAATGTCCCGAATGCGCTGCTGAATTGCAACTGGCCCCCGACACGGAAGTGGGGGAAATCGTGGTCTGCCATGACTGCGGTATCGAGTTGGAGGTGATGGGTGTGGATCCCATCGTCCTGGACCTGGCACCGGAGGAGGAGGAAGACTGGGGAGAGTGACAACATGAGGGTCGGTGTTCTGTGTTCCCGAGTTCGCGTCGAGGAGAAGTTGATCTTCGAGGCCCTGCGCGACCGAGGGGTGGATGCCGAGCGGATTGACGCTAACGGCATCACCCTGGGTCTTTTGCAGGGCATCAATGGCTACGACGTGGTGCTCGTGCGCTGCCTGAGCCATTGGCGCGCCCTGTACGCCAGCAAGCTGCTGGGCGATAGCGGGCAACCCACGGTCAATACTTACGAGGTCATCGCCACCTGCGGCGACAAGCTGCTGACCAGCCTGGCGCTGGCTAAGCGTGGCGTCCCCACGCCGCGCACCAAGGTGGCTTTCAGCACGCAGGCAGCCCTGCAAGCCATTGAGCAGATGGGCTATCCGGCGGTGTTGAAGCCCCTGAACGGTTCGTGGGGACGGCTTCTGGCCAAGATCAACGATCGTGATGCGGCGGAGACGATCCTGGAACACAAGCACACCCTCGGTGGCTATCGTCACTCCATCTTCTACATTCAGGAGTACGTGGAGAAGCCTGGGCGCGATATCCGCAGCTTCGTCGTCGGCGGCGAAGTCATCGCCGCTATCTACCGGCACGCACCGCACTGGATCACTAACACGGCGCGGGGAGGGGAAGCCACGGCCTGTCCCATCACTCCGGAGATCGAGCGCATCTCCCGCGCCGCGGCGGAGGCAGTGGGCGGCGGGGCGGTGGCCGTGGACATCCTGGAGGCCCCCGATGGCCATCTGCTGGTAGCGGAAGTGAACCACACGCCGGAGTTCCGCAACAGCATCGGACCCACAGGGGTGGATATCGCCGGTCGCATCGTGGATTACGCCTTGGAGGTGGCTACTATGGAACCGGGAAGGTGAAGCTAGGCATCCTCTGTTCCCGCATCCGCCTGGAGGAAAAGCACATCTTCCGAGCCCTGGAAGCGCGCGGCATCGCGTATGATCGGCTGGATGAGGGACATCTGGCCCTGCGGTTGCAGGCCCACAACGGAGAGCCGACACCTTGTCGGCGGCTGGGAGACGCCTCTGCGGACTTTTCGGACAGGCTCTTTGCCGATGGGTATGACGTGATCTGGTGCCGCGCCATCAGCCACACGCGGGCACTTTACGCCCTCAACATCCTCAACAGCTGGGGGATCAGGACGGTGAACAGCTATCAGGTGGTGCACATCTGCGGCGACAAGGTGCTGACCACCCTGGCTCTGTTGCAGCACAACGTCCCCACCCTGCGCACCGTGGTGGCGCTCAGCGTCGAGGCGGCCCTGCAAACCATCGAGGAGATGGGCTATCCGGTGGTGCTGAAGCCGGCCGTGGGCTCGTGGGGGCGGCTGCTGAGCAAGGTCAACGACCGGGACACAGCCGAGGCGGTGCTCAAGCACAAGGCCACCCTGGGCGGGCCGCTGCACAGCGTCTTCTACATCCAGGAGTACGTGGACAAGCCCGGCCGCGACATCCGCACCATGGTCATCGGCGACGAGGTCGCCTACGCCATGTACCGCCGCTCGGCCCACTGGATCACCAACACCGCCCGCGGCGGCGAGGCCCTGCCCTGTCCCATCACTCCGGACATCAGAGAGCTGTCGCTGGCGGCCGCCCAGGCCGTGGGCGGGGGCATCCTGGCCGTGGACCTCATGGAAACTGCCGATGGCCGCTTGCTGGTCAACGAGGTGAATCACACGCCTGAATTCCACGGCGCCATGCAGGCCGTGGAGGTGGATATCGCGGGTAGGATGGTTGATTACGTGTTGCAAATGGTAGATTGGTAAATTGGGGAACTGGTAGATTGGTAGATTGGGAAACTGGTAGATTGGTACATTGGCAAATCGGGCTCTGTTGACCAATTTACCAATTTACCAGTTTACCAGTTCACCAACTTACCCGCTGCAGGAGAGAGTCTATGTTAAACGCATCTATCGTCGGTGCCTCAGGATACGTCGGAGGAGAGCTATTGCGGCTGCTGCTGGACCATCCCCAGGTGGTGGTGAAGCAGGCGACGTCGGAGCGCTTCGCCGGCGAGCCAGCGCACTTTCTGCACCCCAACCTCAGAGGGCGAACGAACCTGCGCCTGGTGTCGTTGCAGGAGCTGGAACCGTGCGACGTGCTCTTCACCGCCCTGCCGCATGGCCAGGTGGCCCCGCGCGTCGAGGAATTCGCCGCCCTCGCCGGACGCATCGTGGACTTGAGCGCCGACTTCCGGCTGCACGATCCCGCCGACTATCCGCTTTGGTACGATTGGCAGCACCCGGCCCCCGCCTGGCTGCCCCGCTTCGTCTACGGCTTGCCGGAATTCCATCGAGAAGCGCTTCAGGAAGCTCGTTACGTCAGCGGCGTGGGCTGCAACGCCACCGTCATCAACCTGGCCCTGTGGCCGCTCTGCCGCGCCGGCGTGATCGGCAAGACGGTGGTGGAGGTCAAGGTGGGCTCGTCGGAGGGCGGTGCTCAACCCACGAGCGCCTCCCATCACGCCGAGCGCAGCCACGTCGTCCGCTCCTACGCCCCCACCAGCCACCGCCACATGGCCGAGCTGTTGCAGGAGTTGACCTTCGACGGGCAGCGCCCCGACATCCACATGTCGGTCACCTCGGTGGAGCTGGTGCGCGGCGCGTTGGCCACGGCGCACTGCTTCCTCACCGCGGACGTCAGCGAGAAGGATGTCTGGCAGCTCTACCGTCAAGCCTACGGGAACGAGCCGTTCGTCCGCATCGTCAAGTTCCGCCGCGGCTTCTATCGCTACCCGGAGCCCAAGATCCTGGCCGGCTCCAACTACTGCGACGTGGGGTTCACCAGGGAAGAGGGGAGCAACCGCTTGGTGGTCATCTCGGCCCTGGACAACTTGATGAAGGGCGCGGCCGGCAGCGCGGTGCAGGCGATGAACCTGATGTGCGGTTTCCCGGAGACGGCGGGGCTGGAGTTCCCGGGGCTGCATCCGATCTAGAGATTGGAGGTCAGAGATCATGATTGTCGTCAAGATCGGTGGGGTGGAGGGATTGGGTATCGAGTCGCTCTGCGCCGATGTCGCCCCACTGGTGCGTAAAGGCGAGCAACTGGTGCTCGTCCACGGCGGCTCGCACCAGACCAACGTCATCTCCGAGAAGCTGGGCAAGCCGCCCCGCTTCGTCACCTCTGTCTCGGGCCACGTCAGCCGCTACACCGACCGGGAGACGCTGGAGATCTTCGCCATGGTGGTGGCCGGACGGGTGAACAAGCTGCTGGTGGAGCGGTTGCAAAGCCTGGGCGTCAACGCCGTAGGACTGTCGGGGCCTGACGGACGGCTGCTGGCGGGGCGGCGTAAGTCGGCCCTGAAGATCATGGAGAACGGCAAGCGCAAGGTGCTGCACGGCGAGTGGAGTGGCGTCATCGAGCAGGTCAACATCTCCCTGCTGAGGCTGCTTCTCGACCACGGCTACACGCCGGTCATCGCCCCGCTGGCCATCAGCCACGAGGGCGAGATGGTCAATGTGGACGGCGACCGGGCGGCGGCAGCCGTGGCCGCCGCGCTGCGGGCGGAGGCCCTGATCCTGCTCTCCAACGTTCCCGGCCTGCTGAAGGACTTCCCCGATGAAAGCTCGCTGATCCGCAGCATCAGGCGCGGGGACGTGGAGGACTACTTGCCCTACGCCCAGGGGCGCATGAAGAAGAAGCTGATGGGAGCCGCGGAGGCGCTGGCGGGCGGCGCCGGCCGGGTGATCCTCAGCGACGGACGGATCGAAGCGCCGGTCAGCCAGGCGCTGGCGGGCAGAGGGACGGTGATTCAATGACCCATCAGCAAGTCAGCACATCTGCAAATCGCAAATCGCAAATCGCAAATCCGCAGGTCGCGGAATGGATCGAGCTGGAGAACAACCACACCAGCGGGGTGTACAGCAAGCGGCCTCTGGTCGTCGTGCGGGGAGAGGGGGCCAGGGTGTGGGACGCCCAGGGGCGAGCCTACATTGACTGTGTGAGCGGTTATGGGGTGGCCAACGTCGGCCACTGCCATCCCGCCGTGGTGGCGGCCATCAAAGAGCAGGCCGAGAAGCTGATCACCTGTCAGGAGATTTTCTACAACGACCGCCGGGCGGAGCTGCAGGCTGAACTGGTGCGCCTCGCGCCGCCGGGCCTGGAGCGGGTGTTCCTGTGCAATTCCGGCACCGAGGCGGTGGAGGCGGCCATCAAATTCGCCCGCCTGGTCACCGGTCGCCCGGGCATCGTCGCTGCCAAGAACAGCTTCCATGGCCGCACCCTGGGGGCGTTGTCGGCCACCTGGCAGCCCCAGTACCGCCAGCCCTTCGAGCCGCTGGTGCCAGGCTTCGTGCATGTCGCCTACGACGATGTGGGCGCCCTCGAAGAAACCATCGGCGACAACACAGGGGCGGTCATCCTGGAGGTGGTGCAGGGAGAAGGGGGCGTCAGGCCGGGCAGCGGCGAGTATCTGCGCCGGGCGCAAGCGCTCTGCCAGGAGCGGGGGGCGCTCTTCATCGTGGATGAGGTGCAGACGGGCTTTGGACGCACGGGCCGCCTGTTCGCCTGCGAGCATCACGGTCTGGAGCCGGACATGCTCTGTCTGGCCAAGGCCATGGCCGGCGGAGTGCCCATGGGCGCGGTGCTGCTGGGCCCCCGCGTGGGGGAGCTGCCCGGCAAGGCGCACGGCTCGACCTTTGGCGGCAATCCGCTGGCCTGCGCCGCGGCGCTGGCCGCCATTCGTGTCATCGAAGAAGAAGCCCTGCCACAGCGCGCCGCGGAGCTGGGAGACTACTTCGTCTCCCGCCTGCAGGAGATGAACTCGCCCCTCATCCGGCAGGTGCGGGGCCTGGGCCTGATGGTGGGCATCGAGTTGAAGCAGCGGGTCGGGCCTTATCTGGCGGCGCTGATGGAACGAGGCGTGCTGGCCCTTTCGGCGGGGCCGATCGTGATGCGCTTCCTGCCGCCGCTGGTCATCAGCCGGGAGGAGTTGGAGGCCGTCGCCAGGGCGGTCGAGGACG
>JACKQG010007075.1_pt1 | contig 11488 bp, 7 predicted proteins | sample 8237621 | NCBI WGS metagenome assembly JACKQG01 (sample SAMN15677084, study PRJNA649215) | marine metagenome | biome: marine; feature: Black Sea; material: saline water; isolation source: suspended particulate matter (SPM) from the Black Sea western gyre | collected 2013-06-09/2013-06-10 | depth... | reverse complement strand
GGGGGCCCTCGCCACGACCCCGGCCCCCGGCTCCGGGGCCGCCTTCCCCAGGGACATCCCGCGCGCCAATCTGCTCCGTGTCCACACCCTCATGGGGCCCGATGACGACGCCGCAGCCGGCGGGGTGGAGGGAAACGCCAAGGTGGCGTCGGTAGCCAGACAGATCCTCGACTCCCCCGGGCCACTCAGGGTGGTCGAGGACGGCAACGTGGTCGGTTCCATCACCGCCTCACAGGTGACTGAAGCCCTCTTCGAGAACGACTGACCACCGGCGATGTCTGACACCGAGACCCGGACCGCACCGGAGCAGATCGACACCAGCGACGCCGCGTCGGCTGACGGCCCCGAACAGGGCATGTCCGGACGTGTCAAAGCGGCCATAACCCTCGGGCCCTTCATCGTGTTGTGGGCCATCTGGTGGCGCCTCGGTGACATCTTCTTGCACCGCGACGAGGACGCCCGGATAACGGAGTGGCTCTACTCGGTTCCCTCCTCGTTCATCGTCGACTGGTTCAACTTCGCCGGTCGCGAACGTGGCCACAGGGCCTCAGGCTGGGTGAACATCTGGTTCGACCACATGCGCTATGAGGAAATCATGCAGTTCACGCTGTCATGGAGCCTCAACCTCGTCTGGCTGGTTCCCTGCCTCGGCCTAACCGGCCTGGCCGCCTACCGGGGCTGGCGCCAACGAAGCACTCTCTGGCTGGCCGTGGCTGCGGTCCTGGCCTGGCTCGGGTGGGCGACTGATCTCTTTGACTGGCTCTCCCTGCCAGCCACACCGTGGGCCTGGCTGGTCGCAGCAGCCCTGGGGGCACTCGCCGTGGTTCGGCTGCGCGATGGTCGAGACTTCCGGCTCACCGCCGCAGCGATCACCATTGCGACCGTCGGGTGGCTGGCCCTCCAGACGGGCGAACAGTCATTCAACGTAAAAGTCCTCTTCCGTCGGGTCGCCGGCTGGCTGGAGTTCCCCCTCGACCTGACTGAGGGGCTTCTCGTCAGCGGCTACGGGCCGTGGCACCTGCCTGACATGCCATGGCTCTTCATCTTCGCCGCAGCGGTCGGCGGCGCAGCCTGGATGGCCTGGCGGGGCCGCAGCGTGAACTGGACGGTAACGGCGGTCATCGTGCTGTGGTTCGCCGTGGTCAGCCTCTACGAGCCGTGGCACATCCCGGCACTTCCGTGGATCGTCATAGCCGGCCTTTTCGGAATCCTCGGATACAGGCTGGGTGGATGGAAGCTGGCGCTACTGTGCGTCGTCTTCATCGTCTACGCATCCTTCATCGGTGATCCTCCCAAGAAGGACGGGTCCGAGACCCGCTGGGACAAGACGATGATCACCCTCTCGGCGGTCCTCGTGGCCGTACCCATCGCCGCCTTCATCGGTGGATTCCTGGGAATCATGGCCGCCAAGCGCAGGAGCGTGGAGCAGGCGCTCATCCCCCTGCTGAACCTCACCCAGGCAATGCCCCACTTCACGTTCATGATCCCGGTCGGCGTGTTCATCGGCGTCTCCCACAAGGCGGGAGTGATCGCCACCATCGCCTACGCGGTTCCCCCCATGGCGCGCCTCACCATCCTCGGCATCCAGGGAATCTCCAAGGAGGTCGTGGAGGCCGGCGTGATGTCCGGCTGCACGCCACGCCAGATGCTCTGGAAGGTGGAGATACCTGCAGCCCGCCATTCCCTCCTGGTCGGCATCAACCAGGTGGTCATGGAATGCCTGGCAATGGTGGTCATCGCATCGTTCGTCGGCACGGCAGGCCTCGGCCAGGACCTCCTCTTCCGCCTGACCGGTCTCAACATCGGTGCGGGTATGGAGATCGGCATAGCAATCGTCGTCATGGCCATCACCCTTGACCGGCTCAGTCAGGCTCTCGGCCACTGGGGACACACCCACAGCGCTCCGGGTCTCCCCTTCACCGCCCGACACCCGTACCTCATTGCATCGAGCACCGTGATCGGTGGCGGTGTCCTCATGGCCAACACGTGGGAGGCGGCCCAACGGGTACCCAAGAGCTGGATGTGGAGCCATGCCCAGTACTGGGAGGCGCTGGTCGACTGGTCGAAGGTCAACATCTACAGCTACACCATCTGGTTCCGCGACCAGTTGGAAGGGTTCATCCTCCTCCCGATGCGTGACGCCTTCGCCACCCTTCCGTGGCTGGCCGTCGTGGTCCTGGTGTTCACCATCGGCTGGTTCATCAACGGCAGGCGGCTGGCGATCATGTCGTCGTCGCTGGTGGCGACCATCGCCCTCACGGGGTTCTGGGCACAGGCGATGATCAGCCTCTACCAGCTGACCTTCGCGGTGTTCCTCGCCGCCCTCATCGGCGTACCGTTCGGCATCTGGGCGGCCGGCACCGCCAGGCGCAACTCGGTGGTCCAGGTCGCCCTGGACTCCTTCCAGACCTTCCCGTCGTTCGTCTACCTCCTGCCGGCCATCATGTTCTTCTCCGTCTCGGAGACGGCTGTGATCTTCGCCGTTGTCCTTTCGGTGTCGGTACCCGCCATCCGTTACACGATCTTCGGAATCCGCAACGTGCCGGGTCATCTGGTCGAAGCCTCCACCATGTCGGGCTGCTCGAAACGCCAGACCCTCTGGAAGGTGAAGGTCCCGATGGCAATCCCCGAGATCATGCTGGGAATCAACCAGACGATCATGTTCGGCCTGTTCATGGTGATGATCGGTGGTCTCATCAAGACCACCGGTCTGGCACGCGAACTGATCGAAGCCCAGCCGAACGTGGACAGCGGGCGCGCCATCGTCGGTGGCATTGCCGTGGCCTGCATCGGAATGTCCATCGACCTGCTCATCTCCGAGTGGTCCGACAAGCGCAAGAAGCAGCTCGGCCTGATCGAGGCCTAGCCGGCCGGGCCGATCCACCCTGGTAGCCAGACAAGACAACCCGATGCAAGGGAGCCCTCAATGACCCGTGTCGCCATCATCGGTGCCGGACCCAGTGGCCTGGCCCAGTTGCGTGCCTTCGCCTCGGCCGAAGCCGGCGGCGCGGAGGTCCCCGAAATCGTCTGCTTCGAGAAGCAGGACGACTGGGGGGGCCTCTGGAACTACACGTGGCGTACCGGCGTGGACGAGTACGGGGAGTCCGTCCACGGATCGATGTACCGCTACCTGTGGTCCAATGGCCCGAAGGAATGCCTCGAGTTCGCCGACTACAGCTTCGAAGAGCACTTCGGAAAGGCCATTGCCTCCTATCCCCCGCGCGAGGTCCTCTGGGACTACATCAAGGGCCGCGTCGACAAGAGCGACGTGCGGCGATTCATCCGGTTCCGTACCGCCGTGAGAAGCGTCACGTTCGATGACGCCACCGGATGCTTCACCTTGACCAGCCACGACCTGGTGGAGAACCAGACCTCTTCGGAAGAGTTCGACTTCGTGGTGGTGGCCTCCGGCCATTTCTCGGTCCCCAACGTTCCGCACTACCCGGGCTTCGAGAAGTTCAAGGGCCGCATCCTCCACGCCCACGATTTCCGCGATGCCGTTGAGTTCTCCGGCAAGGACGTCCTCATCGTCGGGGCCAGCTACTCAGCGGAGGACATCGGCTCCCAGTGCCACAAGTACGGGGCACGGACGGTCATCTGCACAGCACGGAGCGGACCCATGGGCTACGACTGGCCGGACTCGTGGGCCGAGGTGCCGATCCTCACCCACGTCGACGGTAAGACCGTCCACTTCGTGGATGGCGCGTCGAAGGACGTGGACGCCATCATCCTCTGCACCGGATACAAGCACCACTTCCCGTTCCTGCCCGACGACCTACGACTCGAGACCAAGAACCGGCTCTGGGCGTCCGGGCTCTACAAGGGCGTGGCGTGGGAGGCGAACCCCCGGCTCCTCTACCTGGGTATGCAGGACCAGTACTACACCTTCAACATGTTCGACGCGCAAGCCTGGTGGGCCCGCGATGTGATGCTCGGCCGCATAGAGCTGCCCTCGGCTGCCGAGATGGCAGCCGACAGCGCCGCCTGGCTGGAACGCGAGGAGGCTCTGGGGACCGCCTACGAGGAGATCGACTTCCAGGGCGACTACACACAGGACCTGGTCGACGCCACCGACTACCCGGATTTCAACATTCCAGAGGTCAACCGGATGTTCAAGCAGTGGAAGGCCGACAAGAAGGCCGACATCATGAACTACCGGGACAAGGGCTTCCGGTCGACCCTCACCGGCACGATGGCACCCGTCCACCACACCCCGTGGATGGAGGCGATGAACGACTCGATGGAGACCTACCTCCTGGACGAAGCACCCGAGGGCGCCGACTGACCCCCCTGTGGCCATCCACGTCAGATCGTTCATCCCCGGCGACAGGACCGGCGTAGTCCGACTCTGGGAGGCCTGCGGGCTGACGAGGCCATGGAACGATCCGTACCGCGACATCGACCGCAAGTTGGATCGGGACGCTGACCTACTCCTGGTGGGTGAGGTACCGGCTGGCGAGGCTGCTCATGGCACGACGACAACTGGAAGGGTGGTCGCCGCCGTCATGGCCGGCTATGACGGTCACCGGGGCTGGATCAACTACCTGGCCGTCGACCCGGACCACTGGGGAGAGGGGTACGGCCGACCCTCGAATCGCTCACCAACCAGTCACGCTGGTCGTAGGACCGGGCCGACTCACCGCAGCCACCGATCCATCCAGGCCGGCGAGAACTTGGCCGACAGGAGTCCGTCCTGCGACTATGTCGACAGGTGATCGCGGGGCCAGAACTGCCGTCTACGAAAGGGGACAATGATGCAACTGGGACTCAGCCTGGGTTACTGGGGTGCCCAACCGCCGACGGAGATGGTTCCGCTGGTACTCGAGGCCGAACGCCTCGGCTATGACGCCGTCTGGACAGCCGAGTCCTGGGGTTCGGACGCCTTCTCGCCGCTCGTGTTCCTGGCCGCCCACACCGAACGGATCCGACTCGGGACTGGAATCGTGCAGATGTCGGCGCGCACCCCGACGGCCACGGCCATGCACGCCGTCACCCTCGACCATCTCTCCAACGGCCGCCTCATCCTCGGCCTGGGAGTTTCCGGGCCACAGGTGGTGGAGGGCTGGTACGGGCAACCCTCGAACCGGCCGCTGGCCAGGACGCGTGAGTACGTCGAGATCCTCCGCCGGGCATTTCAGCGCGACGACCACCTCTCCTTCGACGGAGACTTCTACCAACTCCCATACACAGGGGACGGATCCACCGGCCTGGGCAAGCCCCTCAAGGTCATGACCCACCCCCTACGGGCCGACATCCCGATCTTCATCGGGGCCGAGGGTCCCAGGAACGTCACCCAGACGACCCATATCGCCGACGGCTGGCTACCGCTCTACTACTCGCCCTACCGCCAGGAGGTGTACGCCGACCAACTGGTCGAAAGGCCCGACCACTTCGAGGTCGCCCTGAACCTTGCCGTCACCCTCACCGAAGACAATTCCGACGACTCCATATCGGCAGCGCTCTCCCCGGTGAAGGCCATGCTCGGCTTCTACATCGGCGGCATGGGGGCCAAGGGCCAGAACTACCACACGAAGCTGATGGCCCGGATGGGCTTCGAGGCCGAGGCACACCAGATCCAGGACCTCTTCCTGGAGGGTCGTCGTGACGAGGCCATCGCCACGGTGCCCGACCGGTTCGCCGACGAGATCTCGCTGGTCGGAACACCGGAGCGGATCCGCGATCGGTTACAGGCCTTCGAGGAGAGCCCGGTGACCATGTTGAACGTTGCGCCGCGCTCCAATGACCATCTGCGCCAGGTAGCCGAGCTGATCCAGGTCTGAGCCCAGCCCGGCGTGGATACTGCAGCACCGGATCTGGGCACCGCGCGCAGATCCGTCAGGGGACCAGAATCGGTGCGTTTTCATGTTCCGGACCGTGGGCGGGGTGTAGTTTGCGCGCCGTGCCAACGGACCGTGGGGTCACCATCCGTGCGGCGGTCAGCCGGGGAGTCGGCCTGCCGCCGAGTATCGAGGACCTCCATCTCGACGCGCCCGGCGTGGGTGAGGTTCGCGTCGCCGTGGAGGCCTGCGCCGTATGCCACTCGGACCTGAGCTACGTGGACGGAACATGGTCGACCACGTTTCCCCTGGTCCTGGGACACGAGGCGGCCGGACGCATTGTCCAGACCGGCAGCGACGTTGACGACCTGACCGATGGCGATCCTGTGCTGGTCTCCCTCATCCGGACCTGTGGCGAATGCCTGGCGTGCAGGAGGGGACACGACGTGGCCTGCAGCGGCGAGTTCACACTCTCCACCTGCAGTCCCCTGTCCGACGCCGACGGCAATCGCATCCCCCAGGGCCTCAACGTGGCCGGCTTCGCAACCCAGGTGGTGGTCCACCGTTCACAGGTGACCCTCCTCCCCGACGACGTGGACCTGATCGAGGCATCCCTCCTTGGGTGCGGGGTCCTGACCGGTTCGGGAGCCGTGACCAACACAGCGGGGGTGTCCGACGGCGACACCGTCGTGGTCGTGGGCTGCGGAGGGGTCGGGATCAGCACCATCCAGGCCGCCCGGATCGCCGGCGCCTCACCAATCCTCGCCGTGGATCCCGTAGCCACCAAACGCGAAGCCGCGAAGCGGTTCGGTGCCACGCACCTGCTGGATCCGACCACTGCCGACCTCGCCGCCGCTGTCACCGCAGCGACCGGTGGGCCACTAGCCGACCACCTGTTCGTGACAACCGGTGCACCCGCCGCCCTCGATGGCGCAATCGACCTCGTGGCCCCGATGGGCAACCTGGTGATAGTCGGCATGCCGGCCGATGACTTCACCATCGAGGTATCCCCCAGCTGGCTGGCAGCCGCCAACAAGTCGATCCTCGGCTCGAAGCTGGGAACATCGAGGCTGGCCGTGGATGTACCGGCCCTGATCAACCACCACCGCTCCGGCCGACTGGACCTGGCCGGGATGGTCACCTCCACCCACCCGCTGGCGGACCTGGCGGTCGCATTCGACGAGGTCCGTAGCGGCGAGGTCCTGCGGACCGTGATACTGCCAAACTCGCAGGCACGCACCTCGGGAGGTCCAGCATGAGCATGGCTGATCCGATCCACCCGCCGGGTAAGCCCGGTGACCAGCGCCCCGGGGGTCCCGCATGAACCGGTCCGGAACCAGAGCCACGGGTGCCAGGGCATGAAGGTCACCAGCATCGAAACCTTCGTGGTCGGCAACCCACCGCCACGTCACGGTGGTCGGTACTTCATCTTCGCCAAGCTCACCACCGACTCCGGTGTGGACGGGATCGGAGAGGCCTACGTGGCGACCGTCGGACCCCACCTGGTGGCCGACATGCTGGTCGACGTGGCAGAACGCCACCTGATCGGCCACAGCCCGTTCAACGTCGAGTCGTTCTGGCGCAGGGCCTACGGAAGCGGCTACGCCCTACGTCCCGACCCGACCCTCTGCGGGGTGATGAGTGCTCTGGAGATCGCCTGCTGGGACATCATCGGCAAGGAGACCGGCCGACCCGTCTACGACCTACTGGGTGGGCGGGTCCATGAAGGCCTACGGACCTACACCTACCTCTACCCGGAGGGCGACGACGCGTACGCCCCCAAGGACGGTCCGAACCTCTACACGGATCCGGAGATGGCAGCCGAAGCCGCCGTGCGCGCCGTCGACCTGGGCTTCACCGGGGTCAAGTTCGATCCAGCCGGCCCGTACTCGGTGTTCGATGGTCGTCAACCCTCCCTGGAACGCCTGGAGTTGTCGGAGCGCTACACGAGCGCCATCCGTGAGGCGGTCGGAAACCGGGCCGACCTGCTCTTTGGAACCCACGGCCAGTTCACGCCATCGGGCGCGCTGCGCCTCGCCCGCCGCCTCGAGGCCTACGACCCGCTGTGGTTCGAGGAGCCGGTCCCGCCGGATGACCTCGAGGGCATGGCCCGGGTGGCCGCCGGCACCACCATTCCCGTGGCCACCGGCGAACGTCTCACCACGGTCTCCGAGTTCGCTGCCGTTCTACGGGCCGGTGCAGCGTCGATCCTGCAACCCGACCTGGGTCGCAGCGGCGGAATCCTCCAGGGCAAGAAGATCGCCTCCATCGGCGAGGTCCACCAGGCCCTGCTCGCACCCCACTGCTACTGCGGACCGGTGGTGGCTGCAGCCAACATCGCCCTCGCCACGTGCTCGCCGAACTTTCTGATCCTGGAATCCATCGACCGTTGGGACGGGTTCCATGCCGACCTGCTCGAAACGCCGATCCGATGGGAGGACGGCCAGGTTATTCCGTCGACCCAGCCGGGCCTCGGCGTGGTCCTCAACGAGGAGGTTGCCAGGGCGCACCCGTACGAGGGTGACGAACTCCACCTGGCCCCCGAGGACGTTCCGATGCCGTTCGAGGAGGGCCTGTGAACCTGCCCGATGAGGTGACGGGCACCGGCCGTAGGGACGCGAGCCCCCTCAGAAGTGGTATCAGACCAGCAGGCCACGATCCGATGGGAGGGTGACCATGGGCCAGGCGCGCCGGGGACGGTTGAGCGGCCGATCCAAGAAGCGCGACCCTGTCGCTGCACAGCCTCCGTTTAGCCAGCCCCGCATGCGGTTCGATCCGCTACGTGCCGTATCCGAAGATGAGCTGGATGCAATCCACCGTGCGTCGCTACGGGTACTCGCCGAGACCGGCATCGACTTCCTGGATGACACGGCACGTCAACAGCTGGCCGACGCCGGATGCGACGTAGACGGGAACCGGGTGCGGTTCGACCCCGAGCTGGTCATGGCGCTGGTCGCAACGGCACCATCGAGCTTCACCCTCCACGCACCCAACCCGGACCGCAACCTGCACATCGGCGACGATGTCATCACCTACACGAGCGTCGCCAGCCCACCGTTCGTGACCGGCCTGGGTCGCGACCGTCGCAACGGCAACCGGGAGGACTACAGGAACCTGCTCAAGATGGGCCAGGTCCTGAACTCGATACACACGGTCGCCGGCTACCCGGTGGAGCCCATGGACCTCCACCCGTCGGTCCGACACCTGCATGCCACCCACGACATGTTGACCCTCTCGGACAAGGTCCCGTTCGTCTACAGCCTCAGCCGACAGCGCAACATGGACGCCATCGAGATGACCCGCATCGCCCGCGGGGTCGACCAGGCCACGATCAGAGACGAGCCGTCGATCTACTCGGTGATAAACGCCAGCACGCCCCTGCGCTACGACACGGTGATGCTCCACGGCATCCGGGAGATGTCAGCCAGCAACCAGTGCATTGTCATCACACCGTTCACCCTCGCCGGTGCAATGGCGCCGATCACAGTGGCCGGCGCACTGGTGCTCCAGAACGCCGAGGCCCTGGCCGGCATCGCCTACACGCAGGTGGTGCGTGCCGGCTCCCCGGTCATCTACGGCGGGTTCACGTCCAACGTAGACATGCGATCCGGATCGCCGGCCTTCGGCACCCCCGAGTACTGGAAGGCCTGCCTGATCGGAGGACAGCTGGCTCGTCGCTACGGGTTCCCGTACAGGTCCTCGAACGTCAACGCCTCCAACAGCGTGGACGCCCAGTCGGCCTACGAGAGCGTCATCGCCATCTGGGGCGCCGTCATGGGCGGCGTGAACCTGCTGCTGCACGGCGCCGGTTGGCTGGAGGGCGGCCTCCTGGCCTCGTACGAGAAGATGGTCATCGACGCCGACATCCTGAACATGGTGACCGAGATGCTCCAGCCGATCACCGTGGACGACGCCTCCCTGGCGGTCGAGGCCATAGCCGAGGTAGGGCCGGCCGGGCACTTCTTCGGAACCCAGCACACCCAGGACCGCTACGCCACAGAACACTTCCAACCCATGGTCTCGGCCTGGTCCAACTTCGAGAGCTGGGACGAGGGTGGCAGGCTGGAAGCCCACCAACGGGCCGAGGTGCTCGCCCACCAGGTCATCGACGCCCACGTGGACCCGCCCATGGACGCCACCATCCGTGCCGAACTGGACGATTTCGTGGATCGACGGGTCGCCGAGGGTGGCGTCGAAACGGACTACTGAGGCAAGCCACCGTCCCGGCCCGCTGGCTCCACCACCGCACAACTGCACAACTGCACAACTGCACAACCGCGGGACCCAATCGCGAAGAGCACTGCACAGGTACAGGTGATCGGCGGCGGCCTTCTCCGCTCCCTCGTCCTCTACCCCCCCCCCCACCCCCGCCCCCCCCACCGCGCCCCCCTGGCCCCACCACCGCACAACTGCACAACTGCACAACTGCACAACTGCACAACTGCACAACCGAGGGACCCAAGCGTGAAGAGCACTGCACAGGTAGTGGTGATCGGTGGCGGCGTTGTCGGCGCCAGCGTCCTCTACCACCTCACCCAGGCCGGCTGGACCGATGTGGTCCTGCTGGAGCGACGGGAACTGACCGCCGGGTCCACATGGCACGCGGCGGGCGGCATGCACACCATCAACGGCGACCCCAACGTGGCGGCCCTGCAGCGCTACACCGTTCAGCTCTACGAGGAGCTGGAGAAGTCCTCGGGCGTGTCGTGCGGGGTGCACCTGACCGGCGAGGTGATGCTGGCCGACAGCGAGGACCGCATGGACTGGCTCCGCATGGTCCATGCCCGAGGCCGCTACCTGGGCATGGACACCGAGCTCATATCGGTGTCCGAAGCCGCCCAGAAGATCCCGTTCCTCGTCGAGGAACACTTCGTCGGCGCCCTCTGGGACCCGGTCGGAGGCCACGTCGACCCATCAGGCGTCACACACGCCTACGCGGCCGCTGCACGCATGGCCGGCGCCGAGATATACCGCAACACGTGGGCCTACGACATCGTCGCCAACGCCGACGACACGTGGGACATCGTGACCGAAGAGGGCACCATCACCTGCGAGCACTTCGTGAACTGCGGGGGCCTGTGGGCCCGTGAGGTGGGCCGGATGTGCGGTCTGGAGCTGCCCATCCTCGCAATGGAGCACCAGTACCTGGTGACCGAGCAGCTACCTGAGATCGCACCGTGGCTGGAAGCCACCGGGGGATACGGCGTGGGAGCCATTGACTTCGGTGGCGAGATCTACACCAGGGCAGAAGCCGGAGGCCTGCTCCTGGGCACCTACGAGAAAGCCTGCGTGCCGTGGTCCACCACCGAGACACCCTGGGGCTTCGGTTCCCAGCTGCTCACACCGGACCTGGAACGGATCGCCCCGTCGCTGGCTGCCGCATTCGAACACTTCCCGATATTCGCCGACGCCGGCATCAGGAACGTGGTGAACGGGCCGTTCACCTTCGCCCCCGACGGCAACCCTCTGATCGGCCCCATCCGCGGCCAACGCGGCCACTGGGTCGCATGCGGGGGGATGGCAGGCCTCGGCCAGGGCGGCGGCGTGGGCCTCGCCATGGCCAACTGGATGACCACGGGTGCACCCTGCTTCGACGTCTGGGGCATGGCCGTGGCCAGGCTCGGCGGCTGTACCACTCCCTAGTACACGAAGGCGCAGGGCAGGGCGAGCTACAGCAGACGCTCCCCCACACCGTTACCCAGCGAGGAGCA
>JACKQG010007074.1_pt1 | contig 11490 bp, 12 predicted proteins | sample 8237621 | NCBI WGS metagenome assembly JACKQG01 (sample SAMN15677084, study PRJNA649215) | marine metagenome | biome: marine; feature: Black Sea; material: saline water; isolation source: suspended particulate matter (SPM) from the Black Sea western gyre | collected 2013-06-09/2013-06-10 | depth... | reverse complement strand
TCTCTAATCACTCGAAGGACATGTTTTGTTCCTTTTCTAGGAGGAATGTACGCTTCGATGCGATCTGAAAAACAGATGAGGCCAACCTTGTCGTTATTTCTGATTGCAGAAATGGATAGTGTCGCACAGATTTCAGCAACTAACTCGTCTTTGAACTGTTTTTGAGTCCCAAAGTGTTGTGACCCACTGACATCGACGACAAGCATGACAGTAAGTTCACGTTCTTCGCGGAATAATTTGACAAATGGTTCACCAAATCGAGCGGAGACGTTCCAGTCAATCGTGCGAATATCATCCCCGATTTGATATTGGCGAACTTCTTCAAATTCCATGCCTCGTCCCTTGAAGGCAGAGTGGTATCCGCCAGCAAGAACATCATCGACGAGTCGAGAGGTTCGAAGTTCGATTCGCCGCACCTTTTTGAGGAGATCTTGGGGAATCATAGTGTTCGCTCCTTAGGGTACTGGTACAAAGCCCACGATTGAAGCAACAATGTCGTCTGAAGTTTTGCCTTCGGCTTCTGCTTCATACGTTGTTGCTATTCGGTGGCGAAGAACATCATGAGCAAGATCTTTGACATCTTGCGGCGTGACATACCCTCGGCCATCTAGGAATGCATTCGCTTTTGCGCAAAGCGTGAGGGCGAGTGTTGCACGAGGTGAAGCGCCGTACTCAACAAATTCTGCAAGTTCTTGGGAAACTTTTTCCGGAGTGCGTGTGATTTGCACAAGTTGCACAATGTAATCTGCGATTTTATCGTCAACGTAAATTTGATCGATTAACTCGCGAGCCTTTGCAATCGCGTCTGGCTGCATGACGCAAGCGACGGAAGTGTCTTGCTTCGTCGTTGCCATGCGCTTAAGAATCTCACGCTCTTGTGCTTGCGTTGGGTAATCGACGATTACTTTCATCATGAAACGGTCAACTTGTGCTTCGGGAAGAGGATAGGTACCCTCTTGTTCGATGGGGTTCATCGTTGCAAGGACAAGGAAGGGATCTTCCATTTTGAAGGTATCTGTGCCAATGGTTACTTGCCGTTCTTGCATTGCTTCAAGCAAAGCAGATTGTACTTTCGCAGGTGCACGGTTGATTTCGTCAGCAAGGATGATGCTCGAAAAAATAGGTCCCTTGTTTACAACAAACTCACCAGTGTCTTGCCTATACATAAGCGTACCGGTTAAGTCAGCGGGAAGAAGGTCGGGCGTAAACTGTAAGCGTTGGAACGAGGTGTTAATGCCCTTGGCTAAACTAGATACAGCGAGCGTTTTTGCAAGTCCCGGTACGCCTTCGATGAGAAGATGGCCATTTGCAAGTAGACCGATGAACATTCGGTGCAGGAGGTTGTCCTGTCCGACGATGACGGTTTGCATAGATTCTTTTAACTCAGAAAACGGTTCACTTGTTTTAGCTACTTGCTCGCCGAGGGCTTGAATGTCGGTATGTGTTGGATTAGTCATAAGATTTAAATAGGTCATATTGACCTGTACGCCTCTATTTTACGATGGTTCGCTGTGAATTGCAGACTTTTTTGTGCAAAGTAGTACAATGCCATTATGACAGAAACAACAAAGTTAGATGGGCGTTTAGTCGCACTGCACTGGCCTGCAAGTGCGGCAGAAGCCCCAATGGCGGTTGACACAACAAAGTTGCTCGATGTAGCTGCAGAGATAGAGGATAGCCCGGGCGTAACGCATCGTCTTGATGTCTTAGCAGGCTGGGACGCGGATTATCTTGTTGGCAAAGATGTAATTGTGAACACGACCCAAGAAGGCGCCGTACTTAGCGAGAAGTAATCCCAGCGCACTCTCTGCTATCCACGTTCAACTAGGCGGTCGATAAGGAAACTTGATTGTTCGAGGGCTTGCTCGGAGAAATCTCCGAAGTGTGCATGTACTTCTGCGAAAATTTTTCTAAACGAATCGATGTCCTTGGTAAGAACAACTTCGCGCAACTCATCGCTCGCAACTTGTAATACTTCAAGTACTTTTTTAGTCTCGGGATTGCTCATTTGAATGGATGCATACAAATCTGCGGATTGTGCAAAGTGCCGAGCAGCCATCAGCAATTCCATCAAGTAGATTGGCGATGTAAACTCGAGCGTTCGCAGCACATCAACATGTAATTGTTGAATTGTTCTGCCAAGAACTTCAGTTGTTTGGTGTGTGAGTACTTGGACAATCCCCATTGCCTTGTCGTGCTCTTGTGCGGTTGTATCAAGGACGGATAATCCACGAGCGTGCAAAATGTTGCAAAGCCATTCGTGCCAATTTTCGTTGTCTCGTCCATTGACAACAGCAATACGTTGGCCTTGCAGGGAGTGTACGCTTGGACCAAACAATGGGTGCGTTCCGATGACGCTTCCAGCAAAGCATTCCAGCATTGTCTCAACGGGTTCTTGCTTTGTGGAAGTGATATCGAGTAGTAATGCGCCTTCTTTGCAGTGTGGAGCGACTTCTTCGATGACTTTGCATGTAACTGCAATCGGTACGGCTATCACAATTACATCCGCTTGTTGCGCTGCCTGTGCATTGGAGCAATCTGTGCCTAGGTCTGCAATAATGACCGTGTGTCCAAAATCTTCAAAGAGGCGATTGAAAAGTTGCCCCATGCCGCCGTTGCCGCCAATTATGGCAATAGTTTTAGTTTCCATTTCATGTGGCACTTCAGCGCCAAGTGCGGCTTGGCGATCACGGCTTGCCCATAAAATGACACGGAATAGGCTTTCTATCACTTCGCTCCTGAGCCCAATTGTTTGGGCAAGCGAGCCCCTGTCCTGAAGTAACTCTTTTTCTCTCAGGTAATCTCGGATGCCAAATCCGGTATCTTTTTTGACTGTTGCAACTTTTTCGACTACAGCGTTACGTTTGCCTAACAGCTCGAGGATTTGGTGGTCAATTGCATCGATTTCAGCCCGTAATGGTAGGAGAGCTTGGGGAACTACATTATATTGCTTTTGATGTTCCATTTTAATAGTAAACAGGGTACCATCTTTACTTCTGATTAAGTAATCACCCTTACCCAAGAAAACTGGAAACTTCAATATGACAACTACATGCTGTACCTCAGCCCGCGCTGGTAGCCAATTCGTAAAAGACTTCATGGGTACCTTGACTGCTGCAAATCCTCACGAACCGGAATTCCTGCAAGCGGCACAAGAAGTTGTTACTTCCGTAGAAGCCGTAATGGAGAAAAAACCGCAATATCTCCAAGGAAACATACTTGGTAGAATCGTCGAACCCGAGCGTGCATTTCAATTTAGAGTTCCATGGGTAAATGATGCAGGCGAAGTAAAAGTAAATCGTGGATATAGAATTGAATTTAACAGCGCCATTGGCCCCTACAAGGGTGGTTTGCGGTTTCACCCAACGGTTAACTTGTCGATATTGAAGTTCCTTGGTTTTGAACAGGTCTTTAAAAATAGTTTGACAACCTTGCCAATGGGCGGAGGCAAAGGTGGAGCTGACTTTAATCCCAAAGGAAAAAGCGATGGGGAAGTCATGCGGTTCTGTCAGTCATTCATGTCGGAACTCTTTAGGCACATCGGACCAGACACCGACGTGCCAGCAGGTGACATCGGGGTAGGAAGCCGCGAAATTGGATATATGTTTGGTGAATATAAAAAGATAACAAATACTTTTGTTGGAATTTTGACAGGCCGTGGGCTGGAGTGGGGCGGAAGTTTGATTCGTCCAGAAGCCACTGGGTATGGCTGTGTGTATTTTGCAGCGGATATGCTTGCAACACGCGGGGAAACATTTGAAGGAAAAACGTGTCTCGTTTCTGGTTCTGGAAATGTCGCTCAGTACACTGTAGAAAAGATTAATGATTTGGGCGGTAAGGTCGTTACGCTTTCAGATAGCGGAGGTTGGATTTTTGATGGCGATGGTGTTGATGCTGAAAAACTCGATTGGGTCATGCATCTAAAGAACAATCACAGAGGCCGAATAGAAGAGTATGCGCAGCAATTTCCAAATGCAGAATTTCACAGTCGCAATGATTCACTGGACCATAATCCTATGTGGTCTGTCAAGGCAGATTGCGCTTTTCCATCGGCAACACAAAATGAAATTAATGCTGTAGATGCAACGAATTTACTTGGCAATGGCGTATACCTCGTCAGTGAGGGAGCGAACATGCCCAGCACAGCGATTGCGCAAGACACTTTTGTTGATGCGGGTATTCTTTATGGTCCAGCCAAAGCAGCAAACGCTGGTGGCGTAGCCGTTTCGGGTTTTGAAATGGCACAAGCGAGCCAGCGTTTATATTGGACGCGCGATGAAGTGGACGCAAGATTACGTATCATTATGAGTAGTATCCATACGCAATGCGTTGATGCAGCCAAGGAGTTTGGTTGTGAAGGGAATTACGTTCACGGAGCTAATATTGCTGGCTTTGTTAAGGTTGCCGATGCAATGATTGCACAGGGAATCGTGTAAAACACGAACGAATACCACTTATTTTCTTTGAATTTGCTGTATATGTGCTATAATATTCACTACAAGGGGAAGCGTTGCACGCACAAAAGGAGTGATGCAACAACTGAAAAATAAACTTGAATCGGCGCTTTTTTTGAGTACAGCGCTGTAGATATTTGTAAGTGGAGTTCACGCCCCACAAAGGAGCAATGGTAGCATTGAAGACTATGACCACAATTGAATTTGGCGACCGCGTAACACATCCAAGATTTCCTGAATGGGGAAGCGGTGCTGTTATTAAGGTTGAAATTGCCCCTATCAATGGAGAGCCATCTACTAGAGTCACTGTTCGTTTCGCACATGCTGGCTTGAAGAAATTTATCGGTGACGCAATACCACTTGATGTCATGGCAAGCAGCCATGCAATGCCCGGAGATAGAGAAGGCAAGAAACCTGCAATCGCTGCTGTTGAAGAATTAGAACGATCAGGTTTGACACAAGCTGTCGAACAAAAGTTAGAAGAAATCATGTTTGCAATTCCACTCGCTTGTCGTGACCCTTTTAACACAGCGGAGCATCGTATGAGGAGGACCCTTGAACTCTACAAATATGATTTGAGTGGCAAGGGATTAATGGAGTGGGCAATGGTACAAACGGGGATGGATGACCCATTGACTCGATTTAACAGAACGCAGTTAGAAGATTACTTTAAGCAGTTTTCATTCTTGTTAAAGCAACATCTTGCAAAACTGGTTCAAGAAATGCATGAAGATAAAGAAACACTTGACAGATTACTTGACGAAGCCCCAGTAGGTGCAAGACGAGCGATTGCAAAGCTGAAGTAAGTACTTCAATCTGCTTGTACTGTGTCAATCAATCAGCGCCGTCGCTACCAAAAAAATGATTGTCATCTCGGTCATCTTGGCGTGTACTGTCACGCCTTATTTGCTCAACGAGCTTTCGCAAATATACATTTTCTCTGCGAGTTGCTTCTAAATCGAACACCATGTACTTCACGCTTAACCTAAGATAATCAAGCGAGTCTTGCAACTTGGCAACAGATTCTTCAATTTGCGATCGTTGCGTTCCATCGTGTCGACAGAGTTTCTCGAGTTTCTGGCGATACTCAGTAGGAAGCGATTGAAGTTGTTCAATCAACCTACACATTCTCTCTTCAATATTACGTTCGTTCATCTCTGCTCTCTCAATCAGTTCTTGTGTTGTTTGCAACAAAACGTTTGCTACTTTGACAAGATGCACCAACTTTAGCTCGTGTCCACCTGATGATTCAATTACTCTGTAGAAAGTGCAAGAGTGGTGTTACTCTCGGACGTCCGTTGTGGGTTGTAAGGGTTGGTGGCTCTAGAATAGGCGTAAAACGCTGTAAATGAAGCCAACAAGAAGAAGCACGACGATGAATACAATACATTTCTTGCGAAAAGCACTCGATTCAGGAATTCTATGCGATGCTCCTTGCTGCATCCATATTCCACAGGACGGGCACTTGGAAATATCATCCCAAACCTCCTCTCCACAACGAGGGCAGTACCCAGTTTCATGGGATGAAAATCGTTCGATATCTTCTACGCTTGGTCCTTCATCGTGCATTGTGTTTGATTATAAAAAAACAAGTCGATCCGTGTAGGGTCGACTTGCTCTTAAATGAGGCTCTAAGACCAAAGAATTATTTCATGGGCTCTTCCATTGTGTCTACAGTAGCAGTTTCAGTTGTGGTTTCCCATGTATACGTATCGACCATGGGCCGTAAGTAAATTTCAACACGGCGGTTCTCTTTCGTACCATCGCTACGGTTCGTAACGAGCGGTCTGTATTCGCCATATCCAGAAATTTCAAAGCGCGATGGATCAATACCACTTGCGGAAAGAGTCTTTGCAACAGTGGTAGCACGAGCAGTTGAAAGTTCCCAGTTCGTTGGATACCATTGTGCAGATGATTTTGGTTGAATGTTGTCGGTGTGTCCAATGACAACGATTTCGAAATTACTTGCTTCGGGAGAATTTAAAATAGTTGCTACGCGGTTGATGACATCCGAAGCACTTTTGCGGAGGGCTGCTCTGCCACTTGAGAATGTGAAGTCACTCCCAAATCGAATCATGCCAGTTTCAGCGTTGAACCACATATCGTTTGGATAATTTGCAGCGAGTGCAGCAAGTTGTTGCTGAATTTGGATTGGAAGTGGTCCAAATTTTATATCAGTAACTGTGGTTAACAATTGATTGTTTTCTGAGTCGATTGTATTGAGTTCATCTTCAAGCAAATTGTATTGGTCTTGCAAAGCATTCAAGTTCGCGTCCGCTTGGGCAAGTTGCCTGTCACGCGCTGCAAGTGCATTTGTTGCGGTGTTGTAATCCGATTGAGCAGATACAAGTTGCTCTTGAAGTGAGTGCGTGGTTGTCTTGTTTGTGTCGTATCTGTCAGAACGTACGCAGCCCGCTGCAGAAAACATTGCAAGTGTCATGATGCCCGTTGTGAAAAGTAGTGTGTTGCGCATAATAGGATCCTCCTCTGTTGGCGCTAAGGTGTCGGGATCCGTCCCAACTTCGGGTACAGTGTAGCAATCATTACGATCTTTGTTTCCGTTTTTGAGACACTCTATGCCTAGATTTTTGCTCCATTCTGAAGTTATTGCTGATTACCGTGGCATAATCGCATCGCCCGGCGCCGTATTACTTGACGGGGACACCATTGTTGCGGTTGGTGCGCCAGAAGAAATCGGACATCTAGAAGATGTGCCAATTACCCAGATTAACGGGATGACCACACCGAGTTTTGTTAATGCACATTCGCATTTGGATTTGAGTGGTGTTGGAACAGTGCCCTGCAAAGACTCTTTTGCCAATTGGCTCATTGAAATAGTGAGACCCATTCGCCAAGAGAGAGACTCTATTTCCAAGTATGTGCAGAAAGGTGTTGCGCTTTCATTAGCAGGGGGTTGCAGGATTGTTGGTGATATAGCAGGCTCACAGCTCGCTGCGCAAACGGCAAGAGATTCAGAACTTCTACCTGTTTCCTTTGTGGAACTCATCGGATTTGGCAAGGGTGTGGAATCTGCAATTTCTACATTGCATGCAATTCCGGATCAGTTTGAAGCCTCACCGCATGCGCCTTATACCTGCAGTCAAGAAGTGTTCGCTGCTTGTTTTGATAGTGGTAAGAAAGTAGCTACACACGTAGCAGAATCTTTGCCTGAACTTGAATTTATTGCACATCACCGCGGCGAACTGTATGACTATCTTGTAAAACTCGATGCTTGGGATGAGCAAATGCGACCTTGGGAGTGCCATCCGGTAGATGCAATTTTGCAAATTGCAAATGGGAAGCCCTTCCTTGCAGCGCATTTGAATTACATCGAAGATAGGCACCTTGAATTGATTGGGCAGTCAAACATGTCTGTTGTGTATTGCCCAAGAGCGAGTGCATATTTTGGGCATGCTAATCATCGCTGGAAAGAAATGATCGATGCAGGAATTACTGTCGCTTTGGGAACGGACTCGCTTCTTTGTCTAGATACTCCAGAACGATTGAGCGTGCTCGATGAAATGCGCTTGCTCTACGCACGTGATGCAGCTAACCCAAACGAGCTGATGAAAATGGCCACAGTCTATGGCACGAAAGCACTTGGCCTCGATTGCTCCCTCGTTACACTCTCAACTGGCAAAACAGCGGGTCTCCTCTCGTTCGAAGGGATTGCGTCGCTCGACTCGCTTCTTTCATCGGAAACTGCACCCAAGTGGATTTTGCAACCGTAGAGTATGAAAAACCATAAAAAAGAGCCTTACTGTCACAGAAAAAGCGCATATTACGGCGCAATTGCCAAATTCGCCGATATGATGGCGTCCCTACATGAGTCAAATCACCATACCAATTCCATTCGACTGGCCTCAGATTGCAACAGGGACACCCTACGCCCCAGCAGCATTTGCATTTGTGCAAAATGGTTTGGGGTATACGAACGAACTTGTTGCTTCAAAGGTAGCAAACGAATACGAACTCGATGAGTTTGAGCGGCACGTTAACGGCCAACAATTGTTCATGGGACTTCGTGATTGTGCGATTCACTGGTTTGGGTTGCTCGCGCCTGTCGTGCTCCGCCATTGGGGAATTCATAGGACAGAAGACTTTGGAGCCATAGTGTTTAAAATGGTTTCATTGGAACTTCTGCGAACGAGCCCTCAAGATTGTGAGGATGATTTCCGAAGTGTGTTTCAGTTTGACGATGCTTTTCATCACAGCGAATTGGCTGACCGAATTGGTTCGAACCTCTAAGGTTCACCCTCGATGGAAAACGAGTCCACCAACACTTCACAAACTGATATTACAAAGTTGCACCTTTGGCAAATTCAATGGGTACGCGACGTATTATTACTCCTGATTGGCGTGTTCGCCTTGTGGCTTGGGTATGCAATGCGAGATATAACAATACCGCTTCTTGTAGCACTATTACTTGCATACTTGTTTGAACCTCTGATTTCATGTTTAGCAGACAATCCCAAAATCCCACTCGGAAGAATTCCAGTCATTTCAGGAATCTTACTTCTGTTGACTACTGGGCTATTGCTCATACTCGCTTTGACTATTCCGATGGTAATTTCGCAAACGTCATCGCTTGTACATGAAGTGCAAGACGGGCATTTGCGGGCAAAACTTGAGCAATTAAACACATCGTTCGTTCCAATAGACATACAAGGAGAAGTGAGCCAATCACTCACCTTTTTACCCGAGGAAAATGTAACGCCAACAACAAGCGTAGATGTAGTGCAAGCCGCCGAGCAAGATAGTACTGATATACTCTCACTTGCCAGAACAACAGGAACCGTCGCCCTTGGAATAGCGGGCAAGATTTTTAGTTTCGTTATCTTGGTTGTCTTGATACCGTTTTACTTTTTCTTTTTTAGTTTATGGTTCCCCGAAGTGGTGAGTTTTACACGTGGTGTCGTGCCAGAAAAGGGAAAAGAAGAAACAGTTGCGTTAATCGCAAAGATGGACGCAGCGGTTGCGGGTTTTGTCCGCGGACGCATCGTCATTGCCTGCATCATGGGTGCTATCCTTGCAATAGGCTGGCTCATCGTGGGTGTTCCGTATGCAATTTTGCTCGGTATTGGCGTTGGGATATTGTGTGCCGTTCCATTTCTTGGCTTGGTTGGAATTCCGATTTCTATTGGGCTTCTGTTTTTGGACCAACTTGGACTTCCAGAAGCAGATAGGATGGTTTGGTGGGGCATCTTGCTTTGGCCAACGTTAGTTTTTGGATTTGTGCAAGCGCTCGATGGCTGGGTTCTAACGCCACTCATTGCTGGAAAAGCAACGAATTTAGACCCAGTCACTATTTTTGTTGCAGTGCTTGCTGGAGGTAGTGTCCTTGGCGCATACGGCATGCTTCTTGCAATTCCAGTCGCTGCCTGTATAAAGATTCTTATCCAAGAACGGCTTCTGCCGAAAATCCACGCTTGGACACGTGGCGAAGCAGACGACCCGTTACCCTTTGACGATTAATAATTTCGGGTTACTCCATTGTTCAAAGAAAGTTTTATTACCGACGCTTGCGCTGTTTAAAACGTTTTTTGTGGCTTTGGGTTTTAGTTGAACCCCGACTGCCCATTCCGAGCATCGAAGGATCAATGTCACCCCCAGCATTTTGCATTGCCGCCATTTTTTCTGCCATGCCGCCGCCAGCCATTTGCTTAGACATTTTTTTCATCATTTGAAATTGTTTGACGAATCGATTTACTTCTTGCTGGTTTGTGCCTGAACCTGTTGCGATTCTTTTGATCCGACTTTTGCCAAGTAACTTGATATCGCTTCGTTCTTTTTTTGTCATCGAACTCGCAATCGCTTCGATGCGGTCGAACTGTTTATCGTCTACTTGGATATTTTTCATAGCAGCGCCAACGCCCGGAAGCAATCCGAGGAGTTGCTTCATTGGACCCATGCGGCGAATCGATTTGAGTTGTTTGATGAAGTCATCGACGGTCATCTTGCCACTTGCCATCTTGTCAGCAAGTTTCATAGCGTCATCTTCCGAAATTTCATCCTGCGCTTTTTCGACAAGCGAAAGAACGTCGCCCATACCAAGGATTCGACTTGCTATTCGGTCGGGATGAAATTCTTCAAAATCTGAGAATTTTTCTCCCGTACCTATAAATTTAATTGGTACTCCCGTAACGCGTTTGACCGAAAGCGCGGCACCACCTCGAGTATCGGAATCGAATTTAGTCAGAATAACACCGTCGGTGGCGAGTTGTTCGTGGAACGTGCCCGCTGCGTTTACGGCATCTTGCCCAATCATTGCATCTACTACAAGATAGACTTGGTGCGGTTTCGTTGTAGTTTGCACACCGCGTAATTCTTTCATGAGCGCTTCGTCGATGTGCAGCCGACCAGCTGTGTCAAGAATGACAACGTCTACTTTATCTTTACGTGCTTGTTTTACACCGCGTTTGCAAACGCCAACCGCAACACCAGTTGCAGTGCCATACTCGCCGCATTTTTCTGGTTCTGCATAACATGTGACTTCGCCAACACCTTTTGCATTGTCGTTTACATCTTTCGCAGTAACCTGCAATTGTTCGACCGCAGCAGGGCGTTGGAGGTCGGCTGCTACAAGAGAAACCTTCTTCCCTTTGCTTTTGAGGTATGCAGCAAGTTTACCGCACGTTGTAGTTTTACCAGAGCCTTGCAGACCGCACATCATGATGATGGTTGGCCCGGGGTCCACAAGCAGTACGTGGCTGTCGACTGGCCCCATATAATCTATAAGCCGCTCATTGACTATGCCAATCATTTCCTCGCCGGGCTTTAAAGATGTAGTGACTTGAGCGCCAAGTGCATCTTGCACCACGCTTTCGCAAAATTCACTGACGACATCAACGTGGACATCTGCTTCAAGCAGGGCGCGGCGAACGTCTTCCATCGCTTCGCGTACGTTGGATTCACTGATTTTTCCACGACCAGAGAGATTTCTGATTGCGGATGTTACTTTTCCTGAGAGGGTGTCAAACATGATTCGATGTATATTCTAGCAATTGCGGCGGAGCCAAGTTTGAAGTGCATCGTG
>JACKQG010007073.1_pt1 | contig 11490 bp, 11 predicted proteins | sample 8237621 | NCBI WGS metagenome assembly JACKQG01 (sample SAMN15677084, study PRJNA649215) | marine metagenome | biome: marine; feature: Black Sea; material: saline water; isolation source: suspended particulate matter (SPM) from the Black Sea western gyre | collected 2013-06-09/2013-06-10 | depth... | reverse complement strand
TTTCTTTTTTCAAAAAACTCGGGTTTGAGAGAAGCGAGTTTATCAACCTTAAAAAGAAATTATAATCAGAAAATACAATTGATAATATTAAACCCTTTGGTGGATAGAGCGTTCAGGAGTAATAAGCGGGAATGTCAAATTTAATAAGCACAAGCCTCTTCTTTTTGGTTATCTGTCTGGTTTACAGTCGGTCAATTTCAAAGGATGCTCTGCTTTTACTATCAGACGAAGAGAAAAACAATCTGGCTCAACAATCTGCCGGGTTCAGGAGATTCAGTCAAATTCCAATAATTATCGTATTTGCATGTTATTTAATAATAAAATTCCTGCAGCCATCTATTTCAACGGTTGCTTTTGTTTTATTAATTCTTTTTTTTATAACATTTCTTTTTATAACTTCTGCCAGGATTATAAAAAAAATGAAAGAATCCAGCCTGTCAGAAGAATATATTACAAAATATAAACAATCCAGGTTAATTTATAATAGTGGTTTTACTGCATGTGGTGTTATTTTATTGTATGAATTGCTAAAATAAAAACAGGTAAGTTCAATGCATTGTTGATGTGAAAACATTAACAATGATGTCTCTTTAAGAAACGGTTCCCCTTTCTTTTGAATAATTCTCATACTCTTTTGTATCAATTATCTTTTTCAGCGTCTGAACAACTTTCCAGGTCTCCAGATAAGTATTATAAAGAGGTGCCGGTGCAATCCTGATAATATTCGGAGGTCTGAAGTCAGGAATAATTTTGTTGTCTAATAATGCTTTGCCGATTCTTACTGCTTCTGTTTCATGTTCAATTGCAATATGACCGCTTCTTTTTTCCGGATCAAGGGGTGTCCCTATTTTAAAATGATAAGGCGGTTTTGACAGATAAAAATCAATAAGATATGCAAGATAGGATGTAATTTTTTTTGATTTTTCTCTGATCTTATCCATTCCAGCGTCAAGGATTATATCAAGCGCAGTTTCAACAGGGGCAGCACTTAACAGCCCCTGGGTTGAAATCTGCCACCCACCGGCATTTTGAGCATGTTCAAATTCAATATTCATATCAAATTGTTTGGTTTTTTCGCATCCATACCATCCGGATAGCAATGGTTTTTTATCAAAGTGAGTTTTATTGATATACAGAAAAGCCGTGCTTCCTGGTCCGCCATTCATGTATTTGTAACTGCAAAAGACTGCAAAATCAAGGTTCCACTCATCAAATTGATGTGGAATAACACCAGCAGAATGACAACAGTCAAATCCGATTAGAATTCCTTTTTTATGCGCTTCCTGGATAAGATATTTCATGTCAAGCAACTGACCGCTTCTGAAAAGAACGGATGGCAGAAATATCAGTGCAACCTCATTTGTCATGGATTCTACTATTTTATGTTCATCAAGGTAACGTCCATTTTCACTTTTTATTAAGATGAGTTCTTTTTCAGGATCAAGTCCTTTCATCAAAATCTGCCCTTTGAGGGCATAAATATCGGATGGAAAATTTAATTCATCTGCCAGGATTTTTGTACGCCTGCCCTGGGGGGTGTAAAAGGTACTTATCATGGAATGGATGTTTACAGTGGTTGAACCGGTCAGGATAACTTCATTTTCATCTGCACCAACGATTCTGGCACATTTTTTCCCGATTTCTTCAGGAAGATAGAACCAGGGTTTGTCTCCAGACATCCATCCTTTAATGGCATATTCTTTCCACTCTTTTATTACCCTGTTAACACTTTTTTCTGCCTCTTTTGGTTGCAGGCCCAGGGAATTTCCATCCATATAGATTGTATTTTCCGGCAGATAAAATTTATTCCTGAACTCACTTAAAATATCTTCATGATCCAGTTGTTCTGAAAAGTCTTTGTTTGATTCAAATTTGTAGCTCATTGATTTATTATCCTTTTAATCAGAGGCTTAAGTCGTGGTTTATAAATGGTAAACCAATTCATCATAGTCGGCTTGAATTTTTCTAGTAACAGGCCCTGGAGCGCCTTTCCCGATCTTTTTTCCATCTGTTGCAATAATGGGTTGTATTTTTAAAACACTTGAGCATAAAAAGGCTTCATCTGCGTCATAAAACTCATTGATATCATAATGCCGTTCTTGAACCGGAAAACCTTCTTTTTTGCAGATTTTTCTAATAATCACATCTCTGGTAATTCCTGCCAGGATATGATTATCAAGTGGATGGGTAATAAGCATTTGGTTCTTTACAATAAAAATATTTGTACAGGTGCCCTCTCTGACATGCCCTTGTTTTGATACAAAAACAGTATCAGAAAGTCCGGCTTTTTTAGCTTTGCGCTGCTCAATGGCAGCTGGCAAAAGTTGAACGGTTTTTACATGACACATTCCCCACCGGTAATCTTCACATGTTCGGATTCGGATACCTTCAGTATTTATACTAGGATCTAATTTTGCAAGGTTTTTTATGGTCATGGTAATTTGCAGGGGTACTGTATTAGTGTAACAATGAGATCTGGGCTCAACCCCCCTGGATACCTGCAGGTAACAACCCGCCCTTGAATATTCTGACTGGTTAAACATGGTGATGACATTTTCTTTAATATCTGAAATTGAAATCTGAGGAAAATCGAGCTGCTGCATTGAGTATTTCAGGCGCTCCATATGCTCATCAATGCAGAAAATATGATAATCAAAGCTCTCAATAAATTCATATACTGCATCACCAAACTGATAACCTCGGTCTTCAATTGGAACGAACGCTTCTTCGATCTTAAGGATAGTACCATTTAAAAAAGCAAGATCCGGCATTGAAAATCTCCTGAATAATTTTAAAAAATTAGTTAGTTAAAATGGTTTAATCGCCTCTATTGAGGATTGTGCGCTCAATTTAAAATAAGAAGATAGTTATTGTCAAGAAAAGCATATAAAAGTTTCAAGATAGATAATCAATGCATGATTTTTTTGATTAACTCATAGTATTACTTGACAAATTAATATCTCCTGAATATATACAAACGATATAAGTAATGTAAGTGTTTAAGAAAGCGGTACAAGGTGGATTGAATAGACAGATAAAATAAATAGATCTGTACTTAATCCAAATTTTTAACATAAATTTTTATTTTAGTTAAAGGGGAGTGTAGTATGAAGAATCTAATCAGAGTGTTTATTGCTATTTGTTTTTTATTTAGTATTATGGCTGTTCCGGCAGTTGCGGGTAATGTTGTTAAACTGGAAAAGGGTGAGCCCGTTCATTTGGCCTATTGGTTTGTAACATCCGGACCCAACACATCTCTTGGAATGGACTCATTACGTGGTGCTGAGATTGCGATTGAAGATTTTGGTGGAAAACTTAAAGGCCATCCAATTAAACTTGATGGTCAGGATTCAATGTGCGGTCCTGAGGGCGGCCAAGCTGCTGCATCAAAAATTGCATCAGATCCGTCTGTTATTGCTGCCATTGGTTCAAGTTGCTCCAGTGCGGCAAAAGCGGGTGTGCCAATTCTTTGGAAAATGGGTATCCCAAATGTTTCTCCATCAAATACAGCTCCTTTATTAACCGACCCTGCCAGCGGACCAGACTTTGATGGTTACCTGAGGACCTGTCATAATGACAACATCCAGGGTGCTATCGCTGCTGAGTTTGCTTATAGTCAGCTGGGTCTCAAAAAAGCTGCCACCATTCATGACGGCAGCGTTTATGCTGAATCCCTTCAGCAGGTATTTTCTGACACATTTGTCAAACTTGGTGGAACGATTACTTCTCAGGAAGCTGTTTCTCCTGGTGATACAGATATGAGACCGGTTCTGACTAAAATTGCAAGCGGTGGCCCACAATTTTTATATTACCCCATGTTCATTGCTGAATCAGGACATGTTACCCGTCAGTCTAAAGAAGTTTCAGGACTGGAAAATATCGCACTCATGAGTGCTGATGGTTCTTTTTCTCCTGATTTTTTGAAAGCTGCTGGTAAAGCTGCTGAAGGTATGTATCATTCAAGTCCTGATTTCTCAGCGCTTGGTGACAGCTATACTAAGTTCCTTGCAAAACATAAAGCAAAATATGGTATGGATCCGGAAGCTCCTTTCCATGCCCATACATATGATGCAGTCATGCTGATTCTTAATGCCATTGATAAAGTTGCCGTTGTTTCAGGCGATACTCTTACAATAGACAGAATGGCTTTGAACAAAGCAATGCATGAAACTAAGGGTCAGAAAGGTCTTACCGGTGATCTTACCTGCGATGAAAACGGTGACTGTGCTAATCCTAAAATTGCGATCTACAAGACAAGTATGGCTGATATAAAAGCCGGCAAGATGTCACCTAAACCTTTCTGGAAAAAATACTAATTAAATAAATATAACACCCGATAGTATAACACTATCGGGTGTTGTCCCCTTTTTAGAGATAAAAAATAAATGAAAATATATTTTAGGGCTTTTTAAATGGTTTAACTATTTTACCCGGCTCTGATACAAACTATTTTTTATCGTGGTATGGAGGAAGAATGTTTCAAAAATGGAAAGATAGGGTGACGGTCACTGACATCGTTATGTGGATGATCGGTGGCACAATGCTGCTATTATGCTTATGGGGATCAGTCTCCACAATCAGGGCCGGTCTTTACACCAGTAGTCACTGGATAGATTTTTGTATTTTTGGACTGGCTCAAGGTAGTATTTACGCACTGATAGCGACCGGGTACACAATGGTATACGGTGTTTTAAAGATGATTAACTTTGCCCATGGCGAAGTTTTCATGAGTGGTCCGTTTACCGGTTACTTTGTTGCAATGGCATTTTGGCGCAGCGATTTTTTAGATACCCATCCTGTTCTCGGGATAATTGTGATTTTTGGTGTTGCTATGTTTGTTTCCACAATGATTGCATATTTCCTTGAAAAGATTGCTTATCGGCCGTTAAGGAGTGCCCCCAGATTAATTCCTTTGATTACAGCAATCGGGGCATCTTTTTTTCTACAATACCTTTTCAGAGGATTATACGGATCAGGCATCAACGCATATCCGGATATCGAGATCCTTGAAGGGTTCTGGATGATCTTCGGTATAAGGGTTTTAAAAATTCAAGTTATCGTAATTATTGCTGCTGTCTTGCTAATGCTGGTCCTGTATAACTTTATTATGCTGACAAAGGTTGGGAAAGCCATTAGAGCCGTATCAGAAGATAAAGAAGCTGCAGCATTAATGGGAATCAATGTTGATGCGATGATCTCGACTACCTTTGTCATCGGCGGTATGGCAGCTGGTGCAGCCGGTGTTTTATACGCCCTTATGTTTAAGCAGGTACATTTTTTTATGGGGTTTATCCCAGGAATAAAAGCCTTTACTGCAGCAGTACTTGGCGGTATTGGAAATATCCCGGGTGCTATGCTTGGGGGTGTCTTTTTAGGTTTGATTGAATCAGTGGCTCCAGCCTTGTTCCTTGATGGCCTCGGAATAATTGCTCCGTACCAGTTAAAAGATGCAATTGCTTTTTCCATGTTGGTAATGGTTCTGATTTTCAGGCCTACAGGTATTCTGGGTGAACGTTTATCGGCAAAGAAGGCCTGAAATTAATAAACTATATTAGGGTGAGGGTATGACAAAAGCTCAATCTTTATGGAATCATGGTGTTAAAATAGGAGCCATTGGCGGGGTCAGTGTTCTTATTATAGCCCTTGTCGGAATGATTGAATCATTTGGTAAACGAGATATTATTTCTGGTATTTTACCAATGGGTATAGCCATGGCATTAATAATCTGTATATTAGTGGCATATATTGCGGCTAACAAAACACCGATTTGTGAAAAATCAGTTAAATTTGCCAATGCAGTCATCTCTGGTTTTGTGACCAGTGGGTTTCTTGCATTGCTTGTTGCTATCGGTCGTTCATTTAACATAAGAGATATGTTTGTTGGCGCGTCTCCAGCGCTTTACAAAGCTTTAACCGCAGGAATTGCCGGTGCAGGGGGCATTTTTTTGATTCTGGCAGTCGGACTTATTTGCGGGATATTTGCAGGAATTCTTATAATTTTAAATGACCTTCCCAGAAAATTAATTATTAATGCACTTGCAACTATTTTTGTTTTAGGATTGTTACAGGAGCTTATAATTCCTATATTTAAATCCTGGGATTTTGGGGTTACAAATTACCTGGGAAAGCTATTCTATACACAGAACGGGCTGACAATTTTTGGTACAGTACTGGCTGCCGTAATTTATTGCATAATCTCTCTTTTATGGAAGGCGAACCAGGATACGATTAAAACCACTTATAAGGATTTGCCGAAAGGGACGCGGAAAAAGGTTAAAACATTCGGGTTTTTCGTACTGGCTGTTTTTTTAATCGTTCTGCCGCAGTTCCTGGGCTTATTTTTAAGTGAAGTTCTCACCATTGTGGGGCTTTACATTCTGCTTGGGCTTGGATTGAATATTGTTGTCGGTTATGCAGGCCTCCTGGATCTTGGATATGTTGCTTTTTTTGCAATCGGGTCTTATGTAGTGGCAATCCTTACATCGCCGGAAATTTTTTCATTTGGGTTCAATTTCTGGCAGGCGCTTCCCATTGCAGTTATTCTGGGCATCACTGCCGGTGTCATGCTGGGTATACCGGTTCTAAAGATGCGTGGGGATTATCTGGCCATTGCCACCCTGGGGTTTGGTGAAATTATCCGTATTCTTGTCCTTTCTGACTTCTTGAAACCATGGCTGGGCGGCGCACAGGGTATCGGTGCCATCCCCAATCCGAACTTTATGGGATTTCAAATGGTCAAACCACAGCATATTTATTACCTGATTTTAGCAGGTTGTATGCTTGTGGTATTTATTTCTATTCGACTTAAAAATTCGAGACTTGGAAGAGCCTGGATGGCCATGCGTGAAGATGAAGATGTGGCCCAGGCAATGGGGATCAATCTTGTTGCAACCAAATTATTTGCTTTTGCCACAGGTGCAGGGTTTTCAGCTTTAAGCGGGGCCATTTTTGCAAGCAAGATCGGCTCTGTTTATCCACACAGTTTCAATCTTTTCATCTCGATAAATGTTGTATGCCTTATTATTATCGGCGGTATTGGAAGTCTGCCAGGTGTTGTTGTCGGCGCAGCCGTTCTTATGGGTCTGCCTGAGCTTTTAAGGGAATTTGCCGAATATCGTATGTTTGTTTATGGTGCAGCCCTGGTAGCAATGATGCTTCTTCGACCGGAAGGTCTCTGGCCGGAAGCAAGGCATAAAATCGAGCTTCACGGTGATGATGAAACCCAAACCCAAACAGCTGCGTAGCCCGGAGGTGGTATTATGATTTTATTAAGTATACAGGAAATGACAAAACGGTTTGGCGGGCTGGTTGCTCTGGACGCACTGAATATTGAAGTGAAAGGAAAAACTATTCACAGCATTATTGGTCCTAACGGAGCCGGGAAAACAACATTTTTCAATTGTCTTACAGGATTCTATCGCCCTGAAGAGGGCGAGGTGGCATTTGAAGGAAACTCCATTGTCGGCCTTTCTCCTGACAGGATTGTTTACAAAGGGATCGCGAGAACATATCAGAATATCCGGCTTTTTCCGAATTTAACAGCATTGGAAAATGTTATGATCGGGTATCATGTTCATCTTAAATCAGGTTTTTTGGGTCCTATCCTGGGTCTTAAAAGTACTATAAAAGAGGAAGCAAAAGCAAAAGAAGTCGCATTAGATCTTCTTAAATATGTGAAGATGGAAGGAAAAGAAGATGCCCTTGCAAAGAATTTTCCATATGGGGAGCAAAGAAAGCTTGAAATGGCAAGAGCTTTGGCTTCTCAGCCAAAACTTTTGCTGCTTGATGAGCCGACAGCCGGAATGAACCCGAGAGAAACTCAGGATATGATGGATTTCATTGAGCATATGCGTGATGAGCTTGGTATCACAATTGTCCTTATTGAGCATCAAATGAGGGTTGTAATGAATATTTCTGATATCGTTACAGTACTTGACTATGGAAAAATGATTGCCGAAGGTTTGCCCGAAGAGATTAAGAACAATAAAACAGTTATTGAAGCTTATCTTGGAAGTGGTGACGCTGCTGACTCTCATTAATTAATTTGAGTACGGTGTATGATAGCAGCAATACAATATTTAAAGAAAATCAGTTGAGGTCAATTAATTATGGCAATGCTTGAACTTAAAAACGTGCATGCTCACTACGGAAAAATACATGCTTTAAAAAACGTTTCAATTAAAGTTAATAAGGGTGAAATTGTTACGCTTATCGGTGGTAACGGGGCCGGTAAAAGTACGACCCTGAAAACCATCAGTGGGACTTTGAAACCATCATCAGGACAGGTCTTTCTAAATGGTGAAGATCTGGCAAAATATCCCGCCCACGAGATAGTTAAGAAAGGGATTGTCCAGGTTCCTGAGGGCCGTAGAATTTTCGGTCAGTTGACTGTGATGGAAAATCTTGATCTGGGTGCTTTCACGTCCAAAGACAAGAAAAAAGATGCCCAGACCATTGAAAAAATTTTTGAATTGTTTCCAAGGCTTGCAGAAAGATGCAGACAAGTGGCAGGTACTTTGAGCGGTGGCGAGCAGCAGATGCTGGCCATGGGAAGGGCTTTAATGACCAATCCCAAGATCCTTCTGCTGGATGAACCTTCAATGGGTCTTGCCCCTGTCCTTGTTGACAATGTTTTTAAAACCATAAAAATACTGCATGCCGAGGGAACCACCATTCTTCTGGTTGAACAGAACGCACGAATGGCACTTAAGACTGCCAGCCGCGGGTATGTTATTCAGACAGGAAAAGTTATTTTTGAAGATGATGCTAAAAAGCTTCTTGAAAATGAAATGGTGAAAAAAGCCTACATGGGTGATTAAATTGTTTTTATTATCAATCAGATATTAATTAACCTGGGTATATTTTCCATTCTGAAATTGATAGACAGAGAAACCTGCGCCGACAACATCTCCGTTTTTATCAAAACCAATGGGTCCCAAAGGAGAATCAACTTTAATTTCAAACATGGCCGCTCTCATTTTATCATAATCAATAGAACCTGCTTTTTCTGCTGCTGCTGCCAGAGCCTGAACACAGGCATACCCATTGTAAAAGAATGTTCCAGGAGCTTCGCCATATTTTTTCTTATGTTTTGCAGTCAACTCTTTATAAAGCGGATTTCTGGAAGGATCATTCGGGCCTGTTGCATAAACACCTTCAAAATCTTTGCCCGCCAGGGTTACAAAGCTGTCACCGATGATACCGGCAGCGTAGAAGAAAATAGTATCAACCTTTTTATTTTTGATCATATCAACAATTTTGGAAGCATCTGACTGATAGCCGCCCCACATGGTAAGTTCAGCGTTCGATCTTTTTATTTTCTGTACAATGTCGGTATAATCAACCGTACGGGTTGTTACCTCTTCAAAAAGAACAACTTCAATGCCACCTGACTCTTCAAAGTATTCTCTGACAAGCTCCATCTGGCCCTTATCATAATCGCCTTTATCATGGATCATGGCAACAGTTTTTACTTTTAGATTGTTTTTTACAAAAGAAGTCATCAGATCGGCCTTGGCACCGTCATAGGAAATGGTTCGAAAGAAGTTGGGATGTTCAGCCTTAAGGGTCAAATCATCATTGGTGGATGCCGGAGAAATAACAATAAGTCCAGCATCTTTATAAATTTTGTTTGCCGCGATGGTGGCGCCGGAGCAGACATGACCGACAATCATCTGGGCACCGTCTGAAACTAGTTTGGTCGCCATGTTCACTGCAACCTCAGGTTTGCATACATCATCACCGACTAATAATTCAATTTTTTTACCCAGTATTCCGCCTTTGGCATTAAGGTCTTCAATGGCAATTTCAACACCTCTTGCCGCAGAAAGTCCATAGGGTGCCGAGCCACCGGTAATAGCACCGCCAGAGCCGATTTTGATTGTGTCACCGGCAAAGCCCGGTGCTGTAATGCCAATCAATAATAATGCAACTGCTAAAACCTTAAAAATAGAATTCATTTATTAATTCCCGCCAGTTTGAATTATTGTTTAGTATAAAATACTTACTACTTCAATTATGAGTTTTGAGACTATAAAAAGAAGGCTTGCCATAGTCAAGCGGAAAAAGTTGACAAGGATAAAAAAAGATCTGTTCCTTGACAACCTTCAGCTTGCGAAGGATTCATCCAGGGCGCTTCAACGAAAATACCTTTTCGTTTTTTTGTTTACCAATAAACCGGCAGTCTTACCTTATGATACGGTGGACCCCAAAGGCTGAACAGGAGTTAAAATAAAAAATAAAATATCCGGATTATTAATGGAAGTCGGGCCCTATATAATAAAAGCAAACTGTACAGCAAAAAATATTTTTTTGACTTATTGGAAAATATTGAGGATGTTCCTGAATCGGGAATTAACATGTTACAGTTAAGCAGGTCGAATCTTGAGGTATTTAACAGTATCCAAAAAAAGCTTGTTCGTACACTTAAAGAAAATCAATTGATCAAAGACCGTGTAAAAGGTCTTATGACAATAAAGGGAGTCGGCGAGGTCACAGCACTGACCTGGGTATTGGAAATCAGTGAACCGGAACGATTCAGTTCAATACGCCAAGCAATGAGTTAATAAACGCTTTGGAGGTTATTTTAAAAAGTGATGGGAAATCTCCATTTTCCCCTTTACAAAACTTATCATGGATGTCCCCGGAATTCTCTTATAGGCCAAAAACATTTTTGAGCTTCGTCAAAAAACCTGTCTTTACCGGAGCTGCGGAATCATTGTCTGACGATGTAAGGCGCACAGTTATAGTCTGGCCGTCACCCCATGGCCACCATGCCGCAATAATACGGATATTTCCTTCCAGATCTGTTGTGAAAAGCAACTGATCTGAGCGCAAATCCCCAAAATCACCATCTTTGATAGGATCAGGAGCAGTACTAATAGTCTTACGATCCCATTTTTTCCCGAGATGACGTTCAAGAATCACACCAACCTGCTCTTGCCCCTCTGTTGAAAACTGGGCGGTGAGCATTTTTCCACCACCATCCCATTTCCAGGATAAAACGCCCTCGAAATCGTCCAACAATAGTTTACAAGCAGCTTTCAGCTCAGACTTACTCAAACTCATACGTATCTCCTTATATTGTTTTCGTTAGTAACCTTTTCCCATAATCCATAATGCACAATCAAATACTGAGATCATGTCGGACTTAGGCATAAATCTACTGTAAATCAATATCAATGTTTCAAATTTTTGTAAAGAGCTATTCAATTATATCTATCCAACCACAACCGAACAAACTCGCTACATAGTTGGAGAGTTTCTGTAACAGATTGATGCTGCATTCTCTCATTAATATTTTTTACCAACTGGATGCTTTGTTCAATAGATTGTGCAACATTTCAGCAGTTGGATGAAGATATCTGGAACTTATTGTTTTCTGTGTATCCCCTAATAAATGCTTGGAAAGGCCCTAAATGAGACTTAACAGAAAATAAGGTTTAACATGCAATAATCAAGGGTTTGGCGATCTTTTGGATGGTTTTGTTA
>JACKQG010007072.1_pt1 | contig 11492 bp, 8 predicted proteins | sample 8237621 | NCBI WGS metagenome assembly JACKQG01 (sample SAMN15677084, study PRJNA649215) | marine metagenome | biome: marine; feature: Black Sea; material: saline water; isolation source: suspended particulate matter (SPM) from the Black Sea western gyre | collected 2013-06-09/2013-06-10 | depth... | reverse complement strand
GCTATCCTGATTACTTCACCATTGGGTCCATTCCTGTACCAGGACGGTACTTTTTACGATTTCTCAGGACAAACATTGAAACACAACATCAACAGCATCTTGCTGAGCATTGTGCAGAAGATGGATAGAGGGCATGGGCACGAGGAAAACAAAACACGACCACCTGAACCCAAGGAACGGTTCGGTGTCATCATTGGTAAGAGCAATGGCATTAATGAAATCTATCACCTTATAGAACAGCTCAGGGATTCTTCTGCCACTGTGATGATCCAGGGGGAGAGTGGCACGGGCAAGGAGCTGGTGGCTCAAACGATCCACCAGACCAGCCCCAGAAACAATCATGCCTTTGTGGCCATAAACTGCGGGGCCATCCCTGCAAATTTGATAGAGAGTGAACTGTTCGGACATGAGCGAGGGGCCTTTACCACGGCTATTCACCAGAGAAAAGGTAAGTTTGAGATTGCCCATGGCGGCACCCTTTTTTTGGATGAAATCGGTGAACTGGACAGGGAATTGCAGGTCAGGCTTTTAAGGGTTCTTCAGGAGAGAGAATTTCAACGGGTAGGTGGAAACAAATCATATAAAACCGATGTCCGTATTATTGCTGCCACCAGTCAGGACCTGAGGAGCGCTGTTCTGGCAGGGCATTTCCGAGATGACCTGTTCTACCGCCTCAATGTGGTCCCAATCAATATTCCACCTTTGCGGGAAAGACGGGAAGATATCCCGCTTTTGATTGATCATTTCTTTCACAAGATCGCAAAGGACATGGACCGCTCCGTGCCAATACTTACCAAAGGCGCAACAAGGTTTCTGCTGGATTATTCTTACCCGGGTAATGTTCGGGAACTGACCAACATGGTGGAACGGCTTCTCGTTACCTGTCCCAATGGCAGAATCACTTCCCACGATCTCCCGGATGAGCTTCGTGAGGAAGCGGACCGGGTGCCGGGTTCTGCTGTGGTGTTAAAGGAATTACCAGACGGTGGGGTCTCTCTGGAGGAAGTGGAAAAAGAACTTATCCTGAAAACACTAAAAATGACCTCCTGGAACAAGGCGGCCGCTGCCAGGGTGTTGGGAATTACCCGCCGCTTACTCTATCTCCGGCTTTCTCAGTACGGTTTTTCGTCACAATGACCTTGCCACCTGATGTTGCAACCAAATGGGTAGATGTAACCTCATGTGACATATTTAGAACTTAGGTAAAAATGTAGTGAAGGACTTAAAAAAAACACCACGTAATATCAACAGGTTAACTGGGCCCGAAATTATGGTTTATGGCACATCATTTGCAATATGAAAAAGTACCTGCGAAGAATAAAAATTTTGTGATATTGAAGGGAGGTGACAAAATCTTAGAGAAAGGTGATGTTGGATCAGCAACAAATAAACAAATAATTTGAGATTAGTTAAAGAAAGGGGAGAAAAATGGCACGAAAAAAGATAACAAAGATGGCTTACGCCAGCGGCGAAGACATGATTTTCGGTACGGCGAAGTTTCCGGTTACCACAAAGAGAGGTATTGCGATCGGGGGGGGATATGTACATCCTGAGTTGGTAGCACATCCCAGACCGGGCAGCGAAAAGACCATGAAGACCCTGTTGAGGGAATATGAAAAGGCCAACGGGGATGCCTTAGAGAGAATGGTCATCGTGGGTCATCCCACCCTGCAGGTGGAAAACGAGCACATCTTTCAGATGACTCACAACCCCAAGTGGGGCGGGGAGATCGCGGCGCAAAGTGCAAAACAGATGGACGAATATCTCGAGAAATACGGGCTCAAGGCCTCGTATCGCTCTACCATAGCGGATCTTCGCAAACCTGACATGGTTAACATGCGGGACAGCGACTACACCAGGGAGGTCCTAGAGTCCTTTGACGAATGCTCCAAACATGCAGATATCGTTTCCATCGAATCCATGGGTGGCAAAGAGATCTTTGACCACGGCATTATCCGAAACGACATCGGAGCCATCCTCTTTGGCATCGGTGTCTTGGGCGCCATAGATATGGAGTGGATGTGGGATCAAATAGTTGCAATATGCAAGAAGAACGGCTGCATTCCCGGCGGGGATACAAACTGCTCCGAGGCCAACACTGCCATGTTTATGGCCGGTGGGATGACCTCTAAGGATGTACCGCACGTTATAGCTGCTCTGGCACGAGCCATTGCTGCCTCCAGAACCATGACGGCCTATGAGTGCGGCGCTACCGGACCTACCAAGGACTGTGCCTATGAAGATCCCATCATAAAGGCCATGACCGGGGTACCCATCGCCACCGAGGGCAAGACCAGCGCCTGTGCGCATTCCGACCTTGCCGGTAATCTCATTGCCGCCGTATGCGATCTGTGGAGCAACGAGGCCGTGGAATACCACGACATGTTCGGTGCGACCACCACATCGGTCTTTGCCGAGATCTTAGGCTATGATGTCGCTCAGTTCAACACCGCAATTGAACTGGGTTACCAGACACAGATGAAGGAAATTCTGGTCAACTCCGATATGTACCGGGATTCCCACAGCTTGGTCGTTTCGCCCAATAATGCCTGGGAAGTAGGCAATGCCATTACCAGCAACCGTGGCACGAGCAATTATGCAAGCGCCAGGGCAGGCGCCATGAAGGCGGGCGAGATCATTCTGGGTGATGCCAAGATGAAGCTGACCGCCCTTGAGAAGAGTGCACTTGAGACCGCCATGAAAGACATGGAAGCCTTGCCGGATGATGAAGGAACCTTTATTGACCAATGCCTGGACAAGTACAAGGATGTTTTTGGGTTCAACCCGGCCTCTTATGGGCTGTAATAACCTTTTATAATCATAATAATAAATCACAGTTGATTGGCGGGGCGTAGCATGGTACTGTTTTGAGTAACATGCTATGCCCCTTTTTCTGAAAGCAGATGGAGACTTTTGCTGTGGTTGAATCGGACAATTTTAAAAAGTGATCGCCTGCACTCGGTGTGGCCACTGGCACGGTGACGCGGAAGAGGCCTCGGGAAGAAGACTTTCCTGTACTGAGGTAAAGCAATACTGGTCACGAATAAAGACCCAGCACAAGAACATATACGGTCATTTCCCTCAGATTACAACCGATGATTCAGAAAACTGGATATGTTTTGAATGTAAACGGAGGCTACAATTTAGAGAGGGGAAGAAAAGATAAATGACAAAATTAGGCATCGCTTTAGACCTGGGTACAAGCGGATTTCGCGGACATGCCATCGATCTTGACCAGAACGGGATAATCTTATCCACCGCTGTCACCACACGGCACCCCCTCCCCGGGGCCAATGTCATTGACCATCTTCATTTTGCCTTGGAGGTCGGTCTGGATCGGGCCCACCAGGTGGTGGTTCATGCCGCAAATCAGGTCATCGACAACCTGAGGGTTGATAAAAATGAGGTGGTGCGATTAGCTGTTTGCGGCAACCCTATCCAGCTTTCCCTTTTTCAGGAGATTGAGTTCAGGGACCTGGCCTATGCAGGGAAACGGAAGCTGGAGTCCTTGGGAGTTGTTCCCCCCAAAAGGGATGCCCAGATCGTAAAGGCCAGGGATATTCACGGACTCGATCTCCCAGCCGAAGCAGATATCATGATCCCGCCGGCAGTCCGCCATGAGATCGGCGCCGATGCCTTAGCCATGATGATCCAAACCGGTATGCTGGAAAAAAAGGAAATCGCCATTGTCACGGACTACGGCACCAATGCCGAGATGGCTCTCATTTACGAGGGCACAGTTTACACCGGTTCCACGGCCGCCGGTCCTGCCTTAGAAGGCCAACAGATCGAGGACGGCCTCTTGGCCCTCCCCGGAGCTATCTCAGATGTCGATTTCGAACCGGAAGAAAATGTCGTGACCGTGGGTTTCAGGCGGGTTACAAGTGACGACCAACCCAGTAACGGAAGTCTGAAGACTCATGTTCTTAGTAAAGAGATGATGTCACGTCCGGGGGATACGGTGGATCCCACCACCGGTAGTGTGTTGGAAAAGGGTGAATTAGAGGCCGTGGGCATCACAGGGACCGGGGTTGTTGCCCTGCTCAGCCAGGGGATGAAGGCCAGACTTATCCACATCCCGCGGATCAATACCGCGGATACCGAGATCCATCTGCCAAATGGAATCAAGTTTACAGAGAAGGATCTCTTGGAGGCAGGGAAAGCCATCGGTTCGGTCAGGGCTGGGCACATCACCCTTTGTGAGGAGGCTGGAATCCAACTTGAGGATATCGAAACAGCCTATATGTCAGGCGCCTCCGGCACCTATGTGGATGCCCTCAAGGCCCAGGAAATAGGAATGATTCCCGCGAGGGTCAAAAAGATCTTTCAGATGGGAAACACCTCTTTGGCCATGGCCAGGGATATGGTCAGGGACGAAGCAAAGCTCTGGCATATGAAAGAGGTGGCCGATGACCTCAGACAGCATCACTGCATGTTTGCGGCCTCCAAGGTGTTCGAAAAGGTATATATACTTGAACTCTCCTATTGGACAGAGGGGATGCCTTTGAAGCAATACCAGAAATTTTTGAAAAAATTCGGTCTTCCTCCCTTAGAAGAAGTGTCTGCCATTCCCCAAGTCATCAAGACCGTTGAAAAAGATATACCGGATCTGGGGCTCATGGGCCTCAAGATTATTCCCGATATTGGCCAGCGAAAGACCGTTTTCTTTGAAGATTGCTTAGGCGATGGGGCGTGCATCGACGAATGCCCGGAAAATGCCCTTGAAATGGAAGAACAGGACGGCAAATTTGGCATTACCATCAATCTGGCCTTATGTGACGGGGTCGCCTGCAGGAGATGTGAAAGGGCGTGCACCGAAAAAGGATTTGACCTTATTGGATTGATCACGGCTGAAGTCCGGACTTAGCAGGAAAAGGATACACAGCATAGGATGAATTGGGCATGGATAAAAGAGCAGCAGACGGTGTAATGGTTTCGGCCTTGACAAAGGTGCAGGGGATCGTGGAAGCAAGTCCTTTTTTATCCGAAGACCACCAGAAGATCATTGATATTGAGCAGGATGCCGAAAACAGGTCCCTGATGGGATTGGGAAAGGTGGTCAACACCGGTGTGAAAGAGGTGCTCAATTGCGATGTTATCTATGTGGCGCTCAACAACATGGATTTTGACTGGGGCTGCCATGCTACGCTGGTGCTCATAAAGGACGATGAGGTCGTGGGAGAAGAGGTTCGCGATGAGGCAGTCATTGCCGGGCTAAGAAATAAAAAAAATGTCTGGTTTATGCACAAGAACTTTGTTGTTTACAAGGATAAGATCAATTTTCCCCAGGATATCATGAAAAAGATCTGCCATTTTGAAATCCCATGGCTTCCTGCAGAATGGTGCACCGTGGAAAGCGACACATTCCGATGTCACTCTATTATTTATGCTAATCCTTGCACCCCCTCAGACGTTTTCTTAAAGGACCAATATTTCAGCGGGTTGGACGAAAGGGGCCTGGGGACAATTCTCGTTGGCGTCAAGTTGTAAGGAGCAAGAAAGTTGGGCCAGATCTTTCGCATGACCTCTTTGCCTGAAAAGGGCGCTACCAGTTTGGCACACTTGAAGATGCAAGTGCGAATTCCGTGCTGGAAACAGTTAGGATGTAATAGAGTCCTCTGCCCTGCTTATGACAGGTGGGACATACCCTGCTGGCGTCTGTCGAATATCTTATGCAGCGAGCACTGCAATTCCGATTATGCCCACAAATTTGAGGACTGCCTTGTTTGCCCTGTTTTTAGGCTCACTGCTGAGAACGATTTGCGGGGCTGGAACCATTTTGTTTCAGATCAAGTGGGGTATCTTATGCAAAATGTGCCTAAAGATGCCACACAAAAAGAGAAAGACCTCCTCCAGATTTTGGACAACCTCCCTGACGGTCTATTTACAATGGATAAAGAGGGGAGGATCAATTACTTTAACTCTGCGGCCGAGCGAATCACGGGAATCTCGGCCACAGATGCCATAGGGATGCATTGCAAGGAAATATTCAAAATAACTACCTGCGAGATCGGCTGTACAAATAAGAACGCCACTCAGATAGAGAAAAATGTCTACAACAGAGAGTTTGTAGTTACCACTCTGGATAACAGGATACTTTCTATTACCTCCAGCATCTCGGTGTTGAAAGACCATGATGGTAACGTCATCGGCGGCGTACAGGTCTTTAAAGATATTTCAGACCGTAAACAACTGGAGGACGATCTCAGACTTTCGGAAAACAAATACCGGCGTATTTTTGAAGGTTCCAAAGACATGATCTTCATTACGTCTAAAGATGGTGTGATCAATGATCTAAACCAGGCCACAGTGGATCTCCTTGGATATCAGAGTAAGCAGGAACTGCTGTCATTATCTTCTGTGGAAAAAATATACAATAACCCTATGCACTGGAAGGTGTTCCAGAACCAGATCGACCGCTACGGATTTGCCAAGGATTTTGAGGCCGGTTTCAAGAGAAAGGACGGAACCCGCATGCACTGCCTGTTAAGCGGAAATGCGGTCAGAACGGAAAACGGCGAGATTATCGGGTATGAAGGTATAGTAAAAGATATAACTGCCAGAATGGATGCCATTCTAAACCTGCAGAAAACTCACCGGGAACTATCGCTTTTAAACGCCGTGGCTCTGGTCATGAATGCCACTCAGGACCTGGACGAGGTCCTTATGACTGCTCTTGAAAACGTCTTGGAGGTGTTGAACCTCAGATCCGGGGGTATCTTCCTGATCGATCATGAAAAATCCACGTTCTCACTCAGAGTTCAAAGGGGTCTGTCCGAGTGGACGAGCAGTAATGTACACCACGTGCTCCTCCATGATCAAACCCTGATGATATGGTTGCTCAAGAAGAACCTCTCGCTTGAACCAAAACCCAATTTTCCACCTTTCGCGGCCAGTTTGAAGGGCTCAGGGATTAACCATTCTGCCCGACTTACCTGTTTTTTGATAACTGCAAAAGAGAAGGCTTCCGGGTTCTTAGGCCTGGATGTTCCTTCAAATAGAAATCTGACTGAGCAGGACTTTCACCTGCTTGGGTCCCTCGGTAACTTCCTGGGAGGGGCGATCGAAAACACCCGGTTAATTAGAACCGTTCAAAAGCATCGAGAAGAACTCAAAGGACTGACTGCCAAGCTGTTTCAGTCACAGGAGCTGGAGCGTCGGCGAATCGCCCGAGAACTACACGACGAGGCAGGTCAGGCCCTTACGGGGATCAATTTCACTCTGGAAACCATTGAAAAGTCTCTGTCAACAGAACCAGACCTTATGAAAGGGCTTATTTCTGACGTTAAGAAACAGATCAACCGTACCTACCAGGAAATGCGACGCTTGTCTTACAGACTGCACCCTGCCCTGTTAAGCGACCTGGGGCTGGAACCGGCCCTGGATTCCTATTTAACACGTATCTCCAAACACTCTGAACTGAACATTGATTTCAAAATGGTGGGTTTTGAAGAGCGCTTGGATCTCGAGATCGAAACTGTGCTCTATCGACTCTCCCAGGAGGCGCTCACCAATACATTGAAACACTCTAATGCCAAGCATTTTCGCCTCTCCATAATCAAAAGCTTTCCCCACATCATTTTCGCGGCTGAAGACGACGGGGTAGGATTTGAACCTGCAGAAATCACCAAGCATAAAGATACATTGGGCCTGTTGTCCATGAGGGAACGGGCATCCATGTTGGGCGGGGGTTTCACCTTGCGTTCCAGAAGAGGGAAAGGAACACGCATCCGTATTGAAATTCCTATCAACGAGTGTCCCGATGATAGATAGGACCGTCACTGTTTTTCTCGCAGACGATCACACAATCGTTAGGCAGGGTCTGGCTAAACTCTTGGAGGGCGAACCCAATCTCCGGGTTGTGGGTGAGGCAGAAAACGGGCGTGAAGCGGTCGAAAAAGTGGAGGAGTTGAAACCGGATATCGTTTTGATGGACATTGCGATGCCCATGTTAAACGGCATTGAAGCCACCCGGCAAATCAGGAAAGTCTGCCCTCAAACCAAAGTCATAATCCTTTCTATGCACTCCCACGACCGTTACATCAGTGAGCTTTTCGGCCTCGGCGCCTCAGGGTATTTGCTCAAGAGCTCGACCGGCACAGACATCATCAAGGCCATCCACGCGGCCCTCAAGGGTGAGACCTACCTGAGTCCGTCCATATCGCACAAGGTTATTGAAGATTATGTTTCTTTAAAGAAGAAATCACCACAGGAGGATCTCTATAACAGGCTTTCCAATCGCGAGAGAGAGGTCTTTCAGATGATTGCCGAGGGCCGTTCCACCAAGGAGATCTCTCAAATTCTTTACATCAGTCCGAGCACAATTAAGACCCACCGCTCTAACATAATGGAAAAGCTCAAGATGGACAATATTTCGCAATTGATTCAATTTGCCATTCACCTGGGAATTGTGGAAATCCAGACCTGAGGGCCTTTTTCGCCGGGATCTTTCCTAAAATAGTCCCCATTCCATGAGAAAATCATCCCCTGGACTATAGCATTTCCCTCAAATTCCGTTTACCATTACAAACCGAACAGCCCGTGGAAGGTACCTCCTGTTACCACAGCGATTTGTCTCAGCTCTGAATTCCAACTTTGCCAAGTCCTCATCCCTTCCGGGTGAATCGAATTCGCAGGATTTAGTTACGACTTTTTGATGTATGGCATGGGATCTAAGAATTATCAAAAACCTTAAAATAAGACGGAGGGGAACAGATGTTTCAATTTGAGACCGAACAAAAGGTGTGTGAAGTGGGAGGAGTGAAGTTTGGCGGGCAGCCAGGGGCGTATCCGACCGTGGTCTGTCCCTCTATCTTCCAAAAAGGGGATCAAGTATTCGAAGGGAAGCGAAAAGAGGGGTTTAACGAGAAAAAGGCTGAAGAACTGCTCAAGGCCCAGGATAAACTCTGGGCAGAGACCGGTGTCCCGGGAATGGCAGACATTGTGGGCAATACTGGTAAGGAACTCAAATTGTACATTGACTTTGTAACTTCTGTTTCAGATATGCCCTTTTGCGTGGATGCCTGGAAGATGAAGCCCAAGTTAGAAGGGGCCGCCTATTGCGCGGAAAAGGGACTTCTTGACCGTATGTTCTACAACAGCATTACTGTCTGGGAAGAGGACTTGGAAACAGAGATCCGAGAGATTGCTCAGATCGGTGTCAAGCATGTTTTGCTTGTTGCCTTTGATATGGCGGATCAGATGCCAAGCGGAAGGATTGCCGGCACCCAGAGGCTGCTGGATGCGATTGATAAGGTCGGAGCCAAATTTGAGAGTATCTTTGTGGACACATCGGTGATGAACGGTCCGGCCACGGCCTTTTGCGGCATTGCAAATCGCATGATAAAGGAGAAATGGGGTTTTCCGGGGGCCAGCGCACCGAGCAATGGCTCTTATATGTGGAAACAGGCCAGAGAGATGTGGGGATTCAAGGGATGGTCGGCTGCTGATGCGGGCTTGGAATCCTTGGCCGCTTTCATGTATCACGACATGATCTTCGCCGGCCCCATGGCCGGGGCCACCAGAATTTTTCCGGCTGTGGCTATGGCCGATGCATTCTTGGCAGCAGCGGCCTTTGCTGAAACCAAAAAATTGCCGGAAGATCCAAATCACCCACTTTACAAGCTGTTTCCCGACTTTGTTGAACAGCTCAAAACGATAGGATAAGTAAAAACAAAGATCTTAAACCAAAATAGAGAATCAGAAAGGAGGATTTTTATGGCAGAACTTAACCCTAAAGAGAGAGTGGCACGGCTTTTTCGGCGTGAAGCGATTGATACAATGCCTTGTTTCAGCGGGATGGGTATGGTCACCATCCAGGCCATCAGGGAGATGGGCATCCGGTTTGCACAGGTCCACACCTCGGCTGAGAACCTTGCCGGATCAGCCATCAAGAGCGCTGAACTGTTCGGTTTTGATTCAGTGGTCATCCCCTATGACATGGGGACCCTGGCCGAGGCATTGGGCAGGGGTATCAGTTTATATGATCAATCAGAGGACATCCTCTATCCAACAGTGCCTGAAAAGTGGGGGGATTTGGATGAGGTGGAAGTTCCCGACAACTACCTCAGCAATGCGAGGATGCCCATGGTGGATGAGGGATTCGGGATTCTGAATTCCAAGTCCAACAACGGTCAATTCGCCGTGGGTGCGTGGGTGTTGGGCCCTTTCACCTTTGCAGGTCAGGTTATCGAACTGGATCTTTTGCTGAAGGGCGTAAAGAAGGACAAGGAAAGGGTTGAGGCCTTTCTCACGAAGATGACTGACATTACCATTGAGGTTGCAAAGCACTATCAGAGCCTCGGAGTTGACTACATGACCGTTCGGGAGATGGGATCGGGTACGGACCTTCTTTCACCCCGGATGTGGAAAACACTTATAAAACCGAATCTGGAAAGGATATTTGCGGCCCTTGAGTCCCCCACAATTAATCACATCTGCGGTTCAACGGACATGATCGTTGAGATGATGAACGATTGCGGGGCGGATGCGGTGAGCGTGGATCAGAAAAACAATATGGCCGAATCCAGAAAGAAACTTGGGAATGATACCATAATTCTTGGTAATTTTGATCCCTATGGCACCTTATGCCAGATGGAAGCATCGGAAGTGGAAGCCGTGATAAAGAAGTGCATCGACGATGGCGTAGATGCGGTCTGGCCCGGTTGTGATCTCTGGCCTGACGTGAAAGATGAGAATGTAAAGGCCTATGTGCGTACCGTAAAGGAATACGGCAAAAAGGCCTCACCGGCCGTTGGTCGACTAACCTAAATTCAAAATTGGAGAAAGGAGATAAACATATGGCAAGCAAGGAAGAAATTTTCAAGGAACTGGCCGAAGGTGTGGTGGAATATGAGGAAGACCAGGTCAGAGAGGCAGCACAAAAGGCATTGGACGAAGGGATCGATGCTTTAGATGCTATTATGGACGGACTGGCCGCCGGCATGGAGGAGGTTGGACGGCTCTATGACTCAAACGAATACTTTGTTCCTGAGGTACTCATGTGTGCGGACGCCCTCTACGCGGGTCTGGACATTCTAAGGCCGCATGTACCGGAAGAAGACGCTGCAGGCAAGGGTCAGGTCGTCATTGGCACTATCCAGGGCGATGTGCACGACATCGGCAAAAACCTGGTGAAAATGATGTTCGACGTGGGAGGGTTCACGGTTCACGATCTGGGCAGAGACGTACCCTTAGAGAACTTTGTGAAAGAACAACTGCGGACCGACTCGGAAATTGTGGCCATGTCCGCCATGATGACCACCACTATGTTGGGAATGAAGAAGGTGATTGCGATGATCAAAGAAAAGAATCCCGATGTGGCCATCATGTTAGGCGGGGCACCCGTGACAAAGGACGTGGTAGATCTCTTCGGAGCGGACGGCTATGCAGAGTCAGCCGGAAATGCGGTCTCAGAAGGCATCAAAATGATAGGCCGGTTGAGAGAACTGCGACAAAAGGAGAAACAGAGTTAGAAAAGGAGGAACAACGGG
>JACKQG010007071.1_pt1 | contig 11493 bp, 12 predicted proteins | sample 8237621 | NCBI WGS metagenome assembly JACKQG01 (sample SAMN15677084, study PRJNA649215) | marine metagenome | biome: marine; feature: Black Sea; material: saline water; isolation source: suspended particulate matter (SPM) from the Black Sea western gyre | collected 2013-06-09/2013-06-10 | depth... | reverse complement strand
ACATCTCCTCTGAATGCGGCAGCAAGTTGGTAATCAACACAAAAGCAGCGCGAAGAGAACTGGCAAGCTTGGGCAACTCAGTAATTTCCTTGATGTTCCGGCGCAAACGTATATGTCCGTTTTTTCAACAATGATTTTCATATTGGAGATTAAACAGTCAACTCAAACAATGCATTTGCAACCGCATTCAAGTACGATTTCAACTGGCGATACCTGACGTGTTACCTTATCCCGACGTACATGCAGCACAAATAATGTATATGGGTCAAATACGACCACATCTTTAACTCCCTGTGACAGATAAAAATGTGGCCCAATCTCAAGGTCTTTTGCTTCGTAACCTTTGCTGATAACCTCAATGACAGCGTCCGGAACCTGTTTAATAGCTTCATCCTCTTCCTTTGGTTCTTGGCAGAAGATAGAAATGTCTGGTCGTTTCAATGAGCCATCAGGAAAACTGACGTACACATCAGCGATATGGACACATGCGCACTCCGTGTCTTTGGATTCGGAAGATAATAACACTTTTTGAATGGTTGCACGAATGCGGTCAATCGCTTTTTGATGTTTATAAATCGGATGAGCTTCCCAAATGGGAAGACCTCCGACAATCTCTAAACGAATACCAAGTTCATTAGCACTCAAGAATATTGGATCCATTGTGTTTTCCTTATAAATAAAGTTACCAGCGAGTATGCCCTTTTCAGATACGCCCTAAATAGAACACGCTGAAGTGTGATTTCTTGACCGCGATAGGTTAGAGAAATCGTAACATAAGGCAAACCATCCTGTATTTTTATCTTCATCGAACCCCCCGGATACCCAACCATCTGCGTTCCGTGATGTCAAGCTGTTCTCGGTCCGTATGAAAAACATATAATTCACGTTCTGGAGCTTCACGATGAAGTTGGGTATAGCCTTTCATCGCTGCTACTGAATCGGGGTAAACATCGACAACCGAAATATGTTCTAATATGCGCTTATCTGACTTTGAGTAAGCTTTGATAGCTTCCACTAAAAGCCATTGGTGCGGATAATGTTTACGAATTTCTTCCCATTTCATTTTCAAACTCCCTTGTGAATTTGAACAAAGATATTCTGGTGTTTTATATATATTCTTCTCTCAGATACCCACCAATCTGAAGGTACTGCCGTGAGGCAGGTGTTCCGCGCTAAGTCCTTCAATGTTCTCGTTAATATAGCGTGTGAGTGTTATCATTCCTGGCTCCTCAGATGTGCCGTGGTTGACTCGGATGACCGGATGACCAAGATCTTCAGCCATTTGAATACCAGCCCAGTAGCATGAACCATCGTCACATACAACAGAACAATCACATTCCATCTCCAGGTAGGCATTGATATCGCAGCCACAACCAGTTCCGATTCCAATTTTCGATACTTGCATTGCCCCATCACCTGTGACCTGCACCATTGGCTCACCGATAGTCGCACAGTGCTGTGCAACTCTTCGAGCAAAGTCATCTAAAGAAACCGGCTCAATGTCATAACGGTGCTGATATCCATTGGCGCCAATGACTGCGGGCTTACCGTTCAGATCGAGAAACTTACCCCATGCCCATGGTATGCCGATGTCGGGCCATCGGTCCCAACAGTCATGATTGCGCAGAACAACTAAATCGTGTTCTTTGATAAAATTCAATTTATCCACCGCCCGAGGGTTATTTTCCGGTCTATCATCCCGGTGATTCCAAAAAGTGGGTTCATGGCAAATGAGTAGTTCAACGTTTTGTTCAACTACCGCTCGGAGCGCGGCAAAGCTCGGTATCCACGTAACAAGGCACCGGTCCACTTCTTTGTCCGCATCACCGATAATGACGCGATCAACAGTGCTTTCCGGATTTACCCATCCAGATTTGGAAAGAAAATGTTCACGTATGTCTTTGACTGTAATCATGGTTTTATCCTTTCGCAGTGGTCTGTTAATAATTTTTGGTTGCTCACGATGGATTGCCAAATCCATCGAAATGAATTACACTTTGAACATTTGGTTGTTTTATAGCCAGGTGGATTCTCCGGTTTTTCAAAATTGTACTTATTGGTACCGTGAGTAATGAGAATACGAGGCAGGTGTCGCTGATTTCCTTAATACTGCTTCTGCGAGCCGAAGCTTGAGAGCAATTCTATACGTGAAATTTAATTTACCGTGATCTTCCAGTTGAGATCCGCGGCTCACGAGTTCCTCAAAAGCATTTCGCAACCGCGCAATATTATCTGACTCCAGTTTAACTCGTCTCCTTTTTGTCCGCGTCCGCCCATTAGCTCAGTGGTATCTCCGTAATTCCCCTATGAACCTAAAATTCAGGAGGTGTCGTTGATCTTAATTCGCTTTCTGAATCGGATTCCATTTTGGGTTCCTTATCTTTAGTAATAAACCGCAGAACTATATATAAAATAGCGATGGATATAATTATCCAGAGAATTCCCCAAACGTAGTATGGAATTCCTGTCAATTCTTGGAGGGCATGCGCGTCGCTGCCCATTCGTTGCTCGCCGCCAAAACGAAGTACGTCATCTCGAATGTCGAATATTGCATAACAACACGAAACAGTAGCAATAAATTTGGCAATGAATTCCTTCACGGAATTAGGCGCTAGCAAACCGACCCCACCGCAGACGAGGATGGCAATGGCAGAAATACCCGCAGTAAACCAGTCTCTTACGAAGAAAATGGTTTCAAGAAGGAGTCCAAATCCTATCAACCATAGCAACCAAGGTGCCATCCGCGTATGTGAGAGTATAAGGAGAAGAGCGCCGATGATGATAGAACCCAGATAACCCGCGGAAGCGATGACAAATTTTTTCCAACCCGGTGTTTCTAATGGAATTTGGTATTGCGTGATACCGCCTTGATATCGGTTTATTGCAAGTTTGACCGCTTTTCCACCCAGAACGGAGGCAGCGAGCGCATGCCCTGTTTCATGCATAGTTACAGTAAACAGCTTGACGGGATAAATGAAGGGAGTATTCCAGGCGAACCAGGTTACTATAACGAAAACGAAAATTAGTAATAATGGCAAATAGCGATTTGAGGTTTTCATAATCAGATCCTTTAGATCTTGTCCATCCAATGATATTGTTCTTCGACGTTTTCATGCAACTTGAATTTACGTTTGCAATTATCGATTTTTTCCCCGAGCACTTCGATGCGACTTAAATCAGCAACGCCCAAATTTGCATTTGCGCAGTAATTCAGGTAACCAATCTTCGCGAAATCAATTCCCATAACTTCGACAGCGGTTCGCTCAGCGGCGAGAAAATCCGTGCTTGCGATAGCAACTTTTGTATCCACAGGAGTGCCACCGACGGGGCCATTACCTTCCATTCCCTGGAAACCGTCTATGATAGCCAAGTCAGGTTTCATCAACGGCGTCATCTGGAAGAAGGTATAGTTGATTTCCTTGATACCTTGATGGACGTCCCGTTTGTAGTGCTTACCGTTAATTTTCAACGGTGCGCCCATCAGTATATTTTTCAATGACAGAGTTGCGACAACAGTATCATGGGTCTTCATAACCGCGGAGGAGATTAGATAAATATCCGGGTCCATCATCATACTGGATACCTGAATCGGTAGCGGTTGAAGGTTTTTGTCCAAAATAAAGAACGTGGATGGTTTATCATCATCAAGTTCCATGAATTTCACATCATATTTCTTCAGCAGCTTTTGATAGCCGTAGTTGTCGAATCCACGCGCCGCCGGACCGTCAGCGGGAGATTCCGCAATGATAACCCGTTTATCATAAATCTGCTTTAACACATCAAGGATAGCAGTTGTGCAGTCAACATGAGTAGCGGCGAGTTGATTGTCGGTAACCACAAAGTTAGGTTTAATGACCACCTGCTTATTCCCAATCCCATGCTTGATGTCTTGTTTTATCATATCCAGCGCTTTGTAGACGCTGCTATATCGTTCATCGCCTTTTATCAAAGCAACCTTGGATGTTAAACTTTCGTGGTCTTCCTTTTCGGTAGTAGATGAATTACTTTTGATATCTCCTAATCGGGCGGCTTTCATAGGCGCGGCGGCAGAATTCAAAGCAACTGCTGTTCCTATCAAGCCAAAAGCCGCACCTTTCATGAATTCCCTTCTGCTTACCCTCTTCGCTTCATCCATTTGCGATTTTCCGCTATCGGTTTCATGAATGTTGCATTTATATTTATCTTGATTACGAAACATTTGACGACCTCCCATAGCGTGTGTAGAATTGAGGATATTATATCATTCAGTATATTCAATGTCAACTACAAAACCAAAACCACCACTTATCTTTGCATCGAAAACTTTTGACTGAGTATATTTTGCTTTACTATTTTTTTCGATATGGTAAGCTATTAAGCAAGTTCCAAAAACTATATTGCACTTTCCTGGATGCCTCAACTTGTTTAGGTTGAGTGACCCGAAGGCTTGGGTTGAGTAGACCCGAAGGGTCGTATCGAAACCATTGTATCGAAACCTTGAGGGATATTCCCAGAACAAGTTCGGGCGTCCAAAATTCTAATGATAGGAGAATTAAGATGGCCAAAAAATATCGTGCAGGAGTAATTGGCAGAACTGGACGCGGCAGCTATGGACATGGATTGGACCGGGTCTATTTGGAGATGGATGAAGTTGAGATTGTCGCTGTTGCCGATGATAATCCAGAAGGTTTGAAGGAAGCTGGAGGACGTTTAGGTACTTCCAAACTCTATACCGACTATCGGGAGATGCTCAATAAAGAGAAATTTGACATCGTAAGTGTCGCCCCGCGTTGGGTTGCGCCGCATCATGATATGGTTCTTGCTGTAGCTGAAGCAGGCGCATGTGTTTTCCTGGAAAAGCCGATGTCAGTAACATTGGCTGAAGCTGACGCCATGATTGAGGCATGCAATCAAGCTGGTGTGAAGATGGGTATTGCGCACCAGGGACGTATGCACGCGGCAGTACACTATGGCAAAAAACTTTTGCAAGATGGTGCTATCGGTACCATACTCAGTGCCCAAATGCGCGGTAAGGAGGATAGACGCGGTGGAGGCGAAGATCTAATGGTTCTGGGAACGCACATGTTTGACACGTTCAGGTTTATGCTGGACACTGACCCTGAGTGGGCATTCGCTCATGTTTCAATGGCAAACGGAAGACCGGTCACAAAAGCTGATGCGGTAGATGGGCCAGAAGAGATGGGACTAATTGCCGGTGACCACATACATGCTCTCTACGGTTTGAAAAATGGCGTTACAGCCACCTTCGAGTCGCGGCGAAACCAAAGTGATTCGGGAGGGCGTTTTGGTTTGCAAATACTGGGTTCTAAAGGTATAATGTCTGTCTACAATGGCTCTCAGCAGATACGCATATACGAAGCCCCATTCTGGCGTCTCGACTACGATGATGCGTCTGTTCGCGACGTTACCGCCGAAGCTATCGAATCTTTAGCGCCAGACAAGAGACCAACCATAGATTTGCAGATGGCAGCCAACGTAGCTATTGTCCGTGATGTCCTAAAGGCGTGCGAGGAAGGACGCGAACCTATCAACAGCGGTTGCGACGGACGTTGGGCGCTGGAGATGATACACGGCGTTTACGCCTCCCACCTATCAAGCAAAAGCGTCGTTTTGCCTTTGACAAACAGAGAACACCCACTGGCGTAATACATAGAAACCAAGTTTTTGGAAAAAACCTGGTTTCTAAACCCAATCATTCGCTCGCTGTTTCTCGTAACCTCCCCATTTTTTTTACTATCCTTTTGACGGATTGTGTATCTATAATATCAACAGACTTCCGAAGTCTCGAAGACTTCGGAAGTCTAAGGTACATGTAAAAAAAAATTGTCCAAGCTACTTATGAAACAAATATCCTGGAAAGAAAGAAACGATAGCGAGCTTGTCCTGGCAGCTTTGCTGGGGAATTTAAAAGCGTTTGATGAACTTGTCATTCGATTTCGCCCCGCCGTGTTTGCTGTCGCGCGGCAGTTTGTCGCATCGAATGAAGATGCTGAAGATGTTGTGCAAGATGTGTTCTTGCTTGCGTTTAAAGCTTTGCCTCAACTTGATGAACTGAACAAATTTGGAGCGTGGCTGTATGCGATTACGAAAAATCGTGCAATGCGCTATCAAAAAAATTCCGCCAAGCATGAGCCGCGTCCAAACATCGACGCTTTAATTCTGGAACATAGCAAAGCCTTAGCTCCCAATCCTGCCGAAATCTTAGAAAAAAATGAGATACATCAGAAACTTAATGATTTTTTAGATGAACTTCCACCAGAATATCAAATTGTCTTAAAACTTTTTTATTGGGAAGAGATGCCTATCAAACGCATGTCAGACTTCCTTGCCTTGCCAATAACTACTGTGAAATGGAGGTTGTATAAAGGCAAACAGATACTCAAAGAACAGTTTGAGAAATTGTGGAATACTAAAAACAATAGACCATGATGAACGGACGACCCAAATTGTTGAGGGCAATTCCCGAATGAGTTCGTGCTTCCATTGTGGTCTACTGAAAATTAAAGCGATTTTGCCGGATGAAGAAGAATATTAAAAAATGTAGAGTGCGTAACTTGACTTTGGTAGATAGAACTGTTTGCTGACCGTAACATTATTGTCGCCCCGCATAGTGGGACTACAGCATCGCAACACGCTCAAGTGGGCATCCGCGCCCCAACCGTCGGAATAACCTGCCGCCATCTCATAAATCAGGTTGGCAATCCCGCTTGCGGGGATTGCAGATTCCACTTTAATTTACCAAAGTCAAAGTAATTATAAAGTGGCAAAATTGTTATAGAATTTTCTCGGCATTAGAATTGGGGCAAAAGAATAGCCAATGATTTACTGACCACGCTGATTTTGATAACCTTATAATCAGCACGGTCTTTTTATCTACGGCTCTATAGCCGTATTAAAAATGGAGGAATAAAAGTGAAATATTCATTGAAAACCGGGATGATTCTGTTGAATTCTTTTGTTTCGGCTTTGGCATTGCTCGGTTGCCAAACGACAGCATGGTTTGGCGGAACATCCGAATACATCGAAGAAATTGAAGAGAGCCTTTCGTTCGAAGGCATTGAATTAGTCAGGCTGCGAAACGTCAATGGCGGGGTGAAGATAAATTCTTGGGATTCCCCCGAAGTATTTGTCAAAGCGACGAAAAAGGTGAGAGCTACCAGCGAGGAGAAAGCGCAAGAGTACGCCGAAGAAGTGAAAATAAGAATTGAAAAAGTCGATGATGTGCTCGAGATAGTCACAGAACATCCAAAAGGTCGTAAGCCGAGTTTCATTAAAAACGTAAGTGTGCAATATGATGTGACAATGCCGAAGGAAGCAAACCTCGACGCCAGTAGCACCAACGGTAGTATGAACGTAGACGGGATAATCGGTGAGACGGAGGCCAGAACGAGCAATGGTTCCGTAAAGATTATAGGTTGTGAAGGGAAGCTTACTGTTAAAACTACGAATGGACGAGTGGAGCTCGCGGAGGTTTCTGGTAGCGTTGGAGCTAAAACATCCAACGGTAGTCTTTCCGCCGGGTTAGTAATAATTGATGGTGAAAGTGAATTTGAAACAACGAACGGGTCGGTTGACGTGCGAATTGAAAAAGGTGATTCTGTCCCTCTGACAGCTCATACAACTAACGGTTCCATCAAGGTTCATCTACCTTCGGATTTTGTAGCCAACGTTGAAGCAAAAACAACCAATGGCCACATACGTAGCGATTTGCCTATCACTGTGGCAGGGAAAATAAGTAAAACTTCTCTGCAAGGTGAGTTAAATGGCGGTGGGCCGTTGATGAAACTAAAGACGACAAATGGCAACATTAACATTAGAAGTAGTGAATAGTTTGACTTTGTTACATTAGAATTGGAATGCCATATGAGCCCAACTTTCTAAGTTGGCTTCCTTATAGGAAAGGGTTTTGAAAGGGGAACCTCTGTTTAATCTTCCTTAAAGGAAAGGGTTTTGAAAGGGAAAACCTTTGGTTTTCCCTTCAGGTTTCCCCTTCAACCAAGATAGAATTTTGGGCTACTTCAAAATGATAACTGTTCCTCTTTTTGTGTTCATTCCGCGCTTCGGCAGGATGTAAGTTAAAATTGATTGTATATCAACTCACTGAAAAAGTCAAGGGATAAATCACTTTTGAAAACTTTACATTGATTTTTGAGATGAGAAGTGTTACAATCGTAAATATCAGTTTTGAGGATTACCCGTTTTACCAAGTGGTAGAGTTTATGGGCATCATATTCACTTTGGAGAAACATAGATATATCTCGATAATTAATCAGGGGGTGACAAATGGTTCATATTTTCGCCCATAGAGGCGCATCAGGAACATATCCAGAGAATACGTCGGCGGCATTTGCAGAAGCATTGCGCATTGGCGTTGATGGCATTGAATTCGATGTACACTTATCAAAAGACCAAGAATTGATTATCATGCACGATGAACGTGTTGATCGGACAACCGACGGCGCTGGCGCAATCATCGATTTGACTTTGGAAGAATTAAAAGCATTGAGCGCGGGTGCTTTCTTTCATCCGAGATTAACGAATGAGCGGATTCCCACTCTCAAGGAAGCGTTAGATTTGATAACTGGCGATGTGATGTTAAATGTGCATGTTAAAGCTTATGACTACAGCCGCGAAGTTTTGACGCGGAAGGTCGTCCAAGAACTTACAGAACGACAAATCTGGCATAGAGCGTTTATCGCTTCTGATGCCGAGACAATCAAATTGGCAAAGCGTTTGAATCCATCAGCCGTGTTATGCAATCTTACCCGGCAAGGAGATGCAATTGAATATGTAGAATTTTCTGAAGAATTGGGCTGCCGAATTCTTCAACCATCACATACGGTCACGACATTAGAGTTAGTCGAAGCCGCTCATGAACGCAATATGCGTGTGAACGTGTTTTACGCTGATGAAGTGGAGGATATGAAAAAACTGATTGAACTGGGAGTAGATGGTATTTTGACGAATTTCCCCGACAGACTAAAGCATGTGCGGGAATCTATTTGGGACATTAAAAAGAATGAAGAATGATGAATGAATAACGAAGAATGAAATTGGAAGGGGATTTAAACTCCCACCAATTTGAGTAAGAAGTGTCGCATTCATCCCCTCCTGAAACCTCCCCTCAAAGAGGTCAGGGGGACTTCTGCGACGAAAACAGTTAAATAAAACGACATCGGAGAAAGAGATTTCGTTGCCTGTATTTTTATCGCGTCAAGATTACAACATCAATGCGTCGGTTCCTCTGGTCTTTGGGGTTTGGAAAAATAGGGTTTTTATCGCCATTTCCCACCTTGGTTAATCTGTATTCCAACACTCTTTGTTCATCGACTAAATATCGGAGAATATTTTCCGCGCGTTTTTCGGATAATTCTAAGTTTAGCTTTTGACTGCCGCTTCTATCCGTATGCCCTTCAATAATCACTTTATATTGGTTGTATTGTTTCAGAATATTTGCTAGTATTTGTAAATCGGGAAAATACTTAGGGTTCACATCAACGCTTCCACTGGGGAACACATCGCCGCTGAATCTGATAACAACGCCGCGCTCCACGCGTTCAGTCGCCGCATTGGTTATAGCCTGTCCGGCTTTGATGATAGCGGATTCAACTTTCCTTACCTCTTCCGATTTCCTGAGAGCATCTGTTATCTCAACAGCGCTTCGGTTGGCTAAAGTGATAGCTTGCTCGAAATCCTCTGCATTATAGGCTTTATCCGCTTCATCAATGGCTGCTTGTGCTTTTGCAAAACTCTCTGGAAAGAGTTTTGGAAAATCTGAACCCGCTTGAATGATGGCATCTCGTGCTTTAAAAATGGCGTCTTTCGCTCGTGCGATTAATTCTTCCCTGGCCTCTTGAGCTTTACGCTCCTGTTCTTTGACAGAAGCTATCTTGAAAGTATTGTTAGCATGTAGTTCTGCTTGTGCTGCCAGTGTCAAAGCTTGTTCATACTGTTCTGATTCCAGGGCATTGTTAGCTTGTGCCAGGGTTCGCTGGGCTTTTTGATATAACTCTTCTGCGTGCATTGACGCATTGACTTCCTCTGCTCGTTCAAATGCCATCTGCGCTTTCGCTAAAGCTATTTTTGCATCCGTGAACGACTTCTGTTTCGAGGCTTCAATATTTGTTCTTATCGCTTCAGCGCTCGCTATAGCTGCTATCCTGGCTTGATGCGCTTTCTGTTCAGCCTCTGTAGCGGCAATTATTGCTTCGTCAAACTTTTCCTGAGATAACAGGGACCTGGCATTGCTTGCCAATTTTTGAGCTTCTGTAAAAATACTGGTGGCATAAGTTGGCGCTTCTGCTTCGGAGGCCACTTTAAGAGCCAATTCGGCTTTTGCAACGACGAGTTCGGTTTCTGAAATTCGGATTTGCCTCGCAGCATCTGCGCGCGCAGATGCTGCTTCGAGACGAGCGACTTTCGCTTTATGTTCAGCTACAGCTTGTCTTGCTTGAGCAGCTACGACCTGATGAGCCAGCCTGCCTAAATCCGCTTTAATCTTTTCTGCTTTTGCTTTTTCAATGTGACGTTCAGCGATAATCCGTTGAGATTGCGCTGCCGCAACCTTTGCTTCCATATTTGCCTGGAAGGAAAGATCTAAACATTCCCTTCGGTTACCATATTCTCTTGCCTTCTGTGCATTGGTAAGCAATTGTTCGGATTTTACAAGTTCTTGGTTAGCCAGTTCTTCCGCTTGCATATCTCTAGCAGTGGTTATCGCCGATTGAGTTTCCGACAAAGATGCTTCAAGAACTGCCATGTCAATTTTTGCGCCACAGCCATATAGAAATACCGTAGCGCAAAAGAGTAAAAATATTATGAATTTACATCTCATGATTATACCTCCGTTTCATGCGACTGAAAGTAACTCACACCAAATGTTTTACTCACCCTCTTTACTTTCCTCTCATCATTCCATCAATGCGCTCAATTCCTTCTCTGCTTGTTCGCGGTCTCTACGAGCCACCTCTTCCGATTGCTGTGCTTCTCTTAACTCCAATTCTGCGACAGTCGCGTCCAATTCCGCCCTTCTCTTCGCGGCTAAGGCTTCAGCATACCGTGCCGTCAAATATGCTTTCGTGCCGATGCGATATGCTTCATCATCGTCTCCTTTATCTAATACTGTCTCAGCCTCCGCCAACAAATTTTCCGCGTCGCGTAATTCATCAAATGCTGTCTGTTTAGCACCAATCTGTTCAGCGGATACAATCTGCGTTCTCGTGTCATCAATAATGTTTGCTGCGAATTTATTGGCACCGCTACAGGCAATAATTATTAACGCAACACAAAAACAAATCACGCCTAAGATTATTCGTGTCATTGATTTAATCCTCCCTGACGAAGTTTAGATATTATATCCTAATTAACCAAAAAGCGCAAGATTTTTGTTCCAAAGTTACAAATTCCCCACGCGAAAAAGTAGTGGGATGTAGCCGAATTTGCCAAAATTCGGGTAGCCGGATCCCCGAAGTCTACATTCGGGTCGTCTAAAAC